>BFBZ01000004.1_pt18 | contig 161543 bp, 134 predicted proteins | sample 1888401 | NCBI WGS metagenome assembly BFBZ01 (sample SAMD00112614, study PRJDB3348) | symbiont metagenome | host: Chara braunii
TGGCAGTTGAACACGATCGTGTCGCTTCAGACTGGAACGCCCTTCACGGTCACGGCACCCGACAACAGTCGAACCGGCGGCAATCACGCTGCTCGCGCCAACTGTACGGGTGACCCTTATGCCGGCGCCACCAGCGACCGCTCGAAGTACGTCAACAACGGTCCGGGATTCTTCCTGAACCCGGCTGCATTCGCGGTCCCCGCCATCGGCACTTTCGGCACGTGCGCGCCTCGTATGTTCCACGGACCGGGGATTGAGAACGTCGACTTCAGCGTGTTCAAGGCGTTTGCGCTCGCTGAGAAGTCGCGGCTGGAATTCCGAAGCGAGTTCTTCAACCTGTTTAACCACGCCAATTTCCAGAATCCGAACTCGAGCGTGGCTCCGGCGTCGCTCGCCTCCTTCGGGCGCACTTTCTCCACGATCACGGACCCCCGCGAAATTCAATTCGCGTTGAAGTTATATTTCTAAGTACGGCGCTAATACGATGAAACACGTTTGTTTGTTGGCTGCACTCGCGGTTCTCGGCGGGGCCCAGCCTCCCTATGCAACTTCCATTTCTCCGGTCGTAACAACCAACGACATTCCCGCTAATCGGGGCGCGGCTGCGGTGTGGCAGGGGTTGAAGAAGCTGAAAACGCGCGCAAGCCTGGTGATGATTACGGCTCATCCGGACGATGAGGACGGGGGCATGCTGACCTACGAATCGCGGGGGCGGGGAAGCCGGGTCGGGCTGCTGACGCTCAATCGCGGTGAAGGCGGCGCGAACGTGATGTCGCCGGACTACTTCGACGCGCTCGGATTGGTGCGTACTCAGGAATTACTCAAGGCCGATCAATATTACGGCGTCGACCAGTACTGGACAAGGGTAATCGACTACGGATTCTCGAAGACCAAGGCCGAGTCGATCAATCATTGGACTCACGATCGCGTGCTGTACGACGTGGTTCGCGTAGTGCGCATGACGCGGCCGCTGGTAATTACTTCGGTGTTCGTCGGTGGACCTTCGGACGGGCATGGCAACCATCAAACGGCCGGAGCCATGGCACAAGAGGTCTTCAAAGCTGCCGGGGACCCGAGCATGTTTCCCGATCAAATCAAAGCCGGACTCCGTCCGTGGTCGCCGGTGAAGCAGTATGCGCGTACTCCATGGATGGGGCGCTCGGAGAACCGGCTTTCCGTGAACGTTGAGATTCCACAAGGCACTTACGATCCGATGCTCGGCGCCTCGTATGTTCAGATTGCGCGCGAAGGACTGGGCTATCAGAAATCGCAGAACGGCGGACCGAATATTCCGAAGCCGGGCGAAGTGACGAGCGCCTACCATCGCTTTGCCTCGACCATTCCGGCGGCGGACAAGGAAGAAGGGTTTTTCGACGGCATCGACACGTCCCTGCTCGGCCTGGTCACTTTGGCCAAAGGCGCGGACACCGCATTTTTGATGAAGAGTCTGCAGCGCATCGATGCCGCCGTGAACGACGCCGTCCAAAAGTTCAACGCTGCCGCTCCGGAGCGTTGCGCACCCGCGCTGGCTGCCGGATTGAAAGAGACGATTGCGTTGCTGGACGAAGTCGCCAGGAGCGGGCTGACCGAGGACTCGAAATATGATCTCCGGCACGAACTCGAAATCAAACGGGCGCAGTTCAACAACACGATCGCGCAGGCGCTTGGATTATCGCTTGTGGCGACCGTTGCACCGGAACAGGAGCCGAACGCGCGGATGGCCTTGTTCATGGGCGATCCTGAAACGTTCCGGGTCGCCATTCCCAACCAAAGCTTTGGTGTAAAACTGCATCTGGTCAATCAAAGCTCCGTCCCCGCACAGGTGCTGCGGGTGGGCGTCGGTATGACGCAACAGGCGCAAAACGCAGAAATTGCCGGCAATCGGCCACTTGATGTGAAGTTGAATCTGACTGTGCCGGGCGAGATGGGTTACACGAAACCTTACTTTTCGCGCCCCGACTTAGAGCAGTCTTACTATGATATTGCGGATCAGCGGTATCTGAACCTGCCGGTGACTCCGTATCCGTTTGTGGCCCAGGCGGAACTCGTATTCGAAGGCGCGCCGGTCTCTTTGCAGTCGGTGGTTCAGAGCGTCAAGCGTGTGAACGGCCTGGGCACGGTGCTGGAACCGCTGGTGACGGGTCCGGCGATCGGCATTGCGATCGCCCCGCGTTTCGGTGTCGTTCCGCTGAGCGCTTCGTCGTTTCCGGTGAGCGTTGCTTTACACAGCAATGTGAAAGGCAAGGCGGAAGGTTCGGTGCGGCTCGAATTACCCGAGGGGTGGAAATCGGAGCCCTCTTCGGCGCGATTCGTCATGGCTACCGATGGGGAGGACCGCGCCGTTACCTTCATGGTTACACCGTCGCGCATCGCCGAAAAGCAGTACACGCTGACGGCGGTGGCTGATTATGACGGTAAGTCATATCGTGAAGGGTACGTGATGGCAGGCTACCCGGGTCTTCGGTCATCTTACTTGTACAAGCCGGCAACTTATAAGACCACCGGTGTGGACGTGAAGATTGCGCCCGGATTGCGCGTCGGTTACATCGTAGGCTCAGGTGACGACGTCCCGGCGGCGCTCGAGCATCTCGGCGTGAAGGTGACTTTCCTGGCAGCGGCCGACATCGCGTCGGGAGATCTGAGCCGCTTCGACGTGATTCTACTGGGAGTGCGGACGTACGCGGCGCGGCCGGAACTGGCGACCTATAACGCGCGGCTGCTCGACTATGTGAATCGCGGCGGAACAGTGATTGTCCAATATAATACGCCGGAGTTCGACCGTAACTTCGGACCGTATCCTTACTCAATGGGGAATAATCCCGAGGAAGTTACAGACGAGGCGTCGAAGGTTGAGATTCTCGCGCCGAAGAATCCGGTTTTCAACTGGCCGAATCGGATCACGACGAAAGACTTCGAGGGTTGGGTAGAGGAGCGCGGCTCGAAGTGGCTGCGTTCGTGGGATCCGAAGTACGAAGCGCTTCTCGAGACCCACGACGAAGGGCAGGAGCCACAGAAAGGCGGTCTCCTGTACGCGCGCTACGGCAAGGGGATTTACATCTACAATGCCTACGCATTCTACCGGCAGCTGCCTGAAGGCGTGCCGGGCGCGTTCCGCATTTTCGCGAACATGTTAAGTCTCCCGAAAAATCCGAATCGCTGATGGTTTTTCGGTTCCACCGCCTTCGGTTGCGCTTCCGGGCTGTGGATTGTGTCAGTTTCCCAGCCGTAGTTCCCGGAAACGTGCTGCGCGGGGCTTTCGGCACGATCTTCCGAAAACTGACGTGTTCAGCGGACTGTCCCGGAGCTCGGGACTGTCCCTGGCGAGACAAGTGCGCTTATGCCCGCACCTTCGAACCGTCTTCGGCAAGCGGCCCAAGCGGGCTTCAAAATCGGCCGCGGCCGTTTGTATTCCGTGCGACTGAACTCGACGGACGCAGTTTCCCGGCCGGCGAGGAGTTCGGATTCGAGGTGCACCTGTTTGAAACGAAGGATCCGCCCCTGCCCGTGTTCGAACGCGTCTTCGCTGAAGTGGCGCGGGAAGGTATAGGTCGTGGACGTGGGCGGGCCGTTCTGGAGCAATTCTCAAGTGAGCCGGTAGGTATCTGCCTCGTGCCGTCGGCTGAACCGGTCGACCGGGTCGAGGTCCGGTTTGTTACGCCGACAGAGCTGAAATCGGGTGAAGAGCTGGCAGCCCGTCCCGAGTTCGGGATTCTGATGGCGCGTGTTCGCGACCGGCTGAGTACGCTCATGCGGCTTTACGGAAGCGGCCCGCTCGAGGTGGAGTTCGCGGCTTTCGGCCGGCGTGCTTCCGCGGTTCAGATGACTAGCTGCGATCTCGTTGATGTCGAACGATCGCGTTTCAGCACCCGCACGGGGCAGCGTCATCCGCTGGGCGGATTTCAAGGCGTGGCCGTGTATGAAGGAGACGTAAGCGAGTTTGTGCCGTATCTCGAAGCCGCGCAGTACACGGGGGTAGGCCGCCAAACCACCTGGGGCAAGGGTCAGATTTTGATCCGCCAGTTGCGGTAGTCCACTCGCATCGGGCCGCCGACGTGCACCTGTACTCCGATCCGGCCGGTCATCTTGCGGCCCTCCGGGTCGTCGTCAATGACCGTGGCCATCAGGCGCCCATTGATACAGTGCGACAGCACGTTGCCGCGGACGATGAGGTGCACGGAGTTCCATTCGGGCCGGATGGAAGCGAGCAGGTCCTTGTCATCGCCGAGCGTCGAGAGCACGACGGGTTTACGTTTGCCGGTGACGTGGGTTACCTGGCCGCGTACGGCGAGGAACAGCCGTCCTTTCTCCTCGTAGTTGTTGCCGGTGTAGCGATTGCGGCCGTCGATATCGCATTGATAGCCGCGCATGGCGTAGCGGTTTGAAGGCGTCACAGCATCGGGAACGACAACGCTGCGATAGTTGATGCCGCTGTTGCCGCCCTCGGTGATGCGGTAATCGACCTTCAATTCGAAGTCGCCCGGTTCCCCTCCGCGCCAGATGAGGAACGTGTTGCTGCGGATAATCGTTTCGGGCGTGATCTCGCCGGTCATCAAGCCGCCCGAGGCACGCCAGTAGACAGGATCGCCCTCCCAGCCGTCGAGCGTCGTGCCGTCGAAGATACTCACAAAGCCGGGTTCGTCCCCGGCCAGAACTTCGGGCCTGTCGCTCTGCTTTGGAACAAACTGCGGAGCGAACGCGGCCGCCATCAGGAATGAGCGACGGTCCATGGACCGCTATTATACAGACGCTTGTCCCACGGGCTGCAGCCGCGCCAGGGCCGATTCAACCGTGGTGAGCCGGTCGCGTAAGTCCTGCCGGTACGATGCCGTGTCGGTGTGGCGTATTTCGATGAGTAATTGCCGGCGCTCGCGCTCGAGCAGTTCGGCCATAACGGCGCATTCTTGATCCGAGAAGAAAAGATTGGCGCGCATACAATCATTACCCGCCCTCATGATACTGCCGAAAACTTTTAGAGAGAAGCGCAATTATTGGCGCGTGCGGCGGCCGGAGAGCAGTTGTTTCACGCGATCGCGGTTCTGGGCCGCGTTCTCGTAATCGGGCTTGATTTTTAGCGCCGATTCGAAGTCGGCGAGCGCCCTGTTGTAGTCGCGTTGCAGCAGGTATGCATAGCCGCGGGCATTGTAGGCGAGCGCCATATTGGGATTCAGCCGGAGGGCTTCATTCAGTTCAGCGATTGCGGCTGGGTAGTTCTTTTCGGCAATCAGCGCGCGGCCGCGTTTATGGTGATCTTCACCGGACCTGGACGGTGCGGCCTGCTGTTCGGCGACCACCGGCTTCGGCGCGGGTTGCATCGGTTTGGCGGGTGGAATGGGTTGCGGGGGAGCCTGTGGTTTGGCGGGTTGGGGAGTCTCGAGGGGACGTTCGGCGGGACGGTCGAAATCCCCAGCCCGCTTAGGCGGTTGGGGAAGCGACGGGCGGAGCACGTTCGGCGCAGGCGCTTCAGCGCGCTCCTGTTCGGCCAGGCGGGTCCGGGCGGTGGCGAGGATCCGCGTGGCTTCCTCATCGTTGGTGTTCAACCGCTGAGCTTCCTCAAGATCGGGGATCGCTTCCTTGTAGCGTCCGAGCAGAAAATAGGCAGAGCCGCGGGCAAGCCAGGCTTCGGCGAACCGGGGATTCCGGCGAATCGCTTCGCTGCGGTCGGCAAGACCCTGCTCGTGGTTGCCGAGCTGGTGGAACGAACCGCCGCGCGCCACCCAGGCTTCGGGCATTTCGGGATGAATCTTGACGAGGCGATCACGGTCGTTCAGGGCACGCGTGTGGTCGCCCAAGGCAGTGTAGGACATGGAACGCGCCATCAGGGCCTTGGTGTCGTCCGGATTGGCTTCGAGAACGCGGCTAAAGTCGGCGATCGCTTTTTCGTGCTCGCCGAGGCGCGCCCAAGCCGCGCCGCGGAGGGCATAGGCCCGTCCGCTCGGATCGCCCCATTTGATGGCGGTGTCGAAGGAGTGAACGGCTTCCTTGAAATCGCCCATTTGGCCGTATGCGTAGCCGCGTTCCACCCATGCGGCTGGGAGATCGGGTTTCAGCCGGATGGCCTGGTCGAGATCGTCGAGCGTGTCGCGGTAGCGGCCAAGGGCGGTGTAAAGCTTGGCGCGCTCAAGCCACAGGTTCGGATCGTCGAGGCGCATCTTGATGGCCATCGAGTAGCTGCCGAGAGCCTTGTCGGTCTCGCCCAGCATGACGAGCGCGGCGCCACGGTTCTTGTAGAGCATGGCGTGCTGCAATCCCGCGGCTATGGAGGCGTCGTAGGCTTCAACGGCTTTGGCCCATTGACGGGCGGCCAGGAACTCGTCGCCCCGGGATTTGAGGCCGGCGCCGTCAGACTGTGCGGCCGCAGGCGCCATCGCCGGCAGCATCGCCAAAAAGCAAATCATCAAGCGAGCCATTCGCCTAACCATGGTACAAAACAAGTGACCGATGAAACGCGAGACGCTGCTCGACTTTTTCGGGAGCATGGCCGGATCGAGTGAGCCTTTCCTGGTTTACGACGACGGCTTCCGCAGCTATTCCCGGACCTACATGGAAGCGGCGGCAGCGGCTCGAGGTTTCGCCGCGCGTCTCCGCACCGCGGGAATGGCGCCGGGCGACCGCGTAATCCTGTGGGCCGAGAACCGTCCCGAGTGGGTGGTGGCGTTCTGGGGCTGCCTGCTGGCGGGGATCGTGGTGGTTCCGCTCGACTATCGCGCTTCGGCCGGATTCCTCGAACGAGTGCGCGCGAAAGTCGGCGCCGGGCTGGTGCTTCTCGGCGACGAAGTGCACGGTGTCGACGGGTGGAAAATAAGCGCGATCGACTGGTCTGCGCCGGAGGGCGACTTCAGAGCGCACACTCCGAGCCGCGACCATCTGGCGGAGATCATCTTCACCTCGGGCGCCACCGCCGAGCCCAAGGGCGTGCTGATCACGCATCGAAACATTCTCGCCAACATTGTTCCGGTTGAACGCGAGGTGCTCAAGTACCGCAAATGGGCGCGGCCATTTCTCCCGATCCGCTTTCTGAATCTACTGCCGCTGAGCCACATGTTCGGCCAGGTGCTCTCCACCTTCATTCCGCCGATGCTCGAGGGCATTACGGTGTTTGTGCGCGGCTACAATCCGGAAGAGATTATCCGGCAGATTCGCGCGCGGCGGATTTCGGTTCTGGTCGCGGTGCCGAAGATGCTGGAGATTCTGAGGGAGTACGTAGAACGCCTGCATCCGGAAACGCTCGAGCCGCCTCCGGCCGGCGAGCACTGGTCAATGCGCTGGTGGCGTTATCGCAAGGTGCACAGCCTGTTCGGCTGGAAATTCTGGGCCGTAATTGTGGGCGCCGCGCCGCTGCCGCCCGAACTCGAGGAGTTTTGGGGACGGCTGGGGTTCGTTGTGATTCAAGGTTACGGGCTGACCGAGACGGCTCCGATCGTCACGCTCAATCATCCCTTTCACGCACGGAAGGGAACTGTCGGCACGCCGATTGGCGGGGTGGAGGTGCGCATCGCCGACGACGGCGAGGTGCTGGTGCGGGGCGAGAACGTGACGGGCGGCTACTATGGCGAGGGCGCTTCCGTGGCATCCGACGGGTGGCTGCACACCGGCGATATCGGTGAAATCGACGCCGAGGGGCGTCTTTCCATTCGGGGCCGAAAAAAGGAAATGATTGTCACGCCGGAAGGGCTCAACGTTTTTCCCGAAGACGTCGAGCGCGTGTTGAACCGTCAACCTGGCGTGCGCGAATCGGCGGTGGTGGGGAGCGGCCGCGTTCACGCCGTTCTGGTGCTGGCTGCGGGCGGCGATGCTGCCGAGGTGGTCCGGCAGGCGAACGCCGAGTTGGAAGATCATCAACGTGTCCGCGATTTTTCCGTGTGGTATTCCGACGAGTTGCCGCGCACCGAAGGAACGCGCAAGCTGAAGCGCGGTGAAATCGCGCGGTGGGTGGAATCGGGCGAGGTTCGCACGGAAGCGAACGTACCTGCGGGCGGGCCGATGGAAATCATTCAGCGCTATGCGGGCGGGCGCGCCGTTTCCGGTGAGACGACCCTCGAGGAACTGGGGCTGAGTTCACTTGAGAGAGTCGAACTCATGATGGAGCTCGGTGTTCCGGAAACCGCGTTTACCGAGGCGCACAACGTCGAGGACCTTACCTCGCAGCAGCACGCCGCGGTGAAGCCGGAAGCTTTCGATTTTCCGCGCTGGAACCGCTCGCGACCGGCGCGCTGGATACGTAACGTCAGCCTGAGTACCTGGATTTTGCCGATCGGCCGGATCTTCGCCTGGGTGAGCGCCGGGGGGCTCGAGAACCTTGCAGCCGTCGACGGTCCCGTGATTTTTGCTCCGAACCATCAAAGCCACTTCGATGTCCCCGCGGTGCTCATGGCGCTGCCGTACCGCTGGCGCCGCCGGGTGGCGCCCGCGATGTCCAAAGAGTTTTTCGATGCGCACTTCCATCCCGAGCGCTACTCCGGCTCGAAATGGTTTTCCAATTCGTTGAACTACTATCTTTCGACGCTCTTCTTCAACGCTTTCCCGCTGCCGCAGCGGGAAGCGGGAGCCTTGGACGCGCTGCGTTATGCCGGTGAAATCGCCGCCGAAGGCTGGTGCCCGTTGATTTTTCCAGAAGGCAAGCGAACGGAGAAGGGCGAGATCCACCCATTTCAACCGGGAGTGGCGATGATGGCTTCACGGCTGCATCTTCCGGTGGTCCCCGTGCGGCTGGTCGGGTTCGAGAAAATCCTCAATCAGCACGCCAGGATGGCCACTCCCGGACGCGCGCGCGTGATTTTCGGAAAGCCGATGCGCCTCGAGGGCGAAGATTTTCGAAGCCTGGCGGCGACCCTGGAGCAGGCGGTGCGCGACTTAGCCTGAGGGTCAGGCGCGCTTCAGGCGGCGCAGGAGCGGGCCGGTGATCGACGCTACGGCCGAGTCCAGGTCGGAGAGTTTGAGTGCGCGGCTGAAGGCATAGAAGACACCCAACCCGAGCGGTATGGAAACGGCGAGATCTGCCAGGCGTGCCGCGCGGCGCACACCGAATTCGGCCTGCATCAAGTGGGACGAGGCCCACACCGCGAATCCCATTGCCGCCGACGCTATCAGAACCTTGCCGACGGAATTCACCAGGCTGCGGCCGTAGATTCCGCCGATGCGGTTGCGGATAATCCAGAACTGAACGACGAAGCCGAATAACGCGACGGCTGACGTTGAAAGCGCGAGCCCCGCGTGTCCGAGCCGGGTGTAGTTCGTCAGAGACCAAGCAAAACCGAAATTGATCAGCACCGAAAGCAGGCTGACGACCATGGGCGTCCGCGCGTCGCCGAGCGCGTAGAAAGAAGGGCTCAATACTTTGAGCGCGGCGTAACCGGCCAGCCCGAGCGCGTAACAAGACAGCGCGACGGCGGTCTGATCCGTGTCGGACTGTTTGAAGCGGCCGATCTCGTAGATCGACCCGATGATGGAACGGCCGAGCACCGCCAAACCGATGGAGGAGGGAATCGTCAGTAGAAACACCATGCCGAGCGAGCGCGAGAGTGTGCGCCGGAACTCATCCATTTTTCCGAGCGAAGCGCTGCGGCTGATGAAAGGCAAGGTGGCGGAGGCGATGGCGACGCCGAATATCCCGAGCGGAAGTTGCATGAAGCGGAACGCGCAGTTCAGCCAGGTGACCGCGCCGTCGGTGTGCGAGGCGAAGTTGGTGTTCACCATCACGTTGATCTGCGTGGCGGCGTTGCCGAGAATCGCCGGACCCATCAACTGCATGATGTGCACGACGCCGGGATGCGACCAATCGAGTTCCGGGCGGAAACGAAATCCGTTGCGCATCAGGCTGGGCACCTGCCAGAACAGTTGCAGCGCGCCGCCGAGCACCACGCCGATGCCCATTCCCTGTATATGGCTGATGCCGATGCGCGGACCAACCACGTAGCCGACGATCAAACCGAAAGCCACCGATCCGATGTTGAAAAACGTGGAGGCCATCGCCGGCACGCCAAACTGATTGCACGCATTCAGCACGCCCATCGCCTGCGCCGCCAGGGCAACCAAAAGGAGGAACGGGAACATGATGCGGGTCATGTTCACGGCCATTTCGAACTTGCCGGGAACCGAATGAAAGCCGCCGCCCATGATGTTGACCAGCAGCGGAGCGAAAATCACGCCGAGCACGCACATTCCGCCGACCACGAGAATCAGCGCGGTGGCGACGAGGTTGGCCAGGCGCGCCGCTTCTGCCTTGCTCTTTGTGGTCAGGTAGTTGGTGAAAGTCGGTACGAACGCCGATGACAGCGCTCCTTCGGCAAAGAGATCGCGTGTCAGGTTCGGAATCCGGAAACCGAGATTGAAGGCGTCGTTCTCCGGCCCGGCGCCGAACAGTCCGGCCATGACCATCTCGCGCACGAGGCCGGTAATCCGGCTCATGAACACGGCGATCGAAACCAGGCCGGCTGAACGGACGACGCTGTCGGACGTGGGCGGACGATCGTCCTCGCTGTCCGCAACCGGCGCCGGCTTGTTCTTCAAAGAAATCGGCAAGCAGAGTCCCACGCCGAAAATTCGGGGGAAACCTTCATAATACCGGACTGGCGACAACTACGGTTCAGGCGATTACCTGGAAGGTTCCAAAACCGTGAAGGACGCGCTTTGACGCGTGGACTTCGTACCTTGAACCGCGGTGACGGTGACATCATACTGTCCCGGTTCGAGCCTGGCTGCCGCTACCAGCGGAATAGCGCCCGCCGCGTCCTTCGAAGCGTCGTTGATTTCTGGCGTGTAGCGGCCGATTTCCTTTCCGTCGCGCAGATACTGAACGAGCACCTTGGGCGGCGCGGGTTCATCCCGGGCAGGGTAGACGACGAAGTACAACGTCGCCTGATCGCCGCCGGGGATCGAGTTGTCGAGCGACGGCGTCACCCTGCTCTTGCCGAATTGAAAAGGATCGTTCGCATCGGCGGCGTTTTGAAGCGGCTCGAGCCGCCGCACCAGGGAAACCGAACTGATCGAAAGAGCGCCCGGTTCGGGCAGAATGAGCGATACCCGGCGGGTGCCGGCTTTCAGATTCTCGCGGTCGAGCACCGCCGTGTCGACCGTATAACGGCCGGGCGGAAGCGTGAAGGGACGGCTGAACGTCAGGTTGCCCGCGGAAAATCCGGCGTACCGGTCGGCCGGAACTTCGTACGGTATGTCGCGCGAGATCTTCTCGACCACCTGTCCTGTTTGATCCTTGATGAGCGCCAAAAACGACGCATGGATGCGCTGGCGCGGCGGGTTTTCGAGCGCCGTGGCGGCCAGCATTTTCGTCGGCACCTCGAAGGCGATCGTCTGTTGCCAGCCGCCCGTACCGGGGCGGAAGCGGGCAGTGGCGACACGATAGGGCAAGTCGCGCGGAGCGGGCTTGGTATCGAGTACTTTGAGCGCCGCGACCTCGAACGGTTCGACCGGCTTGCCGTCGAGGTCCGGGAGGGCGTAGTAGCCGTTCCGGCTTTGGACGTGCACTCCAGCGCGAAGAACGCGTACCTCGATTTTGCGATGGGATCCGTCGAAGATGTCGGACTTCGGCGAGTAGGCGATTTCGTAGTGCGTGTTCACGTCCTCCATGATTTTGGTGAGGGGTTTACGGAGGTCGTTGGTATTGGCAATGAGAAATCCGCCGGTGGAACGGGAAAGGTCGTTGAGCGACTCCTGCGGGTTGGCGGCGCGCACCCCGTAGGTGACAATGTCGTCCTGCTGTGCCTGCCCCGCTCTGACGGCAGCGGTTTGGCCCTGTGTCGCGCTGATGCCGGCGGCGGCCGAAACCACGCCTGAGTTCGCCCAATTCGGTGAATAGGTAGTCAAGCCGTGCACATCGAGGGCGTAAAACGTCACGTTATAGCGATTGGCGATGCCTTTCAGCGCATCGAAGACTTCGAATTGATCGGGCGGGAGTTGCAGTCCCGTGGTGAGCAGGATCACGGTCTTGCGTCCCGGCAGGAGCGAAAGCTGCTGCACCATGACCCTCATCGCATCAATTTCGTGCAGGCCTTCGATACCGGCGAAGGTGCGGCGGTCGGCGTTGAGCAAAGCGCGCATGACCTGCGAGCCTTGCGTGCCGGACGCCACTTCGGCGCCGGCAATTGAGCCGCCGGGCGACCGCGTGTTGATCTCGCCGCCCGACACCGTCATACCGGTCGCGCTGCCCGTCACGTCCAATTCGCTCTGCGAAAGCACGGAGTCCGACACTCGCGCGAATTCCCGGTACGCCGTGGTTGACGCGTCGCGAACAGCCTTCCTCAGTTGCGCGACGTTGTTGGTGAACGGAGTGAGCGCATTCAGGCGATAGTCCAGGCTGAACACGCCCACCAGAGTGTTGGCGCGCAATTCGTTTTTGAGGAAGTCCTCGGCGGCTTCAGCGGCGACCTGACGCTCGCGCGCGCCCGTATTCATGATCCGAAATACGAGCAGCACGAGATTGATCTGCCGTTGCGCGTCGAAGCGCGGGGTTTTCGGCGCTGCCGACTTGCTCTCTTCCACCTCGCGCACTTCGGCGCCGCTCACGAGGCGAAAACTGCGCTGGTCCTGCTTGACGCCGTCCTCATACACTTCGACTTCGTTCGCCTTCAGATCGGTGAGCGTGCGCTCGCGTTTGTCGCGCACCACGACGTCCACCATGACTTCCTGAACATTCTTGCGAATGACGAAACCGGGTTGCGGCGCGGGCGGCTGCTGCGGCTGCGCCGCCAGCGTCAGAACCCAGACGAGCGCCAGGCAGGAGCGTTTCATGCGTATTGCTCGAAGAAGTGGGCCACGGTCATGATGCCGAGGTAGTAGTTTTCGATTTTGTACTTCTCGTTCGGCGAGTGGAGTCCGTCGTCGGGAAGCCCGAATCCCATCAGAATCGTCGGGATGCCGAGATGCCGGGCGAAATCGCCGACAATCGGAATCGAACCGCCGCTGCGCGTGAACACCGTCGGACGCCCGAGCATCTCGCCGAACGCCTTGGCCGCTACCTGAATGGCCTTATGCTCCGGATCGACGAGCAGTCCGGGTCCCGCACTCAGTACGCGAACCTCGGTCCGAATTCCGGCCGGAGTCTGGTCAGCGACAAACTTCTTGAATGCCGCGACGATCTTCTCGGGATCCTGATTCGGCACCAGGCGGATACTGACCTTCGCGGTGGCCTTGGCGGGAATCACGGTTTTCGCGCCGGCGCCGGTGAATCCGCCCGCGATGCCGTGCACTTCGAGCGTCGGACGGGCCCAGGTCTTCTCGAATACGGAGTAGCCGGGTTCGCCGGTCAACTGCGTCGATCCGACTTCCTTGGCCAGGAACTCGGATTCGTTGAACGGGAGGCTCTTCCAACTCGCGCTTTCAGCGGGCGCCGGAGGCTGCACGTCGTCGTACATGCCGGGGATCTGAATGTGGCCGTTGGCGTCCTTCATCTTGGCCAGCAGTTCCACGAGGCCGAATACTGCATTGGGCGCTGCGCCGCCGTAGAGTCCCGAGTGCAGGTCGCGCGCCGGACCGGTGGCCTCGACTTCGGTGTAAACCAGGCCGCGCAGTCCGATACACAGAGTCGGGATGCCTTCGGCGTAAAGCGCGGTGTCGGAAACCAGAGCTACATCGGCTTTGAGCTTCGAGGGGTTGGCCGCGACGTATTTGGTGATGGAGGCGCCGCCGATTTCTTCTTCGCCCTCGATCAAAAACTTGAGGTTGACCGGCAGCGTGCCGTTGACGGCTTTGAGAGCTTCGACGGCCTTAACGTGCATATACATCTGGCCCTTGTCGTCGGCCGAGCCGCGCGCGTAGAGGTTGCCGTCGCGCTCGGTAGGCTCGAACGGCGGCGTATGCCAGAGCTCCATCGGGTCGGGCGGTTGCACGTCGTAGTGGCCGTAGCAGAGCACGGTCGGCTTGCCAGGCGCGTGCAGCCAGTCCGCGTAAACGAGCGGGTGGCCATCGGTGGGAATGATTTCGACGTTTTCGAGGCCGGCTGTTTTCAGGCTATCGGCGACGAACTGGGCGGCGCGCGCCACGTCCGGTTTATTTTCAGGAAGAGTGCTGATGCTCGGAATGCGGAGCAGATCCTTCAGCTCGTCGAGCAGTCGCTGACGGTTGCCATTGACGTACTGATTAATTGCTTGCGACATAGAGGTATTTTGATGATATGCCAACCGACGGGGCTCCGATGCCTGGCTTGAGCTTGCGGGTTTCCGAGCGCATCTACCTCGCCTACTACGTTTATGTGTTGGCAACGGCGCTGGCTTTTCGGCCGCAAGCGGCTGTGCCGGCGACGGTCGCACTGGTGGTTGCGGGTGCGGGCATCTATATTGTTTCCCGGGCAGGCGTTCGAAACCGGAACATAGCGCGGCTTCGCGACTGGTTGGCCATCCCCTTCACGCTGCTTGCCTACCGCGAGATGAACTGGTTCACGCCCGCGGCGCGGGACTACCAGCTCGAGAAGTCCTGGGTTGTCTGGGACCGGCTTTTGCTCGATCAATGGGGAATGCGGGCGGCGATTGAGAGCCTCGGGGTCCTGATCCCCGGTTATCTCGAACTCTGCTACCTGCTGGTTTACGGGGTGACTGCGGCATCGCTCGGACTGCTCTACTTCTACAATCGGCGGCCCCGCATCGACCGGTTCACGACCATCTATGCGGCTGGAACGCTTCTTTCCTACGCGCTATTTCCCTATTTCCCCTCCGACCCACCTCGCGTTGTGTTCCCGGGCGCAGACCAGCCTGGAATCCTCACAATGCTTCGTGAATTGAACCTGTACCTGGTCGATAGCTTCGGGATTCACTCGAGCGTTTTTCCGAGCGCGCATGTCTCCTCGGCCTTCGCCGCCGGTTACGGTCTGCTCTACTGCCTTCCCGAACGGCCGTGGGTGGGGCGGGGAATGCTTATTTATGCCGTGTCCGTGTCGGTAGCGACCGTCTATGGCCGTTACCACTTCGCGGTAGACGCGTTGGCCGGTTTCCTGGTCGGGATTATCGCGCTCGGCGTCGCCATCGGAACAAAGCCGGGTGCGAATTCGTATCCTGAGAGTACATGAGTGAGCCCGCGATTGTCGCAAACCAGTTGACCAAGATCTTCCGGTCACGCTGGTCCGGAAGAGTGGTCCGCGCAGTGGACGGATTGTCGCTGGCCGTTCGCCCGGCCACCACGTTCGGACTGTTGGGGCCCAACGGCGCGGGGAAGACGACCTTTGTCAAGATGCTGCTTTCCTCGGTTCATCCGACCTCCGGCAGCACGCTTGTTTTTGGACGCGACACGCGTGACAGCGAAGCTCGCCGCCCGATCGGATACCTTCCCGAAAACCACCGTTTTCCCACCTATTTCACCGGCGCGGGCATGCTCGACTTTTATGCCGCGCTCTCCGGCATGGACTCGGGCGAGAGGGGACGGCGCATTCCTGAACTGCTGGCGCTCGTCGGGCTCGAGGGTTGGGGCCACGTAAGGCTCGGCAAGTATTCCAAAGGCATGCTGCAACGCGTTGGACTCGCGCAGGCGCTCATCCACCGGCCGCAGATTCTGGTGCTCGACGAACCCACCGACGGCGTCGATCCGGTGGGCAGACGGCAAATCCGCGACATTTTGAACGAATTGAAGGAAAAAGGCACGACGATCTTCATCAACTCCCATCTGCTCTCTGAAGTCGAGACCTTTTGCGAGGAAGTGGCGATCCTCAGCAAAGGGCGGCTGGCCGTTCAGGGGCGAGTCCACGACCTGACAGCCGGCAAGGGCTACCGCCTGAGCGCCGCCGGGATTCCGGATGCCCTCCGCGACGAATTGCAAACCACGGCGTCGTCGGTGGCAACCCGGAACGGATTCGTCGATTTCCAGTTTTCGACGCGCGACCTCACCAACGCCGCCGTCGATAAGCTCAGGGCGGGGCAGTGCGAAATCGAGTCCATCATCCCCACGACCAGTACACTCGAAGAGGTTTTTGTGGCCGCCGTGAGCGGGCCTGAACCGGAGAAAGGCAAGGCCGCGCAATGACCACTACCGTCGCGCTCATCACCGACACGTTCCGCGAGGCCTCGGCCCGCAAGATTTTTTGGGGCCTGTTCGCGCTCTCCACGCTCATGATCGCGTTCTTCCTGTTCATCATGAAGATCGACATCGTGGAGGGAGCCGTGGTCACGCTGACCGTGTTCGGCCGGAATAGCGGCCATACCGAGGACGCCGACCGTCTGGTCACCGGTGTTTACGGCGCCATTGCGACTTTCCTCTACACGTGGGGCATGGCGCTCGCCGTATTCGCTTCAGCCGGCTTGATTCCGAGCGTCCTCGAACCGGGACGCATTGAATTGCTGCTTTCCAAGCCCGTTTCGCGCGTGCACATCATCCTTGGCCGCTTTGCCGGCAACGTGCTGGTGGTGGCCGCCAATATCGCCTACCTGGTGACCGGCGTGTTCCTGATCCTGAGCTTGAAAACGGGAATCTGGCGCTTCGAGTTTCTGTGGGTTATCGCGACCTCGGTGTTGATGTTCGCCGTGCTGCTGGCGGTGGTGGTGCTGGTTGGAGTGTTGTGGGAGAGCACAGCGCTCGCCACCATGATCACCGTCGGCCTGATGATCCTCAGTCCGATTCTGGCGCAGGAAAGCACGATCATGAAGCTGCTCAGCTCCGAGGCGTACGGCGCCATCTGGCGCGCACTCTACAACGTTCTCCCGAAGGTTTACGGCATCGGCAAGCTGACACTCGACATTGTGCGGAGGCAGCCCGTAACGTCGCTGTTTCCCGTCTGGAGTTCGGCATTATTTGGCGCCATTGTGCTGGCCGGCGCCATCTACATATTCGTGAGAAGGGATTTCTGATGCTGAAACGCATGCTGCTCCTGGCCTTGATTGTCGCCGCCGGGTGCAGAAAGCCCGGACCGTCCACCGCGGTCCACATTGATCCGGCGCTGGCCACCATGGTCCCCGCGGATACGCAAGTGCTTGTTGGTACCCGGCTCGACAAACTGAAGGCCACGCCGCTTTACCAGAAGCGTTTCGCCCAGGCCGCATTGCCGGGGCTCGATCAGTTCGCCAGGGAAACCGGACTCGACCCGCGCAAGGATGTTTGGGAGTTGTTGTTTGCCTCCAACGGCAAAGACACGGGCGTGCTGATGGTCCGGGGGCGGTTCTCGCCGGTGGATATGGAGCCGAAACTCGAGCGTCAGGGCGCCACGCGGACCCGCTACAAAAGCTACAGCCTGTTTGGCGACGACAAGCGCTCGATGTTCTTCATGAATCAGAGCACCGCCCTTGCCGGCTCAACCGGGAGCATCCAGCAGATCATCGACAACCTGGACTCCGGCGCCAACGGCATTCCGCCCGTGCTTCTGCCGCTGGTCAAGGAACTGCCGGCTGGATCGCAGTTTTGGGCTGTGTTCAACGGTGTGCTGGTGGACATGCCTTTTCGCGAGGGCACGAATCTCGGCAACATCAACAACATGATCCGCTCGGTGGACCACGGCTGGGTCTCGGCTGATTTGACCCGCGGGTTGGATCTGCGTGCGTCGGGAATGTGCAAATCGGAAGAATCCGCCAGGCAGATTCATGACGCGTTGCGCGGCATCATCGGGTTGGGGCGGCTGAATACGCCCGATAGCCATCCCGAGTTGCTCAAGGCGTTCGATGGGATCAAGGTCGACCAGCAGGGGCGCGCTCTGAAAGTGGTGGCTGACGTTGCGCAGGATACGGTTGACAGCGTCCTGGACGTCTTCACCGGCAGCCGTCGCTAGGCCAAGGGTGACCTGCGTGCGCTTTTGCCTATGTTACATTCGAGATCGATACGGAGAACCTTCCCGTGTGGGATCGCGCCGAGGCGGTTAAATACCTGAATTCGCATGCCGGGACGCTCAGCCGCGGGCATTGCGCAGAGTACACGAGGAAAGCCATTCTAGCCGGAGGCATCGACCTCGCCAAGACCGAGCATGCCAAGAACTATGGCCCAAGCCTGCGGGCTGCCGGATTCAATTCGCGCGGCCAAATTACAACCGGATTTTCCCTGGGCGATGTCGTGGTAATGGAACCGCCGGACGGGCAGGGCAGCGGGCACATGGCCATGTTCAACGGCATCATCTGGGTATCGGACTTCAAGCAGAGGGACATCTACCCGGGCCCGGGCTACCGGAGCAAACGGCCGGCATACACCGTCTTCCGCTACGCGGACTAGTCCGCCGGGGTCAGCCGAAAACGGTTATTGGGGAGCGCGCCTACTCTTCGATTCGGGCGAGATCGCGAGCCCGCTGCCAGGCCACCTTGCTCTGCCATTCCTGGTAGAGAGTCGAGATTCCAGCCCAGTAGTAGCCGCCGACAAACAGCAGCAGGAACGGGATCGCAAAGAAATTGTAGGTGTCGATGGCGAACACCACCATCATCACGAAGTAGCTGCCCACGGCGAGCTCGGCATACGGCAGCCAGCCGCTGCGACGCCTGTACCGCGTCTCCACCGTCTTCAGCTTCTGCTGACCGTTTACCGCGTATTTCGGGGTTCGCGCAAAGGCTGTCTGATGACCGACGAGCGCTTCAATCACCGCGCGGGCGTTAATGATGGTCAGCGCCACTCCTGCGGCAATCAGTGCCGGAAGAAACAGCAGCGCCCGCTTCCACTCCTTCGGGAACAGCTCAGTGTGGGCCACCACATAGAACGCCGAAATCGACCAGAACGAAGCGATGATCAGCGGCAGGTCGAGCATCACCATCTGCCAGACACCCATGTAGAACCGCACGATCATGGCGGGCAACATCAGCGCGCTCAGGATCAGCATCAACGGATACGAGATGTTCGGCGTGAGATGGAAAAACGCTTCAGCCTTGACCCGCCAGGGCAGGTCGGCCGTGAGAATGCGCTTCAACAGCTTGATCGCCACCTGCGTCAGCCCTTTGGCCCAACGGGACTGCTGAACCTGAAAACCGTAGGTGTCGACGGGCAGTTCCGACGGGCATTCGATCGACGGCACGTAGACGAACTGCCAGCCCTTCATCTGCGCCCGGTAGCTCAGGTCCGAATCCTCGGTGAGCGTGTCGTGTTCCCAGCCGCCCGCGTCCTCGATCATCTGCTTACGCAAAATGCCGGCGGTGCCGTTGAAATTGAAGAACAACCCGCGCCCGCTCCGCGCCACGTGCTCCAGAACAAAGTGCCCGTCGAGGAGCATCGCCTGCACCTCGGTCAGCAAATTGTAGTGGCGGTTCAGGTACGACCAGCGGGTCTGCACAACGCCCACCTTGGGATCGGCGAAATAGTGGACCGTCCGCAGCAGAAAGTCGCGTGGCGGAACGAAATCGGCATCGAAAACGGCCATCAGATCGCCGGTAGCGTAGGGCATCGCTTCCTGCAGGGCGCCGGCTTTGAAACCGTGACGATTGGTGCGATGACGGTACTCGATGGGGACGCCCGCGGCGCGATACTCGTTTACCAGGCGCTCGGTAAAGGGATGAGTTTCGTCTGTCGAATCGTCGAGAACCTGAATCTGCAGCAGTTCGCGCGGATACTCGATCTTGCTGATCTCTTCGAGCAGCCGCTCCACCACGTACCGCTCGTTGTAAAGCGGCAATTGGATCGTCACGCGGGGAAGCTGTTCAAACTTCCGGGGCGGCTCGACCGGCATATTTTTCCGGTACTTCCAATACTCCCGGATCATTTCGTACCGGTGCATGCCGTAAACCGACAAGATGATCAGTACGGCGAAGTAGGGCACAAGGATCGCGTAATCAAACCATTCCAGCCGGTGGATGCCGGCGAAAGTGGTGTCGAACATCGCGTCGACAAGGTTCCCAGGCGCCAACAGGAAGGCGAACCAGCTCGTGATCATAAGTAAGGGCCTACCGCACACGAAACGGCCTGCAAGCAACGAGCCGCTCTCATTATTGTAGCTTTTTTTCCCCGTCCGCACCGTCCGCCCGTACGCGGTCGGCAACACTTGTGATAGCCTCGTTGGAACTTCCAGAAGAGGACCCCATGCTGAACCGTTTTCTGACCTCGGTCGTGCTGTTCCTGCTCACCGGCCTGTTCGCGGTGAGGGCCCAAAACATCGCAGCATCTTTGAGCGGCACCGTTCATGACTCCGGCGCCGCCGTAATCCCCGGGGCGCGGGTCAGCCTGGTGAACGAAGCCACCGGTTTCGCTCGAACCGTCAAGACCAACCACGACGGGTTCTACAGCTATCCCGATCTCACTCCCGGCAGCTACGCGCTGCGCGTCGAGGCTGACGGTTTCCGCTCCTATCAGAAGACCGGCATCCTGGTATCTTCCTCCGACCATCTTTCAGAGCCGGTCACGCTTGCCGTCGGCCAGGTGAACGAGTCGGTCACCATTCAAGCCGAAATACTGAGCGTGAACACGGTGACCGGCGAGCGCTCTGGTTCGCTCACCAGCGACCAGCTCGAGCAGATTGCCCTGCGCGGCCGCGACGTGTTCGACGCGGTCGGTCTCATGGCGGGCGTGGTGGACACAACCGACGGGCGCGACGCGCCGGGTCCAACCAGCGTCGGCGGCATCTACATCATGGGCGGGCGGAACGACGCCAAGAACGTCACCATCAACGGCGTGACGATCCTTGACACCGGTTCGAACGGCAGCATCCACAGCATGCCTTCGATGGACTCGGTTGCCGAGGTGAAGGTGCTCATGTCGGCCTATTCGGCCGAGAACGGAAGGAATCCTTCGGCCATCAGCATCATCACCAAGGGCGGCTCGCGCCAGTTTCACGGCAGCGGCGGATACTACCTGCGCAACGAGTATCTGAACGCCAACGATTTTTTCAACAACAAGGCCGGCCGCGCGCGCACTCCCTACCGCTATAACATCGGCAACTACACGCTTTCCGGCCCCGTGCTGATCCCCTGGATCAATCGCGACCGCAACCGGCTGTTCTTCCACTTCAGCCAGGAGTTTCAGAAGCAGACCGTGCAGTTCGGCAGCCGGCTGATCACGGTTCCAACCGAGCGCGAGCGGGCCGGCGATTTTTCCGATTCTCACCAGACCAACGGCTCGCTCTGGACCGTGAACGACCCGCTGGCGAATAAGACCCTGTTTCCCGGCCGGGTGATTCCGGTGTCGAGAATCACCACCACGGGCCGCAACATTCTCAACCTGTTTCCGCTGCCGAATTACACTGCCCCCGACGCGGTGAATCGCTACCAGTACAACTACTTCGTTTCGGAAGCCGCGCCCTACCCGCGCCGCACCGAGACCATTCGCATCGACGCGTCGCCGCACCAGAACTGGCAGATGTACGGCAGTTTCTCGAACAATGCCGACAAGCAGCAAACTCTCTACGGCGTCTGGGTGGACGGCTCTCTCAATTTTCCTCTCACGCCCATTACGTTCCAACAACCCGGCCACACCGCTTCTTTCACCTCGACAAACACGATTCTGCCCTCCGTGTTCAACCAGGCCACCGTGGCCTTTAGCCGGAACACGCTCACCTATGCGCCCCTGGATGTCGCCAAGGTGGACCGGAGCAAACTCGGCATCGACATCGCCCAACGCGACCCCAAGCTGAACACCTTGAACCTCATCCCGAACATGACCTTCGGCGGTATCCCGAACGCCGCGAATCCTTCGCTGAGCGACGGTACGCCGTACTTCAACCAAAACACCATCCTCAGCTTCATGGACAACGTGACGCGGATCTCCGGCATGCATTCGGTTAAGTTCGGCCTCTATTTCGAGCACACACAAAAAATCCAGAGCGCCAGCACGCCCATCCGTGGCTCGCTGAGTTTCTCCGCCGACGGCAACAACCCGCTCGATTCCAACAACGCCTACGCCAATGCGCTGCTCGGCAACTACGATACATACACCGAGGCCACGGGACGGCCGCTCGGCAATTTCCTGTTTACGAACACCGAATTCTACGTTCAGGACACGTGGCGCGTCCGCAGCAATCTGTCGCTCGACTACGGTATTCGCTTCTATGTCGATCCCCCGCAATACGACGCCAACCATCAGTTAGCGTCATTCTCGGCTGCTGCCTTCGACCCGGCTCAAGCCGTGGTCCTGCTGCGCCCCGCAACCGTGAACGGCGTGAAAGTCGCCATGGACCCGGTGACCGGAAAGACTTATGGGCAGGGCTTGATCGGCGCGTTTGCGCCAGGCCACGGAAATCCGGCCAATGGAGACATCATCGGGGCAGCCAACGGCGTTCCACGAGGCCTCTACAACGTCGGCGCGCTCGCCGCGGCACCGCGATTCGGTTTCGCATGGGATCCGTTCCGTTCCGGAAGGACCGCTGTTCGCGGTGGAGGCGGCGTCTATTACGACCGCATTCAAGGCAACCCCGTGATGGGACAGATTCAGAATCCGCCCATCGTCTTTTCGCCCACGCAATACTACGGCACCTTTGCCGACATTCAGGCTACTGCTGCCGCCGGCTTTCTCGCTCCCTCCGGCAGCGTAAGTTCGCTCGCCACGCCCGGCCATCAACAGGCGACCTACAACTACAACCTCGGCATCGAGCGCCAGATCAAGCGGACGGTGATCGAAATCGGCTACGCAGGGTCTCTGAGCCGCCATCAATTGTGGCAGCGCAACATTAATCCCGTGCCGTTAGGGGCCAACTTCCTCAACGTCAATCCCCAGAATCGAGATCCAACCACGAGCAACAACGCGCTGCCCCCCAACTTCCTCCGCCCGTATCAGGGTTTCGGCGACATTCTGATCTACGAATTTGCCAACTCGTCGAATTACAACTCCCTGCTGGTTGTGGTTCGCCAAAGGCTCGCCAAGGGGCTCAATCTCGCGGCAAACTATACCTTCAGCAAGGCTCTCGACTCGAGCGACAGCTACGGTCAGCAGGTGGATGCTTTCGTTTCGGCGCGCTCGCGCAATTACGGGCCCGCCGGCTTTGACCGCTCCCACGTCTTCAGCTCGAATTTCTACTGGACCCTGCCGCGCATCAGGCGTGATACTTTCGCGCCCATTCGGTGGGTCGCCAACAATTGGACCGTTTCCGGCGTTCTCCGGTTGAACACCGGTGGACCTTTCACGCCCGGCTATTCAACCCTGAACGGCATCGCATCGCCCACCGGTTCGCCTTCCGAGGGCGCTCGGGTGCAGGTGGTGGATCCGAACGCTCCGGTCGAAAAGCGGTTCCTGCCGCCGCCGCAACCGAGCGGGCAGGGCAACGTGTACTGGTCCACTACCAGCACCGCGCCGCAACTCGGCAACCTCGGCAAGAATACGCTGCGCGGTCCCGGCACCGCCAATGCGGATTTGTCGCTGTACCGGGAACTCCGGTTCTCCGAGCGCCTGAAGGGGCAATTGCGGCTGGAAGGCTACAACGCCCTGAACCACACGCAGTTCTCGAGCGTCGATACCACGCTGCGCTTCAACAACTCAACCGGCGATATGTACAACACGCTGTTCAATCAGGCTACCGGCGCGCGACCCTCGCGGCGCGTACAGATCGCATTGCGCGTGAATTTCTAAAAAGAACGACAAAGATCTTGACCGGTGCCTGGTTTGGCGCGATACTATGCATAGCAAGGTATCATGTTTGGCCGACCTGCAAACCCGCGAGACGCCGACCCCGCCGAGAAGTGGGAAGCTCAGCTGCGCAAAGGCTGTCTCGAACTCGCCGTTCTCGCCGTACTGGCGCCGGGGCGCGCCTATGGTCTCGAAATTCTACGCGTACTCGAAGAGAACTCGCGGCTGGTGCTTTCCGAAGGAACCATCTACCCGATTCTCAACCGTCTCCGTCAGGACGGTCTGGTGGACGCCGAATGGGTGGACTCCGGCACGGGGCATCCGCGCAAGTACTATTCGCTGACCGTCAAGGGGCGGCAACGGGCCGCGGCGATGGCCTCGGCGTGGCTTGAGTTTGCCGGCGGATTAACGGCGCTCGTGGAGCCGATTGCCTTGCGGGAGAAGAGGAAGGTAGCGCGATGACGACTGCTGGAGCCCTTGGAGACTACATTGACCGGCTGCGCGCCGGTTTGCGCGGCATGACGCTCGCCGAGCGCGAGGAGATTGTGGAGGAGATCCGTGCCCACGTGCGCGACAGCGCCGCCGCCTCCGGCACGACGGTCGAAGAAGCGCTCGCCCGCCTCGGTGCTCCGGAAGCCCTGGCGGCCGATTACGTCAAAGGGTCGCTGTTGCGCCGCGCCGGCTTCTCGTTCTCGCCGTGGCTGATTTTGCGGACCGCTTTTGCGTGGGCCATGACCGGCATACACGGTTTCACGTTGTTCTTGACGGCGTTGTTCGGTTACGCATTGGGCGCCGGCTTCGGAGTGCTGGGACTTTTGAAGCCGATGTTCCCCGAAAAAACCGGGCTGTGGGTGGCGGACGACTATTTCGCCTTTGGCTTCCGTCCCGACATCCCCGACGCGCATGACCTGCTCGGGCCCTGGTTCACGCAGATTGCCTTCGCGCTCTGCGCTCTGTTCATCATCGGAACTACCGGGCTGATGCGGCGGTTAATTCCCAGGTTCCAAAAATGGAAGAGCGCGGCTACCGGCGCCGCCGGGCTTACGGCATTTCAGGCGCAGTAGCCGCGCTTCGGTCTCGCCCTTAGAACGTCAGGCGGAGCGTCATCTGAATCGAACGCGGGCCCGCTTGTTCGGACGGCTGGCTCTGGCTGATCCGCCCGAAGGATGAGCTCGACACATTCATGTTCGGAATGTCCCGGTTGAGGAAGTTAAACAGGTTGGCGAACTGCGCCTCATACTTCAACCCGATCCGCTCCGTGAGTGAAAACGTCTTACCCATCGACATGGAATAATTCACCGTGCCCGGCCCCTCGAGGATGCCGGTACCGCAGTTTCCATACCGGCCGATTCTGGAGGCGGGAATGGAGAAGGCGCTCTTGTCGAAGTACACGCTGGTGGTGGGGCTGTCCAGATAACCTGATTTGCCGTCCACGCAGTCCGGGCGCTGCTGCTTGACCGAGCGCTGTGCGGGATTGGTCCCCGACGGATCCGCGAAGCTCGACGGGAAGAATGGGGTCAGCCACGGGCCGCTCTGCAACAGCGTGATGCCCGTGACACGCCAACCGCCCACCAACAGATTCGCCCCGCGGCTGATGTTGTTATAAAACTTCTGCCCGCGACCGAACGGCAGGTCGTACACGTAGGTGCTGACAAACCGGTGGCGCCTCGTGAAGAAAGCATTTCCGGTGTCCATCGCGATGTTGTAGTAGTTGCCGACGTTGTTCCCGTTGTCGCCCTGTCCTCCGGTGGGAATGGCCGAACTTGGCGCCACCCCGAGAGCATTGGTCTTGTTGTCGGCGAGCGTGTAGCTGTTGTTGAAGGTGAGGCCGCGGGCAAACCTGCGGTTCAGCTCGATCGTCATCGCCTCGTACTTGCTGCTCGGACCGTTGTCGCGGGTCAGAACCTCCGAGAAGTTCGGGAAGCGGAGGTTCTGCTGGCGCAGGGCCGGGGTCGCCGTCAGCGCGGCATAGCCTTGGGTGTTGGGCTGCACCTGGTTGAGGTCCGGACTGTAGATCAGGTTGTAAGTATGCGAGCCGACATAGGAGACCCGCGCCAACAGGTTCGCGCCGAGGTTCCGCTCAACCGAGAGGTTCCATTGAATGACGCGAGGGTCCTTCAAATCGTACTGATTCGCGCGCCGGTAGCTTGGGAACGAGACGCCGGCGGCCGAACCCGAGAAGATGTTCGGCAGGATTCGGGGATTGGTCGCGCTTGAAGGATATTCGGCGAAATAGCTGGTGTCGACACCGAGGAGGGAGTACAGGACCGCGCCGAGCACCGGCACGGAGTAGAATCCGGAGGACGCACGGACCACCGTCTTCGGGTCGCCTCCCGGGTTCCACGCAAATCCGAGGCGCGGCTGAATGTTGTACTTGTAGGTGTAGCGAAGCGTCGACGGCAACCCAACCTGGTCGTTAGTGACGAAGGGCGTGTTGCCCACCGCCGCTTTCCATTGGGGATTCACCAGCGCAAGACCCGATTGGCCTTGCACCACCAGACGGCCGCCCGGATAGTTCCGGTCGAAGTTGCCGAGCTGATTCGTTGCGTCGTTGAACGGGGTGTTGATTTCATACCGCACGCCCGCGGTCATGGTCAGGTCGCGGCGGATCTTCCATTCGTCTTGCAGGAAGCCACCGTAGTGATAGCCGAAGGGCTTGCCGTCCGGGCCGTTCTGAGCCTGGTAGGCATCGGCCGTGAGGCCAAGCAGGAAGTCCGCGAAACCGTGAACGTTGCCGTCTTTCTTTACGCCGATGGCGGTGAAGTCGCCCGTGTAGAAGTAGTCGCCGTATTCATCGCCGAGCAGGAAGGTAATGTTGTCCTGGTAGTTGCGGCGGTTGAACTCAAAACCGAATTTGAAGCTGTGGCGGCCGTGAATCCACGACAGCGCGTTGGCGAACTCGAAGGTGCCCGTCTTCAAGAGCCGGGGATGGCCGTACGGGTTGGTCTGGCCGCCGAAGAAATCGCCGATGTAGAACACCGGCACGCCACCCAATCCGTTCTTCGGCGAGCCGGGCAGGCCGCCGATTCCCAGGTCTTTGGTAATCGAGTCGCCCTGCGCCGCCTGCGGGAAGCTGGATAGGAAATTCGCCCGGGAGTAGCCGAGGCGGAGCTCGTTGATGAGGTTCGGACGCACCACCCACGTGTAGGATCCTGCGATGTTGGTGAGATCGGAGTCGAGCGTGAACGCTCCCAGGTTCGGATTGTACGTGCTGTCGCCAGCTCCCAGCGCTCCGAGGCTCACATCGGTTCCGGTGAAAGGAATGTTCTTCTGCGTCACGCGGCCCCACAACCGGTGCTTCGTTCCGATCACCTGGTCCAGGCGGCCGTCGAAGCCGTCGGATTGATACGTGCCGGGATAAGGCTGCACGAAATTCGGGGAGCTCAGTTGAGCGCCTCCACCGGTCGGCGCCGGGAAGAAGTATTTCAGCGCCTTCTGTGAAACCGGGTTCAGGAGCGCCGTGGGAATTTTGTTTCCCGGAAACGGGGCGCCGGCCAGAGGGTTGATCAATGTGGCGCCAGCGCCCGAAAAGTCGCCCGTGCGCCAGTCGTTCGGGGGCGTGAAGGTCGAGATGAACGCGTCCAGATTGAGCCGGATGCCTTCATAGTCGAAAAAGAAGAACGTCTTGTTCTTGCCGTTGTAGACCTTGGGAATGAACAGCGGACCGCCCAGCGCGAATCCGAACGTGTCGGCATCACCGTTCGGGGTAACACCGCTGATCTGGTCAGCCGAGTTGAAATCGCGGCGCTGGAAATACCAATAGGCGGTGCCGTGGAAGTCGTTCGTCCCGCCTTTTGTGACTACGGTGACGTCGGAGGGCTGCGAATATTCCGCGCTGTTCCCCGACGTGTTCACTCGAAATTCGGCGATGTTCTCGACCGACGGGAACAGGTCGGTGATGGGGCCGCCATAACGCGGATTCTGCGTGGCGATGCCGTCGAGTGAGTAGGACGTCGCCGTCGGGAGTTGCCCGCCGATGGTGATGTTGCCCTGCCGGTCGGTTTGGCCCGTCGGAGCCAGATTGGCGACAACGATCGGGCTGGGGCTCGCGGTGGCGCGGAAGTTCAGCGCCAGCGACTGGATCTCGTCGCCCGAGTGCGACGCCGAGTGAGTCAGATCGTTGCTCACGACCAACTGTGTTTCACTGACCTCGACCATTTCCGCGCGCCCTGCAATCTCCAGCTTGAAATCCGCGCGGACAACCTCGCGGGACAGCAATTCGAGGCCCTTGCTCTTCAAATTCGCAAATCCGTCGGCCGACACGGCGATCGTGTAGGTGCCGGCATCGAGGCTGCTCAGCACGTAGCTCCCGTTCGCATCGGTCGTCGTCGTCCGCCGCGCGCCGGTAGCCTGGTTTGCGGCAGTGACCTGGGCATTGCGGATCACGCCCGCCGAGGCGTCGGTGACGGTCCCGGTAATCGACCCGTAAGTGGACTGAGCCCTGACGCTCGCGCTCAGCAAAGCCGCCACACATACCGCTGCACGCATCCCTGTGTTGATGTTCAGTTTCAAAGAAAGGTCTCCTGACGCTGGTGCACACGAACTCCAGGTTCACCCCGCTTTTAAGGTTCTACAGGCTGCCCGTCACAGAGGCGTGACGCTCCGATCAAGAAATGGAGAAAACAGGTACGGCGGCAGTGTTCACGACAGCGGCTCTGAAAAAAGCGCACTCGTATTTCCGGCAAATTCAAGAGGCTGTGTTAAACTCAAGTCGTTCGGGCCGTGGCGCAGCCTGGCTAGCGCGCTTGCTTGGGGTGCAAGAGGTCGCGAGTTCGAATCTCGCCGGCCCGACCAAGGTTTTCTTAGACTTACAGCGGTTTTTGGCGATGGGCCGGAAATCGCTGTAGACGTTTTTGTAGATGCGATTCTTCAAGGCTCAAAACGGCGCGGTTCTACGCCAAAAGCGCGGAGTTCCCGGACCTCAGACCGATTCAAACAGATTCAATACCTTAGTTGCCCATGCGGTAGTTTTCTCGCTGAACTCCCCAGTAAATCTCTGTCTTGGGCGGAAGGAGGCGGATGTTCAGATCGCCCCGTCCCGAACAGTGAGTCAACTAAATACAGTTTCTGATTCAAGAAAACTGCTGTAGTCGTGTTGTAGCCGAATCGCTCCCACCATTCCGCAGAGAAACGCAACCGTTAGGGTGCCGTTTCTGAGCCCTTCCGGACGCGTCCGGTACTACCAGCGCTCATACGAACGGCGGGTTGCCATCCTCCGACCAACGATTCGTCGATGACCTGCATCTCGGCTATTATTCGTCCAAAAACGCGATCGCTTATGTTACTGACGTCGCATCGCGCCGCACTTTGAATACGGCCCGAGCGCATGCGACGAAATCCCGCAGCTTTGAGGAACCTCAGTCGAGCAGGGGTTGACAGACTATCCTCGTCGCCCTATTCTAACGATGTCAATGACTTGCTGTTGTAGAGTGCGTCTGGGTTGCGTACCCACCAACGCGGAGAGCCACGATGAACTTTTTGAACATTGAGGTAATTCAGCTCGATTCTGAAGAAATCCAGACCGTTCGGGACGTCGTTAGATATGCCATGCAGTCGAACGATCAAGCGGATATTTCCGGTTTCTTGAGCAGAGCGGCGGTCATAGCACAAGAGCTTCCAATTCGTATAAGAACAGCACTGTATGATTTTAAACTTCAAGGCGTCCAGCACGCAGTCTGTATCCGTGATACCGAATTCGACGAGAGCCTTGCGGGCCCCACGCCGGATCGGCATCGCGGACCCGGTGAGACCGAATACGTTCGGGAGTTCGAGGCGAGACACCTGCTCTTCGGGACAATGCTCGGGGAAGCGTTCGGCTGGACCAGTATTCAGAACGGCTACATTCTCAATGACGTGATGCCTGTCGCTGAACACCGAGCGCTCTTGACAAGCTCAAGCGCTGACGTGATCTTTGACCTTCATACCGAAGACGCCTTTCACAGAAGAGCAGGCGATTACCTTGGTCTCATGTGTGTACGCAACCCCACCCGTGTTCCGACGACCTTAGCGTGCCTAAAAGTTGCGACGCTGCCCAAGCATGCTCTTGATATTCTTTTTCAGCCACGGTTTATTGTCGGCGCAAATGTTGCGCACTCCGTCCAGCAGCCACAGCAACTATCCCCCATTCTTTGGGGAAATTCGGACTGGCCCTATCTTCGGATCAACCTTAACGCTACCTGGGCTGCGGACGGTGACAATTCGGCCGCCGAAGCGTTGAAGTTATTAGTACAGAATCTTCGTTCCAATTCACAGGATGTGGTGTTCGCCGCCGGCGATTGTTGGTATATCGATAACTACCGTGTGGCCCATGGGCGTGGTCGATTCGCACCTGAGTACCAAGGCGGTGATCGCTGGCTGAAGCGACTGTACTTGAGTAGTTCGTTTCGTATATCTGCGGCGTCTCGATCAGCGCCAGCAGCGCGAAGTTTTGATCCCAATTCGCCCGATACCAAATGGATATAACTCATATCGAAACAGACACCAAAATATACGTTGATGGCGAGGAACTCTCGGGCCGGCTCATTCTGCGCGATGAAAAATCTGTTCCGACCACTTTATTCCTTCACGGCGCAGGAAAAGCAACCAAAGAAAGATCTCTCCCTCTAGCAACAGAGCTTGTAAAAAGAGGTATTTCCTCGATGGCCTTCGACTTCTCTGGTCATGGGGCCAGTACTGGTTTATTGGAGACATCGAGCCTGACAAAGCGTATTCGGGAGGCTCGAGCCGCTTTGGATGCGGGTAACTTCAAGGGTCGCGTTTCCCTTTGTGCGTTTAGCATGGGTGGGCACGTCGCACTGGAAATGCTTCGGTACGTCGACATTCGATCCCTAATCTTATTCTATCCAGCCGTCTATTCAAACGCCGTCGTTGACCTTGCCTTCGGTAATCCTACCTTCACGGCGATGATTCGCCAGGAGAAGAGCTGGGCCTCAGCGACGGTGCTTGATTTACTAGATGCCTTCAACGGGAATTTATGCCTTATAATAGGCGAAAATGATGAAGTGATACCTGCCGGCGTGGTCGACTTGATAGATCGGCATAGTCAAAACGCAAGACGAAAGTCCATCATCAGGGTTTCGAACGCGCCTCACCTCCTGTTGCCAACCTTGTACACGCGCCCAGCGCTCTTCGAGGATCTTTGCAACACGATTGCGGAGTACATATCGGACATCTGAGGGTCTATTATGAGACGTCTGGTATACGTCCGGAGGGTCGTCGCTACACTCGCACTTGCTGGTGCCGTTGGCGGCACGGCTGCGGTATGGTCAGACGCAATCGTTCTTCACGCCTCGACGGCGGCGTATCGAAGCCAGATACCGTCAATAGTCGGCGTCGCTCTCGGCGTCACTGCAAACCTAGTGGCCATCGCTTTAGCTGTTGCTCTTCTGACTGCCCAATTGTCGTCCTCGGGTTCCCGCCCATCGATTCTCACTGAACTCTATCGGAGCCGGGAAATTTACTTCCTGTTTGGATGTGGCACGTTGACGGTTATCACTGGCTATGTAACTCTCGCGATGGGGCCCGAACCTATAGATCCCATCCTATACTCAAAGCTAAGTGATCTCGTCTTAATTTTCTCATTGGAAACCATAGTTCTAATTTGCCCAGCACTGATGGCTCAGCTTGAAAATCTAGATCCGATCGTGTTAGCGGCAAAACTAAACAATAAACTAACCCCAGACGCGATAAAGGATTACGGCCTAACCAAAGTTGTCGCGACGGCTTCGGGGACAATCTCATATCAGATTAATATTGTCGGGTTAAGGCCGCGCGGTATCGATCCGCTTCGACCGCTACACGAGTTATTGATGGAAGCGGTTCATCAGCGTGACCGTGTACTTTTCGGCAAATTGTTTCGTTACCTGTTGGAGCCAATTGCGGTCGTGCATGGCGCTTACTGGGATGAGTTGGGCATTCGTGATCCTATTAATGCTCCCGGAGTATTGCGCCGTTTGCGCGGCCGGGCGTATACGGCGGAAGACAGAGTACACGTGGCGCTGGCTTTGCTGCACTACGCTGTGAAGAGAGCACGGAATTTATTGTCGGAATGGGAGCACCGAGACATAGGTCGACACGGAATTATCACATGCATCGGTGATTTGATTTGTGCGTTAGCAGCGAATCGGACTGAAGGCCCCACGGTCCGGATTGGCTTGTATGCCACTCTTCACATTTCGCGAACCTACGCTGACGTCAAGCCGTACGGGCGAATTGAACCCCTGACAACCTATCTAATGGCAGCATCGGAACTCGAAAAGGCTGGCAAAGATGCCGACGCGACGCTATGTATGGAGGTGTTGGGCTGGGTTTCAGTGCATTGCGAGCACATATCCGGAGGGCGCTGCCTGGGGTTGTTTGAGTCCATTAGCAAGACTTTGATGATGGAATTCGACGAGGCCCAAACCCGAGCTCGTGCGGATGCTGGTTGGTTACCAGGACGACCATCGGAGGATCCGTGGCGGAGTTGGCCAGACTCCGCGTGAGTTCTATTTAGCTGGGCCAGCGAATTGCACAAATGGCCCTGTGCTCTAGCGAAGGACTTGAGATGTCGGGGGAATATGCAATTACCTAGGCTTCGGGTAGGCAAGGATCGTGCGGGTGTCGGTGCAGTCTTGCTGACTACGGGCAGTGCTCTGATCTCGCTTGCAAAGGGACTTCCTCTGTTCGTTGGGGAACATTCAACAGTTGTCATTGTATCCGGCATGGTGCTAGTGTTGCTGGGTATTATACTTACGCTGGGAAGAGTTCGCCTTCGCTACAGCCGAATCCTGGACCACTATCGTGCGCGTATCTTGAGGCCTGACGAGGTCCCGGGCTTTCAATTGATACTTGACCAGTTCGCTCCGGGCGAGGTAACGACGGTAGACCAAAAGCAGTCTCTCGTTAGAATAAACTCGGAACTATTCTATGCGGTTGAGTCGGTCACGAGAGTGCGCGAGATCGTCGGCTATTTCTCCGTATTTCCGCTAAGGAAGCATGCTGTCGACGAGCTAGAGAGTGGAAAGCGATCTCGATGGTACGGGGACCAGCCTCAAAAAGACATTGCCTTTCGATCTTCGCGCCCTACGGCATATTATGTCGGCTTTCTTTGGGGAAAAAATAGGGGCGCCAAAGCTGCGACGGTCGATCTGTTGCGACGCGAGATTATCCGTCGCGCAGGAGTTCAGCATACATTTAAGGTGATTACACGCCCCATGACACCCGATGGCGTTCGATTGGCACGGCGGCATAAATTTGTGGAGGTGAATCAGCGGGGTGAACCGAGACTTGGCGCGGTCTGTTCCAGGGTTTTTGACCCAGAGAGCCATGGCTCGAGTTGACATCGATGTGCGCCGAACGGAGGAGGACAAGACAGTAATGAAGACGCCTTTCCGTTGCTCCGGGAGCCCGAACGATATCGTGCCACGGTCCGCCACGCCCATGAATGGCCGACGAGAGTCCCGAGCTCCTTTTAGCATTCGCGTATTTTGGTGGGGAGTTTGCAAATGCGCCAACTTGTGCGGCTTCTCACCAAAACACGCGGTGGTGTGGACTCTTCTTGAGAACGTTTTCATTCATGCTGTATCTCGAATCGTGGTGTCAGCGCAGGCTTGTCGAGCACTACGCCGCGGATCCGAAGGTCTTTATGCCGGGCAAGACTTGGCCGAGCAAGTGTAACCGCTGCGTTTTGCTCGATGTTGTCACCGATCCGATCTGCTATCCTCGGGCGCATACAAAGCGTCGAATAATTCTCTCTTATGCAGAGCACCCTAGTACGGCCCGAGGCGAGTGCAAGCAGATCCTCTGTGAACCCTCGGCTACGCATTTGACTACCGACTTCTATCCCGTATTTCTCCTCCAGTGTGTCGATTTCTGGTACGATCAGGCATTTGGGAGGTGAGTTTGAAGGCGACCGCACAACGATGGTCGAACGAGTCCGTGTTGAAGTTCGCGGGCGACCGCGAGCCGATACAAGCGATGGTGCAGGCTGCACGAGAACTCGTTTTGGAGGCAATCGATGAAGGGTGGTCTGGGCCTCCATTCGATCCATTGAAGCTCGCCGAAATGAGAGGTATTCAGTTGTCCCCTCGGGCTGACATACCGGATGCCCGCACCGTCGCGGTCAGCCAAAACCACTTCGTAATAGAATTCAACCCGACGCGGCCCGTTGGGCGCTTGCGCTACTCCATCGCGCACGAGATTGCGCACACGCTCTTTCCCGATTGCGGAGTGAGAGTTCGCAATCGCGCTCGTACCCACCAAGGACAGGGGGACGAGTGGCAGTTGGAAGCTCTTTGCAACATCGCTGCTGCAGAAATCCTCATGCCCGTCGGCAGCATGAACAAAGAGCAGACGGAGATCCTCGACATTGATCAAATCGCAAAATCGAGAAAGCAGTTTGACGTCTCGACCGAGGCCGTGCTCATTCGTTTTGCTCACCTCTCGGAAGAACCTTGCGCAGTTTTCGTCGCTTCAAAGAAGGACAATACACCGGGCTCTAGGAAATATTCTTTTGACTACGTGATCCCAAGCCGCAAATGGAAATACGATGTTCCTCGTGGCACATCGGTGCCAGCCGCTTCGCCGGTAGCAGAATGTACGGCTGTAGGTTTCACGGCCAAAGGTGACACTGTGTTTCCAGGTGTCGGCGAGAAGCTAAGGGTGGAATGCATCGGAATACCTCCTTACCCCGGAGCTTTGTTCCCTCGGGTCGCTGGGTTCATGAGCAGCAGAAAGCGCGCAACTCCAGCTCCGGAAATACAGTTCCTGCAGGGTGACGTGCTTCGGCCGCGGGGGAGTGGCCGCAAGTTGATCACGCACGTTGTCAGCGACGCCACACCAAACTGGGGCGGAAGAGGTGTGGCAATTGCGATAAAGAAGAAATGGGAGAAGGCCCAGGAAGAGTTTAGGAATTGGTTCGGTCAACGAGAGAGGCTCGGCAAGGTTCATTTCTGCGAGGTTGACGACGGTATTGAGATCGCGACGATGGTTTCGCAGCGCGGCTATGGTCCGTCGAAATCACCCCGAATCCGATATGCCGCTCTGGAAACCGCGTTGCAATCAGTTTCGGTACGAGCACAGAAAACTTCCGCAACTGTCCACATGCCTCGGATCGGGTGTGGTCAGGCGGGGGGCTCATGGATGCTTGTGGAGGAACTCATCAACTCCTCTCTGATTGCCGCCAACCTCTCTGTTACGGTTTACGATCTTCCCGATACCATCGCCTCGTCAAGTGCTGCACAGCTTTCGTTGAATCCAGTTTCATAGAAGGAAGAGGGGAATCAGTCGAGTGATGACCCGCGTTATAGTCCTTCTTTCCGGTCCGATTGCCGCCGGAAAGACAACGCTCTGCGACGAGCTTGTAACCCGATTCGGCTTTACTGTCTTTAAGACCAGAGAGCTCATTCAACACCTTATGAAGGATATTCCTTCAGAGCGCGGGGCTCTCCAGAAAGCAGGAGAGACCCTTGACAAGAGGACAAATGGGGAGTGGATTGCAAAGTCCTTGGCTCAGAGGGTCCATGAAATGGGAGCCAGCGGCAACGTCGTTCTCGACTCGGTGCGGATAAAGAAGCAAATCGATGGTGTGAGGAGAGCATTCGGCTCACAAATCGTCCACATCCACATCACCGCCGATACGAAAGTCCTGGAGAAGCGCTACAATGCCCGTCTCCGCACTGCTCGAATCAAAGAGTTACCGACTTATGAACAGGTGCGAAAAGATCCAACTGAGAAGGATATCGACGCTTTAAAAGACTGCGCGGATATCGTGATCGACTCGGGCCGCTGCACTGATTCCGATGTCACAGTTCGGGTCGCGAGCCGCCTTGGCCTTTATGGCCGACGAGTCCAACCCCTTGTCGACGTCCTAATAGGCGGGCAGTACGGCAGCGAGGGGAAAGGACACATCGCTTCATACCTTGCTCCCGAGTACGACTACCTCGTACGCGTAGGCGGACCAAACGCGGGGCACAAGGTCTATGAGGAGCCGGAGCCTTACACTCATCATCAATTGCCATCTGGAACGCGCCGCACGGAGGCTGGATTAATTATCGGACCGGGAGCCGTGCTGTCCGTTTCACAGTTGCTGAAGGAGATTTCGGAGTGCAAGGTCAGCGTCGATAGGCTCTCGATTGATCCGTGCGCGATGCTGATCAATGGGGCCGACATTCGATTTGAAGAAAGAACACTGAAAGGGGAGATTGGCAGCACTGCACAGGGCGTGGGAAAGGCGACGAGCAGAAAGGTTCTTCGCTCTGCCGCGCGACCGAAGGTAAAACTTGCAAAGCAGTCGGCGGAACTCAAGCCGTATTTGAAGGAAACTTTGCGTGTGCTCGATGATGCTTTTTCTGTTGGCAAACGGGTCTTCGTGGAAGGCACGCAGGGCACTGGCCTTAGCCTCCACCACGGTACCTATCCATACGTGACCTCGCGGGACACTTCTGGCAGTGGCTGTCTAGCAGAAGCAGGTATCGCGCCGACACGCGTTCGGCGTACAATCGTGGTGGTTCGAAGTTATCCTATACGCGTCCAAAGCCCACCCGGCGGCACGTCCGGTCCAATGGGCGTCGATCTCTCTTGGGCGGAAGTGTCGAAGCGTTCAGGCATTCCTTTAACTAAGCTCAAAAAGAGCGAAAAAACGTCTACAACAAAAAGGGATCGACGCGTTGCCGAGTTCAACTGGTACCTCCTCCGAAAAGCTGTTTCACTGAACGGCCCAACAGATATCGCGCTGACGTTCGCCGATTACATCGATGGGCAAAACGCCGAGGCTCGTCGGTTCGAACAGCTCAGCGAGGAAACACTGCGCTTCATAGAAGAGATCGAGTGCGTCGCATCTGCACCCGTTTCTTTGATTGCGACTCGGTTCGACCACCGTAGCATAATCGATCGAAGGGCGTGGTGAGGAGTGTCGAATGGGACTCTGCTCGTTCAGCTTTATCCGCGCCTTTATCACATGGCGCACGAGGGATCGTGGCCGAGCATCGAACGTCATGGTCTCCTAAGCACTAGCGCACTGCTCGATCTTTTTGGCGTGGACGGAGCGAGGCGAGAACAGCTTGAATCAGCGCGACGCTCCAAATGTGAGGAAATCACACACCCGACACATGGCCGAGCCCTACTCCGTGATCAGATCCCACTTAACGAAAAGAAGCTTGTGAGGGCGCTTGAAGACGGGCTTACGCCTCCAGAGTGGTACCGGCTTCTCAACCGAAAGGTATTTTTCTGGGGCCCCGAGAGCCGACTTGGTATCCTGCGCTCCGCTAGGGAGTACCAGGTTAACCGCCAAACCATTGTGGTCGTAGACACGGCGCAGCTCGTTGCCCGTCATGGCGATCGTATCCTCTTGTGTCACATGAATAGCGGCGCAACGCAGCCAATGGCGTGGCCGCGCGGACGCCAAACCTTCCTGCCGCTCGATGAGTATCGTCTTGCGGAAAGGCGAAAGAAGTACGGGGTCAAAGGTGCCGTCGCCGAGGTTACCGTCGATTACTCTGTTCCGGACGTTTGTGAATTCGTCGTTGAGGTCTATGAGGCCGGTGGAGGACGAGAGCGGCGTAATCTTCGTTGAGTTACCGTAGCCTATACGGCATTGAGACAGGGACTGGGAGGAACTGAGAGCAGGTGTCCGAACGTTGCGAATAGTTCCCGATCTCATCGCCCATCGAGTTGATTTTTATCCTCCAGAGCCAGCATGTGGTAAGAATATCGTTCAGATCATGAGCTCCAAGAGGTGCCTTGAGCTTCGCGTTTGGTAAGAGGAATTCTAGGTTGCGCTCCCTCTGCTGTCCGTCCATCTCCCCAGAGTGGTCCTTATGGATAAGCGGAGAATTCATGGTTCACCGAAGATGGTGACCGTCTTTCGATATGGTGACCGCCCGGCACGCGTTGGCAACCGTGCCTTCCTTCGACCTGTCTAGCATCAGCTTGGCACTGCTCCAGAGACCTTCAATTGCAGGGTCCGGATCCTTCATTCGGATTGGGCACTTCTTCGTGGATTTGAATGCACCGTCAGTCTATGCCCTTCAAATGTGCCCTAACAATGTGCGCGGAACATTGACAGGCGCTTGGGGCTGCCGTAAGCTGACCATGCAAGCCACATGGTCAATTCTGCAAGGTGCAGGACTGAATTAAACAGGTCAACCTATGCGCGTTCGGCGTCTATACATCAACAACTATCGGGGAGTTAGAAAAGGCACTGTCGAGTTTTCCGGTCACACGCTCATGGTCGGCGGGAACAACATCGGCAAGTCGACAGTCTGCGAGGCGCTCGACTTGGTGCTCGGGCCGGAGCGGCTGAGCAGAAGACCAATTGTCGACGAGCACGACTTCTACGGTGGACAGTATTTAGACGGGGAAGGTAAACCAGTTGAGATTCGCGTTTCGGCGCTGCTCCTCGGATTGTCTCCCGAGGCAGAGAAGCGCTTCTTTAAACATCTCCGCCGATGGAACGACGCAACGGGAACCTTCGCCGATGAGGGCGGCGGACCGGAAGCCGGGGATGCCGAGGGAACCTGCTGGGCACTGCCCGTCACCTTCATTGCTCGGTATGATGCCAACCAGGACGACTTCGTCGGCAACACGTTTTTTGAGCATCCCGCGGATGCGCGCGAACTGGATATTGAGGAAGAGCCGGAGAACCGTTTAGGAGACGGCCGGACAAAGTTCACGCGTGAGAGCAAACGGCTCTGCGGCTACTTGTTCCTCCATGCCCTTCGCACTGGTACACGAGCCTTGAGTCTCCAGCGCGGATCGCTCCTGGACACGGTGTTGCGGCTTCCCGGCAACGGCCTCAGCGCTATGTGGCAGGACACGCTGCAAAAGCTCCGCGAACTTGACCCGGCGATAGGCGAGATCGAGCAATTGAAAGAGATCTCCAACGAAATCCGCCAGCGCATGGCGCAATTCGTCAATCTGACGGCTGGCGACAAGGCCGCCGGATTCTTCGCTTCCGAGTTGACCCGCGAACATTTGCGGGAGGTGGTGAAGCTATTCCTCTCCGTTCAGCCAGGCGATTACCTGCTGCCGTTCCAGCGTCTCGGAACGGGTTCTGTCAATCTTCTCGTGTTCGCGATGTTGACGTTTATAGCCGAGCTGAAAGGGCAGGCGAGCACGATTTTCGCAATGGAAGAGCCGGAGTTGGCGCTGCCGCCGCATACGCAGCGGCGCGTGACGCGATTCGTCCTAGGGCAGATGGGGCAGGCGATTATCACCTCGCATTCGCCGTACATCATAGAGCAGTTTGAACCTTCCCAGATCGTCGTGCTGAATCGTACGGAAGATGGAGAGTTGAGCGGGAAGCCGATAGACTTGTGCGGACTCAAGCCGAAGAAATTTGTGCGGGAGCGGCGGCAACTGGCCGAGGCCATCCTGGCTCGCGCGGTTCTGGTGGTGGAGGGCGCAACCGAAGCCGCCATTTTTGCCGCGGCATCGACGGTACTAGAGAATGGCGTTGGCCCGCAGGCATACAACCATTTCGATATAGCTGGTGTTTCGGTGTTTGACGCTGGCGGCGAAGGTTCCGCACCCGCCTATGGGCCGTTCTTCAAGAATCTTGGAAAGACAGCATTTTGTGTTACCGACAAGCCCAACGCTGAGCCTGACGCAGCCGCAAAAGCTAGTCTTGCCGAGTACCACACCTATTGGGAGAGCTCCGACCGCAGCATTGAGACGCTTCTCACAAATGAACTTAGCGATACCGTATTGCGGAGGTTCCTTGACAGCGTGAAGGGCCGTCCAGACTACCCAAGCCAGGCTGGAGCCGTCCCTGAGGAAATGGCCGAAGCTGATGTTCGACGTCTTGCGAAAGACGTTCTCAAACATCGCAAAGGCAACCTCTACGAGTACGGAAGCCTTCTGATTGCCCAATGCGAAAACGCCGACGATCTGCCCAAAACGGTTCGTGGCATTTTGGAGGCGATACACGGCGTGCTGAATCCGGTGGGGCCTGTTGAGAATGGGGAAGTGGCGCAACCGATGGTGGCTCCTGAAGCCGCTGTTCAACCCGAGGTGAGTAATGTCACATGAAACTCGTCCTCTGTGACAAACGAAAGGCGATTCTGACTTGCCCTGGCCACGTATTGGTCACGGGTGGTCCGGGTTGTGGCAAGACGACCATAGCCCTGCTCAAAGCGCGAGATCACACCCGTACCCTGCAGCCCGGCCAGGGCGTTTTGTTTTTGAGCTTTTCACGGGCAGCGGTGCAGCAGATTGTGACGAGGAGCGAGTCGCTGCTATCGGAGCGCGAACGTTCTATGGTGACCGTGCAAACGTACCACTCGTTTTGCATTGAACTGCTGCAGTCGCATGGGCGATTGTTGTCGGGGAAGGACTGCAGGTTTCTGATTCCAAGCGAAGAGAGATTGCGGAAGTCCGCCTTTAATGGTGACTGGGAACCCGAACAGCAACGTCTGGCCGTTGAAGATGGCGTTTACTGCTTCGATGTTGTTGCTCAGGGCGCGGGTGATCTGGTGACTCGTTCGGTGGCGGTGCGGACACTTCTCGGATCCAGGTTCCCGCTGATCATCGTAGACGAATTTCAGGATACCGACGACAACCAATGGCGCATTGTGGAGGCGCTGTCGAAAGTTGCCGAGATTGTATGCCTTGCCGATCCCGAGCAGCGAATCTTCGAATACCGACCGGGCGTTGACCCCAAGCGAGTCGAACAGGCGACTGCTTCGTTGAAGCCGGTGGCCTTCGACCTCGGCGCAGAGAATCATCGCAGTCCGACCACTGGCATCCTTGCTTACGCCGACGCCGTGCTCCGCAATCAAGCGCCGCCGCCTGAGTCGGCTGAAGTGAGGTTCTTCAGGTATTATGGAAACGATTTTGATGCGCTGGTTCATGCTGCAGTCATATGGACGCTTTGGGGACTAAGGAAGGCCGGACTCAAATCGCCATCGCTGGCCATACTGGCGCGGAGCAACGCGCTCGTGGCCCGGATATCTGACATTCTTGGCGCAGAGCACGAGTACGACGGCAAACGGCTCAAACCGATCACCCATTCAGTGGCCTGGGATGCCGAACTCTCCGCGGCATCTGCAGTCGTGGTTGCCTCTCTCATGGACCGCTCAACGGATACTCGTGCGACGGTGAGCAGAACTCTCGGTTTGGTCGCGCGGTACTACCATCTCAGAAATGCCGAGCATCCATCCAAGAGCGCGGCACAGGCTGCGGCGAAATTCGAGAAGGCCGCCGAATTGGTTGCGTCGGGCAAAACGTCGAAGGTGAAGGCCGAGAGAGTGTTCAGGGATGGGCTTAAAACAGCGGTAATGGTCGGAGAACCCTTGCGCGACTGGATTACGGCAAGGGCGATCCTGGGTGCGACGTACGACCTTGTCCCCCTGTTCGGTGATGCCAGCCTCGTTCGCCTGTTCGGTGCTCGGGACGCTTTGGCTAACGGTTTGGGAGACCGATGGCTGGCGACCGGTTCCTATCGTGGTGCATCCGATCTGGTGCGCCAGTTACTGGAGCGGGAGCGTCTGATCTCGTCCGAACGTCCGCCTCAGGGATGCACGGTGATGAACATGCACAAGGCGAAAGGGAAGGAGTTCGACGGGGTCGTTATAGTTGAGGGAATGCACAGTGCAGAGTTCTTTCCGGATAAAGAGCCGCCACCCTACACCGCGAGTCGGCGACTTCTGAGAGTGGCGATCACTCGCGCTCGGCACCGCGTGACTTTCGTTCGTCCAAATACTTCAGGGCCAATCGTCGGGTGAGATGGCCCTCTAAGACTCCCGTAGTGTGCTCCCGGCGTCTGGATCCATTGATCCAAGCATCAATTTCAGATCATGGGCTCTGCGCAGGAATCTGACGGAGGCGCAAGGGAGTTTGGGTTTCGTGGTGTTGGGGAGTTGCGTAAACTCGGCGCTTGCGAGACAGCGAACTGACGAGATTACTGGGCTGGCCGGGACACCGCTGTGTGTAGCCAAAAGTGAATCGCCACGCCCGCGGCTATGTTACAGGCCCGAGTAACAGCGTGTAAGTTGGCATGACTACCGCGAGGTGGTTTGCGGAAGATCGAGGCGTGGCTCATTTGTTACGCACCTGCAACCTGAGAACTCTCCCGCACGGAGCGAGTTCGACGCCGGTGCAACGCAGAAAGAATACGGCGCTTGCTTGGTCCGCGACGCGTTGATCGCGGGCACAGACGTTCTCGAAGGCGCTTTTTCTTGCTTTAGCTTCGTACTGTTTTACAGGTCAGGCCGTATATGCTATGATTCCCTCGCCAAGAACGATGACTCGTTGTTAGGCTTTCTTAGATCCACGCCCAGTCGAGCGTGCAAATAATCATTCTATATGCACAATAATGGAGAAATTGTATAGTGAATCGGCATCTGATGAACGGCGTGTTCTTTCCGAGATTCGCTCTTTCCTCGAGGCACAGCTCGCGAACAATGAACTTCTGGCGAACATTCATTCAGCGACCTATCGGGTGACAACATCGATTTGAATCACGCGATCATTGATTTAGAACGAGGAGACTGCGCCGCAGCAATTCTCGTTCTGGACAGGTTACGGAACATCCGAGAGCGACGCGCCGCGGATTACACAAATCCGGTTGGCATTCCGGCCGCGGACCATAACATAGCAAATGAACTTACAGAGTGGATCAACTTCTTGAAACGCCAACCAACGAGGCCAAGTTCAAGATTGAGCCGCTAATTGTGACTTTGGAAGGTACTCCAAGAGCGCTGACCACGCGGGTTTGATCGGTCGTCCAGATCGAGGTTTCATCGCGCCAACCAATCTTTCGACCTCAGGTCGGATGGCACCAATGGCAAGATTGTGGCGAGTCGGAAAGGCCGCGGAGGTGGCTTTGAGCACGCGACGTAGGCTCTTGCAACTTTCATCGAGCGCCTTATGCTCGCGATGAACGCTGAGCGTAATTACGGAATCCACGTACTTCGCCCAATGTCGGCGAACCTCTCCCTCATTGAGGTCGGGCAAACTGTCCGGAAATCCTACATAGAGGAAGAAGGTCAGAAGGGTTTCACTTCTTTCGATGTTGGACCACATCGGGATCTCCTTTTCTCCATCCTTCGTCAAGTCCTGACGTGCCAGTTTACACATGACGAGCACTTCTTCTACGTACTTCGCAATTGTTCTACTGGCTTCCGGAGCAGCCGACAGGCGTAACGCAGAAAGACATAACTTTGTAGTGTACGTCAAGGCGTTCAGTGCATGCATTGAATGGCGCGCGATGTGTGCCGAATTAAATGCCCTGGAATAGTGTGCCCATGCAAGATCCAGATGAATGGAAAACACATCCCATCCAAGCGCTTCTTGGCGAAGAAAATGGCGGTGAATCGAACCTTTCGTGAGCAGCGTCCGCATGCGCCATCTTGTTCTAGACAGGGGGACTTGTTCGATCCATTCAAAAATTGACAGGTATCGCAACACACTCTGAAACTCATCCCGTCCAACTTCCATCTCCTCCGCCCTGACATAATAGAAGAGCCCGGCCGAGATTAGGTGAATATTCTCGCATCGGAGACCAGCCTCGACAAGGAGCTTCGAGCACCTCGCAGTCCAATCCATCGCGCAAACGCTCCCGTGATTGGCCGTCTCCTTCCCGTCTTTGGTATTAACGAAATTCGCAATCTGGAAATGAAGAAGGGCCTCGGCGGTACTATGTACGTCAAACCCTGTAATGTTGGATGTGAGTGTCGTCCAAGCATCCGTGCTTCGTCCCGCATTTGCAAGCGCAGTGGCAACTCCCATGTATCCCGCGACTCGGAGATCGAGATCCGGGATGCGATGGATCTTCTCCAGCACTGTGAGGTCCAAGGAGGTTGCATTCTTCAAGACCGTCAACTGGCGTGCCATTACGAACTCATATGCGAAGACTTGGACCGGGTCATTCGTGTCGGGAGGCCCGAGTTCCTCCCTTACATTCACCGCCCGGTCTCTATTGAGAGCCGCGAGGACGCGTAGTGACCTCAGTAGGTAACATTGAGTCGGGTTATCCCCATGGTCGAATCCGCGCGACTCGATCCAGTCGATAACCACTCGTCCAAGTGACGTAAAACGGAAGGATGAGCGGAGAAACGCCTCCAGATTCCTCCCAAATACAATTTCGTACGTCGATTCGGCGAGGTTTCCGGTCTCTGCAGCCTCGATCAGCACGCGTTCCAACACCTGAGACAACCGTTGGGTTCGGTCGCGTTCGAGGGCGGACAGACTGGCGTGAAGCAGCCGATCATCAACCGAATGGACTATAGTCAGATTTGCCGACTCCGGCACTATATCGTTTAATAGACCACCAAAATGCTGTCGATTGAACGAGGTAATATCTGCTAGTTGATCATCCCGCAAAGCAGACAGCACTCGCGCAACGGCACGCTCGATCGTGGATGCCGGAAAATCAGAAAGGGCCGCTCGGGAGAATTGCATCAGCAGTGTCAAACTGAGACCTAGGGGTGCGTTAGCCATCGCATAGCAGACGGCTTGTAGAGCTCGTTTCTCAGCAAGAGAATTTAATTGGTTATCAAACCAGCCGAAGGCTCTCGGTCTCTGTTCCAGGCGATTGGTCGCGGTCCAAACGAGAAGAGCTGTGCCTGGATTGCCGTACGAACGGTCGATCGCATCTTCCGGGTCGCGCAATAAACCGCCCGGCTTGATCCTTTTGAGAATTCTCGCCAGAACATCCCGTTCCATCGAGCCGACGTCAACGCGATTCCCTCGACAGGTGTCAAGTCCGGCGCGCGATTCGATAATCCAATAGGCGTTGCCGACTGAATCAAGTCGAAGAACTCCGTCCATGAACGCAGAGAGACCCACTCGAAAATCATCATGGACGTACGAGATCCAGTAGATGACCTTCTCGCCCGCGAGACGGGCTGGTACACTCGAGTCCGGGAGCCGGATGTCGATCACACCCATCTGGTGACGTTCGAGACTTCGTCCGATATCCTCTGCGCTGATTGGTTCCGTTGACCGTCTTCCAACCCTTATATCTTCTCCGAAACGATGCTCGAGTACCGGCCAGGTCAGGCTCTTCATAATCTCCTTGGCCAAAACCGTCTTGCCTATAGCTTCTGGTCCTACAAGTTCCAAAATGTGCGTTCGTTGTAGGACACCAAGGGCGGTCTGAAACTCGCGCGGTCGAGCGTTTTCGATAAAGCCACTCGGGAATAGTATGTGCGGAGCCGGCGAAAAGCTGCGCAATGCTTGGATTGTGTCTGCCACCGTATCATAAATCCTTAGTGAACGGGGCGGATCAGTTAGGAACATCCGTAGGTGCTCCTGCAATGGGGAATGATCGTTGTGACGATCAAGCTCGCGCCTGGAGAGACACCTGTCCAGCACATCGATCACGTGGTAAAGGTGACCATCATCTGCGCGGTCCCATAGTTCAGACCGGCAACCCGCGATCTGAATGTGATGGCGTGAGTGAACATGCAACAGCCGGCGATAAAGCAATGCCATCTCTGATCGACCGAACTCAGGCAAGAACAGTACCTGGGAGAAATCGCCGCCATGCTTCTCTCTCTTCACGAACTCCTTGAAGGTTCGTTCCTGCCCTTCGAGTTGACTGAGAACGGCGGGGACATCCAAGCGTCGATAGGGCGATCGTTTCATCTCGCAGATCACCGCACGGGAGTCAAAGCACACAATAAGATCGAGCTGGTTATTGACCTTGCCAGATTGCGGAGCCGGTAGGGTAATTTCAAGGAAGATGAAGCACTCGCCCCAGGTGCCCTCCTGTTGAGTGGCCCATCGTTCCAATTCCTTCAGCGTACTGTGGTACTCCAGCCAGTCGGTTCCGTGCTTACACTGAAGAGGGTCGTTTGCTCCAACGAGTACTTTCATCGTTGAACTCCTTTAGCAAGGCAGAGGTTCGATTATAGTCTTTTTGGGCTGACCCAAACATGGGTTCAGCGGCCGGAGTTCAAGAGACAGAGGCGGGAGCGCACTTCCGGTCCATAGCCTTGGCGCGTTGGTCACACCACGGATTCCAGTCTTGTCTGGCTTCTCCATAGCGGGTCAGCCGCGCGGCCTCCATGTATACTGAGCCTGTAGATGCATGTCCAAAGATGACTGGCGTGAGGTCGCTGAGACCAACACTACTCGATTAGCCAACGCCGTCGAGGAGCTGGGACATCGACTCGACCGGAAGGATTACCGTCAATTCTGGACAGAAGTGAAGAACGTCTCGGTGCTCTTTAAGGAGCTTAGACCGACGCTTCGGGATGAGCGGGAGCTGCTATGGCGGCAGTTCAGTGAATTCTGCTCACGGGCAAAACAGGAGCAGGAGCATGATCGTGAAGCTCGCGTACGCGTATCCGGCCAGAAGCGCCAATTGGTCATGTCCAAAATCGACGAAGCCTATCATCATGCGCGGGGAGCGGACTCCGGTCATGATCTTCGTGCCGCCGATGAACTACTGCAACAGGCACAGAATTGGATGAAGGACGGATATTCGGGGTTTAGCGTTGGGACACAGTATTTTGCTATGGATGATGGCAAGATGCTCAAGGATGATCACGACGCGTGTTGGGAGCGCTGGCGTGAGGTCAAAGACACAGTTCGGGCCCGGCGCGAGGAGATTTCCAACTTCAACTACGGCCACTTTAAAGGTCAAGCGTGCGAGGCCCGCGGGCTTGCCCAGCAGTTTCCAAAAGATGCCAAAGCAAAGGTCAAGTCCGTCCAAGGTGAGATGAAAGGCCGGACGATGCAGCGATGGCAGTTCGATGAGATCCGGCAGATCCTTGACGAGGCCTTCCAACGGGCATCGGCAGCTCAGGAAGAACGACATCGGGAGTGGGAGCAGAAGCAACGCGAATGGCGGTCAAGAATGGAAGATGCTAAGTCGAAGAAGCAAGGGTTGATTGATAAGAACCGCGACTACATCCGGAATCTTGAACACCAGATTGATCGCTGCCGGGATATGATGTACAGCGCCAAGTCCTCCGAGCACCAAAGCCGTGTGCAGGGCTGGATCGACGAAAAGACCGACAAAATCCGCGACATAGAGCGGTTTAATCGCGAACTGGAGGATCAAATCTCGGAAATAGACGACAGGCTTCGCCGCTGACTGGTTTGACGAGTTGGAGGTTACCTGCTAGTGTTCAGTCACAGACCATTAACCCCTTTAGAAAGATGGACGAACGTATGGACTCCTTGCCGGAGTCCCCGTCCAATAACGGACCGGAACGAGAGAATCGCGACGTCAAGGCGTTGTTGCTCGAACATCAACGCCTTAACGGAGATTGGCGTAATCTGGCGGCCGAAACAGACCGTGTCTTGCACCAAGTTGCGGAACATCCAGCGCAGGCGGAGCGACATCACCAACGGCTCGAAGAGCTTCACGACAAGCTTGGACAGATCCTACAGCGTCTATGGGAGATTGAACGCGCTCTTTTAGGAATGTGATGTGCGGAACATAAGTTTTCACTCGCGGGCTGGTGGAACTTTAACCCTACGAGGCCGAATCTGAGCTTGCTGGGTCGGGGTCAGTATCCTGAAGTCACACGGCCCTCGGTTCCGTCTGCCGGGCGACTTGGCGGGATCGAAGGTCACGGCGAATCGCGAGTATGAACTCTCCCAGTGATCGCTCTCGATCCGAAACCTGGAAACTGCCCGCAGTGTGGACTTAGTCAAGGAACGCGTAGGCCTTTTTTATTACTTCATCCGAGCAGTACAACCAGCACAGGTTGACCTGATTTAAGAACGCTTCTCTGCGCTCGGTCTTCAGATTGCCCACGTAAAATCCCGGCAAGGCCAACAGCAATTCGCGATAGCGTTCTTCGTTTCGCTGGTACTCCTCAGTGACTCGACGTTGTTTCCGGTCCAGCAACCAAGCACTTGCCGCTCCAACGGCCGCAGCGGCCGAAATGACCATTTGATCATCTCCTCTGTCATTTTGGTTCCTACATAACAGGTTCTCTTGGGCGCGCCTAACCTTCCGGCGGGGAAATGAAGGGAGGCCGCATAGGTCAAGCACGTCGACTTGTCTGGCGGCCACAAACATCGTTGAGATCGTGACCGCCGGGTGCACTTTGGTCGGATTGCTCTTGGACAAGCGGTTTGCCGGATTGCGCCCACTCTGCTCTAGCAGAGTGAGCGCAATCAGCCATGAGAAGGTTACCGGTTACGCACTTTCAACTCTGTTGCGGACGACCCATAATCAAGCGTGAGCTGGGTGTTACTAGCCAATCATGTTCTGGCGACACACAACCGTCCCGCTCCGTACCAGAGTTAGATCTTACGCCACTTGTCGCGGCCGGGGCCTACGTTGCGAACTCGCTCGACATGAATTGCAGCTTTGGGGTCGAGTTGTCGGGCTCTTGCGACTCCCTCAGCTTGGGTATTCGTGACCGCACTAGCACGATCAGCGTTTGGTCGGGAGACGTTATAACGTCCATCCGGCCGTTGTTCGACAAAGAACTCGTTCTGGGCCATAATGTAAATCATTCTACCGCGTAACTGTGTTATCAGGGCGCTTCATTGAATCAGAATGCACGCCGTTCCTGGGCTTGACCAAGAGTGCTTAGCCTAATCCCAGGCGTCGTGTCTAATTCCATGGAGGAATCGCGTTCGGAAACATCCAGGGTTCGCGTGCACCGTCCCCCCTGTCGAGCAGGAATGAACTTGAAGGGGCGGCGCGATCATTCTCAGTTTTTCGATTCGGCCGTGGGGTCCCGCTTTGAGTACCCCTGCAATGGGCCTCGCCGATGATGAGTGTGCTCGTCAAGGCACGTCGATCTGCCTCGAACTCCAGAACCATTTGAGAGGAAGTGGAGCTAATAAGTCCGGAATGTGTGTCGGGGAGGGCGGTCGCAGATATTTCATGCTGAGGCTCAAAAGCACGGGAAGCCGGGCTATGGTGCGGTTGTGGAATTGGCAATGAAGCAGAGATGACGGTGTTTGAACGAGTTGCATATAGAGGCTAGTGACAACATTCTGTTCCACCTTCAGAACAACTAGATCGGTTCGTACCGACTGGCGCGTACTGTTGGCGGCACAAAGACTGGTTCCCTCTCATCCCCTGTTCCGGATTCAGAACAAATGGGGAATTATGAAAACTGCGTAAACAGCCTAACGGTCCGAGTATTAGTGCACCGGTGACGAGCATTTGGCGGCGCGCAATTGGGAAAGTCAGGTCTTTTTCGCACTTGACAGGCGTGAGTTCTGCGATAGTATGGGTTCGACAATTTCAGGTAATCGGGTCTGTTAGACATATTATCTGAACAGCAACGGAGGTTTGTGTGGCGATCTTCCCCAGAATCGGTCTGGCTTTCTTTGTAATCGGCCTTACAGTTCAAGCCCAGCGGAAGGTGGATGCAAGGCATCTTTACGATCGGATTTATGCAGCTGTACCGATGACGGGCGCAGGGACGTATGCCGATCCCAAACGGCCGCTGTTTACGCCGGCTCAGATGAGCAGCACTAACCGCACCGGGCTGATCGCCTGGCATTACGAGACGAGCGATGACGGGAAGGTGGCGCTGGTCGAGCTTGTATTTGCCAGCAAAGCGGCGATGACAGGCGCATTTTCGACGCTGCAGGTTGTGCCGCTGTTGCAGAGTTTTCAAAAAGGCAAAGACAACGGCGAGGACATTGAGAGAGCCTTTCGGGGGTTTAAGCGGGATTTTAAGCTTGAGGAGTTCTCAATGAGGGTCCACCAATGAGGACTGAAATGAGCAGGTTTCAACTGCATCCTTACGGCCGGGGCTCGGCGAAAATTATCGTGCTGTTGGTGGCGGCGACGGTGTCTACTATCGCCGCTCCCGGCTGGTATGCCACCGGCGGGACGTGGACGAACCGTAGGGCCATCACCCTGGACCACACGAAAGTGACGGGCACCCACACTGATTTTCCGGTTTTGATCGCGCTGGTCGATGACGATTTTCGGCTGGCCGGGCGCGGCGGAGCGGTGTGCAGTACCACCGGCGGCGACATCCTGTTCACGGCAGGCGACGGGTTAACCAAACTGGCGCACGAAATCGAAGCTTACGACTCAAAAACCGGACTGCTAACGGCATGGGTCAAGGTGCCCCAGCTTTCGGCGTCCACGGATACCACGCTGTACGTGTATTTCGGAAATAGCAGCGCCAAAGACGAATCGAACCGGGCCGGTGTTTGGAACGCCGGCTTTTTTGGCGTCTATCATCTCAGCGACGCTAACTCCGGTGACCTGGCGGATTCAACGGCGCATGGCGCGACGCTGCTACGCGGGCAAAAGGGGCGACCGGCCCTTGACGCGACGGGCGGAAAAATTGGCGGGGCGCAGCTGTTTGGGGCGAACCACGGCGATTTTGCCCTACTCGGCAGCGATGACGCGCAGACCGGGCCGGCCACCCTGTCTTTCTGGTTAAAGCGGCAAGACGGGGGTGTGCTCGCGAGTTCGGCTGGCGCAGCCAGCGATCTCCTCCTGATCGGATCGCCGGATGCCAATACGATTGCGGTTCGAATGGAGGGCGCCAACCGGACTGTCGCGGCCAAGGTGGACACGGCCTGGAATCACGTGGCGGTGGTCCGCAACGGAACGAGTTTGCAGGTTTTCTTTAACGGCATATTGACGGGCACGTTTGCGGTGAGCGGCGGAGCCGCGATGGCGTTTCGCGGGCTCGGGAGCATTACGGGAACCGGATCCTTTGCCGGCTCGCTCGATGAGGTGCGGTGGTCGCACGTCAGCCGGACGGCCGAATGGATTGCAACCGAGTACGCCAACCAGAGCGCGCCGGGTAGTTTTGCACGCCTCGGGACGCTGGAACCGGCGCTGCCGACGCTTACGGGAATCGCGCAGCTATTTCAAAAGAGCGATGACGCGGCAGCTGGCCGAGCAGAGGATATCAGCAAGCGGACGGTAAACTCGCGGACTTTCAAGAATGCCGATGGATCGTTTACGGCCGTGATCGGGCGCAATATGAACGCCGATGACGGCAAGGGAAATCTCACGCCGGCACTGGCTTCGGTATGGCAGGATGGCGCGGGCGGCTGGCAGCTTAAGAGCAGTCCGTTTGCCACACAGCTCAGCAAGACGGGCAAGGGGCACGACGCACAGCACGTGTATACGGGCAGTGACGGAAAGCCGCATACGCTGACGCTGGGCTTTCCGAGTCTGACCTATGTGCGGGATACGACGTTTCGGTTTGCGTTGGGCAAGCTGAACTGGACGCTGGTACTCAACGGGAACCGGAGCGAGTTTTCGGCCGTAGTGACGGCGTCGCAAGGCCCGCAGACCTACAACTTTGGCTACGAACTTCCGGGCGGAACACCGAGCGTGAATGGTGTTGGCGCTCTGGTGGGCGACGACGGGGTGACTCTTTCGCGGGCGGTGATATTCAGAGCCGACGGGTTGGCGGCGCAGTGCAGCGCGTGGTCGCTGGACAAAGTAAAGAAGACGGCCTCATTTAGCTGCGACGATTCCAGTTTCCCCGCCCAGGCGTATCCGTACGTGATCGATCCGACGGTGACGCCGCCGGTGGCGAATCTGCAATCGTGCCGCGTGTGCAACAGCGGACAGGGCGGGTGTGTGAATACCTGCACGGGAGGATCGTTTCAGTCGGCGCAGGAAGATGATCCGAGCGGGTACTTTCACGATTCGGCGTCATGGACCATGGACACGTCCTCGGTGCCGGCCGGCGCAAACGTTACGGCCGTGACGGTGAGTTCAACCAACGTTTACGGCAGTAGCGGGAATTACCAGGTCAAAGGCGCAGGCAATGCGCTCATGGCGATGTGGACGCCGCAGTGGGGAGCGAGCGCGTCGGCCCCGACCAATGGAATCGTCAAAGGCGGGGTGACCAGTTTCACGGGCGATTGCGGCAACTGCGGCGGCTGGTATGACGGCAACGGCAACCTGCCGTTTTCGGCGATGAACCTTTGGGATTTTTCAATGTCGGTGACCTACGGATTGACGAATTACACGTTTAACAGCAATCCGCAGGGGCGGCTGCTGACGGTGGACGGGTTCAATTTCAACACGCCCTACACCTTCCAGTGGGCGGCGGGGTCGCAGCACACAGTGACGGCGTCGACGCAGGATCAGGGGCCGGGAAGACAGTGGCTCTGGCAGAGTTGGAGCGACGGCGGGGCGGCGACGCACACGATCACCGCGCCGGCGAGCGACACGTCATATTCGGCGACGTTCTCGGCGCAGTACTACGTGAATATGCAAGTTACGCCGGGCGGAACGGTGACGCCGCCGACTGGCTGGTATCCCAACGCGCAGTATCCCTACCTGAGCTTCACGTTTTCGGCTACGCCTTACTTGGGCTATCCGTTTGTGGGTTTCTCAGGAGACTACAACGGCACCACTAACCCGATGACCATTCCGTTGAATGGCCCGAAAACAATCACGGCGACGTTTGCCCCGGCCGGAAGCTACGCCTATTCCTACATCGACCGGCTCAGCGACCCGGCGCATCCGAACTGGGGAGCCAAGGGGTCGTACACGATGGGAGGAAGCGGCTTCACTTCGACCGACGCCAGCAACGGCGGAACGCTGCTTGCAAGCAGCCCCGGAGGCCGCGGCGAAGTGCAGAACTGGCTAACACTGGCGGCATCGGGCGGCACGTATACGAGCTACCTGCTAGCGAGTTCGGACGCCCAGCTGGGTTCTGTGACGACCGGCACGTTCTATGCGGCCGAAGTGCAGAATCCGACGTTCACGGGCGGCGTGTGCACGGCAACGCTGGCCGCCTACAAGGTTGTGAACGGCAGCGTAACGGCACTGGGGTCGACTTCCATTCCATGCCGGAGCGGCATGGTGGTGCGGCTGGTGGCGACCTCAAACGGAATCGCGGTGTACGCAGACGGATTACTGTATCTGCAGTCGAGCGATACCGGCATCGGATCCGGCGCTGCGGGCCTGGGCGTGCGGGGCGCGCCGGCGGGCAACTCCATTGCGCAGTCGCAGATTGGTCCGCTGGACACCTTAGCGCCGACGGCGGTGCCCAAAACTGCGGTAGCGACGGCGGTGCTGCCCAACCGGATCGATTTTCACTTGGCTGGGACTTCCGACAATGCGGGCGGAACGGGCGTGGCGTTCTATTGTCTGTCGCGGCCGGGCTGGAGCCAGTGCAGCCGGACCGTCGGAGACCTGAGCGACGCGACCGTCTCAGCCGGGCAGCAGTATACGTATCAGCTCCAGGTGTACGACTACCATCTGAACGTAGCGACGACGACATTGGATCCGATCAGCGCCGCGCCGGTTGGAGCCGTGGACATCCGCCGGGTGGGCGTACGCGGGACGGGTGCGTACTACGGCGGGATGGGAGAAAATATCGATGTGCGGAGCGGGAATCTGAACTTCACGCTGCCGCTGCTCAAAGCGCAAGGGCGGGGCGGCTGGAAGGTGCCGGTGAACCTGACCTACAACTCACAGAACTGGCGGCAGGACGGGGCAACCTCCTGGAACCTGGGAGAGCACGCGGGCTACGGGTATGGCTGGCGGGTGCTGGTAGGGTCATTGACGCCGGTGTGGGGCGCTTCGACGATTCACCACTACACGTTCACGGATTCAACCGGCGCGGAGTATGTGCTGGGTGTGAACACGAGCGGCGTGTGGACGTCGACCGATACGTTCTACGGCTCCTATGATTCAAACGCGGGGCGGCTGTATTTCAATGACGGCAGCTTCTGGGTGTTTGGGAGTACCTCGGGAGGGGCAGAGGCCGATGCCGGGGTGATGTACCCGACGCTGCTTCAGGATACGAACGGCAACCAGATCGCCATCCGGTATGCGGCCGGGGCCGGGATGATGTGGACGAACACGAGCGGGCGGATTGTGGAGATCGAGGATGTGCGGGCAGTGCTGCCGTACGGCGGCTCGAACTACGTCACCTACTCGTTCAGCTATGACGGGAACACGCCGCCGCGATTGAGCCAGATCAGCAATAACATTTCGACGAGCGAAGGGTACACCTTTGGCTACTCGGGGCCTTCGGCGCTGACATCGCCCTATGGCGGATCGTTCGGGACGACGACGGTGCTGTCGAGCGTAACGATCTCGGGCGTGAGCCTCGGTTATGGGTTTACGCATGACGGAGCGGGCAACCTGACGAAGGTGACGTTCCCCTACGGCGGCTATGTACGGTGGGGCTACGGGTCGTGGACCTACTCGGGGTCGCGGAGCGAGCAGGAAATCACGAGCCGTTGGATCTCGAAAGATGGAGTGAACGAGACGGCGGCCTACAACTTCACGCACGGCTCCGAGCAGAATAACGGGTCGCTGGCGGTGCACGGGCAGACGGTGCTTGCCGATGCAAGCGGGAACGGAGGCCGGACCTGGACGTTTGCGCCGAGCGGGGCGACGGCGGGCTTGCTGACGCAGCTTGAGCGGTACAACACACCGAAGCCGGGGACGGTGCAGTCGCTCGATGCGTTCACGTGGACGCAGGATGCCGCAGGACGCTGGTACGTGGGGACGGCGACGTCGACGGCAGATGGCGTTGCGACGAAGAAGACGGTGCAGACGGTGGACGGCTATGGGAACACGACGCAGGTGGACCTGTATGATTACGGGAACCTGGTGACGCCTGCGCGAAGTTATGTAAACACCTACAAGTCGGACGGTGCCTACCTGTCGCGGTACATCCGGAACCGGCTGGTGTCTACCGTGCTGAACGGATCGTTAACGCTGGTGAGCAACACGTATGATACGGGGAATCCGGTGTGGGTCAATGGCATCCCGGCCGATCTTCCGAACGTGCGGCAACATGACGCGGCGTACGGGACGGGTTTTACGACGCGCGGCAACCTGACGGCCTCGACGACGCTGGCGGGGACGAGTTACTCGGGCTATGACATTGGCGGGAACGTGACGGCGACGCAGAGCCCGAGCGGGACGGTAGCCAGCGCGGGTTATGCGAGCAACACGAATTACGCCGCGCCGGGGACGATTACGACAGGGAGTTTGTCGGAGTCGCTGACTTGGAGTGCGTTTTTGGGGCTGGGGAGCGCAACGGGGCCAAACGGGGACGCCAGTTCGACGACCTATGATAGCTACGCGCGGCCGGCGTCGAGCACCTCTCCGGCCGGCGCAGTGACGACGTACAGCTACGCGTCAAGCGCGCCGTGGACGGTGACGGCGACCACCGGCGGGAAGTTTGTGAAAACCACGCTGGACGGCTTTGGCAGGACGATAAAGAGTGAATCGGGGAACGGATCGACTGTATTGTCCGTGGTGGAGACGACGTATGATCCGTGCGCATGTTCGCCGATGGGCAAGACCAGCGCGGTGTCGATGCCGCACGCGCCGGGCGCGGGGGCGGTGTGGACCTCCAGCACCTATGATGGATTGGGAAGGACGACGCGGGTGACGAATCCGGACGGGTCGCACAAGGACTACGTTTACTCGGGCAACACGGTACAGGCGGCCGATGAAGCAGGAGCGTGGAAAAAATACACGCAGGATGCGTTCGGGAGCCTGACGCAGGTGGAGGAGCCGAATCCGGCAGGCGGGAGTTTCTTCACTTCCTACACCTACGACTTACTGGGGCACTTGACGGGCGTGAGTATGCCGCGGCCGAGCGGCACGCAGACGCGGACCTTTAACTACACGGGTGCGTTTCTAATGAGCGCGACGAATCCGGAGACGGGTACGGTGACTTACACGTACTCGCAGAGCCGGTTGGCGTCAAAGACAGATGCCAAGGGGCAGCGGACGGAGTACAGCTACGACGATAAGGACCGGGTGACGCAGATCCGGCATTATCCGAACGGAGTGTCGGAGGACACGTGCCAGCGGGTGGACCTCACGTATGATTCCAATGCGGGGTTCACCTATCTGGCGGGGAGGCTGGCGACGCGGGTGTATCATTCGTGTGTGGATCCGAATAACATCGGCAATCCCGGGAATCCGAAGCTAACGGACTTCACGGAGATGTACGGCTATTCGCAGGCCGGGCAGGTGACGAACAAGCGGCTGCGGGTGGCGCGGACGCTAACTAACCAATACCAGCAGCAGGTGGTGGTGCAGCGGGACCTGGATGGGTCGTGGACGTACGACAGCGAAGGTAAGATGACGTCGGTGACGTACCCGGCCGGCAGCGCAGGACCGGTGGCAGGGACTTACACGGTGGGGTATGACGCGATGAGCCGGCCGCGGACGCTGACGGATCCGCAGTCGGCAGGTTTGGTCACGGATGTGTCGTACGGGTCGGCGGGCGAGTTGCTGTCGATCAGCGGGCTGTACACGGAGTCGCGGAGTTATAACTCCAGGTTGCAGTTGACGGCGCTCAATGGAGTGACGTTTACCTATCCGGGAAGCAACAACGGGAAGATCCAGACGCAGTACGATCCGGTGAGCGGCGAGACCATTACTTACCAGTACGATTCGCTGAACCGGCTGATATCGGCCATTGGAAACGGGACGTGGGGGCAGACGTACGCCTACGACGGCTTCGGCAATCTGACGGCAAAGAACGCTGCTCCTGGAAAGACGGCGCAGACGTTTTCGGCGGCGTTCGTGAATAACCAGCAGGTGGGCCTCACTTACGATGCCAACGGGAATCAGTTGACGGCGGTGGGCGGCGGGGACTCGCTGAAGTATGACGTGGAGAACCGGCTGTGGTGGGGGCAGTCGAGTAACGCGTCGAACGGCAATGGGTACGGGTACAGTCCGAGCAATGAGCGGGTGTACAAGTCCGTGTGGACGTACAGCCAGGTGAACGGGTGGTCGACAGCCAGTGAGGAGATTACCTATTGGGGCATTGGCGGGCAGCGGATGGGGAGTTACACGCTGTCGGCGACCCTCGGTGGCGTGAGTCTGACGGCGACGGGGTACAACGTGTACTTCGGGTCGAAGCTGGTGAGGAAGATTGATGCGGGCGGGTCGGCGACGATCGTAAAGGCGGATCGGCTCGGCAGCTTCGGGAAGTTCGCGCCGTACGGGGAAGAGCGGACGCCGACGGCGGATAATGCGGACAAGTTCGCGACGTATTACCGGGATGGGGATACGGGGCTGGACTATGCGGTGAACCGGTATTATGCGAGTGGGAGTGGGAGGTTTTTGACGCCGGATCCCGGGATGACTGGTGCCCGCCCAGATTCGCCTGGAAGCTGGAACCGTTTTGCTTATGTTCAAGGTGATCCGATGAAATTCTTCGACCCCAGTGGGCGAAATCAGGCGTCACCGGACGTAGAATTCTGCGGGGCGGAGTTCGAGTGGTGGCAGTGCTCGGGCGGGATTGGATTTGTTTCGTCGGGCGAGGGGTCTGGCAGTGACTGGGGTTCGGGAGGCAGCGGAGGTGGACCGTTTTGTGCGGGCGGTAGTCAGTTTGCTCCTTCACCCGGGCCAATTGATCCGCTCTGTGCTCCTCCACCGCCTCCGCCACCGCCACAAGACTGCTCGTCAACCTTCGATACGAACCAGATTGATTTTGTGCTCGTTCATTCTAGTGAAGCCCAATTCTTAGAAAGATATACTGGAATCCGAGCCGACGTGATGTTAGGATGGGGCGCCTTCGAAGGTGGTTGGGGGATAAAGGGTGTCTCGGTAACAAACAATAACTTTTTTGGGTGGACTGGACCAGGCGACGTGCAGTGCGTACGTAAGAACGGCTTCGGCTGTTTCTCAGATCCCGGTTTCCTAAGATCTGGCTTGGCTGCACTGACCGGACCAAACTATTTCTCATATGGCGGCCATACGGGCGTTAAGGCCCTAGATATATTGCTGGACCAGTTCTCGATCGGTGCGTCAATTTCGCGCGCGTTCGACTCCCTTGCTCGGTCAGGTTATACGCCGGATAAGGGATATGGAAGGGGTGTTGCCGCCGACGTTGCTCAGGTCGGCAAAATCGAGGACTGTCTGACGTCAAAAGGGCTTCTATGATTACGTTGGCAGCCGCGTTGTTGCAGGCCGCGTTGTTCCGGGCACCGGAACTTATCGACGGCAAAATTTACGTGTACGAATCGAGTGGACACAAAGAAGTCCTCGATATCGCAGAGTGGTGCGACGACCTCTGGGTTTCTCCGGATCTCAGTACAATCGCCTTCATTACCTACAAGCGTCAGCATCGCGCTGAGCAGTCTGACGCGAGGGTCGAAAGGACTTCTATCTATACTGCAAACCGATTAGACCACTTCAAGCCGTCTATCATTAATGTGGCGCCAATGAGAATCAATGGCCGAATGTGGCAGGTGTTTCGCAATCCGTCGGTGGGCTCTGACGGTGCGATCTACTTTACCGTGCCCGTGTGGATGACAACTAGCCTTATATTCCGCTTGGATAGCACAAGTTCACGGAAGCCAGCCTACCTGGCTCGGGCAAGTTGGTTCTGTACGATTTGGGGAGGCAACATGTCGGGCGGGGCCGTGATTATGGAGCGTAAGCTATTTCGAAATACGGGTCTAGCGTATAACTATCGGATTTGGAACCGCAAGGAAGGATGGCGTACTATAAGGACCGACGGTTCAGCCGACCCTAAGTCAATTGACGATTGGGTCGCCTCCTCCGGTGGAGTGTGCAGGTGAACGGTTTTGCCAAATGCTCCGCTCACGTACTCGCAGAGCCGGTTGGCGTCAAAGACAGATGCCAAGGGGCAGCGGACGGAGTACAGTTACGACGATAAGGGCCGGGTGACCCAGATCCGGCACTATCCGAACGGAGTGTCGGAGGACACGTGCCAGCGGGTGGACCTCACGTATGATTCCAATGCGGGTTCACCTATCTGGCGGGGCGGCTGGCGACGCGGGTGTATCATTCGTGTGTGGATCCGAATAACATCGGCAACCCAGGGAATCCGAAGCTAACGGACTTCACGGAGATGTACGGGTACTCGTATAATCCTGGGGACGGCCTGACGCGGTCCGCATCATTTTTGCCTGACTGTACCGGTCCCAGTGTGTCCCAGTGAGAATTTTCCCGGAATTTCCCACTTATGTGTGTATGCCGAGAAATGCCCGTTGCGTTGGTCCCGGGATTCCTTTGGACACCAGCTTGATGATTTTGAATTGGCCACCTTCATGGGCGTGCTGACGGCGGCGCGGGAAGACGTTATTGGAATGATCACGGATGGTTGTGCGCGTGCGCTAGGAGCCCACGACGCCACTGATGCGACTGGCCGCCTTCGCGGGATGCAGATCGCGCTTTCAAAGTCGACTGCTCCATTTCGAGTGACAACGGATGCCGCGGGTTATATTGGTGTTGCACCGGATCAGGAGTTAGCGCACTATTCCAGAGGGCTTTCTGGCCGCACAATGACATTTAACAGAATGGTGGACTGGGTGTTCCCTGGCATTACTTTTGCCGTTGACCAGAACGGAGTCACGCTTGGTTACGATCTCGTTGCCGCCGAGGCCTTCCGAGTTGGCGCAGCGTCGATGACACCTGCGCAGTTTGTGGAGTTAACAATACTTCATGAACTATCGCACAGTTTTGGCCGGAATCATCCACGAAATGACGCCAATGCGTTCAATCAACAAATATGGCAAAACTGTCTAAAATAGCCATGCTGTTGTATAACAGCAGCCTTTTCGGAGTCTCATTACATGCCGAAAGTTTCTGCTCCCTGGTTGTTAACGTTCAGAGTCCGACTAGAAAGATAATAGAAACTCGCGTCGAGGTGTCCGAACACGACGGACGATTAACGCAGGCAATCACTCGAAACGGAATCGTGCGCGTTTGCGGGTTGGGGATACTCCCTGTGACGGTTGTGGTTGGAGACGCAGGCTGTAATCAAGTTGTCGTACGAAATGTACCGATGGATTGGAACGAGACTAGAAACCTCTTGGTCGCGTACGACATCGCGCCCTGTCAGAGTGATACACCTCCCGTTGCGGCTTGCAGTTTTCTGCTTCGGTTTGCGGACCCGAACGGCACTCCCGTGGGCGAGGTCAATTTCGATGAGCGGCAGCCCTATGCCAGCGTTCAGCGATCTGACGAATATGGTCGGATGTTTATTCGTATCGCCGCTTCACAGACACTTAGTGGTATTGCTAAAGCGGCGGGATTCCGGCCGAGCAATGTCAGCATCACTTGTAGTAGTAAAACTATCGTGTTCGAAAAACGGGTAACTCTGGAGAAGGCTGAGCGCTAGTGTTGTAGCTGATCGGGGTTAAATGTTATGCGGCACTGAAACTAGATTGTTAGAGTAAGGGGTGGTACTGAGGCGCTTCTGATTCTTCTAACCTTCACAGTTGGCGTGGCTTGGTAATGTTTTGCCTGCATGAGTGCAATCGGGACGAACGATCATCATTACCATAGAGTGGTACTGTACGGCTCCAGGTAATGCCCATCGCCCTCACCGCCTGCATTTGGGTGGCTTGAACGATTCCTTGATCAGCCGGGTGAGGAATTCTGTCAATTGACTCCCGATCCATCGCTGCGGGCGAGGGCGCGGCAGCGTTGGCGTCATGATGACCGCCGCCAGAAGGGTTGTCGATCTTATGTTTCGTTGACTCCGCGGACGATGTGTTTGCGGGAAGATGCCCCAATATTTTGAGGCGTTGTCCATCGAAAACGGCGTTCTGGATGACTGTCCGCAAGAACTCCCTCAATTCATTTGGCGCGAATGAATTGTAGTTCTGCCGGACTTCGCGGCAGTACTCTTCAACGGATTTTTGAATCTGCTCTGGCGCTAACCTCAACTGGGCGTGCTGCATCGCCGCCTTTCGCGACTCGGCAGCATCAGTTCGCCGGGCGTTGAGCTTCGCCAGTTCGGTGGCGAGCTGTGTGGCCGTGATGATCTCCGATCTGTAAGCCTCAAGGAGCCGAGATTCTTCTCCATCGATCTGACGCAGCTCCTTCCGGACCTCGGCCAACAATGCCAGCCGGTTGGCCCGGGCCGCGGTACCATTTCGTTTCTGACGTTCGACTTGGTCCAGCACCAACGACGGGTCTGTGATCAGTTGCTCAACGACGGAGATAACGGTACCATCGAGGACCGTTTCCCTGACCGTTGGCACGAGGCGGCATCGCGCTGCGCACCGGTAGTAGAATTTGCCGTGGCTGGGCTCTCCAACGTATCGCGCCCCGCAGCCACCACACAGCACGAGTCCCTTCAGCAGATAGAAATGCTTCTCGTGGCGCGGCGAGAATGCGATATTTTGCCGGAGTCGCTCCTGGACCCGTTCCCAACGATCCCGGGCTACTAATCTGAGCGATGGCGGCAATTCAAGTGCCAGCCATTCTTCGCGAGGGCGCTTTCTGCGGCTGCTCTTCATGTGTCGCCGGTATCTTGCATTACAGGCTGGCTTGATCGGTTCGCAACCCTGGAGCTTGTTGTAGTGCCAGGTGCCCGCATACATCTCGTTGTGCAGCACCTTTAGCACGCTGGATCGGCTCCACCGTTTTCCCTTCTGCGAGGGTATGGCGAGTTCGTTCAGCCGGACAATCACGCGGCGAGCCGAGAGTCCTTCCTTATCCACCCATTCGAACATGCGGCGGAGCGTCGCGGCTTCAACTGCGTTCACATCCAGGTGGCCGTCTGTGCCGGTCTGCTTGTCCGCCGGAACCCATCGGTATCCGTAAGCCGTGTTCGACCCGAGGTATTGTTTCCGCACCTCGATTTTGTGACGCCTTCCGCGTCGGGTCCGGTCGGCGATCAGTTCGCGCTCGAACTCGGCGAAGCTGCCAAGAATGTTGACCATGAGGTTGTATGTTGGGCTGGCTTCCGACGGCAGTTTGCGAAAGATCACGCGGATGCCCTGCTTTTCGAGATCGCGCTTGATGATTCCGAGGTGGGAAACGTCGCGGGCGAGTCGGTCCACATCATTGATGAGAACACCGTCAAACAGACCCTTCCGGGCGTCATCGCGCAGACGGTCGAGATCGGGCCTGGCCATGATTCCACCGCTCCATCCTGCATCCGTGTACGTGTCCGTTATGACCCAGGCCTGTTCGCGGGCGAAGCGCTCCAGTTCGGCGATTTGGGAATCGATGGTCTGTCCCTCCCGCTGCTCCTCGGTGGATACGCGGGCGTAGATTGCCAGCCGCATTCGGGCGGCAGAAGGTTCAATCATGAGTGTCTGGTGTGCTTAACTCATCGACGGTCTGAACGTTACAAGATCCGTTGGTTTTGTCAAGCTGCGGCGAAACCTTTTTATTTGTGCGGGAATCCGGGCAGGGTGCAGCAACATACCAAAAGCCTTCTCTACGGCTACGGCGTCCGGGTCTGGCACAGTTTCCCAAACGGCTTCAATAGCAAATTGTTGATGTCGGGCAGGCATAGCCCCAAGAGCATAACCAAGGGCGGAGGATTGCGTAAGACGGAAAAATTTGAATGCCGTTCGCGTGCCGAACGCGATGCAGATTTTCCCGTCTTTTCGTTTTCCGGCGGTCGCGCCACAATCCCGCAGCCATGCTCATCGACTTGACCAAAGACTTTGTGCTCGACGTCATTCGCACTCTTCTCATTGAAGAGATTTGTCGTCACGCTCGTCGGCATGCGGTGAGGCTACGCTCCTCTCGTCGAGACAGTGGACCGCGACGGAGACTGCACAGGATAACCACTGAGCAAGCCCGCAAGACGGAATAGCCTACAAGTTTTCACTGCTTTACGGTTGGCAAGCTTCCAGATACAGTTACCTTGCGGAGGGATTATTATGAACGAAAAACAACAAAGCCAAAACAGCCTATTCATCTTTCGAATGAGGATGCACTTCTCGCAGAAGCACGTTGCACGTTTGCTCGGCTTCCCGGACACGTCGATGGTGTCCCGCTATGAGCGAGGTCTGTCGTTGCCGCCCTTGGACATGGCGCTCAGTTTGGGCATAATCCTACGAGTGCCGGTCGAGTTCCTGTTTCCTAATCTCTACGACAACCTGCGAAACGACATCCGGTCCAAGGAAGAATCCTTGGCGCAGCCAAGCCAACAACCGCTGTTTTCCTAATCTGACCAACCTCGCCTGTTTATGAATGGAATTCTTGACCGAGTGTCTGCACAGTGGCACTCGCAGTTTTATCCACAGACTCCCGCCGACTATCTGGCGCTGCGCCTGGCACAGCGACTCGGAGAGCCGGCGGCGGCACAGCATTACCGGTTGCTGATCGACCAGTACGGTCCTAGAAATGCCTTGGAGGCTTACCGCCGGACCGCTGTTCAGACCAGAGACGCAGCCACGAGGTCGAAGCATTTCCATACAACCTTGAAAAAAGGCGTGCGGAACGGACACGTGAACGAACGGGTCCTGATGGCGGCGAAGGTTGAAAGGCGGTCCGTCGCGGTTGCGGTATTTGAGGGGGTCCGTTTGGACTACACCCAAAGCCGGCAACTCTGCTCGGATTTGGAGAAGGTTGAGCACACGGTCTCAGGTTTTCTGAGTCTGATGTTCCGCAACTTCAAAATCGAGACGGCGGCGATGGAAGCTGCGTCCGGCGGATTCGGCGTACAGCGTCTTGATGTCACCCGCATGGTTGAGCTGGCGTTCAACGGTCGTGGTATCCCATTGGCCAGAGTTGAAAAACACGATCTTGTGGCCAGCTTCGCTCACCCGGCACCCAGGTCTAGAACCGACATGCGAAAAGTCGTGCAAGGCATCTGGCCGGTTCTGAATTCGCAGGGCGCAATACTCGATGCCGTGGCCTTGGGCCTCTACATCCAAACTGAGCGGTTGTTTACGCACAACGCGTAAGTAGGCCTTACACCACCCTGGTCGAATTAACTCAGAAGGAATCTGTCAATGATTGGTCCTCTCCCTTACATCGGCGGCAAGCATCGGTTGGCTGCCCAGATCATCGCGCTGCTGCCGCCGCATGTCACCTATGTTGAGGCGTTCGCGGGCGGTGCACAGGTGTTTTTCCGTAAGGAGCCGTCGACAGTCGAAGTGCTCAACGATCTCGACTACGAGATCGTCAACTTCTATCGGGTTTGCCAGTCGCACTACGAGGAACTGATCCGCTACCTGCGATTCAGTGTTGCCAGCCGTACGTGGTTTGCTGTCCTCAAAGCGATGGACGCATCCACCCTGACCGACATCCAGCGGGCTGCGAGGTTTCTGTATCTGCAAAAGAACGCGTTCGGCGGTTTGGTTGTGAAACAGAGTTTCCACTACGGCGTGACCAAGCCTTCGAATTTCAACCCGAAACGCATACCGGAGATCATTGCGGCGGCACACCAACGGTTGGCGAAGGCGCAGATCGAATCGTTGCCCTACGAGCAGATCCTTGTGAAATACGACCGTCCGACAACGCTCTTCTACCTCGATCCGCCGTACTGGGAACGCAAGCTCTACAAGTTCAATTTCAAAGAGGAGGACTTTCGGAAGCTGGAAGCGCGGCTACGTGCGTTGACCGGCAAGTTTGTCTTGTCGCTTGATGACCATCCGAAGGTCAGGGAGTTATTCAAGGCGTTTCATATCGAACGCACGGAGATCTATTACACGGCGCAGCGGCAAAGCGGCAATCGTTACGGGGAACTGTTGATCATGAACTTCAGGCCACCGGCAAGAAAAAGGACCCGGAGTGATGATCCGGGTCCTGCGGCCGTCTGACACTCAAGTTATTAGCAAGTAGAGGTCGTAGAGGTCATGATGCAGTTTGAGACTTTGGACGAGCGAGAACGCGGCTTCCGCGGCAGCCGTCAAATGGTCATCTTCGGTCGCCGAGGCCGATTGGTAGAAGAAATGACCGCAGACCAGAAGGGCGTGAATGTAGATTGCCGCGTGGACGGGATGTCCCAGCGAGTTTGTGATGAGTGTCTCTATCCTCCTTGAGATACGTTCCAGATCCTCTGTCGGCACCTGTTGTTGGGCGGCGAACCAGCCGCCCGTGACAGCCGCGGGCGTGATCACCTCAGTGAAGATCGAGGCGAACGGTTCGAGATCCGGGCGCTCAGGGGGATCGGGTAGAGAAATGGTTTCCTGCATGGTGGGTGTTCTCCTTCCCGAATTCAGGGAGGCAATGGATCCCGGGATTGGGGAAGGAGAACTGTATGCAGGATGTGTGAGAAACGTAGCACAGAGCCGTACTCCTGTAAATGACAGCCGTTCGTCAGAGAATGTAGTTAGAGCTATGGATCGGGAAAGGTCGGCAAAGCCAGACGATACGCCCCTTTTGCCCCTTTCCGCGCTTGCTCCCGCCTTCACTTGGCTACATGAACGCGGCGTTACAGGCAGTCGGCTCGGCGTCCTGTTCGGGACGAATTCGAACCATGCAAGGCAGCTTGTCTATCGCGGCAAGAACGAGTGCAGCAAGAGAATTCCGCTTTCTACGATTGATCCGATAGCGGATCCTGACCGCAGCGTGCGCGAGATCGTCGGCGTTCGCGCACATGAGGACTCCGTTGTTCTTGATGGCGCTGAAAAAGCACGTTTGGAGCGCCTGGATTGTGAGGTCGATAAGGTCGCGTCCGGGTTCTGGCAGGGTGTCCGATTCGAGCGCTCAGTGCCTCGTCTCAGGGCGTTTCTGGGTCTCGTCGGTTACCCCGCACATCACCGTCGGATTCGTTTGCTCGCTCGGGTGAGGCAGCTCATTTCCGAGACTCACTTGCACTCCGGGAGTACGGGTTCGTCGATTGGAGAGGGGATTCGGGCGCTGTTGTTGTCAAGGATAGCCTTCGCGGAATCTGGCGACTTGTCGGACCTCGGCCAAGTTGCTCGTACAGCGCGCCTGATATCCCAGGCATACATCATCCGCAACGAGGTTGATCACGCACGCCGGTATCTTGACATCTACCGCACTGCCTCACAGCAGGCTGGCATGATCCTGAGGCCTGAGTACTTCCATCAGGCTGGAGTGCTCGCAATTCAGACGGGCAATGGTCGAGGCGCTAAAAGTCTTCTGACGGAGGCGATGAACCGACTCTCGGAGACGGTTGATTACGGACAACTCCCTCAGCCTCACGAGGTTCATGATATCGGCTGCCGTCAAATCAACTTTGTTGAGACCAACTGGGAATTATCTCAAGAACTGCTGAAGACCGCACTGGAGAGATATCTTCCTGGCGACATTCATCTCTCGATCAACGTGTGCTGGACCGCGGCGACTGGTTTTTCAACCGATAGCGCGGCCGTTCATCAACAGGCGAGCGATCTGCTCGCATTGCACGCCGGGGTCGCTGACGGCTACGGTCGGCAAGCAACATGCTATCGCCTCCTTGGAATCATCCCAGAGCTTCCGATCTCGGTCCGTCGAGAGTTTGCCCTCTTCGCACTCTTCCAAAACGCGTTCCGAAATCACTGACTTGCATCGGGTGTTACAGAAAACCACCTGGGTGACCCTGGGCCAGGCGTAGGCCATCGCTGCATCATTGGGCTGTGCCGCAGAAAGGCGCTGACTCAAATGGATGGCTTGAATTACGAAACCAGCTACTTCCGCTATTGCCGGAGATTCGATGGAACGCTGGAGCCAGTCGATGTGGCCAAGAGAAATGGCCGACTGGTCCCGCGTTTTCCGCCGTCCGTCGTTGAGGCTGATCCGCAGATCGGTTCCGAGGACTCTGCTGAATACCGCGAACTGCTCGAAGAGGTCTGCCAGAACCTAAACGACATCGAGCGTAGGACGTGGCTGCGCATCCTCGACAAGATTCCGATTCTGGAAATTGCAGAGGAGGACAAGGTCACCCGCGCCGCAATCTATGACCGACTCCGACGGATGGTGGCGAAGAACGACTACGTGGCCATCTGGTGGCGGCTCAAGAACAAAGTCAACCAACACCAATGAAGAACTTTCTTGAAAATTTGGTCGCCGGAACGTGGAACCGGCTCACCGCACCGACGCCTGTTAAGGCGCGAACAGGAGCGCTCGACTTCGGAGCCGAAGTCGTCGATAGCGAACCGTCGCGCAGACGCGTGTCGATTCCCCAGCAGAAGCGGGCTGAACATCTGGCGATCCTGGGAAAGACAGGGCAGGGGAAGTCTTACCTGCTTCGTTATCTGGCGACTCAGGACATCGAAGCCAACCGCGGATTTATCTATTTCGACCTTCACGGCGACACCACCTTCTTTCTGCTCCGGCGGATCGCGCGTGAGGAGCACCGCCGCCATGCTGACCTGAGCACCAAGCTCGTGGTCGTCGAGCCGGGGGACGCGGTGTGGTCGGTCGGGCTGAACGTGCTTGAGCACCAGCCCGGCGAGCAGGTATTCGTTCAGATCGCGGAGTTCGCCGACATTCTGAAGCGGCGTTGGGGACTGGATCATCTGGGCCCCCGCACGGACGAACTATTGCGAAACACCCTGCACTTGCTGGCCGACAATCATCTGACGCTGCTTGAAACCACGGCTTTGCTCACTAACGAAGCATTTCGTGGCGTCTGTCTTCGCCGGGCGACCAACTCCGAGGTTCAGGCTTACTTCCGCACCCGCTTCGACCAGGCCAGCGAGGCGATGCAGGCGGTTCTCCGCGACGCGATCCTAAATAAGGTTAGCGGCTTCACGACTGACCCAAAATTCAGACATATTTTGGGCCAGCGGCGCTCGACGTTCTCCCTGCTTGAAGCGCTCGATAACGGCTACTGGGTGATCCTCAATTTGGACAAAGGGCGGCTGGGGGAGCAGGCCATCACCTTGGGCAGCCTGTTGCTTACCAAGTTGAAGAACGCGCTTTTTTCAAGACGTAATCGCCAACTCGTAACCATCTACGCCGACGAGGTTCAAAACCTCACCAATTTCGGCGGGCTGGAAACACTTTTCTCAGAGGCGCGCAAGTTCGGCACCGGAGTTGTGAGCGCGAACCAGTTCATGGAGCAGTTCACGTCGGAGATGCGGGCGGCGATTCTCTCGGTCGGTACCCACGCGACCTTTCAGCTCTCGCCGTCGGATTCCGAGAAGATCGCCTCGGCGTTCGACGGCGGAAAACGACTGGCTGAACTTCTTCGGAATCTTCCGCAGCGGCACTTGGTGCTCAAGAGCGGTCACGAACGCTGGCAGCAGGCGATGGTGCCAACGGTCGAGGACACACGGGTTGATTTCGCCGATCTCTACAACCGCTGCCGCGCCCGGTGGGCTCGCAGACGGGTTGACGTGGAGGCCGAGATCCGCGCCCGCCAAGAGGACGCAGGCAGGGGCGCTGACGAGGTGCTCGATGAGTGGGAATAGAGGGCGGGCGAGGATTGTCATCCAGCCGCGCGATCGTCAGTTGCTTTCTGAACTCGCCACCATGAGGATCATTGATGGCGACTTGAGTCGGTTAGTTGCGGGCTTTAGATCCACCACCCGCGTCAATACCCGGCTGTTGAAGCTGACTCGAGCCGGATTGCTCAACAGATTCTTCGTGGGGACCATCGGTGGGGGCCGCAAAGCGATCTACACACTCTCGCCAGCTGCGGGTGCGCTGCTCGGTCTCGAATACCGGCGCATCAGCCGCAGCCACGGAAAGACACTGGTCGGTGATCTCTTCGTTGAGCACCAGATGCGAGTCAATCAGGTGTACGCGCAGGTCAAACACCGGCCGTTGCCTGATCGGTTCCGTTTCGTACGCTGGCTCACTTTCTTTGAGCCGCTGTCAAAGACTTCTCGCTTGGTGCCGGATGGTTATTTCGAGATTCAGACCGATGCCGGTATCCGGGGAGTGTTCCTCGAAATCGACCTCGGCAATCAGTCCAAGAAAGTCTGGGAGCAGAAGGTCCGCAGCTATCTGCAGTTTGCCGTCTCCGGCGACTTTCAGCGGTTATTCCGGCAACAGCAGTTTCGTGTCGTCGTTATTACGACATCTGAGCGGCGCTTGCGAAGCATCCGAGCCGCCATCGCCAAACACACCGACAAGCTGTTCTGGCTGTCGGACTTCGAATCCATTAACCGGGCGGGCTTCTGGTCACCTATTTGGTTCCGGCCAACGGGAGACCATCCGGGCCCGCTCATCTGAAGAACTCATATGCGCTACTGCAACAACTGCTATCGCATCACCGCCGGTGAGCCTTTGTACTGCAATTTCTGCGGGCGGTCGTACGATCTCAAATTCTGTCCCAGCCGACATCCGAATCCACGGCGCGCCGAGACCTGCTCGCAGTGCGGCTCCCGAGATCTCTCCACGCCTCAGCCGCGAATGCCTTTGTGGCTGGTCCCGCTGATCGCCCTGTTGTCCGCGCTTCCGGGCATTGTCCTGCTTTGCCTGTCGGTCCTGGTGCTGCTTGGCCTGCTGCAAGCCTTGCTGACAAAACAGCAGGTTCTGTTTCAGTTCCTGCTGGTGGGTCTGTTCCTTGGTTTTCTCTGGTGGCTTTACATGCAGTTGCCTGGTTTTCTTCGCAGGGCATTGTCGAAGCTGTTGCGTGGAAGGGAACGGAATGACCATGGCCATTAGGAAGGGTTCGTTCGGAGGTAGGGAGTCGGGGATTGTCGCCGGCCGCAAAACGGCCGATTTGTGCGGCTTTTCGGCGGCAGGGCTAGGGCAGTGCTGCCCTAAGCATTGCCCGACGCAACCTGGGGCATCTGGTGGCCAACCGGGGCTGTCCGGTGCGGCCTCCCGACTCGGACCGCCACTCGACATCCGGCAAGTCGCCGCATTGATCGGCTGCTCGCCCTGGAGCGTAAGGAACACGTGGATTCCGCGTGGCCTGCCGCACTTACGCTCCGGGGCCAGCGGCAAGTTGATCTTCTACACGGATCAGGTTGTCCGCTGGATAGAGCAACTACAAGGAGGTAAACGTGTGTGAGCTTAATGAGGCGCGGCAAGATCTGGTGGAGCTATTTCTTCATCGATGGCGTCCGGCACCAATCCTCGACCGGCACCGGCAGCCGGCGTCAGGCCGAGATCATCGAGCAGAAGTTCAAGGATGAAGCCAACGCCCGCAGGTTCCAGATCGTCCAGACTGACCCAAACCTGACGGTCGGCGATCTGGTCGTTCGGTTCTTGGCCGAGGCCCACCCAAAGGTTCATCACCTCGCGCAGCTCAAGACCCTGCTGCCATTTTTTGGCGACGTGCAGGTCCGCAGGCTGAACCGCAACATGGCCCATGACTATCGTCAATGGCGGCACAAGGAGAAGACCATCACTGATGCCACCATCAACCGCGCTCTTTGCGTCCTGCGGCATATTCTCTACTGGGCGATGGACGGATCGTTGATTTCGTCCAACCCGATGGCGCGGGTGCCGCTGGTTCCCGAAAGGCGAATCCGGCGGTCGGTGATGAGCCTTGCAGAAGAGGACCGTCTGCTGCCGGTGCTGCCTGATTATCTTCGTCGCATCACCATTGCGGCGCTTGATACCGGCCTGCGCCGGGGCGAGATTCTCAAGCAGCGCTGGGAAGACATCGATCTGTCCCGTCGCCTGCTGTTTGTGACCAAGTCAAAGACTGCGGGCGGGGAAGGACGAGAGATTCCCCTAACCGATCGCCTTCTTGTTCTGCTAAACGAACAAGTGCAAAGCGAGGGCATTGTCTTTACCTTCAACGGTGGCCCGGTGTCGTGGATCAGGAAGGGCTGGCTCGGGGGCCTCAAGCGCGCCCAACTCCGGCATTTCCGTTTTCACGACCTGCGGCACACCTTCAACACCCGGCTGATGGAAGCCGGAGTCATGCAGGAAGTCCGCATGGCTCTGATGGGTCATTCGTCGGGCGAAAAAGTGCATTCCATCTACACCCATGTGGAACTGCCGGTCAAACGCGAAGCGATCGCGAGACTCGAGAAGTGGGTGCAACAACAGCGCCTAGGAGGGCAACATGCCAGCTAAACCGCAGCCACCGGCAGCAACGGCGACCCACAAGGATCGCAAGCCGTGGCGGAAGAAAACCCCAGTCGAAGTCGTTCTTGAGCAGGCCGAGAAACTCAAAGCCGAAATTGCTCAGGCCGAGGACGAGCTGAAGGCCAAGCGCGTTCAGCTCCAGAAGTTTGAGGAGGCCCGGAAGATCTTCGAGAAGATCTAACGCTGGGCGGTTGATCGATGTTATACCCGCGCCCGATCGTTGAGCGCACGGTACTCATGACCAGGATGTGATTCCATCCTGGTCTCTTCTTGTGGCCGCCTTACACCAGCTTGCTCGAATAAGTGTAGGAAGCAATTCCAATTCAAAAGGAGATGAAAAATCCAATGAAGAAACTCTCAGTTGTAGTGGCCGGCAGCGGCCAGATTCGTGATACCGAAATCCAGCCCGGCACCACGGCCGGCGACATCCTCGCCCAGCTCAACCTGCCGGAGTACCTGCTCAGCAAGGGACCCAACGAGCCGTTCTTCGCCAACGCTGAGTCGATCTACGACAAGGTCCGCGATGGCGAGAAAATCTTCGCTTCCACCAAGGCCGAAGTCGGAAAGGCCGCCCTGTGCGCGTGAAGGACCTGGGCTCCCGGCCCGCCCCCGTACAACTCCGCGATTTCTTTTCGCGGCTGGTGCGGGGGCGGGCCCCCTCCGTCGAGGTGACCCGCCGCCAGATTCCGTATTGGCAGGAACGCGGCTGGACCATGGACGGGACCAACACCTACACCGGTTCCTACCAGACGCCGCACGGATCTTTCGTCGGATGGATCGAGCAGGATAGCTCCGGCCATCTGAACTTTTTTCTGTTTGCGCCATCAGACGAAATCCGCCGCCATAGTCATTGGACCTGCTTTCAGAATCGGGGCAGCGATTGGTACCTCGTTCACATGGGCAGGCAGCCACGAGATATCAGCTCCGGGATTATCACCATCGAACGGCTCATCACGGAGGCTTACGAGAAATGAACAAGACTCAACTGCTACAAAAGCGCAACAGTCTACTCGACAAGCGCGAGAAATTGATTAGTCGCATGAATGCCGCGGCGCGGGCCGGAAAGAACCCCTCACGCGCCTGCGCGGAACTGCGGCGAGTCAACGAGTTCTTAGAGACGCTCGACCGGATCGAAGCCGATAACACCGGCAGGCCCAACACCGGACCTCGCCGGTACACCATGAGTTCGATCTTTCTGCACGACAGCTTCTCAAAGCTCACCGCCGACCGAAGCGAGCAGTTCTTTTTCATTACCGGAACGGAACTGGAGGGTGTCCTGGTTTGCGATCAGTGGGCCGAATTTGCACACGAGCGGCGGACGCCGATGGGCGTGGTGGCCGATGTCCCGTCCACCCACAATCTGCTCATTCGCCTGGAGCAATTCGGCCACAAGTTCCTAGCGCACTTCCACAGCCATCCGGCAGTGGGAGCCGACGGGACCAAACCCTCCGGCATCGACACGGACTTCCAAAAGCGGCTTGAAGACGCCGGCCACCTCGCGGTGATGGGCATCTTCAGCCGCGACGGTTTCGTCCGCTTCATCCGGCTGGATCAGAACTTCGAAATCGAAATCTACGGTCAAGGAGTCGAAAGCTATGCGCCCGGCATTTACCGCCTCACCAACCTCGATTAGCCTGCGCGGGAAGGCGATTTCCGGGGCCACGGACCGCCAGCAACGCATCGCCGGATTCGATCAGGAGGTCTACTCCAGAAGTCACGTGCTGTGCATCGGCGCCGGCGGGCTGATCTCGAACATTGCGCCGACGCTGGTCCGAAAAGGCATCGGGGCTATCACTCTGCTCGATGACGATATCGTCGAGGCCAGCAACCTGAACCGGCAAAGGTTCTATGAGAAGGATCTCGGACGGAATAAGGCGATTGCCCTCGCGGAGAACCTTCTAGGGGAATGCATCGTCGCGACAGAAATTCACGGTCTGGCCCTGCGGCTGGAAGATGCGATCGCCAAAGGGTATGATCTATCGTGCGATGTTGCCATCTGCGGCGTGGACAACAATCCAGCCCGTGTGGCCGCCTCACGTTCGTTTCGCGCAAAAGGCATCCCGGTAATCTTCGCCGCGGTGAGTGCGGATGCCGATCACGGATACGTATTTATACAGGACAGAGATGGTCCATGTATCGGCTGTCTGTTTCCAGATATGGCTTTGGATAGCCGGTATCCATGTCCCGGAACGCCAGCAATCGCTGATATTCTGCAGGCGGTCGGCTCGGTCGCCGTGTATGCTGTCGATTCGATTCTGCTGTCGCGCCCGCGGTTGTGGAACTATCGCCGAATCAGCTTGAGTGGTGGCAGTGACGCATCGAGTGTTGTTTCGGAGCGGGCGAGATTGCCGGATCTTCGTTCGCAGTAGCACCCTAACAAGACGATGACTCTCGAACAAAAGGTCAGACTGTATCTTCACCCAGTCCTGACAGAAGGCAACAAAGTCGAAAGGCGATTCGACGACTTCTGGACCGCCGCTCTAGATTCGGTGAGATTCCTATTCTCCGAAATCTCCGTGGCCCAATTATAGAAGTCAATCTGGTCGAGCAACTTCCTTCCCAGAACTAGCCAACCCGGCAGTCCAGTGACATCTTTATGCACAAAAAACACGAGCGGCTTGCTGCGACGGCGGACAGAGCCAATTTCAAACGGAACCCACCATGAACCTCTGGTTTTCGTGGTGATCAGCGCTAGCAAATGGGTGCAGTTCGTAAGGCCCCATTCGATGGCGTCGGCTAGTTTCGCGTCGTCACCTGAGTGAGCGGCTTCCTGACTGGCGACATCGCAGGTATCCAGCCAGATATCGATCTCCAGTGACTTCAGTTGATCACCAATTTCGGCTGCGGTGGTAGCATCTGCGAATTGGTGAGAGATAAAGACGCAAGGTCCCGACGCATACCGCTCGGCTTTTTCTAGGATCAACCGCGCACCGCGCGCTGTAAAACGATTGCGTCCGGACACTCTGTACCCCCTTGTCAAATCCTACCCTGAGCGACGAGGCGTCGATAATGTTCACCGAGTACCGTTAGCTTGCATGACTTACTATTGATCGCCGCATGCCACATGTGCGGTGCATCAACGGGAACGACGAGATTGACGCGATTGTACTTCTGAAGCACAGCGAAGTCGGCTGAATTCTTTGCGTTGGGATCAGGCCATCCCCGCTCTGAATCCCCAGGCGATCGTTCTGGTTCGAATGTCGGGTCGAGCTTGAACTCAAAACCCGGTGTAGGAAAGAACTCCACTATTCTCTGTAGGTCCGACAAATTGATAGGTGGCTGTACTTTTCGCAGAGAAACGAAGCTCTTTACGTTCGTTTTAAATACTGGCCTCTGTTCCCACGGGCCAAGTGATTGGTCAATGTGTGCGTAGACGCTGCCGGGAGTCACATCACCGACAAGATTCCCGGCGGCCCCGCTCAGGGCGTCAACGAACAGAGTCGTAAAGACACCACTGCTATTGGCTTCGGTCGCATATTGGTCTTCCGTTGATGCGGTCAAGATCGTTAATCCTTCCGTTAGTTCGGCAATCTGGCCCGTCGGTGCCGGCCTGTTCCCAGCGACACCCGAATGACAGCTATCGAGAACGATAACCTTGTTCCTCGCTCTGGAGGAATTCGCCAGAGTCAAAACTTCAACAACAGCCAGACCGTCATCGCCTCTCGAACAATCACTCGCGCAAAGATAGCCGCCGGTCGTCTCGATGTGGCCGTGCCCAGCAAAATAGAACAATGCAACTTCACCGTCTCCATCGAAAAGCTCTTCAACGTTATCTTTGAGCATCCCTCGCGTCACAGATTCTGATGCTCCTGTTCCAACAAGCAACTTGACACCGAAGTTCACGGTTCCATCGCTATGTCGATCGAGGACCGTCTTCACGGCATGCGCGTCGTTGACGCATCCGTGGAGACATGAAACCTGTGCGTAGTAGTCGATGCCAACCACAAGTGCTTTGCGCATGAAATCTCACCCCGACCAGAGACTGTTACAGACTATCAATGAATTTCGCAATGGCATCCCACGTCCACACAACGGTGCGAACGCCCGGAAGGTCGGTTCTGTCGCCTTTATACGCCCAGATGCCCAGGATCTTCCTGCCTTCCTCCTTCGCACAGCTGATTTCCCACTTCTGACCGCTGGAAATGAGCGAGTTCTGACTCACGAGAGCAATCACACCGTCAGAGCGCCGAATTCTCGTGCGAACCCTTTCCTTCCACTGAGAGTCGTATGGCTCCTTAACAGACATATCAACGTATTCGAATGGGCAATCAGTCTGCAAAGACTGGCCCTTCAGAAAATCTCTCTGTCGTTCATCTTCTATCGGGAATGCTACGAACACGACCTTCTTTTCAGCCATCATTCACCTCATGGGAAGCCAACATCGCATGTCCTGGAGCGTGCCGCTAGTAACACCAGATCGAAATACCGTCGGGCGACGATACACTTATTGATCTCTCGCATAATACAGATGCCAGATTGCTTTGATCACAGAATGTCTGTTCCAACCAACAACCTCATGGGCGTTATCAATTACATCCGTACTGTTTCTCTGTTGTCCTCGCGGAGTAACTGCAAGAACCGCCTTGTTGTACATGTGAGCACCTGACAGCTCTTTGTTAATCCACTTGCTGTAGTTTGCGTACATGCCGGTTGGAACAACGATTACATGTGATCGCAGAATCTGATTGAAGATCGCATCTTGTAGTTCGGCCTGATTGCGTGTGTGATGGATTGGATTGTATCTGGGTACGGAGTAGTTGCGAAAGTCAAGCGATGCTCGGCCGACCGACCATCGCTCCCTAAAGATCCAATCGGCGAGCGTGTCGTAGTGGACGGAGAAATGCCACGCGTGGCTGATAAAGATGTGAATTTGCCGCACGCTCACAGAAAGCCTGACGTCTCAGTTCTTAACATGCACATCTAGATTGACTGCATCTGGGGTATTTTAACCTCCCGGCGAGACGAGTTGAGATGCGTTCACCGGGTTGTCAGACAGCCGAAGGGCAGAGAGTACCTATCGTTGGTTCAGATGCCTTTGGACAGCCGCGACAGAAACGCCTACCGCGGCGACCGCTTTCTTCAACTGCAGTTCTGTGCAGCCGAAATGCTGGCACCAATACCGGAGCTCCCACGGCTCGTGAATGTTGACGCGCGCTCTGTCCTGCGGACCGCGCTGATTAAGATTGTCAGGCATTGCTCGCTCCTCACCACGGAATTCGGTCGGAAACGGATTTCCTAATCCATTTTAAGGATCGCTAAGTTCGATGGGCATCGTCCACACACAAAATCTATCCGTGTTCGTGACGGTCACGAAGCGTGCTTTCGGTTTGTGACTAGAGTCCTCCGGCGGCGCATGTAGATTGCCCGACGAAGGTGTTCGCGTGCATCGCTCTGGTCACGAGAGGACATCTGAGCAAATCCCGGCACGACCTGCCAAGGCACCTGCGACCACGGCACACCGCTTTGAAGCAGGTCACAGGCGTGGTCCACGAGCCGGGACCGTGGCCGACCCGACCGCGCGTTCGTAGGCAACAAGAGTTTTCGCCAGACTTTAACGGTCTCAGCCGCAAGGACCCGATTGTTCAGTTCGGGAAATTCGGTGGTGACTGCCGTTGCGTATTCTCGGAGGCGACTGAGTACCTTCTGACTCAGCTGATGTCGGGCTTCCGGTGTTGGTCTTCTCGGGATCAGTCTGAACGCAATCCCCTTCGATGTATCATTTGTGCAGTGGGTGGTTCCCATCGTTGTCTCCTCAACCGTGATCTAGAACATAGGCTCTCCAAAGGTTCCGGTGGGCTGTGCCGGAAACAATTCAACTCTTGACCTTTGTAGATTCCGGCCAGCGAAGATTTATAAACGAGGACTTCTGCGTGGCTGACAGACGGTATTCAATGTCACTATGAGAGTGGTTTTCGATTTCAGAAAGGCCGAGAATCGTGACGCACCCTGAGTACACACCTCCAAAGCGCTTGCGATCTGATTCTCCATTGCGGCGCCACGACATGGCTACGGTTCGTGGTGCCTGAACTTTGCCTACCAGTATACAATAGAATTCAAGCTGTTGAATTTGAATTCAAGGAGCTGAGAAAGGAGGGCTACCGATGGAAGGTGATCAACGTGGGTACTACGCGGGGGAGGCCGCTCGGATCACGGGCATACCGTATCGGACGATCGACCATTGGGCTCGTACCGGCTTGGTAACGCCGAGTGTTTCGGGCGCGAGAGGATCGGGACGCAGCCGGTTGTACGATTTTAATGATCTGCTTGCGCTTAGGGTGGCGCGCGATCTCCGAGCAAAAGGGATTTCGGTGCAGTCTCTCTGCAAAGTGATCAAGGTTTTGCGAAAGCGCGGCATGGAATCCCCTCTCGTGAATGCACACCTACTTGTAATCGGTAAGGATGTTGCCATAGTAAGCAGTGCTGCCGATATCGAAAGTGTGCTTTCATCTCCAGGGCAGTTATATCTGACGCCGACAATGATCTTCGACTTAAGAAAGCCGATTGCGGAAGTGCGCCGCACGGTCGCACGTATGCGCATTGCTTGAGGTCCGAGTGCCTGTGAGTTGAATCGCTTCGCGACTCTGCCGAATCCGTGGGTAGTCCGACGCGATTCACAGCGGCAGATTCGAGTGTAGATGATATCGTAGTTCGCCATCGCACCAAGGCTCAACAGAGTCCAACAAAGCCCATCAACTCCGACGCAAGTCGTTGGCCAGTAAGCCACTGAAAATAAGGCACTTCAATTTGCGCCCCAGTACCGTTTGGGGTGCAAGAGGTCGCGAGTTCGAATCTCGCCGGCCCGACCAAATAAACAAGCCTCCCCACATCCTCTGTACGCAGTCCAGTTTCTCGAACATTGGGAGGATGCTGGCCGTTGAGGATGTCCACCCGGTTGGGTTCAGGATCCCGCGTCCCGGCTACCGTGTAGGACAAACCGACAAAGACAAAGCAGATGTGTTATCACCGGACGCACAAGGTCAAACTTCATGTCATCTATGGGTGGCAATCCGAATGACCTCCAATTTCCATGCGACTACGAAGATTAGAATACGCGCTGTTTGGCTCAGTCTGCTTTGGTGCCATCGTTTGTGTCGCTCAACAAAGCTCAGCAAGTACAACGTTTCGCTGCAGTAGATACGGGTTCTCAATGCAAGCACCGATGGGCTGGAATGGTTCGATGGGACCGCACGAACTGCCGTTCTTTTTCAACTTTACCCCCTCGAGAGGGCTGGGCAAAGGGTTGCTGCCGGATTCTGGTGCAACGATCAATACTGTTGCAAGAGATAATCTGCCGAGGACTCCCGGCGATGATTCGCTTGCAGGTTGGGCGAGGGCTCGTCAGCATAATGCCATTGGCGGCCCTTATCGTGGCAAGTCGCTTCAGTTGCCAAGCGTCACCGGCATTGGGCGGGCACTTCGGGTCTCTTTCGACACGAAGACCTACAGCCCCACAGATCAAAAACAGCACAAGACAAGCGTTTACTGGGAATTCAACGGCAAGTACTTCGCAACTCACCTCTTCTACATCGTTGGAGATCCTTCCGCGTTAGTCTACGAGCATTTACTGATCGAGGTACTTGAGAGCGTCAGGCCTGTGACTACTAAATGACGTGTCGTCAATCGGATGCCAAGGGGCAGCGGGCAAAGTACAATTACGATGATCTGGACCGGGTGATTCAGATCCGGTATTAAGGTGAAGTAGGCTTAACGACGCGGTACTTCGCAGTCCAGTTTCTAGAACATTGGGCAGGATGATGGCCGTTGAATGTAACCGCCTGCTCCATTGAGGCTACGATTCGCGCAAGAAGCTGCGCAGAAGATCCGCACAGGCAGTGTGCAAAGTATCCACTTGTCATCCAGCCGGAGCGGACCGGCCATGCGGACGCCAACGCCCTCGGCGCTGAGGGATGAGGGCTCATCAAAGATGTTGCGGCGGGCTTGCCGATTCGCTGGCTCGCCGTTACCAAGTCCGTCTACCCGGCTCCTGTGAACTCAACATCCGTCAGCTGCCGGGGTTGATATACTCGCGTTCGCGCAACCATCTTTCAGAGGAGAGTCGGCATGGCCGTCAAATTCACGCACAGGCGATCGACGTATGCGCTTATAGGCGGGGCGCTCGGAACGTTGGTCGGCTTCATCCTCGCATTCCTTCTCGGGCGGCATCGGGAAGGCACTCTCGTGCCACTGTCCGGGATATTGGGAATGTCGCTCACGCTGTGGTGGGGTGAGCGAAAACGGCGCATTCCGAGCGTCGATGAAGAAAACCGGCCGATCACGCTATTCGGGAATGAGCCGCCAACCGACTCGCGTACGCACCCTACTGATTCATAGACCGGGGATCTGCGGTCCTTTGCGGCCCGGGCAGAATACGATCGCGGAAACGGACGTTCGAGCGGATATTGGGGAACGTCTTACTTCTTCCCGAGGTCGTCGGCGACAAACCGGAGCAGCGATTCCAGCAGCGCCGCCCGTGGATAGAGCGCCTTATCCATTCCGCTTTTCACCGCCGGGTCGGTCGACTTGTCGAACGGCAGCGCCACCGCGAAATGATCAGCGAGCGCCGCGCCGAGTACCTTCGACTCCGGCACAATTGCGTCCTCGCGCAGCAGTTGGCCGTCCTGAGCCGAACCGTAGGTCGACAGAATCTGCCAGGTTTGCGCGAGGGCCTTCGATGTATTCGCCTTATCCGACTTCGCGGGCAACGAGTAGGTCGGCACGAACGGGTGCGGGTAAGTGGCCAGGAACTGCTGCCGCGCCGAACGTTTGAGGCTCTTGAACCCTTGCGACAGGTCGCCCTTGCAACTCTGGAGCGGCACCGAACCCAAGTAGCGGTCGGCTTGCGGCGGCAGCACATCGGCCACCGGCGAGCCGCCCGATGCTCCGGCGACTGCGACGAACGCCGCCACCAGGTCCGCCACGCCCTTCTGCTGCGCGAGCGCGGTTTGAATATCGGGTCCGCCCTTGCTGTAGCCGATGAGGATGAACTTACGCGGATCGCCGCCCGCTTTGCTGTTCAGATAATCCGCGATCATCTTCGCGTTCGACTCGCTCGAGTCGTTCGGCACCTGCAGCAGGCTCACGTCCACGCCCTGCTTCTTCAGCGCCTCCTGTCCTTCGAGAAATGCCGGCGAGTCGGAAACGCAGGAACTCATGATGCCCGGCACGATCACGATGCGGTATTGCGCCGGCAGCGGGCCGAGTTTCATGTCCTCCTTGCCCGCGCTCTCGATATAGCGCGCGCATGGACCCCACTCGCCCCCGCCCGGATTGTTCTGCTTCAGGACCGAGCAGAAATAATCGCCGAAGTTGAGGCTCGATGCTGACGCGGGAGCGTCCGGCGCCAGGTAGACGAGCAGCGTGCGCCCGTCGGAATGGAACTCCTCGCCATGCGCCGTCCTGGCGGTGGTGATCGGGTCGGCGGGCGTCATGTAATCGGTTTTCACCACCAAACCGGTTTGCAGCAGGCTGTCGCGGATGTAGTCGCGCTCGCCGTCGACATCGGGGTCGATCTTGTGCGTGATGCCGTTATTGCGTTGATCGCGGTCGAAGCCGATATCGTGAGTGCCGGCGCCCACCCACACCGTCTGCCCCTGAAGATCGAACGGCGCTTTCCAGATACGGAAGTGGTGGCGCGAGGCAACCACACGGACCGGATCGCCCTGCGCGTAGCCGAAATCCTGCGAACGGCCGAATAATTGAAGTTCGCTCATGGGCAGGGTCACGTAGGCTTCTTTCGACAGGGTGGCGAAGACCCCGCGCATCAACGCGTCCTTTTTGGAGCGATCCACGGTAACCCATCCGGCATTCTTGAAAGCCGTCTGCACTTTGTCCTGTGAACCGACGATGATGAAATTCGTCCGGTCGCCCGGAGCGCCTTCGGCGTCGTTGACGCGCCGGGGAATCGAGTCGAGTTGGGCTTGCGGAAACGGCGGAACAACCACCGGCGCCGCGGGTGTCGCCGGCACCGGTGCCGCGGTGCGATCCACTTTTACGTGATAGCCGCCCGAGCCGTTGTCGATCGCCCCCTGGTTGACGCCGAGGAAAAGCCGTCCGGCTATCGGGGCGCGCGCCTCGCGTTGCGTGCCGATCAAAAACGCGCGCGCCGCCGCGCTCGAGCCGATGCGTCCCACCAGAGCGCCGCGCCCGGCTTCATTCACGGGCAACTGCCGGATCAGGTCCGACCAGCCGCGGCTCATTCCGTTCGGATCGCTCGCGCCTCGAGCCCCGGCGTACTGAATCTGCCCGGTCGCGGTGAACTTCAGGGTGTCTCCGGGCTGCAAGTCGATGCCGGTGTCCACCCAGTTGGACGAGGCCGGGATATCGAACTCCTTGGTTTGGGCCGCGAGTGGAAGCAGCAGTGCGGTAGTGATCAGTAGGTTCTTGAGCATTGCTTAACGGTTCCTGATGGCTTCGAGAATGTAGCGCTCGACGTTTTCCCAGGTTGTGGGGTCTAACTCCATTTTGGCGTGACTGCCGCCGAAAGTGCGCCGCACCCATGAAGCATTCTCTTCCGGGACGTCGCGGGCGAGATAGCTGGAGCCGAAGTTGCCGAGGATCCGCGTTCGCCGCGGGTCGTCGGCGTGGATTTCGCGGCGCCCCTGAATGGTGAACAAATCATGCTGATAGAAATTCACCGCCGCGGCTACATTGGGCGGAATCGAGCCGTCGTGCAGTCCCACGCTGTCCACCTGCGCGGTGAGCAGCACGGGAATGCCCCGCCGGTTCAACTTGCGCGCCGTGCGCACAACCGCCGCGCCGCCCAGGCTTTGCCCGAATAGAACAACGCGGGCTGGTTTTGTTTTTCGAATCAGCTTGAGCGCAAGGCCCTGGTTTCGGTTGCTGATCGACTCGGCATACACGCCCGGCTCCTGACGCAGCTTAAGCACCAGTTTGCGAACTCCGCGATGCTCGTCGTTCCAGGGCTCGAATCCGCCCAGAAAGCCGATCACCAGCGTCGAATCGGGCGGCAACGGCTGCGGAGTAGCGTTGAGGTCTTTGAAACGCTGCCCAAACGCCGCTAGTCCGAAAAGAACGAGCAGGCAAATGCACAAACGCTTGTGCATGTTTCAAGGGTACAGGTCAGGACCGGCTCGCGACAAGTTTCGCGATCAGCGCGGTCCGGTCGGCGATGCGGTCTACCAGCAGGCTTTCGTTCGGCGCATGCGCTCCCTCGCCCACCGCGCCCAAGCCGTCGAGCGTCGGTATGCCGAGGGCAGCGGTGAAGTTGCCGTCCGAGCCGCCGCCGGTCATCGACTCCTCGAGCGTCACGCCAAGATCTTTGGCCAGCCGCCGCGCTTGCCGGAACAGCCGCGCGATTCCCGCCGACCGCTCCATCGGAGGGCGGTTCAAACCGCCGCTGACCTCGATCGTGCATCGCCGGTCCACCGGCTTGAGCGAGCGAAAGCGCTTTTCGAGCCACGCCTCGTCCTTCAGTTTCGCGATGCGAATATCCACTTCGGCGTGCGCCTCGGCAGCCACGACGTTGCTGCGAGTGCCTCCCGCGATGACGCCGGGGTTGACTGTAATGCCGCGGTCCATTCGCGTGAAGGTCGAAATGCGATCAATCTGGCGAGCGAGTTCGACGATGGCGCTGGCGCCCGCCGCGAAATCGACTCCGGAATGCGACGCCCGCCCCCGCACCTTCACCGTGTAGCCGCCAACGCCTTTGCGCGCGGTTTTGAGCTTCCCTTCGAGACCCGTGCCCGGCTCGAGCACCAGTACGAAATCGCTCTCGCGCGCCGCCTGTTCGGTGAGTGGACGGGACGAATCGCTGCCCACCTCTTCGTCGGAGTTGATCTGCAGGACAAGCCGCCGCTCAACGGGAATGTCGAGTTCGCGCAGCGCGCGCACGGCATAGATACAGAACGCGAGTCCCGCTTTCATGTCGAGCACGCCCGGTCCCCAAAGCCTGCCGTTCTCGTGACGGAACGGCATCGTCTTCAGCGTCCCGACGGGCCACACCGTGTCGGAGTGTCCCAAGGCCAGAATCCGGCCTGATTTTTTGCNTCGAGCACGCCCGGTCCCCAAAGCCTGCCGTTCTCGTGACGGAACGGCATCGTCTCTGTCTCTTATACACATCTAGATGTGTATAAGAGACAGGTGTCGGAGTGTCCCAAGGCCAGAATCCGGCCTGATTTTTTGCGTCCAGGCAGTGTGAATTCGCAACGCATGTGACGCCCGAAGGCCCCGCCTTTGAAGGTTTTTACCCTGGCGATTCCCGAAACGCGCGCGGCAACCAGATCGACAAACCGGTCGACATCGCGCGGCGAATCGCTCGGCGATTCGCATTCCACCAGCTCGCGGATGAACAGAATGATGTCTCTTTGTTTGGATTGCGTATAGGCCAGGATCGGATCCATCGCTTGTTATAATAGCGGGCTAAATGCCGTTATTGGACATCGACGCCATTCGCGACGTGCTTCCGCATCGCTATCCCTTTCTGCTGGTCGACGCCATCCTCGAGATGGAGCCGGAGCGGATTGTCGGCGTCAAGAATGTAAGCGTCAACGAGCCGTATTTTCCGGGCCATTTTCCCGATTTTCCGGTAATGCCCGGCGTGCTCATCGTGGAAGCGATGGCGCAGGTGGCGGGAGTGCTCGTGCTGAAACAGATGGAGGATCGGAAGAACAAACTGGTTCTGCTGGCCACCATCGAGGAAGCCAAGTTCCGCCGCCCGGTGCGTCCCGGCGACCAGCTGCGCATCGAAATGAAAGTGGCCAAGCGGAAGGCGAGCGTCGCAAAAATGCACGGCACCGCGACGGTCGACGGCAACGTCGTCGCCGAAGCGATCGTCATGTGCAAACTGGCCAGCCGCGAGGAGAGTTGATGCCCGTTCATCCCGCGGCGGTCGTCGACCCGGGCGCCAGGATTGCCCCCGATGCGGTGATCGGCCCCTATTGCGTCATCGGCGAGGGCGTCGAAATCGGCGCTCGCACCCGCCTGATGGCCCACGTCTATGTCGAGGGCCCCTGTTCCATCGGCGCCGACAATGTCTTTTATCCGTACGCGAGTATCGGCGTCGCGCCGCAGGATTTGAAGTACGCGGGCGAACGCTCGGAAACCCGCATCGGCGACCGCAACAAGATCCGCGAATTTGTCACCGTTCATCGCGGCACCGAAGGCGGAGGCATGCTGACCTCGGTCGGCAACGATGTGCTGCTGATGGCGTATGTACATGTGGCTCACGATTGCCGCGTAGGGAGCCACTCGATTCTGTCCAATGCCGCCGTGCTCGGTGGACACGTCGTGGTTGAGGATTGGGCCATCGTCGGCGCGGGCACCGCCGTGCATCAGTTCTGCCGGGTCGGGAAGCACGCGATGATCGGCGGCTACAGCGTTATTACGCAGGACGTGCTGCCGTATTCGATGACGGTGGCTGAGCGTGACGTCCGCATCTTCGGCGCCAATCGCGTCGGACTTGAGCGCCGCGGCTTCGCTCCGGCCAATATCGAAGCTCTCCAGAAGGCTTTCCGCCTGCTCACCAAGAGCGGTTTGAACACGCGGCAGGCGATTGAGCGAATTTCCGCCGAAGTTCCCTCCGTCCCCGAACTCGACGACCTCATGGGCTTCATCGCCACCTCCGACCGCGGTTTCGTGAAGTAAATGCGCTACGGAATGATCGCCGGCAACGGCCGCTTTCCCCTGCTCGCGCTCGAAGCCGCGCGTCAGGCGGGGCACGAGATCATCGCCATCGGCATTAAAGAGGAAGCGCCCCGGGAAATTGAAACGCTCGCCGCGCGTGCCTACTGGATCTCCATCGGAGACCTGAGCAAACTCATCGACATCCTGAAAAAGGAAGGCGTGAGCGAGGTCATGATGTGCGGGCAGGTGAAGCACGTCAGCATCTTTTCCTCGATTCGCCCGGACTGGCGCCTTTTCAAACTGCTCGCTTCGTTGCCGGAGAAGAATACCGACGCGCTGATCGGCGGAGTTCGCAAAGTGCTCGAGGATGAGGGCATCCATCTGGTCGACTCGACTCTGCTGCTCAAACCGCTGCTCGCCACCGCAGGCGTACTCACCCGGCGCAAGCCGTCCGCTGACGAGATGCGCGATATCGACTATGGCCGCCGGGTCGCGAACGCGCTTGCCGGCTTCGACGTCGGCCAGAGCGTAGCCGTCAGCGAGCGCGCCTGTGTCGCCGTTGAAGCGATGGAGGGCACCGATGCTATGCTGCGCCGCGCCGCCTCGCTCGTCAACGGCCGTCCGCTGCGGCTGATCAAGGTGTCGCGGCGCCGCAAGCATCTGCTGTTCGACGTTCCGGTTGCCGGTCCCGCGACGATTGCCGCGATGCGCGAAACCGGCGCCACCGCACTCGCCGTCGACGCCGCCCGTACCCTTTTGCTCGATCGTGACGAGTTGCTCGAAGCCGCCAACCAGGCCGGGATTGCAATTCTGGCAACGGCGTCCGAAGAATAAACACAAAAGAACCTAGCGTTCTTGGGACTCTCATAAGATGGAACTGGATGCCCGCTTTATATGTAGCAACGATACGGGAGTTCCTTACTCACGACCCCGATCTTATCGTCGGTCGTCAAACCGGCATAACAACCAATGCGTCCACGGAATTGACAGCCGAGCAACTGGGCGCCTGGCGTGATCAGATCGGGATCCTGTGTTCTATACGCAATATCACCTCGGCAAGCTCTTGGACTCTTTTCCTCGAGTATCCGATTCCACGGCGTGGAAAACGGATTGACGCCGTAATCTTGGCTCATGATCTGGTTTTCGTTCTTGAGTTCAAATGCGGAGCGGACAGGTACGATAAAGACGCTCGAGTGCAGGTCGAGGACTATTGTCTTGATCTTCGAGACTTCCACTTGGAAAGCAAGGGGCGGATCTTAGTACCTTTTGTTATCTCCACAGATGCCGACGAAGTTCCTGCGCCAAAGGGAGAAGTGCTCGATTGGGTCGCCCCTGTGTGGTTGGCGAACAGGACCTCTCTCGCACCTTTGCTTCAAAAAGCTTTCGATCAGCTGAGCGACTCTGGCCGACCTGCCATTGATCCGAACACTTGGAACCACTCCGTATACGCGCCCACGCCCACCATCATCGACGCTGCCAAGGCTCTCTACGAGGGACAGAACGTGCGCGAGATTTCGCGATGCCACGCTGGTGTCGAGAATCTCACAAAAACCAGTGATGCCGTTATGCGCACGATCCGCGAGGCAAAGACGCATGGCCAAAAAGCGATCTGCTTCGTTACCGGCGTGCCGGGAGCAGGAAAGACGCTGGCTGGTCTCAACATCGTTCATAGCCGAGAATTGCACGAAGGTGCTTTGGGCGTTTTTCTATCCGGAAACGGACCTTTGGTAAAGGTATTATCCGAAGCTCTGTCCCGAGACGACCGTAGTCGAACTGGACGGAGCATCTCTCATTCCAGGCGCACGGTCTCAACCTTCGTCCAGAACGTCCACCGTTTTATTGACGGTCACTTCTCCAGTTCTTCTGCGCCGCTCGACCGTGTAGTTGTGTTTGACGAAGCGCAGCGTGCCTGGAACGCTGCCCAATCTGACCGGAAGTTCAAACGACCGGTTTCGGAACCAGAAATCATGCTCGACATTATGGACCGGCACCAAGGCTGGGCCGTGATCGTTGCACTAGTAGGTGGTGGGCAAGAAATTAATACCGGTGAAGGCGGTCTGAGTGAATGGGGTAAGTCATTAGTCAACCGTTTTCAACATTGGCAGGTCATGATTTCCCCCGATCTTGTTCATGATTCGAGGGGCGGCGGATCGCTGTTTGAGAGTCAGCCTGAGGGCGTTAAGTGCCTGCTTGATCCTGACCTTCATCTGTCGGTACCCCTTCGTTCTTACAAGGCTGAAGCTCTATCGGCTTTCGTTGATCATTTGATTTCGCTGAATCCTACATCAGCGCGAATAGCACTAGACGCTTGTTCAGAATTTCCACTATTTCTAACACGTGACCTAGATGTGGCTAAGACCTGGCTTAAGCGGCGACAGCGTGGTTCTAGGCGGACCGGGCTTGTCGCGAGCAGTGGTGGTCGCCGCTTGAGGGCGCACGGTTTGGATGTTCGAACCGAGCTCGATGTCGAAAACTGGTTCTTGAATGAGCCCGCGGACGTTCGTGCTTCTTACTACCTAGAGACTCCTGCAACTGAATTTGGCATCCAGGGACTTGAACTGGACTGGGTCGGCGTTTGCTGGGATATCGATCTAGTGCCAAAGGGCGAGCGGTGGATGGTTAGCGCCTTCAAAGGTACCGAGTGGCAACAAGTTCGAGATTCAACGAGGCGGCAATATGTGCTCAACAAATATCGAGTTCTTCTTACACGGGCCCGTGAAGGCATGATTATTTGGGTGCCGCCTGGTGACCCATCCGATCGGACGCGTGAACCCGGAAAGTACGATGACATCGCTCAGTATCTGGAGTCGTGCGGCCTTCGCACGATTTAACGGATTTGCGCGGAATTCGCAATCGGCGGGTCAAATCACCGGCCTCAAGGAGATGCCGGTGGACGGTGTCATTCTGAACAACGTCCGCATCCGGGCTGCCCGTCCGCTTACCTGTCGGGATGCCAACGGCATCAGCTTCGCCGGTGTTTTCATCGAGACGCCCGCCGGCACGCAGACCGATTGCGAGGCGCCCCGCACCCGCTGACTCCGGCGTTGTATACTAACGAACATTTATTGGTCGTTCGCCGCACCTTTGGCTGCTGCTTCGGTACGGCAATTCCAAGCGACCATGGGGAGTCTCGCTATGACACGTCCACGTGCAGCGCTTCTGGCAATCGCTTGCCTTCTGGCCGCCTTCGTCGGGCCGCAACCCGCTTTCAGCCAGTCGGCCACATCCGGAGCCGTCTCCGGCACCGTCACCGATGCGAGCGGCGCCGTTGTTCCGCAAGCTCAGGTCGAACTGCTCAGTAGAGAAACCAATTCCGCCCAAACTCAGACCGCCAACGCTGCCGGCCAATATGTGTTCAGCAATGTACGCCCCGGGCTCTATAAACTGACCGTCCGCTTTGCAGGCTTCCGCACCGCCTCCTTCCCGGATGTGACGGTGGAAGTCAACCGCGCGACCAACCTCGACGTTCACCTCGAAGTCGGCGGCGAAACGCAAACTGTCGAGGTTACCGGCGCAACCGCTGTCCTGCTTCAGACCGCCGACGCTCAGATCGGCAACACCATCAATAAAGACCTGATCTCGCGCCTGCCCACGCTCCAGCGCAACGTCACCGAGCTGATGAATCTGCAACCCGGCGTCGTCCCGGTCGGCAATGGCTTGCAAGTGCGTTCGACCGGCGCCATCGACGACCAGAATACCGTCACGCTCGACGGCGTCGACATCACCACGGTTGTTACGGCTACCGGGACCTCTGTGCCCACGCCGCAGGACTCGGTAGAGGAGTTTCGCGTCAACGTCTCGAACCCCAACGCCAATCTTTCCCGAGCTTCGGGCGGGCAGATGACGCTCGTCGGACGGCACGGCGGCAACGAGTTCCATGGTTCCGGCTACGGCTTTTTCCAGAATTCCGTCCTGAATACCAACACGTGGGACGCCAATACCGCCAAAGTCGCCAAGCCCGACATCAGCGACAAACGCTACGGCGGGCGCTTCGGCGGACCCATTAAAAAGGACAAGACCTTCTTCTTCGTCAACTACGAGGCACGCGACTTCGATCAGGTTCAGCAGGTGCTTCGCACCGTTCCGACCGACACGCTCAAGCAGGGCATCCTTCGCTTCCGTGACCTTTCGGGCAACGTTGTCAACTATGACCTCCGCACCTCGCAGCAATGCGGCCCCAGTGGCGATCAGGCTTGCGATCCGCGCGGCTTGGGAATCAGCCCGTCTTCGAAGGCGCAACTTGCGCTGATGCCGGCGAGCAATCTGAATAGCGGCGGCGACGGTCTCAACACGCTCAGCTATCTCGCCAATATTCCGACGCCCACCCAGGACCGCTACATTGTCGGCCGCGTGGATCACAACTTCAGCGAAAAGCTGATCTTCAATGCCAGCTACACTTACTTCCGCCGCATTGCGAATGGGTCCGGCGATATCGCCATCCTGAACAACGCCCCGGCTTCGGTCATTTCCGTTCCACAGCGGGGAACGCTGCTCACCGGATCGCTCACCCAGCAACTTCGCGCGAACCTCATCAACGTGACCCGCTTCGGCTTTGTTCGTGACGTTTCGCCCAACCAGGCCACCGCTCCGAGCGTCGCCGCCGGCCTGCTCAACATCCCCGGCACCAACACTTCAGCCGGCAACATCGCATTGCTTCTCGGCAGCGGTGTCACCAGCTTCCTCGATTCGCCCATCGACATGGACACCCAGCGCGCGCGTTATCAGGCGAGCTACAACCGCAACTACAACTTCTCGGACGACCTCACCTGGATCAAGGGCAGCCACACGATCAGCGTCGGCGCGCAGTTCATGCCGATCTGGTATCGCCACGACCGCGCCGACAAGGTGGTCGGCTCGCTCACCTCGCTGGTTGCCACCGTGGATCAGGGCAGCTTCCTGACGATTCCCTCGGCCAACGCGCCCCCGGTTTGCGCCGGTGCGCTCACATCCAACTGCATCCGCTCGAGCGACCTCACCAATTGGGGGCGCTACTATGCGGCCACGCTCGGCCTGGTGGACAACGTCGGTGTTCTCGGCGTTCGCGACGCGAGCCTCAAGCCCACGCCGCTCGGCACCAACCTCATCAACAGCACCTGGAATTACTCAACTTACCTGAACGCCCAGGACACCTGGCGCGCAACCAAGTCGCTCACCTTTACCTATGGCGTCTCCTACGGATGGCAGACCGCGCCTAAGGAAGAGCAGGGCCGGCAGACTGTGCAGATCGACCTTGCCAGCGGGAAGCCGGTCGACCCCGTGGCGTACCTACAGAACAAGCTCGCGGCTGCCCAGTCAGGCAAGACTTACAACCCGACCATGGGATGGGTTCCGGTCGAGACCGCCAAACTTCCTGTTTACAACGTCAACTACGGCAACCTGTCCCCGCGTGTATCGTTCGCCTACAGCCCCGACGATAGTGGAATGTTCCCCAGGATCTTCGGCCATCGCAAGACGTCGATCCGCGGCGGCTACGCGCTCACCTGGGACCGCGCCAACCTGGTTCAGAACGTTCTGATTCCGATGCTCGGCGTCGGCTTCGGGCAGAACCTCAGCGTTAATCTCCCGTCCTGCGCCGCCTCCGGCGCCGGGGGTCCGGGCTGCGTCTCCAATTCGTCCAACCCTGCTCTTTCGAGCTATCGCGTGGGCGTCGACGGGACGATTCCGCTGCCCGCCTTCCCCTCGGCCGCCGTTCCGGTGGTGCCCCAGAATTTCTCGGAAGCTCTGTCGTTCCAGGTCGCGCCCGACGTCAAGACCGGCAAGAGCCACAACATCGACCTCGGCATTCAGCGCGAACTACCCGGCGGATGGCTGGTCGACGTCTCCTACGTCGGACGCTTTGCCCGTAACCTGCCGCAGTCCGTCAACCTGACCCAGTCGCCGTACATGTTCGCCGATACCGCTTCCGGGCAGACCTTCGCCCAAGCCTTCGACGTCGTGCGCGGCGCCTTGCGCGGCGGCACTCCCGCTGCCGGCGTTCCCAACCAGCCCTGGTTTGAGAATCAGCTCAAAGGCATCGGCGCGAGCGCGACTCAGTTCGTCATCGCCCGCAACGCCTCCAGCTTCGTCAACGGCAATGTCAGCAACATCTTCCTGAACATGGGCCTTTACCGCCGCTCGCTCGGCCTCGATCCCTATAACAACGACCAGGCGCAGATGCTCTGCATGCGCACCTATGTCGGCGAGTCCAACTACAACGGGCTGCTGATCTCGGTGGCCAAGCGCATGTCCCACGGCCTTCAGATCAACGCCAACTACACGTTTTCAAAGACCCTCGATGACAACGTCTCCAACCAGAACAACGCCAGCTTCTACGCCAACAGCTTCTACCCGGGCGCTGAGTACGGCCCCTCCATCTACGACCGCACCCACGTGCTGAACGGCAACTTCGTCTACGATCTTCCGTTCGGACGCGGCCAGCGCTTCAATACCTCCAATGGCGCGCTTGACCGCATCGTAGGCGGTTGGTACATCTCGGGCATCGCGACCATGTTCACCGGTGTCCCGCTGTTTGTGGGCGACAGCGCCAGTTCCCAAAGCTGGGGCGACTCCCCCGTGCTCGGCAACAACTCCGGCGCCATTCCCACCACCGCCATTTCGACCGGCAAGAATTCCTCCAGCCTGCCGAACAGCTACAACCTGTTCCCGAACGGGACCGCGGCATTCTCGAATTTCCGGCCGATTCTCCTCAGCGCGGACACGCGCAGCGGCCGCTCCATGCCCTTCCGCGGGCTGCCTTTCAAGAATTTCGACCTGAGCATCGGCAAGAACACCCGAATCACCGAACGCATTACGACCCGCTTCTCAGCCGATTTCTTCAACCTGTTCAATCACCCGAATTTCGCCAACCCTTCGTCGAACAACCTGAGCCTGGCCAACCCGAACACCTTCGGGTTGATCAACGCCACTTTCACTCCGCCCAACCGCACCAACAGCGCACGCTGGATTCAGATGGCTATCCGCGTGGAATTCTAAGCGGGGCGGGGCATTGTCTCAGAGCCGTGGGCGCCGGCCCAACCCGGCGTTCACGGCTCTCCCGCCTCAAACGCTCCTGCCTCAAGCACTTGAGCCCGGGCTCCTGTCCTGCTATCCTCAAGATTTGGCACTCCAACCCCCTTCCTTTTCGTAGAGGTTTATCATGTCAGGCCACTCCAAATGGGCGACCATTAAGCACAAGAAAGCCGCCCTCGACGCCAAGCGCGGCAAGCTGTTCACGCGCATCATCAAGGAAATCACCATCGCTGCACGCGGCGGCGGCGACCCCGACGCCAACCCCCGCCTTCGTACCGCCATCGTCGCTGCGAAAGCCGTATCGATGCCCGCCGACAACATCACACGCGCCATCAAGCGCGGCACCGGTGAGTTGGAAGGGTCCACTATCGAAGAAGTGATGTTTGAAGGCTATGGTCCGGGCGGCGCTGCCGTGCTGGTTCTCTGCGCTACCGACAACCGCAACCGCACGGTCAGCGAAATCCGCCACATTTTCTCGAAACAGGGCGGCAACCTCGGCGAACAGAATTCGGTCGGCTGGATGTTCGAGCGGAAAAGCCAGATCATCATCGACAAGGAAAACGCCGGCGAGGACCAGTTGATGAACATCGTCCTCGACGCCGGCGCTGACGACCTGCGCGACGACGGCGATGCCTGGTCCGTTCTGTCCGGCCCCGAGCATCATGAGCCGGTCCTCACCGCCATCCACAACGCCAAAATTCCCACCGAGTCCGCCGAAATCGCCATGGTCCCCAAGAACACGGTGAAACTCGAGGGCAAGAACGCCGCCGGCATGCTGCGTCTGAACGAAGCGCTTGAAGAGCAAGAAGACGTGCAGAACGTCTGGGCGAACTTCGAAATCGACGACGCCGAAATGGAAGCGCTGGCTTGATTCGGCGCGGGGCGCCGCCTGCCCCGCCCGCTCGCCACACTCCGGAGATAGCCTGAGTGCGCATTCTCGGCATCGACTGCGGAACCGAACGCACCGGCTACGGCGTCATCGACTCCGACGGCCGCCGCCATCACATCGTCGCCTGCGGCGTGATTCGCACCAGCACCAGGGCGCCGTTTGAAACCCGCCTGCTCGCCATCGCCCGCGAACTGCGCGAAGTCATTGCGCGGCACCTGCCCGCCTGCGGCGCCATCGAAGAGGTTTTCTACTCGCAGAATGTCAAGACCGCGCTCAAACTCGCCCACGTCCGGGGTGTCGCCATGCTCGTTTCCGCCGAAGCCGGGCTCGAGCTCGGCGAATACTCCCCGCTCGAAATTAAGACCAGCGTCGTCGGCTACGGACGCGCCGAAAAACAACAGGTACAATTGATGGTGAAGAACCTGCTGGGCCTCGACGCGAAACAACCGGAAGACGCCTCTGATGCTCTCGCCGTGGCGATCTGCCACGCCACGCGTACCGTCGATCCCCGGCTTGCCGCGTTATGAGATTGCTCGCCCTAATAGCCGCTCTGTGTGCCGTCGCCGCTGCTCAGGCGCCCCGCGTCTCGTTCACCAAGAGTTTCCCCGGCAGTGTGCCCGCCTACGTTTCGATCGACGTCGATCAGGACGGATCGGCTGTCTACAAGGAAGCCCCCAACGATGAGTATCCGCTCAAGTTCAAGCTCGACGCCGAGGACGCGGCGGCCATCTTCCAGCTTGCGGATAAGCTCGGCCGCTTTACCCGCGAAATCGAATCCGGCCTGAAAGTCGCCAACATGGGTCTCAAGACTTTCCGCTGGACGGAAGGCGACCGGAAGAACGAGGTCAAATTCAACTACTCGCTCGACGAGGATGCCAAGGCGCTCGCCGACTGGTTCGAGCGAATTTCGGAAACCGAGCAGGGCTTCGTCCGCCTGGAACGCGCCGTCAAGTACGATAAACTCGGCGTCCATCAGTCCCTGCTGAGCTTCGAGGTCAGTTGGGACAAGAAACGCATTTGCGCGCCCGAGCAGTTTCTGCCGCTGCTCGACCGCGTGGCTAAGAACGACACCTATCTTCACATGGCCCGCGAGCGCGCGGCTCACCTCGCTGACGTGATCCGCGCTCGAAAGGCTCCCAAAGCCGAATGAAATTCCTGCTGCTTACCGCCGTGTTCACGGCACTCACTTTCGCTCAGCGGTCGGCTGAATCTGAACAGGAGGACCTGCGGCGCGCCGTCACCGAAGGCTCCACGAGCGCTACCGATCTTGTGCGCTCTCTCGAAAGTCACCTCGTCAAATATCCCGCCACCACTCACCGCCCTGAGATTGAGCGCGCTTTGCTCAAGGCGGCGGTCGAAACACATGATGACCGGCGCATCGCCCAGTACGGCACCCGCGTGCTTTCCCGCGACGCGGGCGACCTGCCGACGCTCGACCGCGTCACCCAGTCGCTCATCGTGCTCGGCGGCGAGGAAAATCTGAAGCAGGCGCTCGAACTCTCCCAGCGCTACGAAAAGCTGCTCGGTGAAGTGCTGGCCAAGCCCGTCGAGAGCAACGCCGACAAGGCTCGCCGGCAGGAGGACGTGGCCCGCGCTCTTTCCCGCGCCATCCTGTCGCAATCCATCGCCACCGGCGGACTCGGCGATGCACAGCAAGCCGCCGCGCTTGCGCGAAAAAGTTTTGCCGCCTTCCCGAACGCCGAAGCCGCTTCCCAATTGGCGCGTCAATTGGCCGCGCTCGGCAAACTCGACGACGCCGTCCGCGCCTACGCCGACGCGTTTACCGTCCCCGATCCCAACATCGACGAAGCCGGACGCGCGGCCATTCGCCAGCGCATGGGCGAACTCTACCGCAAGCGTAAAGGTGGCGAATCCGGACTCGGCGAGATTGTCCTCGAGGCCTACGACCGCAATGCCTCCGCCTTTGCTTCCCGCAAGCGCGCCTTGCGCGAACTCGACCCCAACTCCGGTCTCTCAAACCCCATGGATTTCACCCTCAGCGGCGTCAAGGGGGACAAACTCCCGCTCGCCTCCCTCAAAGGCAAAGCCGTTGTGCTCGACTTCTGGGCCACGTGGTGCGGACCCTGCCGCGCCCAGCATCCGCTCTATGAAAAAGTCATGGAGCGCTTCGCCTCCCGTGACGACGTCGTGTTCCTTTTCATCAACACCGACGAGGAGCGCGAACCCGTTCAGCCGTTCCTCGCGCAGCAGGGTTGGAAGGCTGACCGCGTCTACTTCGAAGATGGCCTCTCGCGCACGCTGAAGGTCAATTCCATCCCCATGACGCTCGTCATCGGCCGCAACGGCACCGTCGTCAGCCGCATGAACGGCTTTGATCCCGAACGCTTCGTCGACATGCTCAGCGACCGCATCAACGAAGCGCTGAATTGATCTTCGGCTACCATGTTAGCGATGAGGCCTGTAGCCGTCTTCGGCATCGGCAAAACCCGGTTCGGCGCTTTCGCTGACCGCGACCTTCGTTCCCTGGCCGTCGATGCCGGCGAGCGCTGCCTGCTCGACGCGGGTGTACTGCCCGAGCACGTCGACGCGTTTCATCTCGGCAACTTCGCCGGACCGTCCTTTACCGGTCAGAATCACATTGCCCCCTACGTCGCCTCCGCGCTCCACATGCACGGTATTCCCGCAACCCGCTTTGAAGCCGCCTGTGCCTCGGGAGGCTCGGCTTTTTACCACGCCGCTTGCGCCGTGGCGGCCGGTATCCACGACATCGTTCTGGTTGCCGGCGTTGAAAAGATGACCAGCCGGCCGACGCCGAAAGTCGCCGAGATTCTGGCCGGCGCCGGCGACGCGATCGAAGAGGTCGCTGCCGGCGCGACGTTTCCCGCGCTGTTTGCCATGATCGCCCGGCGCCACATGCACCAGTACGGCACCACCCGCGAACAACTCGCTTCGGTCGCCGTCAAGAATCATGCCAACGGCGCGAAGAACGAATTCGCCCACATGCGCAAGCCGATCACCATGCAGCAGGCTCTCGCCGGAAAGCCCGTCGCCGAACCGCTCACCGTCTACGATTGCTCCCTTGTCAGCGATGGCGCCGCCGCCGTTCTCATCGCGCCCCTCGACAGGGCCGGCCAGTTCGCCCGCAAACCCGTTCGCGTGCTCGGCGTCGCTCAAACCTCCGATCAGCTCGCGCTGCACCGCAAGGACGACATCACCAGCTTCAACGCCGTCCGGAGAGCCGCGGAAAAAGCCTACAAAGCCGCGGGAGTGACGGCCGCTGAGATCGAGTTCGCCGAGCTTCACGATTGCTTCACCATCGCCGAGATCATCGCCGCCGAAGACCTCGGCTTCGTGCCCAAAGGCGAAGGCGGCCCCTATGCGCTTTCGGGCGCCACGGGCCTCGACGGCGACCGGCCGATCAACACGAGCGGCGGGCTCAAGGCCAAGGGCCATCCCGTCGGCGCAACGGGAGTGGCTCAAATCTGCGATGTCGTTCAACAGATCCGCGGTGAAGCCGGCGAGCGCCAGGTGCGCCGCCATTCCGTCGGACTCGCGCAGAACCTCGGCGGCTCCGGCGCCACCGCCGTCGTCACCATCCTCGCGGAGGTTCAGTGAGCGCCACGCTGCTTCCCAAACTCGCGCCGGTTCCGGTCGACACGCCCGGTCCGGGCATTGTTTACAGCGAGTCCATTGTGTGGTCTGCTCCAGAGCAATTCGTTCAGGACGCGCCCTACCAGCTGGCCATCATCGAACTCGACGGTGGCGAACGCATCACTGCGCGCATTACCGGCTCAGCGGTCAAAATCGGCGATCGCGTCGATTTGGCCGAGTTCCGCGCCGGCATCCCATTCTTCCGGAGAATCGCATGAGAACTCTGCTCGTTCCCGGCGACCGTCAGGAAATTCTCGAGCGTCTCGCCAACTTCAAACCGAATTCACCACGAAAATGGGGCCGCATGTCCCCCAACCAGGCCATCTGCCATTTGAGCGACTCGTTCCTCGCCGTGATGGGTGAGATGAGCGTCTCTCCGGCCACAGGCTTGTTTCAGCGGACCGTCATGAAGTGGTTCGCTCTCCAGGCGCCGATCCACTGGCCGCCCAACATTTCCACCCGCCCCGAACTCGATCAGCTGCTCGGCGGCGGAACGCCGCCCGCCGACTTCGACCGTGACCGCTCGCGCCTGCGTGATCTCATGGAACGGTTCGTCGAGTCCAAATCCTGGGTCCCGCACCCCATCTTCGGCCCCATGTCGCGCGATGAATGGATGCGTTGGGGCTACCTGCACATGGACCACCACTTCCGTCAGTTCGGCGTTTGACCCGCGCTGTCGCGGCTCAATCGCGCCAGAACGAGCAAGCCCCCGGTGAGAAGAAGATAGGCCACCACGGCGCGCGCGGCGAAACTCGCCATCTGTCCCCAGAAGTTCTCAATCTGCGGCACCCATCCCATCAAACGGAGCGGCGCCCACAGGGCGATCACCACCAGCGCCGGCATCCAGAGCCAGTACAGCGCCTTGCGCCGCCACGAACTCAGGCGAAAGGCGCCGAATCCCGCGCTCGCCGCCGCGCTCGCCACCGGCACCACCAGCCACGGCGCCACCACCCATCGCATCAGCCACAGCACAATCCGCAGAGCCCGCTCGATGTTCTCCGGCTTTACAGGCTTGCGCGTCTTGAGCGTCAGCCACGAACCCGCCCGCACTGCCTCATCCGAAATCGCGCCGCTCCACCACGCCAGCCCCGCGTACAACAACCCCGCCACGAGCGCGATTGCCAGTAGCGGCAACAGATTGCGCGCCGCCGTCTTGACCGACCCTGCGTGAGCCCCGCCCTGCAGAACCAACGCCGCGCAGACGATCATCAGCGCCAGCGCCGCGCTCCACACCAGGCGCGGCACGGTCGACTCGCCGACGCCCAGCCAGTAATACGCCAGCCAGAGCAGCACCGCATTGCCGATTGCATGAAGCGCGATCATTTCGCCTCCAGTCGCCGGCTTTCCGTCGTCGCCTGAATCTCCGGCTGATACATCGGCTGTACCTTTGCCGGACTCGTCCGGAAAACTCCCGCGTTCACCACCTTCAGCAGATAAAAATATTGCTGCTGCCCGCGGCCGAAATAGGTCTGGAAAATCGCCATGCGGTCGTCGTGCAATTCGCGCCGCGTAAACCAGTACCGCCACCATGGCGGCCGGTTCTTCAACTTATAGAGCTCGTCTCTTTCGATGAACTCCGTGCCGGCTGGAATCGGATCCTCCACCAGCAGGTACTTCCAGTCCGTGCCCGTGACGGTGAGCCGGACCGCGATCACGTCGCCCGTCGCCACCGTTCCGTCAAGCGGCGAGAGATCGTAGACAATCGAGTCCCCGTCCTTGCCCGGAACCAGCCGGAAATAGTCGCGCAGCAGATTCAGTTCCACCGACCCCGTCTTCTGCAGTTTCTCCGACGTCGAGTAATATTCAGCCCGCGCCGAATAATACAGCCGCCCCTGTCCCGACGTGGTCACGCGGATCGCGTTTTCGCCCGCCTTCAACTTGCTCTCGTCGAGCGCGATTTCAGGCGCATCCACCGCGTTGTCGAACTTGCGCGTCAGCGCCGGCTGATCGTTCACAAACACCGTCGCCGTCAGGTTCGGATTCAGTTCCCGGCTCGCCTTCAGATATTCGATGAGCCCGTAAATCACCATGGCCGTCTGCTTCGTCGACGACCACCAGTAGCCCTCGTTCCGGTGATTCATGAGCCACACCGCCGCCTTTGGCAGCAGCGGATGATTCGGATTCTCTCGCGCCAGGAACTTCATGGCATAGGCGGTTGCCTCAGGCGTGACGTCCGCCGAGAAGTCGAGCATCTGGTCGCGAGTGGCCGGCCACCACGCTTCCATCTCGCTCTGCTTCACCTGTTTTTCGAGCAGCGCGGCGATCTCCGCCTTGCGGTTCGAGTACATTCCCGCGATCGCCAGTCCGTAAGGCGAAAGCTGTTCGAGCGGCGGCGCCGCGGCGTTCGTTCGTCCGGCTGCCGTGAGCGCGTAGCCGATGTAGGCGCGCAGGTCCGGCAGGAACTTCGGGTCGTTGTGCGACTCCAGCCATTTGGCCCCGCGCTCGACCGAATCGGCGTCGATGGTCACCCCCGCCGCCCGCGCCTGCGTCAAACCGAGCACAACGTAAGCCGTCATGAACGGGTGCGACTCGTCGGTCTGCCACCAGCCCCATCCGCCGTCGTCGTGCTGAAAACCCTTCAGCCGGTCGAGCCCCGCGCGAATTTTTTCGTCGAGTGCCGCGGCGTCCAGATTGGTTTTTAATCCCAGCTCCCGCACGGCTTGCCGCACGATGATGTTGGGCAGGAAACTGGACATCGTCTGCTCCACGCAGCCGTAGGGGAACGCCGTCAGGTATTCGAGCGCCCCGAACAGCGAACCCGCGATCGACGGCGATACGCGCACCAGAATCCGCCGCGAGCCCGGCTCCACCGCCGGTGGAAACGCGAGCCCGAACGCGGCGCTTCCGCCGCCCGCGATCGACCCGCCCTTGGCCACCGCCATCTTCAGCCCCGGCGGGTTCACCGGAATCTCGAGTTCCAGCGCGTCCGATTCCTCGTCCGTCAATGCTTCGCCTGTGAACTTCGCCGTTCGCACCTTCTGCGCCTTCACGCGCCATTCCAGTTTCACTTCGCCGCGGCTCGGCACCGTCAACTCGCGCGCCGCGCCGTCCACCACATCCACGCCGTCCGCCTTGAGCGAAATCCTGGCCGTCTTGTCCGTCGTCAGGTAATTGTGCACGATCGCGGGAATCACCACTTCGTCCCCTTGCACCAGGAACCGCGGCAACCCGAGCCTCAGGATCAGGTTCTTGCGCACAATCGTCTTGAGCGTCGCCGCTCCCACCCTGGTATCGCGGGTTGCGCCGCGCGCGGTAGCCCGCCACGTCGTCAACGAGTCGGGGAAGGGAACCTTCGCCACCGCGCGGCCGCTCGCGTCCGTGATCACGTCAGCCGACCAGAATGCCGTATCGGGAAACAGCTTTCGCACTTTCGGCCGCACCATTCGGTCCGGCTTGAGTTGCGCCAGGTGCGTGCCCGAGCGCAGTTGTGCCAGCCTCATCCGGCGCTTGCCCGCTTCTCCGCTGAAGTAGTAGTCGAGCGAACTCGACGTGAATACGTAATTGCCTTCCCGCCCGAAGAAGAAACCCGTGATCTCGGGCGTATCGTCGCGCCGGATGGCGTAAATCGCCTCGTCCACCACGCCCACGCTGAAATCCGCGCCGTTCACCGGACGCCCCGCCGAGTCCTTCACATCGAGCGTGTAGACTGCGCTTTGCCCCGGCTGATACTGCGGCTTGTCGGTCGAGAGTGTGACGTTGAGCTTGTGCTCCTCCGGTGGCACGCGAATAAGCTTGGAGCTCTGATACAGCTCGCCTCCGCGCACGAATTGCGCGCTGACCCAGATCCCCGGCTCGTCGTTCACCGTCACCGGAATCTCGTAGGTGACCGCCGCGCCCTCTGAGCGGATCAGCTTGCGCTTCCGCAGATCGCGCCCTTCCACCGACACCAGCACCGGCGTTCGCGCCTTGCCGGTGACAATCATCACTCGTGCCGTGTCGCCCGGACGGTAGGTCTTGCGGTCGGAGATGATCTGCACCGTTCTCCGGTCGCCGCCGCCGCCCCAATCCGCCTCGCCCGCGCCCGAAACCCACAGGTACTGGCGCGATTCCACTTCGCGGTCCGCCACCGATTTGGCTGTTGCGCGCAGTTGGTATGACCCGCCTTTGGCAGGCACGGTCATCTCCACCTCGCCCGAACCTTCGGCGGGAATATCGACGTCGGTCTGCGATATCACCCGCTGCCTGTCACGGTCGCGCCAGTTCCAGGTCAGAATCTCGAGGTGCGCGCGCGTCGCCACCGGCTTGTTATCGTAGTCCCGCGCCTGAACCTTGATCCGCGCCCGTTCGCCGGCCCCGTAGAAATAGCGGTCCGTTTCCGTGTTCAGCACGAAGTTGCCGTAGGTGGCCACCAGCCAGCCGGTGCCCGAAATCTCGCGTTTCGCCGCATCGGTGACCCGCGCTTCGATGCGATAGCGGTAGTCGTAGCTGTGATCGGAGACCTGCGTCGGAATCGTCACCGTCAACTTCCCGTCCGCATCGAGAGAACCTTCGATATCGGACAGTTGATCGCCCGATTGGTCATCCTGCGAGTTCGGGTCGTAGCCGGAATCGTCGTCCTCCGGGTCGTACCACAGTGGAAACCAGTAGCGGCTCCGGTACACCGAGTAGGTCACCTTGGCGTTCGCCACAGGCTCTCCAAAGTAGTATCGAGCCTCGATGGTGGCCTTCACGCTCTCCCCTTCGAGCACCCGCGCCTGCTGTGGCGTCACCCGCACTTCGTACTCCGGCTTCTTGTACTCCTGCACTTCGAAGTTGCCGCTCATGAACTGCTCGCCGGACTTGGCCTCGATGTTGTAAAAACCAAGCGCCGCGCCGCTCCCGAGCGCCACCGAATCCGACACTGTGCCGTTGCCCGTCACCGTCAGCGACTTCTGATAAAGAGCCTTCCCGTCCGGGTCATTGATGGTGACGCTCACCTGCCGGCCCGCCGGAATCGTGTATCCATCCACGCCCCGCACCCGAAGAATGCCTTTGAAGAAAACCGTGTGTCCCGGCCGGTACACCGGACGATCGGTGTAAAAGTAGCCGTTCCAGTTCTCGCGCGCCCCACTGAAGGCGTAGGATGCGAGCGCCGTTGCCGTGTAGTCGCCGCCTTTCGTCGCCACAACCCGCAGTTCATCCGGTCGCGCCGCTTCCACCGGCAGTTCGGCCAGCCCGTCGGCATCGGTGCGAGCCGTTACCGGAGCCCCGTCCCGCGCCATCATGTGCAGTTCGGCGCCGTCTACCGGCTCGCCGGTTTCGCGGCTCGCCACAAAAGCCACGATGCCCTTTTTCGCGCTCTTGGTCACCAGCACCAGGTCCGAGACCATCAGGATCGTGTAGGCGCGCAACTCCCCATTCACCGCCTCCACCAGGTAGATCCCTTTCTCGCGTACCGGCACTTCCACCGTCGAAGACGACCACCGGCTTGTCCCCTTAATCGGTTCGGTAAACGTCATCACCAGTTGCTGTTGGTTGAGCACCGGCGCCTGCGCGAACTGCGTTCCTTTCCCCACCACGCGCGCTGACCGGCTGGGCAGCACCTTGCTGAACCGCGCACTCGGCGATTCGGTGAATTGATCCCGTAGCGACCTTCGAATATCCGCCCGCAATCCGCGCTTCCAGTTGTGAATTCGCTCGAGCCACGTCTGCTCGCGGGGCGGCGGGGCGTTGCTGCCCCCGAAATGATGCGCATCCTCGAGTTGCGAGAAGAACTTCACCGGGTCCTGAATGCGGTAAACCCGGAATTCGAGCGCCTGGACGTTGTACGCGCTCACCGAAACAGACGCCTTGCTTCCCGGGCCGAAAGTCCGGCTCGATGAAAGAGCGAAGTACGGCTCGTTCTCGTCCTGCCCGATTCCCGTAGCGGCAAGCGAGGCCACTACCAACAATCTCACCCCAAGGTGGATTCTCATAGAATGTTCCAGCGATACACGCCAAGAAAGTGCGGATTCGACGGCACCGGCCGCCACTGCGGGTCAGGATATCGGAGCAGCTCCCGCGTGTTGAGCCGGCGCATTTCTCCCGGGTCGCCGCCGTGAGGTCCGGTGTGGTAGACGACGTACCTCTCTTTGTCCGGCGCGATGAGGCTGGGCCCGACGTACACCATCGAGTGCTGTGCCGATTCCTTCCCGAAAAAGAGCAGATCGCCCGGCGCGGCGTCTTCGAGATTGCGGCTGACGCGATGCGCGTTGAATTGCCGGAGCGTCCGCGCGTCGGCGAACTCGGCCCAGTCTCCTGAGCCCGTCAGGAACATCGCGGCCCCGGCCGGGGTGCGCGGCCAGTTGTACTTGCTGACCGACTCGAACGGCGGCACCAGCGGCAATCCCGCCTCGGCAGCCCACCGCGCATCGTGCTTTCGCAACGCCTCGCGAAAGCAGTACCGGATCAGGGACGAACAGTCCGTTATCTCCGGCGGCCTGGTACCCGGCGGGTTGAAGTACTGCGCTTCGGCCAGAAATGTGGACCAGCGCCGGAACGCCTGCTGATCCCCCGCGGTGTCCAAATGGAACGCCGCCGGCGATACAGCCAAGAGCACCATCGTCAATCGAAGCAAGGCTGCAATTATAACTCAGGATCCCGCTAACGGTGTCACGCGAACAGACGATAAAGAGATTGGGCTCACCGGAATGGCTCCGTACCACCGGCCTGTAACAAAAGTGAGCCTGAATTCACCAGTATTGGAAGCAGCCAAGTCGCCGAACACACTGGTGATTCGACTAGGAGCGAAGGTGAATACGAAGCGATATGCGATGATCCTGGGCTGGCTGTCACTTTCTTTGGCCTTATGCGCCGAAGCGGCTCATCCGTTTAATTTCCACGCCGTGCGCTCAGATTCCGGCTCCGAGGTGACCAGCGCGCCCCTGGCAACCGTCCTCAACGTTCAAGCCGACCCGGGAGATACACCTTCGTGGTACCGGTTCCGCTACCGGGAACCCGGCCAGAATTGGACGCTTCTTCGCGACTACGGACCGGTCGACTCGCTGCAGTGGACCGTAACCGATCACGAAGGGCCTTACGAGATCGAGGTCTCGCGCCGCGACCTCGCTTCCGGAGTCATCGATTCCGCCGTCAACGCCATCACATTCACCGCCCTAGCTTTGGGCAGGGTACCCACCGTCAACCCCACCATCCATCCCCTGGTTGCCCTTTTTAGCGCTCCGCCTTGCGCCGATTCGATGCGCGTCGAATTTTGGGGACCGGACGGCATCGTTCATAGCACGCCATCGAAAGCGTGCACCGGTTTGAGCATGAACTTCCTGCTCGCCGGACTGTACGCCAACACACAATACACCGCACACGCAATCACGGGAGAGAAAACGGTCGGCCCGAATGTTGTTTTCACCAGTGGCGATCTGGCCTACGGTCTCTATGAAACCAAGGCCGTCGTGACCGCGCCGCCTGTTTCGAGCCAGCCGATTCTGTTGGGGACTTCTTCTTCGATGGGCTCTGTGGCGACCGACCTGGCCGGAAATGTTCTTTGGTACGCTTTACCCGGCTTGGTCAGTTTCATCGCACGGCCGGAAGGCGGCTCTTTCTGGGGCTATTTCGACGATATAAATGCCGGCGCCGACCGCCAGATCATTGCCAGGTTCGATCTCACCGGGATGAAGCTTCTCGAAACCAACGCCGCGCGCGTCAACGAAACGCTGCTCGCCATGGGCAAGCGCCCCATCACCGGATTTCACCACGAAGTGCGCTCGATTCCCGGCGGCCGCGTCGTGGCTCTCGCCGGTGTCCAGCAGACCCTTACCGATGCTCAGGGCCCCGGAGATGTCGAGGTGCTGGGCGACATGATCGTCGTCTTCGACCAGAACCTGAATCCCGTCTGGACTTGGGATGCGTTCGATTTCCTGGATACCAGGCGGATCGCGGTTCTCGGTGAAACCTGTGCTACCGGCGGGGGTTGCGCGCCTTTCAAACCCGGTACCAACCCCAACGATTGGACCCACGGCAACGCTATCCAGCTGACGCCCGACGGCAACCTGCTCTACTCCACGCGACACCAGGACTGGGTCATCAAAATCTCCTACGACAACGGTCAGGGCGACGGCCACATCATCTGGCGTCTCGGAAAGGACGGCGACTTCAGTTTTCTGTCCGACGATCCCTTTCCCTGGTTCTCTCACCAGCACGACGCGAATTTCGCGGCTTCCGACCCCAGCCTTCTCCTTGTGTTCGACAACGGCAACACCCGGATCGGCGCCTCAGGGCAGGGGACTTCCCGAGGGCAGGTGATTCGTCTCGACGAGCAGAACCGCACAGCGTCCTTTGTCCTGAACACTGCGCTCGGCGTCTATTCCCGCGCCGTCGGCAGCGCCCAGCTGTTGACCAATGGAAACTACCACTTCGATGCCGGCTTCGTTTTTGCCCCGGCCGGTATCATCTCCAATTCGTTTGAAATCGACCCGGCTGGCCGCGTGGTCTCCAACCTGACCACAAACACCGTCCTGTACCGGACTTTCCGCCTAGCCGATCTATACACAATCCAGTAAATCGGGTCCATTCCGGCCGCCGAAGCATGGGTTAAACTGTGAGCGTCCTCACAGCCGAATCCAATGCAACGCCGGCAATTCATTACCGGGCTAGGTGCTGCCGCGCTTAGCACCCTGTTTCCCCACCGCGCTCCCGCCGGGCAAGGGCCGAACGTCATCATGATCTACGTCGATGATCTCGGCTACGGAGATCTCGGCTGCTACGGCTCTAAAATCAAAACCCCGAATCTCGACGCCATGGCGTCTGAAGGCGCGCGATTCCGGCATTTCTATTCGGCCAGTCCGGTCTGCTCTCCTTCCCGTGCGTCTTTGCTCACCGGCCGCTACGGCGTCCGAACCGGCATCGAAACGGTTCTCTGGCCCGACGACACGCGTGCCATCGCCCCGGCTGAAACCACCATCGCCGAGATGCTCAAGCCTGCCGGTTACCGCACGTCCTGTGTCGGCAAATGGCACGTCGGCACTCGTCCGGGAGCCATGCCCACCTCGCGCGGTTTCGACGAATACTTCGGCATTCCTTACAGCCACGACCAATCCCCCAGCATTTTGATGCGCGGCACGGATATCGTCGAGTCGCCGGTGGTGATTTCCACTCTGACGCAACGCTATACGCAGGAAGCCCTGTCCTTCATCCGCCGCTCCCAGGACAAGCCGTTCTTCCTCTACCTCGCCCATAACATGCCCCACATTCCGCTTGCCGCAACCAAGGCTTTTCGCGGCAAGTCCGGACTCGGACCTTATGCCGACGTCGTTCAGGAACTCGACTGGAGCGTGGGTCAGGTACTCGGCCAATTGAAAGACAGCGGGCTTGATTCAAACACCCTGGTCATGTTCTCGAGCGACAACGGACCGTGGTTCCAAGGCAGCCCCGGCGCGTTGCGCGGACGCAAGGGTGATACGTTCGAAGGCGGCATGCGCGAGCCCTTCATGGCCTGGTGGCCGGGCCGCATTCCTGCCGGCCTCACCGTCAACAGCATGGCCACCACCATGGACGTGCTGCCCACCGTTGCCCGGTTCACCGGCGCGCCCCTGCCGCCATTGCCGCTCGACGGCGTGGATATCTCGCCTCTGCTCACCGGCGGCGCCGAACATGTCGAGCGTCCTCCCTTCCTCTACCTGGATGGATGGGATGTTCAATGCGCCCGGGTTGGGAAGTGGAAACTCCATATGTCCCGCTTCAACTCGCCCGCCTACACGCCCGAGCCGAAAGTGGGCCGCTTCAATCTCCGTTTGATCAATCCCGAACTCTACGACGTCGATGCCGACCCTGCCGAAAGCACCGATCAGGCCATGGACAATCCTGAAATCGTTGAGTCCATTCGCACCGGCGTCGAAGGTCTGCTCCGCACGATGCCGACCGAAGTGCAGCAGGCTTGGGCCGATACCCAGGCCCGCCCGGTAAGTGGCACCGTCTCCGGTGGTTGGCCCACTCCGCTCTAGGCTCACCCGCTTCCGAGCTTTTTTAGCAAGCTCACCAACTCCTCCCGTTCGTTCGCTGAAAGGACCCGCGCCCGCAACTCCATCTCCGCCGCATGCTGCCCAAACGCGCAGTCAATCAGCTTGCGGCCCGCCTCGGTCAGGTGCACCACGCGCGACCGCCGGTCTTCACCTTCGCGCCGCTCCACCCAGCCGCGCTCCTCCAGCCTGTCCACCGCCACGCTGATTGACCCGCTCGTCAAACCCACCTTCCCGCCGATTGTGTTTACCGGCAGCGGGCCCTTATGCAGCAATACTTCGAGTACCGCGAAATCCGAAAGCCCCAGCCCCAGGCCCGCAATGCTCTTTCGAGCGTGCCCCGCCATTGCCTCGTAAGCCTTCCACAACACCAGCCACACATGCACGCCTTGAATCTTTTCCGATTGTCTTGACATCAATACAATCGATAGCACAATGGAAACTGCCATGACACGAACTATCCAGGAAACCGTTCCCGCCTTCCGCGCCACCGAGGGAGCCGGCGTATCCATCCGCCGCGCTTTTCCCACGCCGCGCCGCGAGGAAGTTAATCCCTTTCTCCTGCTCGACCACATGGGACCCATCACGTACTCCCCCGGCCAAAGCACCGGCTTTCCCGACCACCCCCACCGCGGCTTTGAAACCGTCACCTATCTGTTGCGTGGCCAGATGGCCCATCGCGATTCATTCGGCAACCGCGGACTCCTCAACCCCGGCGACGTGCAGTGGATGACCGCGGGCAGCGGACTCGTTCATTCCGAAATGCCCGGTCCCGACCTCGTTCGCGACGGCGGCGCGCTCGAGGGTTTTCAACTCTGGGTCAATCTTCCGCGCCAGGACAAGATGATCGCGCCGCGTTATCAGGAGTTGAAGGCAGACGAAATTCCGCAGGCGAACGGCTCCGGTATCACCGCCCGCGTCCTGACCGGCGAAGTGCTCGGCGTCAGGGGCGCAATCGAAACACGTTCCCCCATGCTGTATGTCCACCTTGTCCTCGAACCCGGCGCAGTCCACACTCAACCGGTGCCCCGGGATTGGAATGCTTTCGCTTACTATTTCCGCGGCGCCCGCGAAGGCCGGTTCGACGTTTTCGCCCCGGATGGCGACCAGGTGGAAATCCGCAACGATTCGCCCCAACCCGCGGAACTATTGCTCATCGCCGGCAGTCCGATCCACGAACCGGTCGCCCGCTATGGTCCATTTGTGATGAACACCCAGGACGAAATCCGCCAGGCCATTGACGATTTCCGCCGTGGCAAGATGGGCGTCATCGACTGAACCGCGCATACAATGGGTCGCATGTCGCATCGAGCGGCCCTGCTTAGCGTCCTCTTCGCCGGCGGCCTCTGCGCCGCCGGCGAAATCGTCCGCCTCGAGGAACCCACCGGAATCGAACGGCGCTACAACGAAGTCATTGCGATTCCCGCGTCCGCTCCTGCGCGCGTCACCGGGCCCGACGGCAAGCCCGTTCCCACTCAGTTCACCGGTTCGGAGCTCCTCTTCGCAGCCTCGCTCGTGCCCGGTACCTTGCCCGCCTATCAAATCATCGCCGCGCCTGCCGGGAAAAACGACTCAGGCGAAATCGTTGCCCGCAAAATCGGCCTGAATCGCGTCGAACTAGCCAATTCCCGCTTCCGCATCGTCGTCGACCTCGCTCAGGCCGCCATTGTCGAGGCCTACAATTTGTCCGCCGGACCGCAGCGCGTTCTCAATTCGGTCGAAACCACTCCGCCCGACGGCGGTTGGTCGACTACCGTGACCGGCGCGATCAGCCGCGTTGACTTCCTTGAGACCGGACCTCTGCGCGCGCGCATCCGGTTCATCCGGCCGAATGACCAATGGGACATCGAATTCACCGCCCAAAGTCCCACCCTCCGTTGGCGTGCGCGCGCACCCTTTCGCTTCCACGCCGTCTCGGCCGCACCCTTTGTTCCCTACGACCGCTTTGTAACCGGCGATGAAACCAATTGGCCCGACGGTCCTGACGACACCGAACCGCCGGACCACGAGATCGCGCCCCATAACACTCGTTCCGGCGTTTACTACAACGCCGCCGAGAACTATGGCGCTTTCGGCGTCGCCGCCGCCTCGGATGTCCAAAGACTCGGAACCGCTCGTTTTGACATCCAGAGTCCCGGTGAGGTTCTCTTGATTTTCCCCAGGTGGAGCGGCCGGAAAACTGCGCTCGACTTCCGCCGTGAACTCCGAATCGCCCGCAACCCCGTTTTAAAGCTCGGCAGCGATTTCGTTCACCCCAAGACACCTGGTCCGGAGCTCGCTGCCCGCCTCGCGCGCCTGGCAGGCGACGAATGGCTTCTCGCATGGGGTGAAAAGGGCGCCGGACCATCCTCGGAATGGCGGCCGGTGCGTGTTCCCGGCGCGGCCCAAACCCAGTGGCTGCCCCAAGCCGATTGGTATACCCGGCGCGCCGAGTGGGTTTCGAACAAGGAATGGTGGTACCGCAAACGCCTCGCCGCGCCATCCCGCCAGGCTGGAGATCGCGTCCGCCTCCAATTCGAAGCCACCGACTACTACGCCGACGCGTGGTTCAACGGCCACTACCTCGGAAGGCACGAAGGCTACATCGACCCCTACGAGTACGACGTGACGGCCCAACTAAAGCCGGAAAATGAAATCCTCGTCCGTGTCTGGACTCCCGTCACCTATTACTGGCGGCACCGCCCCTACACCATCAAGGGCTCCTACGGCGCCGTGGACCAGAAACCGGATGACATCACCCCCCTCGGCATCACCCGCCCGGTGCGCCTTATTGCTACCAACCCCATCTCCATAAAGGACGTCGCCGTTGCCACGCCGCTCCATGATGATGGTTCGGCCACCGTTGCCGTCGACATCGAGACCACCCGCCCAGCACGGGTCCGCCTGACGCTCACGCCGAAAAATTTCGAAGGCCGGCCCGTGATCGTCACCGGCGTCACTCCGCATGTCGAAATTCGCCTCCGGAATCCGCGGCTTTGGTGGACCTGGGACCATGGGCAGCCCAACCTGTACAACCTTCAAGTGGACCTGATCGGCGACCGCGTCCGCCCGTACGATTCAAAAACTCTGACCATCGGAATCCGCGAAATCGAAAAAATCGGCTGGACGTTTTACCTGAATCGTCACCGGATGTTTATCCGCGGGACCAACTACTACTACGGCAACCTGTACCTGCCGCTCATGGACCGTCCTGCCTACGAGCGCGATCTGAAACTCATGCTCGGCATGAACGTTAACCTCATCCGTCTCCATTGCCACTTCGCCAATCCCGAGTTCTACGAGCTCGCCGATGCCGCCGGCGTCCTGCTCTGGCAGGACTATCTCGAAGCCTGGTATCCGGATGACCGCCAGTTTTCGCTTCGCGCCGCCGCCCTCTACGACAACCACATCCGCTATGTCCGCAACCACCCCTCGGTCGCGCTCTGGGCGACCAGCGACGAAGAAGGGCTCGAGAACTACACCGAACTGACCAAACACCTCGCGCCCCGGCTCGCCCTGCTCGACCCCCAGCGCCGTCCTGTGGTCCGCTCCACCGGGCGTTACGGCGACGCTCACGTGTATCACGGATGGTACGACGGCAAGGTTTCCGATTACGCCGGCATGGACGAGGAGTTCGTCTCCGAACTCGGCGCAACCGCCCTGCCGAACTACGATTCGCTCCAGAAGTTCCTGCCCGACGCCTGGCCAATCGAACCGCACGCCGCCGACTGGATTTTCCACAAATTGCAAATCCCCGAAGCCATGCGCGCTTGGGGACCGCCCGGGAACCGCCCGATACCTGAATACATTTCGCATACGCAAGAGTACGTTGCGCAGCTGTTTCAACTCGCTCTTGAACGCGCCCGCGTCAAACGCTACGACCGGTTTGGCGGCATCCTCCACTTCCACGCGATCGATTTCTGGCCCTCGGTCACGATGGCGGCGAGCGATTACTACCGTCAGCCCACAGCCGCCTACGAAACCGTTCGCCGTAGCTTCGCCCTCGTGGGTGTGGTCTTTGAGCAAAAGGTCGAATCCGGACGACTGTTTCCCTCTGCGCTGTGGGTGGTAAACGACTCTTGGAACCCGATTAAGAGCACCCTCGTTGAGTGGTGGTTCGAGGATGAAAATGGGCATAGGGTGGGAGAAGGGGCAAAAACCCTAGATGTCGAGGCTGATTCATCCCAGAGACTAGAACTAAAGTTCCCCGGTGAGGCGAACATTAAGAAATATCGATTATTGGCGAACCTCAAAATCGGCGGTCGGATGGTCAGCTCAAACCATGTTACAGGGCTCGGGAAATCCGCCTCGAACTAGTACTTTTTGCGGCTTCTGGTTTCGCCGGAAATAGTTTTATTTCAATATCTTACAATAGCTTGCTAGGGTCCACGTGACCTTGGAAAAAACCCTTGACAGATCTAGGTCACCAATGTCATAGTATGAAGGAACTAGGCTACGTCTTTCCTGCGTGTGGGAGAGTCTACCTTGAAATCACTAGTTCGGAGGATATCTCTAAATGAAAAAAGTCCTAGCCCTAGCGGCGCTGCTTGTTGCGGTGTCGCTCACTTCATCGGCGGCTACGCTTACTTGCGCGAACATCACCCTCGACCAGTTGCTGAGCGGTGCCAATGTTTGCGAAGTCACCGATAAGATCTTCAGCAACTTCACGTACAACGGCGGAACCGTTGCTGCCAGCAACGTCGGCGTGACCGTCCAGTCGAACGGCGCAGTGCCCGCCGGCGCGACCATCAAGTTCACCCCGCTCAACGGTGCGAACTGGACCACATTGTCGCTGTCCTACAGCGTCACCGTTGACACCAACGTCTGCCAGTTCTGCCAGTTCGTGGCTGTCATCGACCAGATTTTCACCCCGCCGACTCCGAACCCCAACTCCGGTACCTTCGTGCACACTGGCGGCGGCGGTACGGTTTCCCTCAACGGCAGCAGCCCTGCCACGCTGAGCGGTCAGGCCAACCTGACTGGCCAGGGTCCGGTGAGCACCACCTACACCCTGACCGGCGGCACCACCCTCCAGGGTCTGTCGAGCTCTTACTCGCAGGTTCTGACCCCGGAACCGATGACCATGTCCCTCATGGGTGCCGGTCTTCTGGCCGTCGGCCTCTTCGGCCGTCGCTTCCGCCGTCAGTAGTTTGCGTTCAGGTAGTGATTCAAAGGGCCGGGCTGCGAAGCCCGGCCCTTTCTATTTGCTCTCAACAAAAGAAAAAGGCCGGAACTTTGGAGCCTCTAGCCCAAAGTTCCGGCCTTTCTCGGTTTTCGGATTGCTTACGCGCTGAACGAGCTGCCGCACCCGCAGGTCGACTTCACGTTCGGATTGTTGAACTTGAACCCCGAGCCTTCCAGCGTTTCGACGTAATCCACCTCGGCGCCGTCCAGGTAGAGCAGGCTGGCCTGGTCCACGAACACCTTTAAGCCCTCATAATTGTAGGTCTTGTCCAGCATGTTCGGCGCGTTCTCGAAGGCCATCGAGTAGCTGAAGCCCGAGCAGCCCCCGCCCACGACGGAAATTCGCAGTCCGGCCGGCTTCGGCTCCTGCGCGTTGAGAATCTCCATGACCTTGGTTACGGCCGTCGGAGTCAATTGAATCATCGGGTTGTCTCCAGAGAAAAGATCTAGTTTCCTAGATTGTACACCTTTTCTGATGTTTCCAAGCCGCCATCGGACGCGGAAATCTGTTATCTTCAACCTTGTGGGCCGCCATTAGCCAAGGCCGCTCAAGAGCTTTGAAACCGCGAGGTTTCGGGCCGCGTCAGAAGCAGCATGACGAACGGCATGACTGGCGCGCTCCCGTTCCCCGCCGCTGGGGACGCCCCCCGGCCTGCAATCAGAGTGGACCATAAGAACAGCGAAGAGGCGGCTCTCGTCAAACGGGTCCAGGCCAGGGATGAACTCGCTTTCCGCGAGATCGTCGAACGCTACCAGTCCAAGGTCTTTTCGATCATCTACGGCATCCTGCGCAACCACAACGATGCGGAAGACATCGCGCAGCAGGTTTTTGCCAAAATCTATTTTTCCATCCAGAACTTCGATTTCAGGAGTTCGCTGCTCACCTGGATCTACAAAATCACCGTCAACGAATGCTACGACTACCTGCGCAAAAAGCGGGTTCGTAAGCTGGTTTACGAATCTGATTTCTCGGAAGAGGACGCCTTGCTGATGGAGAATTCCGGCGCCGTCACCGAGGAGGCTCCGGCGGTAGACGAAACGCTCGCCCGCCGCGACCTCGCCATGAAACTGCTTTCCAAGGTCTCGGAAGAAGACCGCAATCTCATTCTTCTCAAGGAAGTCGAAGGCCACTCTGTCGAGGAGTTGTCACAGATGACCGGAATGAACGAGAATACGATAAAGGTAAAACTGTTTCGCGCCCGCCAGAAACTGGTGAAAGCCGCTCAGCGGCTCGGCCGTACGCGCGCGGACTAATAGCGGACCTAAGATCCGCCGAAAGATGTTCTTGAGGGAAGGTTAAGATGCACGAGCCGATCGCAAATCACGTCGAGGATTATCTGACGCGTTCGCTCAACACGCGTCTGCCCGTAGAATTCACGGCGCACCTGATGCACTGTGCTCCCTGCCGGGTTGAACTTACCGCCATGGAGCGCCAGTCCAACGCGATTCGCGTGCTCCGTCCGCGAAACGAGCCCGAACCCGCGCCCGGCTTCTACGCCCGCGTGCTCGAAAGGATCGAGGCGCAGCGTCCCATTTCCGTTTGGGCGATCTTCCTCCAGCCGTTTGGACGCCGCCTTGCCATGGCTTCGTTCGCGCTCGCCTTGTTGCTCGGCGTCTATATCGTCTCGAGTGAACCGGGACCTTCCAGCATGCAGGCCGATAACCCCGTTACGGTGCAGGCCATGCTGCCCGGCGAAGACCAGCCTGCTCCGAGGCTCGGCGCCGGCACCGACCAGGACCGCATGGTGGTCCTCGTCAACCTCGCAACCTACCAGCAGTAGTGTTCCGACCTCTCATGTTCGCTACTGACCGGCCAACCTGGCAAAATCCGAAAATCCTCTCCACACTCCTGTTGGTTTTCATTGCGGGCGCGCTCACCGGCGCGGCGTCCATGCGTTTCGGTCTCCACGACCGCTGGCTTCATCCCGTGGCTTCCATGAACCGCCCGGACCAGGCTAGAGCCTTCCTTGCCCGCTGCCAGAAGGAATTGAACCTCAGCCCCGAGCAGACCGACCAGATCTCCTCGATCCTGGACGACTACAAGAAATACTATGAGTCGCTCCAGGAGCAAATTGAAGATATCCGCGCCACCGGCAAAATCCGCATCATGAACGTCCTGCACGACGATCAGAAGGCCAAGTTCGAAAAGCTTCTCGAACCCCGGCAATAGGGCTCAGGCGGTTGCGCCGCCGAGCAGAGCACCCGCCGCCATCGGCGCGATGTGCGCCATCACCAGCGTGAACGCCCCCAAGCCCGCGAAGACGCCGAGCAGCGGCATCCCGAGCAGCGCTGTCGAGAAGAACAGGATGAGCCCCGCCAAAACCAGTCCGGGCAGGGAAACGGCCAGCATCGCCGACCGCGCGTTCCCCGCCACCCGTCCACCGGCGAAGCCCGCAACCAGCGGGCCGAGCAGCGGCAACCAGAACAGAGCCATCGACAACACAAACATCAGCAATATCGCTCCAGCAACGCTTCCTTGTCTCGTCGGCATATTCACTAACTCCATACCGCAATTCGAGCGGCGAAGTTCCATCAATCCATCCCACGCCGCCGGTGCGTATACTCATTGGAAGGGATATGAAGATACTGGGCTGGGTTTGGCTCTCGTTGCTTGTGCCGATTGCGGCCGCCATCCTGCGGCATGCCGGCGACGGAGAAATCGTTCAAGGGCTTAAGCGGCGCGATCCGCAGGCGATGTCCGCGCTCTACGACCGCTACGGCCGGCTCACTTACTCGATCATCTTCCGCGTCGTGCGCAACGAGGCAGTGGCCGAGGATCTGCTTCAGGAAACGTTTCTGCGCATCTGGAACCGCGCCCAGGCTTTCGACGGCGCCCGCGGCGCGCTGGGCACATGGGTGTTCACCGTGGCCCGGAACCGCGCCATCGACTACTTGCGATCCATCGAGGGCCGTTCCGCCCAAAACACCTTCGCCGTTGAAGCGATTGAGAATCCCGCCCTGTTTGTCGATTCAGAAAACAGCGCCGAGTCCCTACACCGTGCCCGGGTCGTGGCGTCGGCGATGTCCAAGCTCACGCCCAATCAGCGCATGGTCATCGAACTCGCCTACTACGAAGGCCTGAGCCAGACCGAAATGTCCGAGCGTCTGAAACAGCCGCTCGGCACCGTCAAAACATGGGTCCGCACCGCTCTCAAAGCCCTGCGTGACGAAATCGGCGAGGCGGTGGTGGCATGACCCACCAGGAAATGAGCGACATGTACGAACTGTATGCTCTCGGCGTGCTCGAGCCCGACGAACGGAGCGCCATCGACGAGCACCTTGCCGCGCACTGCCCGGTTTGTGAGAGCGCTTTGAAACGCGCCCTGGCGACCAACGCCCTGGTGCTCTCGCTAGCGCCTGAAACCGCGCCGCCCAAGCGCCTGAAGACCCGCCTGATGGCTTCGGCCGGCGTCGAGCCGCGCAATTGGAGCTGGCTGGCCTGGGCTGCCGCTTCAGCCTGCCTGCTGGTTGGAATGCTGTGGTTCAGCTCGCAGTCCAACCGCAAGTCCGAGGAACTCGAAGCCGCGCGCCGCGTGCTTGAGATCGTCAACAGCCCGGAGACTCGCGCCGTTACTTTCGGCGCCGGACCCCGCGGCAATATCTACGTCCACCCGAAGGCCGGGGTGCTGCTCATTGCTTCCAACCTGCCCAAGCTCGAGCCGGGGAAGACGTTCGAGATGTGGGTGATTCCGAAATCCGGCCCGCCCAAGCCCGCGGGTCTTTTCCGCCCCGACGCGAACGGCAACGCGCGCCACCTGGTGACGGGCGCGGTGGACCTTTCCACGACCGGCGCATTAGCGGTAAGCGTCGAGCCTGAAACCGGCAGTTCCGTGCCCACTACGCAGCCCATTCTGGTAGCGCCCATGGCCGGATCTTAGTTGCCCGACCTGGCCGGCTTCTCGCCCCAGATCCACTGGCTGAACCACTGGTAGTTGTGCTCCATCACGGCCCGCTGCTGTTTGGGCTTGTTGATGGCATGGCCGAAGCCCTTGTAGACGATCAGCTTCACCGGCACGCCGCGATCCTGGAGCGCCTGGTAGAGCTCATACGCGTTCGGAATCGGCACGCGCTTGTCCAGCTCGCCGTGCTGGATCAACGTCGGCGTCTTCGCCGACGCGATGTAGGAGATGGGTGAGGTCCTGCGGTAAATCTCGGGGTCGTCCCACGGCGTCGCTTTCAGGTACTGGCGCGTGAACGGATGGATGTCGGTGTTCACGTAATAGGTTGTCCAGTCGCTGATGCCGGCGCCCACCGAGACCGCCTTGAAGCGATCGCTCGCGCAGGTGATGAAAGCCGAGATGTAGCCGCCCTGGCTCCAGCCCATCGCGCCCACGCGCGCCGGATCAACCCATCCCCTGGCAATCAGCGCGTCCACGCCGCTGATCACGTCGTCGTAGTCGCCCACGCCGAGATTGCGCACGTTGAGCGAGCGGAATTTTTCTCCATAGCCCGCGGACCCGCGGTAATTCGGGCGCAGCACCAGGGCGCCCTTGGCCACGAACATCTCGATCGGGTAGTTGCGGTCCGGGGTGATCACCGGCCGGTCCACGCCGGTCGGTCCGCCGTGGATCACCACCAGCAGCGGGTACTTGCGCGCCGGATCGAAATCAGCCGGCTTGATCAATATTCCCTCGATCGGAGTGCCGTCCTTGCTCTTCCACTCGAAGACCTCGCGGCGTCCGAGCGTGAACGGGCGAATCTGTTCAGCCATCCGAGTCACCGCCCGAGGGGCAAAGCGGCCCACCGGCGACACGCAGATTTCGCCATACCGTCCCGGCGCCGAACAGGCGAACGCCATCGTCTTGTGGTCGCGCGTGAACGAGCTTTGCGAGTTCACCGTGAACTCGCCGCCGCTGAGCCGTTCCACTGCGCCTCCCTCGCCTTTCACGCGAAAGATGTGTGACGCGGTCCGCTGGAACGCCTCGAAAACAATCCCTTCCGGCGTCCACTTGACCAGCCGCGGATCTTCGTCGAAGCTGCCGGTCAGCGTCACCGGGTCGCCTCCGTCAGCCGGCACGACGGCGATCTGCGAGTTGCGAAAGTAGTGGCTGTCCGGTTCGCGCGAAGTTTCATAGGCGATCCGTGTAGAGTCCGGAGACCAGACCGGGTTGCGGTCCGGACCCGGCGCCGCCACCACTTTCTTCAGAAGCTTGTCCGTCAGCCGCAAGACGTAGATATCCGCCGTGTGTTGCGACGACACGTCCGGATCGCGGGAAGCCGAGAACGCGATGCGCCGCGAATCGGGCGACCACGAAAATTGCGTGATGCTGAAATCACTGCCCGAAGTGAGCGGCTCGGCGTGCGGCTTTTCCTTCCACTCTTCGGGTACCGTGATGAGCCAGAGATGGTTCAGCGCATAGTCATGGTTGACGATTTCAAAGTCGCCGTACCTGTCCTTGCGGTCTTTCCGCATCTTGTCATCCGGTCCCGCGGAAACATAGGCGATCGACTTACCGTCCGGAGACCACTTGAACGACTCGACGCCCGAGTCCACCGCCGTCACCTGCGCCGCTTCTCCACCCGTCGGCGAGATCATCCAGATCTGCTGTTTGCCGTCGCGGTCCGACAGAAAAGCCAGGCGCTTGGAATCCGGCGACCATTCGGCCGATACGCTCGACTTTTTGTGGTGCGTGAGCGGATAGCGTTCGCCCGTCGCCGTCATGGCGATCCAGATTTGCGTCACAAACTCGTTGTCGTCCCAGTTGGTCTCGCTCACCTGGTAGGCGACAAAACGTCCGTCCGGCGAGATCTTCGGTGCCGAAGCCGTACGCATGGCGAGCGACTGGTCGATCGTCGGAGTTTGGGACAGGCCCAACGCGGAAACGAGCAGCATGAAAACCCAAGCACGCATGAGTTTATTATGAGTTCAGGACCTCATTTTGCGCACCTATACGATTTCGCGCCCCGGGTTGCGCGCGTTGATTTGGCGTTCCGCCCGTATGAGCGTGATTATTACCGTTCTGCTGATCGCGGTCGCGCTTCGCATGCGCTTTACGGGGGAAGAGGACGTGGTTCGCACCAGCGGTTGGCTGCTGCTCTACCTTCTCGGCGTGCTCGCCTTCGGCACCTGGCTCACCACCCGCTCCACGCGCCGCACCTGGCTGAGTTACCGGCTTGAATTCGCGCCCGGGAACCTTCGCCGCACGCAATACCGCCTACCTGAAATCTCCATCGATCGCGGCGAGGTGACCGCCATCGACGAGATGCCCGGGCGCGGCATGGTGGTGCGAACGGCGAACCCGGATCGCTTCATCTTCGTTCCCTCCGGCCTGAACGGTTATCCGGAGTTGAAGTCGGAACTCGCCGCCTGGACTCCGGTGCGCACGCTGTCGCTCGCGGCAACGTGGAGCCGTCAATGGCTGGGCGTGACGTCGGCGCTCGGAATTGTGGGTTGGATGGTCGCCACCATGCTCTCCGACAACCCCGCCTTCGTCATCCCGAGCGCATTCGCCATCTCCGTTTTCCTGCTCTGGGCGTTCATTGCCTCGCAACGCAGCCTGCACCTCGACCGGCGCATGAAGCTAGGCATGTGGTGCGTGATTTTCCCGATTCTCCTGCTGACCCTCAAGTCCACCAAACTTGTGATCGCGCTCGGGCACCCCTGACGCTACCGGAATAGCTGTTTCGAAAAATCGGCCAGGTAGCGGCGCCACACAGGCCAGGTGTGCGCGCCCGCGGATTCCACAAACGTATTCTTCACTCCGATCGAGTTCAGCCACTCCACAAACTTGCGGTTAGGCTCGATGAGCCGGTCGTCTTTGCCGCAGGCAATCCACAACAATTTGATCCGCTGATTGTCCTTTTCGGTGAGCTTCGGCCAGGTCTCGGCGTAGTTGCCGGAGCCTCCGCCCGCCGAGAATGCGCCGATCCAGGCAAATTTGTCCGGGTTGTTCAAACCCACCAGCAGCGTCTCGCCGCCCCCCATCGACAGTCCGGCGATGGCGCGTTGCGCCGGCTTCGGCTCGAGCTTGTACGCTTTCTCCATTTGCGGCATCACTTCGGTCAGCAGGATTTCGCCGTATTTCCTGGCGTTGTCCCGCCACACGTTCGGGTCGCGCGCGATGCCCGTGCGGAGCGTGTTGATGTTCACGCCATAGCCAAGCGTCATCAGCACGATCATCGGCTTGGCTTCGCCCTTGGCGATCAGGCTGTCGAGAATCAGGTTCGCCTTGCCCACCGTGGTCCACCCGTCGGCGTAATCCGAGAAGCCGTGCAGAAGCACGAGCAGCGGATAAGCTTTGGCCGGATTGTAGTTCGGCGGAGTGTAGACGTAGAAATCGCGTTGATCGCCGGCGATCTTCGACGCGAAGAAGTGATGGTGCACCGCGCCGTGCGCGACATCGGTTTGCTCCCACGGCATGGGCGGGTCGCCGGGCACGAGCACCGCGCTGCTCACCGACAACGCGTTGGTCTTGATCTGTCCGTTTGCAGGATCGACGAATCCCGTGCCGTCCACGTTGAACGTGTAGCCGTAGATGTCAGGCGGCAGCGGGTCGCTCGTGTAGGTCCAGACGCCGTCGTCGGATTTCATCATCTCGTGACGCTGGAAGGTTTCAATGTTCACCGACACTTTCTGCGCGTTCGGCGCGCGAAGCCGGAAGGTGACCGTCCGGTCGGCATGGACCTCGGGCGAAAGCAGCGGCTGGGGAGCCTGCTGTGCCGCCGCGAGCGTGGCGAAGGCGAGCATGGATAGCAGAGTACGCATGGATCGAGTTTATGATGATGGAGCGGATTCATGTTTACCTGCAATGTTTGCGGATTCCGGAACGCGGCGGAACTGCGGCCCTTTGAGCGCGAAGAGCCGGGCTGCGTCAAATGCGGATCCACGGTGCGCATGCGCTCCATGCTGCGCGCTCTTTCGCTCGAACTCTTCGGACTGCCGCTGATTGTCGGCGATTTCCCACGCATCAAGAGCCTGCGCGGGCTCGGAACCTCCGACTCCGGCCAGTACGCAGAACACCTCGCCGTGAAATTCGACTACCGCAACACGTTTTATCACCGCGAGCCGCGATTCGATCTCGTTCATCCGCCCGCGCACGAGCTCGGGCGCTATGATTTCATCGTGTCGAGCGAGGTGCTCGAGCACGTTCTGCCGCCCATCGAGCAGGCGTTCGCCTCGCTCTACAGCCTGCTCAAGCCGGGCGGCGTGCTGATTCTCACCGTCCCGTATTCGCTCGAAGCCACCATGGCCGAGCATTATCCGGAAGCCCACGAATTCGGCCTCGTGCGCCTTGGCGACCGCCTGACGCTGGTGAATCGAACGGCCTCGGGCCAGGTGCAGTTGTTCGACCATCCGGTCTTCCACATCGGTTGGGGCGGCGATGCGCTCGAGATGCGCGAGTTCAACGAGGCTCAACTCGTTGCCCTGCTGCGCGGGGCGGGATTCCCGGACATCGTCATCTGCGCCGGCGAAGACCCGCAATTCGGCATCGTGCAAAAAGAAAGCTGGTCGCTGCCGGTGGTGGCGCGCAAGGGCGAGTTCTCGTTTTCCCGCGAGGCAGCGCGGGATCTGATCGAGCATTGGCGCGAGGTGAGCGCCCGCAACGCGCGGTACGAAAGCTCCTACTGGACCCGCATTGGGCGCAAGCTGGGGCTGCTCTAATTCGCGCGGTTAAGAATAATCTCGAGCAGGTTAGTCGATGAGTAGCCCGGTTCGAGCGGCAGTGCGAGCACCTGTCCTCCCGCTGCTTCCACCTCTTCGCGCCCCGCGATGAAGTGGCTCCAGTCCGCTCCTTTTACCAGGACGTCGGGTAGTACGGCTGCGATCAGTTCACGCGGCGTGTCCTCGCCGAACACCGTCACGGCATCCACCGCGTCAAGCGAGGCGGCAAGCGCGGCGCGCAGGTTTTCATCGAGTATGGGCCGCGAAGGACCCTTCATACGCGCGACGCTCGAATCGGTGTTCAAAGCCAGGATCAGGATGTCGCCGAGCGAGCGGGCGGATTCGAGCAGACGGATGTGGCCGGGGTGAAGGAGATCGTAGCAGCCGTTCGTGAAAACAACTTTGAGGCCGCGCGAGCGCCACTCTGCGCGCGCACGCACAAGTTCGTCTCGATTGTACAGGCGGCCCATGAAGCCACCATTGTAACCGGGTGCCGCTATTTCGCTGGGACGGAAGTGGACTTCACCGCGGACGATTCCGCGCACAAAGCCTGACCCCGCCACGTCAACTTGACGGTGACGTCGTTCTGTTCGGATGCCGTTTCAATCTCTTCGCCCGCGGGTATATAGATATTGACCGTCTCGGACGATCCCAGGCGGGCGTTTAGGGTCGTCTTCGTTAGGTAACGCATGAGCATTGTGGAGTCTAACGCCGAAATATGAATTCCGCGTGAACTCTCTGTCTCTATGGTACCGCTCCGTTAGTGCGCCAGCACAACCTTATGCGCGGTCAGCGTCGAGCCGAGTGCCTGTTCGAGGCGAGCGACTGCTTTGTTGAAGTCCAGTTGGGCGACCACCGCCCTGCGCCGCGCGTCCAGGTACTCGTTTTGCCGCGTGAGCACGAAAAAATTCGTCGACTCACCGGTCTGGTACAGGCGTGTCTCGCTGTCGAGTTTTTCTTTCGCCGCTGTTTCGCCTGCGCGGGCTGCGGTCACCCGCTGGCGTGCGGTTTGAATCGACTGCACCGCGTTGCGAACCTGCGCCTCGATGGTTTGCTCGGCGCGCGCCTGTTCGAGCTTCAATCTCCGTTCGGCGATTGCGGTTTGCGAAAGCGCCGCGTTGGCGGCGTGATTGTGCATCGTGAAATCCATCTGCACGCCCACTTGGGCGCTCTGGTAGTTCCCGCCGAACAGACCGGAGAGAGCCGTCCCGTAACCGCCGATGATCGAACCCGGAAGCGAGCCGAACCCTCCGCCGGCCAGCGGAGGAAGGCCAGCGTTTGTGGATAACAGGTTCAAGCGTTCGTAGAGCGCGGCTTGTGAAGCGCTGATGGGATTGTCGCCCGGACGCAGGCTGCCGCCAAGCCCCTGATTGATGTAGCTGCCCACCAGGTTCAATTGCGGGCGCGTCTGGTCGCGGGCAAACTGCTGGTCGATCTTGTTTGAGTCCTGGCGCAAGCGGACCTGTTTCAACTCCGGGCGGCGGGCAACGGCGCCGTCAACAGCGGCTCGAAGATCGTCGGCTTCCGGAACCTCGGCAATCGTGCTGTCGACGGGCACGATTTGATCACCCCAAAGTGGATCTCCGCGGTCGGGCGCAATCAACAGCTTCAAGTTGTTCTCTACTTCCGTAAGCACGCCGGTCGAAGCATAATAGGCGTCGAGACGCCGCTCGAGCTCAGCCCGCGAAGCGGAGAGTTCGATCGGCGCGAGCGTTCCCGAGTCCGCCATGCGCTGGTTGCGGGCGTGCTGCTCGCGCGCAAGTTCAACGGCATCCCCGGTCACCTGCACGTCCTGGCGCGCGGCGAGCAGGTCCCAATAAGCCGATTCCACTCGCGTCACCACATCGATTACGCGGACCTCGTAATCGGCGTCCACCACTTCGGCGGCTTTGCGGCGGAGGCGCAGTTCCGTCCGCTCGCGGTCGAGTTCGCGATTGCGCAGCAACGGCTGCGTGTAGCCGAGCACCAGGCGCGAGCTGAAGATCGGATTGAGCGATGCGAACGCGTTCGTCGAGGTCGCGCGGCCGTTTTCGAAATCGAGGTTCACGGCGCCGCCCGCCCACGGCAGGCGCTGGCGGAAATAAAAATTGTTGCCGAAGTTTCGCTCGGTGAGAATGCCGCCCGCCCCTTGCAGCACCGAAGCCGTCGGCGTGTTGTTCGACACGAATGCGGGCTGATAGCGCAGGCTCGGGTCCCACGCGCCGAGCGCGCCTTTCACCGCCTGAGCGGCGTTCGCGGCATTGGTGCGATCGATTTCGAGGTCGAGGTTGTGCGTGAGGGCTGATTCGATCGCCTCAGCCAGCGTGAGCTTCCGCTCGGTGATGGAGACTCCCACCCGCGCCGGAGCATCGAGCACCGCGGGCGGAGTCTTCTGGGGCTCCGCCGCAAGCGCCGGCCGAGCCAGCCAGAACAGAGCGCCGGCGATCAGGAGTACCGTAGTCGCCCGCGCCACTCGGCGAAACGGAAAACGAAAACTGACCAGGCGGCCGAGCAGCCCGCTCAAGTCGTCGAACAGGGAATACGCCACCGGCGTGATGAGCAGCGTCAGGATCAGGCACAACGACTGTCCGCCGATCACGACGATCGCCACCGTGCGGCGCGAACCCGATCCCGCGCCCGTTCCGAGCGCCATCGGAATCATGCCGGCCACCAGCGCGGCGGTGGTCATCAGAATGGGCCGTAGCCGGTCCTCGCAGCCGCGCAGAATCGCCTGCGTGCGCTCCATGCCGTCACGCCGCAGGTTTTTGATGTGATCGATCTGCAGAATCGCGTTCTTCTTCACGATTCCGAACAGCACCAGGATCCCGAGCGAAGTGTAGATGATCGAAAAATTCTCGCGCGCCACCATCAACGAAATCAGCGCGAACGGCACCGACAAGGGCAGCGAGAGCAGAATGGTCACCGGGTCGATGAAGCTCTCAAACTGCGCCGCCAGGATCATGTACATGAACACGATCGAGAGCAACAGGGCGATGGCGTAATTCGATGCCGCGCGCCCGAACTCCTTGCTCTGCCCCACCGCGCCCGCGCCGTAGCCGGGCGGCAGGTTCATCTCTTTCACCGTGTTGTCGAGCACCGCGAGCACGTTCGACAGCGACTGCCCGCGGGTGATGTTGCCCGTGATCATGATCTGCCGCTGCCGGTTGTAGCGTTCAATCTGCACCGGACCCTCGGCGGGCTCGAGGCGTGCGACGTTAGAAATCGGCACGTTGCCGAGCGTTGCCGACGGAACAAACAGACGGTCGAGCGCGGCGGGCGAGTTGCGGAACTCTTCCTCGACGCGCAGCTGGACGTCATAGCGGTCGTCGCCTTCGCGATAGCTCGTCGCCTGCGGATCGCCCCCCACCAGCGTGCGCAGCGCCGTCGCGACGCTGGCAACATTTACGTTGAGATCGGCTGCCTTGTCGCGATTGATTCGCACCCGCAACTCCGGCTTGCCCGCCTCGTACGAACTCTCGAGGTCGGCCACGCCCGGCACCTGGCGGAGCTTGTTCATCATTACGTCGGCATACTGGTTCAGCCGGTTCAGGTCCGGCCCCTGCAGGAAAAACATCAGATCCCGCTGCGGACCGCCGCCCTGAATCACGCTCGGATTCTGCACCGCAACCACCACGTCACGATACTTGGCGAGTTTCTCGCGGGCGGCCAGCATGAGTTGCTGCTGCGTTTGCGCGCGTTCCTTCATCGAGACCAGTTCGACGAGAATCGACCCGCGGTCCACCTGCTTGCGAACGTCGGCGCCAACCGTAGTGAGCAGGTTGCGAATTCCAGGAAGACCCCGCAGATCCTTCTCCATCGCGTTCAACACTTCGCTTGTGCCGTCCAGAGACGATCCGGGCGGCGTGCGAACCGTCACTTCGAATTCGCTCTGGTCATCCTGCACCAGGAAGTCTTTGCCGACCGCCATGAACAGCGGCACCGAACTGAACATCACCAGCAGCGCCACAATCACGATCACCCAGCGATGCCCCACCGACCAGCGGAGCATGGCGCGATAAGGCACGGCGAAAGCCTTGAACACCGCCGTATCCTTGGTGCTGCCGTGACCGCCGTTCTGCGCCGGCTTCAGGAAGCGCGAACACAGCATCGGAGTGAGCGTGAAACTCACCAGCAGCGACACCATCACGGCGAACGCCGCCGTGTAGCCGAAGCTCGACATAAAGCGGCCTACAATGCCGCTCATCAACGCCACCGGCAAAAAGATGATGGCGAGCGAAAGCGTCGTCGCCAGCACCGCGAGTCCGATGTCGCGGGTGCCCTGGAGCGCGGCTTCAATCGGCCCGAGCCCCTTCTCTTCGGCGAATTTGAAAATGTTCTCGAGCACCACGATGGCGTCGTCGATGACGATGCCCACCATCAGCACCAAGGCGAGCATGGTGATCTGGTTCAGCGTGAACCCCATGTAGCTCATCAGCGTGTAGGTGGAAATGATGGACGTCGGAATCGCCACCGCCGCGATCAGCGTCGACCGCCAGCTGCGGATGAACAGCAGCACCACCACCGCCGCGAACACGCCGCCGAGCATCAGGTGCTCCTGCACGGCGTGGAACGCGTCGCTGATGAAGCCGGACTGGTCGCGCGTGTAGCTCACCTTGAAGTCGGGCGGCATGCCCTTCATCAGGGCGTTCACGCGGTCCTTCACGGTCTCGATCACGTCGAGCGTGTTCGTGCCCGCCTGCTTGCGAACTTCGAGCACCACTGCCGGAGTGCCGTCGAGGCGCGCCAGCGAGCGCGCTTCTTCCACGCCGTCTTCGACGCGGCCGATGTCTGAAATGCGGACCGGCGTGCCCCCCACGGTGGCCACCACGATGCGCGCAAAGTCCTGGGGCTTTTCAAGCCGTCCCAGCGTGCGAAGCGAGATCTCGCGCGAACCCTGGTCCACGCGTCCGCCCGGTACCTCCACATTCTGAGCGGCGAGCGCGGCGCGAACCTGGTCGATGTTCAGGTTGTAGGAGTACAGCTTCTCACCGTCCAGCCACACCTGAACCTGCCGCTGCCGGTCGCCCACAAACCGCACCTCGCCCACTCCGCTCAGTGACTCCAGATTTTTCTTGATGCGGTCGTCCACCAGCTTGGTCGTCTCCCGCAGGTCCCGCGAGGACGCGAACACAATGTTGATCACGGGCGAGGCGTCCGTTGCGAGCTTGTTCACCACCGGTGCGTCCGCATCCTTCGGAAGCTGGCTCACCACCGCGGAAATCTTGTCGCGGACCTCCTGCGCGGCGACGTCCGGCTCCTTGTCGAGCATGAACTGAATGCTGACGAGCGAAATGCCTTCGGCGGAGGTTGAGCGCAGTTCGTCGATGCCCGAAATGGTGTTCACCGCCTCTTCCACGCGCTTGGTCACCTGCGTTTCCACTTCCTCGGGCGCAGCGCCGCGCAGCGTGGTCGATATGGTGATGATCGGGAACTCGACCTTCGGGAAAAAGTCGACGCCCAGTTTGCGGTATGACGCCAGGCCCATCACCACCAGGGCGAGGATGAGCATGGTGGCGAACACAGGTCGCCGGATGCAGACTTCGGCCAGTTTTTGCATATTGCCTCTTCGCGCCTACTTTCCGGCGCGAACCTCCATGCCGTCGGAGAGCATCGCGATGTTGTTGATGGCCACCTGGTCTCCGGAATGAATCTGCCCGGCCGGCATTTCCATCCAGCCGTCCTGCTCGCGGCCCGGAGCGATCTTCTTCTCCTGAGCTTTTCCGTTCTGAATCACGAACACCTTGGTGAGCCCCGCGATGGAGTAGACGGCCCGCCGCGGCACCATGACCACTTCCGCCGCGCGGTCCGTGATCAGGCGCACCTGAACAAACATGCCCGGGCGGAGCCGCCCGTCGTTATTGGCCAGCCGGGCTTCAGCCGTGAGCGTCCGGTTCTTCGAGTCGAGCGAGGGGTTCAGCTCGCGGACCGTGGCGCGGAACTCCATGCCTGGAATCGCGTCGTTGGTGAAGGCGAGTTCGGTCCCCGGTTTCACCGACGCAGCCGCCGATTCGGGCACGTCCAGGCGCAACCGCAAAGGGCTGGTCTTCACCAGCGTCAGAATCGGCGTGTTGTCCTTCACGTACTGCCCCACCGAAACATGCTTCTGCGAAATCGAGCCGTCAAAGGGAGCCCGCAGCGTTGTGTCGTTCAGCCGCTTCTCCGCCAGTTTCAATTCCGCACGCAGGCTTTCGGCGCTCATCCATTGCGTGCGCAGTTCGTCCTTCATCGAATCGTAGGCGGCCACTCGAGCGCTGTAGCTCTTCTCGAGTTCGTTGTAGCGCTCCTGCGAAATGTCGCCCGTCTTCACCAGCTTGGCCGCGCTTTCGTATTTGAATCGCGCATCGTCGAGCGTCGCCTGAGCCTGACGCATCGATGCCGTGGTAGCCGGCGGCGCCGTGTCTTCCGGCTTGAGCCCCATGCGGGCGAGCGCCTGGTTGAGAGCCGCGCGCGTTCGCTCCACCGCAATCTGATACTCCGTGCGGTCGATTTCAGCCACCACCGCGCCTTTGCGCACCGGTTGTCCGAAATCGGCGTGGATGCTGGTGACGCGCCCCGCCACCTCCGGACTGATCGTGACCTGTTCGTCGGCGGCGAGCGAACCGGTGACCAGAATCGACTTCTCGATCCGCCGCGATTCGGCAACCGCCGTCTGCACAGCGAGCGGGTCGGCCTTCTGCGTTTGGGTAGACTGCGTCGCCGGCGCCTTAAGGCATCCGGCCAACGCCGCCGCGAGGATAAAGACGAACAACAGAGAGTTTCGGCTCATGCTTGGACTCCACGTAAAAAAATGTCGATCATGACGTCAATGGTGTGATTTTCGTCGGTGTTCAGAAACCGGCGCTTATAGATGGTCTGTTCCATCCCGAACTGCGCCACCATCCAGACGAAGGCTCGCGCTGAATCGGTGGAGTTGATCGGACGGAACGCGCCGGCTTCGATGCGCTCGGCGAAATACTGGTTTAGCTGGTCGAAAAAAATACGGAAGTATCGCTCCTGCATCAATTCGTGAAACTCGTTGCCTTCAAGCGCGCTCCGGATGAGCAGCCGCAGGAACAGCGGATTTTCATGGTGCCACCTCATCATCGAACGCGCGAGTTCCGTCAAGAATGCGCGCTCGTCGCCATCTCGCGCCGGCGAATTCAGGGCAGGGAGCACGTCTTCACCCGTCGAGGTCAGGCGCTCCAGAATCGCGGCATACAGGTCGCGTTTGGCCGCAAAATGCTGATACAGGACGGGTTCGGTAACGCCCACCCGGGCCGCCAGTTCCCGCGTCGTGGTGGCGTGAAAGCCCTTCTCGGCGAACAGTGTGACGGCGGCGTCCAGGATGGCTGCCCGGCGCTCCTGGCTTGTTAAACGAATAGTACTCATCAGTTAGTGCGCGCTAGGTTAGTAAATGCTAGATTAGCGAACTAAGCCACCGTTTCGCAAGCGTCCGGAACAGGTCAGCAAGAAAAACAGACCGATTTAAGCGTTTCGCCGCGATTGGCATCCCGCGCATCTTCAGTAATCTGTTGAAACAGGCCTATCCCTAATGCCCAAATCAGGACCCATCCTCGCCGTTCTGGGCATGTTCCTGGTTTCGGCAACCGCTCAAACACCCTCAAAACCGCTCACCCTCGAGAAATTCGACAAAATCATCCAAGCCGGGAACGTGGACGCCGATCAGCTGGCGCGCGAGATCTACTCATCGGGCGTCGATTTCAGGCTCACTTCCGATGCCGAAGCCCGGCTGATCGCACGGGGCGTCGCCGTTAAGGTTCTGCTGGCGATTTCATTGAACGGCAAGGCCGTGCCGTCCAAACCAACGGTTCCCGACCCCAGCCTTTACCCGGACTCGAAACTCAAGACCAACCTGACGTTCATCAGCCAACCCCGCGTCCTCTCATCGCCCGGCCCGCGCTACCCGTCCGCCGCGCTTCGGGACGGGATTCAGGGCGTAGTTCCGGTGGATGTGATCATAGCGGCCGACGGTCAGGTGGTCTACGCGCAGGCTGTGGGCGGGGACGAAGCCTTGATGCCCGCGGCTGAAAGTGCCGTGCTCGCCTGGAAATTCGCGCCTTCGCTCATCGACGGAAAGCCCCGCGATGTCACCACGCGCGTCCTCATCACCTTCAAACTGCCGGCCCGGGGTCAGTAAACCTCAAAGCAGAATGCTTTGTTCGAATCGCTCGGCGAGAGCGAATACTGGCCGTTCTCGAGTGTCTCGGCGGCTTCGATTTTGTAGAGGCGATCGGCTATCTTCTGCACGGTCAGCCGCAGCGGCCGGGCTCCGGAATTGCGCCGCGACCTCTGCTGTGCGAGCGTGATCTCGCGGTTGCCGCCCTTCAGCTCCAGCCGGAACAGTTCGAAGTTCGATGCGCTGATCTTGTTCGACTCGAAAAGGAATATCGGTTCGGCCATCGGTGTTCGCGCCGGAGAGGACGCGCCGCTCACCACATAAGTGATCGCGTTCTTGCCCTGCTGCTCGCGCGCCTCTACCGTTTCGGTCTCGACGAGTTTGTTCGCGTGGAGCAGGTAGGGAACGTCCGGCTTAGGCGGATGCGGTCCGGTGTACTTCTCAGCCGCGGTAGCGGTGAAGGCGAGCGAGAGCGCCAGCAGAAAACGGCTCATGCGCTCATTATTGCGAATCCCGCTCGCCGAAAGCCAGCAGCACGTTCCCCGGGTTGCCGCCCCAGTTGCCGTAGCCGGATGGAACGTACAACATCCCGTTCACCACCACCGGCCCTGGACCATCCATCGACCCGCCGCGCGCCGCCACTCCGTTCACCGTCTTGAACTCGCGCACCGTGTCGAATTCCCACAGCACCTTGCCGTCGGCCACCGAATAGGCGCGAACCACGCCGTCAACGCTGCCCGAGTACACCGCCTTGGGCGTCGCCGTAATCGCCGCCGATTGCGCCGGGCTGCATTTCGCGCGGCCGCCGCAAATGGGAGGCGGCGCTGTCCACACCTTCCGTCCGGTTGCCAGATCGAGCGCAAACAGTCCGCCGCCCACGGCTGGATCGGTCTCGAACCGCTTGCCGGCGCCGAACACCGCCGTTCCTTCCTTGAAGGCGACATCCGATAGCGCCACGTACACGTTCCGCCCGTCAGTGGCCATTCCCCACTGAATGCCGCCTAACGCACCGCCGCGCCCGATGCGCGTCTGCCATTGAATCGCACCCTTGCGGTCGAGGTCGAGCGAGTGGACCACCGCCGATTTCTGCCCGACGATCAGACGGTTGCCCACGATGATCGCCGACGACCCGATATCGACGTCGGGTCCGGCCGGGCGAGGGCAGTTGGTTTGGTCGATCGCAACGCACGCGATGTTGAACTTGTCGTGCTCGGTGAGTTGACGCACCCACGCGATCTTTCCGCTATCGAGGTCCAGCGCCAGGATCGAATCACTTGTGTCGGTTTCCGGCTCCGAGTGATTGTCGCCGGTGCCCGCGTAGAGCAGGTTCCGCTTTTCGTCAATGGTCGGCGCCGACCAGATGCTCGCGCCCGAAGGGCCCCACATCTGTGTGCCCGCCTCGTTTTTCTTCGTCGGACGCGGCGTCTCGCGGACCGAATAGGTGTGCCACAGAATCTTGCCGGATTTTGCATCCACCGCCACGATGCCGCCTCTTCCCGTGCAGCACTCATATTTCGGATTCAGCGACGGACCGTCCTCGCCCGAGGAGATCGGCACATACAGCCGGCCCTTATGAAACACCGGCGCGCCCGTCACGTGAGCCGAGGGGTGGCTGTCGAGGTGCGTCTTCCAAAGCAGTTCGCCGTTGCGCGCGTCCACCGCATATGCGTTTGCGAGTTGGTCGGCGAACAGCGCCACCTTTTCCGGCGTCACCGTGATGGACGCCCGAACATTGGCTTGCGGCTCGAAGGTCCAGTAAGTACAGCCTGTTTTCGCATCGAGCGACCACACCTTCCGCGAGGCGCCGCCGATGAAGATCCGCCCGCCGCTGATCGAGGCCTGGGCGAAGGAAACCGCCGCGCCCGGTATGCCGAACGCCCATTTCAACTCGAGCCGCGCGGGGTCGAGCGCGTCATTCGCAAACCGCGGATTGGTGAGGCCGTTGCCCCAACTGCTCCATGCCGGACCGCCGGGATCGAAGGCGGCATTCCGCTCGGCGCACAATCCGGCGACCTTCTCTGCCGCGCCGATTGTCTTGCCGGTGATCCACTCGGCAATCGCGCGCCGCTGCGCTGCTTGAAGCGAACCGCCCTGCTGCTTCATCAGCCCGTTTTCAAGTGCGTTGACGATGTTGGCCGGCGACATCTGCTTCATCACTGCCAGCGCCGGCGCGCGTGTCGCACCGGGGTTAGCGTGACAGACATTGCAGTGTTGTTCGTAGAGGGCGGCCGGCGTTACATCGGCCGCCGCCATGAGACCTGCTGACAGGGACAGGCAAAAATACCAACGGAGCACCGGAACCTCCCGCGTTCGCGATGCTCGCTATTCTACTCGAAACGCGTGACGCGATTCGGCGGTCTGGTTGCCCGTCTTGTCGCTCACCAGGACGACCAGCGTATACTCGCCGGGTTTGAGGTCCTTATCCAGGTTCAGGCTCAATCCCGCCGGCAGCGACCGGCGCGGATAGAACGACTCCTGCTTCTCCATCGCCGCATCCGCTTGCCGGAACAACTGCTCGCCGTCCGGACGGAGCACCGCCAATCCGTAGCCGACCTCGAAGGCGTTCTTCTCTCCCAGCCGGTAGCCGGCAATGACGAACTTCGCCCAAAGCGTGTCCCCCGCATGGTAGGCCGCGGGCGCGAGCGGTATTCGATCTTCCTCACCGCGGTAGAAGTGAAACTCGCGAACCACCAGTTTGTCGCTCAGTTCCACCGACTCACCCTTTACGTGGAACGAAGTGGACGCCCGCGCCTGAGTCGCTCCCACACGATCGTTTACCGCCATGCGGATCGTGTACTCCCCGGTCGGGGCATGCGGCGGAATCGCGATTGAGGCGCGAACCTTCGGCGTCCAGTTCTTGTCTTCCGGGTCGAGTTCTGTGTCGACTTTCCCTTCCTGCAGGGGAATAATCGCGGTCCCCGCGGCGTCCACCGCTTCGACGACATACGTCAGCGAAACCCGTGGACCCTCGTCCCCGATCGGCCGGTATCCGTTCACGTGGAAGCTCAAAAAGATGGTCTCGCCGGGCAGGAAGACGTAATTCCTTGCCACCGCCGGCCCGTCTTCGTACTGGCTCAGCACGACCCGTTCGATGGTGAGCGGTTTGGGCGCGCCCTGCAGGCAGAGCCACGCTCCCGCCCAACAAATTGCCGCCCGGCGTCCCATACTACTTGGTTCCCAAGGGCGCCATCGGGTTTTGGTTTTCCATCTTGTCGTCCAGGTGCAGCGGCATGGAAATCAAGGCCGCCTGTTCGCCCCCGTCGTCGATCGTGTCGGTGACGCGCAGGCGGTACGAGTTGGTGGGAACGTCGAACACAACCCAACCGTCCTCGGTCGAGTTCGGCGCGATGCGGCGGAGCAAGCCCAGCCAGTTGACCACACCGCGTCCGTCCTGCGACTCCGGGTAGGAATCGCCGCTCGAATTCTCGATGGTCAACCCGGGCACAATCCGTTCGCTCGACGCGCTGTTTGAAATCGCCATCCTCACGAGCAAGAAGTTCCGCTGCGGCGTGCGCGGCGCCGGATACTCGCCCAACTGGTTCATCCACTTCGTCTCGAGAACCGTGTACGTCAGGCCTCCGACCTTGACTTTATCGCCCATGTCATAGGTGTCCTTGACACTCTTGTCCTTCGATCCGCACGCGTTCAAAAAAAGCGCTGCAACCAGAACCACGGTCATCGACGTACCATTAGATAAGCGCATGAAAGAATTGCTCCGTTCCCAAACTATACCGAAAAGCGGGCGGCGGCGTGGCTTGCCGGCCCTCGCTTCGTTCCTGGTTCTGTTCGCGGCAATTGCCTGGGCGCAAGCCGAACACCCCATCACCGGGCGCCGAATCGCTCCTACCATGAGCATATCGGGCGCCGACTGGCTCGACCGCTCCGAACGCGAGCTCGAGGAGAGCCCGGAAGCCGCCATCCATGCCCTGCAACTGAAGGAAGGCATGTGGGTTGCCGACCTCGGCGCGGGTACCGGTTATTTCACTACCCGCATGGCGAAACTCGTCGGCTCCCGCGGACGCGTTTTTGCCACCGACGTCCAACCCGAAATGCTCTCCCGCCTTCAGGAAAACGTCGAGCGCGAGCATTTGAACAACGTCGAACTGGTGCTCGCCAATCAATCCGACCCGAAACTTCCCGCCGGCAAGTTCGACCTCATTCTCATGGTGGACGTCTACCACGAACTGTCGCAGCCCCAGCGCATTCTCAGGGAACTCCGCAAATCGCTCAAACCGGACGGCAAGCTGGTCCTGATCGAATATCGCAAGGAAGACCCCACAATCCCCATCCGCCCCGAGCACAAAATGAGCGCCCGCGAGGTTAAAGCTGAGGTTGAAGCGGAAGGCTACAAGCTATTGAAAATCGGCAAGGATCTCCCGCGCCAGAGCATCTTCTTTTTCGGCCTCGGTTGACCGCTACTTCTTCTTCGAAGGAGGCGCGAGCACGCGGTCGCGGTTATTGGCCCACGCGTCCTGAATGTCCTTCTCGGCCATTCCTTGCACACGCCCGAGCAGGATAAAGGCGGGCAGCGCATGAGCCAGATGCTTGAAGCGCGCCATATCCTGGAGCGCCGGTAATGCGCGTTCTTTCAACTGCTCCAGCGCCGACGGGTCGCGGGTTTCCGTCAGGTTCACCAGGGCGACGGCGGCGTTGTTGCGGTCCGTCCAGGAAACCGAGTTCAGCATCTCGATGAACCATGTCGGGGCAATTTTGATGCCCGACTCCGGATTCAGCGTCGCGTAGACCGTGATGGCCGCCAGGGCGCGCAGGGCGTTGGCGCGCACCGTATCATCGGGGTCCTTCAGCGCATACTGTAAATCATCCACCACTTCCCGCTTTTTGGGCGCGTAGCCGATGACGTATGCGGCGATGGCGCGCTCCTCGTCGTGGCCCGAGGTCCTCAGCACCTGCCGCAGCACCTCGACATTTTTCGACGCGAGATCGGCAAAACGAAGCTGCACTTCGCGCGTTTCTGAATCCGCCATCAGCGAATGCCCTTGAGTCAGGTCCTCCGCCGTCACCCCGCGGCGGGCCGCATCGGCGGCTGTGCTGAGGAATCGGCGGTAGGTCTCGATAATGGAATCCGGTAGTGAGATTTCACTTTCAGGAATCGTGCGTAAGTCGAAGTGGGGAGAACCTTTTTCCTCGACGCCGATATACAGGATCGCGTGTCCGTCTTCGTCGCAGCAAGCCGCTTCGACGTGAGCGTCCACGATGCCCGGGATGCCTGCGATCCGCTCTTCGATGTCACCCTTCGAGCCTGGCAGCCTTCCCCCTTCCGCAAAGCCGAGAACGGCGCGGATCTTGGCCTCAGGCACTTTGCGAAGACCGTAAAAATCGATGGTGCCGATCGTGGGCCCCTGGCCGAACGCTGCCACGCCGGTCAGTACGAGGACGCAGGTTAAGGTACGCAAGTATCTGAGACGTGCGTCGGGGCGCAATCGGCTACGCCTGTTTTGCAGCCAGCGGTCCGATTACGGGCAACTCGAGCCGCTCGTTGTTGTACGCTTTCCACATCAGCAGCAGCCAGCAGATCAAAGCGCCGAGCGAAATCGCCATCCAGCCGAGCAGGGCAATCAGCCAGCCGAGGATTGGAATGTGCGCCAGAACTCCCGAAACCACCATGAAAACGATGCTCAGGATGATCATGCCCACATGGAAAAAGATGGATTGGAATGCGTGGAACCGGACCGTCCGGTTCTGGTTGTAAGGCGCAAGCACCAGGAACAGAATGCCCGTAATCAATCCTAGAACGTAGCACAGCGCCGAAGCGACGTTATCCTGCAAACCTCCGGCCGATACCGCCGGCGCAGCCGTGTACGGAGCGCTCGAAGCGCCCCCGGCACCCGCGGGGTCCGAAGACGCCGCCGCCGCACCCATGGGAGTGCCGCACTTCGGGCAAAACTTCCCATCCACCGCTGAGCCACAGTTCGCGCAATAAGCCATCACACCTCCAGTACGCGAATGATACGGGAATTCGCCGCCCGAAGCAAGGTATCAATTGCGGGGTAATGGCCCCGATCGAAATTCGTTCCGAAATTTGGTCCTGAAACGGCAGCCATCCGGGTCAGTGCCGGTCACGGAGCCAGGCGATGAGCGCGGCGGGATCGTCGCTGATAATCGCGTCCACCTTGGCGTCGGCCAGGCGCTGCCAGATATCCGGCGTGTTGGCTGTCCACGGCACTACCTGCAACCCCGCCGCGTGCGCCGCGGCGACACGCTCCGACGTCACCAGCGTGTAGTGCGGAGAAACAATCTGCGCCTCGCCCGCCTCGCGCGATGCCGCCACAAAGTCCCGCTTGTCGCCCGCCTCGAGCAGCGCCGACAGCCGGATCTCCGGCGCGAGTTTCTTCATCGCAACCAGCGTCCGGAAGTCGAAGGACTGCAAAATCACGCGCCGCTCCATCTTGTGCTTGCGAATCACATCGAGCACCAGCCGGACAAACTTCTCAGGCGACGGCGTGTACTCCGGCTTCGAAGCGAAAATCTTCGTCTCGATGTTGAACTGCACCCGGCTCGGACCTGCCAGCGTGAACACCTCGTCGAGCGTCGGAATCCGAGTCCCCGGAATCGTCTGCTGCTTCGCGAATCCCGGGTTGCGCACCGCTCCGCAGTCCCATTGCTTCACCTCGGCGAGCGTCAGTTCGCGAATCACCGCGCTCGGCTTCGAACCGGTACACACGGGTGGATGCAGAATCGGGTCGTGCGACACCACGATCACGTCGTCGCGCGTGACCGCCATATCGAGTTCGAGAACGTCTACGCCGGTCTGAATCGCGTATTCAAACGCCGGCAGCGTGTTCTCCGGGCGCATCGCGCGCGCCCCGCGATGTCCGTGGACGAGGATCGGTTGAGCCATGGTGAGCGCGGGCAAAAGGCAAAGCAAAGCCCTGGTCATAACTCCGACCAGCTTACCTGAATCGTGTGAGACAGCGATGAATCAGGCGGCGGGCAGATGCCGGATCTCGAGGATTCGGGAAGTCGTGATCGGCTGATAGCCCGGATGCCGGAACTCCAGGTGCATGCCGCGCCCGATGTAGAGTTCCTTCAGCATCGAACCGCCCCACGTCGAACCGTGAATCCGCACCAGCACCGGATCCGGGCAAAACTGCGGGTGACCCGAAATCAGCGATTCGCCGGATTCCATGTGGATGATCCGGTAGACGCGGTTTTCCGTCTCCACTTCGAGCACAGTGCCCGGAGGAACGTCCGCCAGGCTGACACCGCCCTCGATCTCCGACTGCACCACGCAGTGGTTGATGTCGTCGGCCAGGTTCCGATGCGGCCGGAAGAGACAGGTTTGCATGTCCGACTCGAGCATGGCTTCTCTGATCCTAACCTGTTTGACACACACTCTGCAGAGAGCGTTCCAGGTGAAACGATTTTACCTCGCGTGACACAAGGTAGCCGTGTCCGGTCGCGGGTACCGGTAGTTCTGCTACGGGGATCCGTGCGCCCGGACGGCCAAGAGGAGTCGCGGCAGGCTCCTCTCCTGTTAAACGCTGTAATCCGAGCTATTGGAGGAATCCGCATGCCAGACGCGGAAAACAAGAAACCGGACTCACGCCGGGCGACCGACTTCATTTCGAAGATCGTCACCGATCCGGCCAACCCGCCCCGCCTGATGCGCCTTAACGGTTACAAAGGCGCCTCTTCGGAAGACGGCCACATCCGCTTGTACGCCAATCCCGAACTCTCCCTGTATTTCGAAATTCCCGAGGGCGACGTGGTGTACGAATCGGAGGTGGCGGGCGCCGACCCGCAGGGAATGGTCACGCTCTACGTCAAAAGCGATTCCAAAATCATCTCCAGCCAATCCAAGCAACAAAACCAGGAGCAGTCACAAGGAGGAGGACAACCACCGATGTATAACTACCCATACGCTACCGGCGCTCAGGCCGCGCCCCAAGGCGCAGCCGAGGGATTTCATTTCACCCCGACCATCCACAGCATTTATGTGCATTGCACATTTCCGCCGCCGCCGACCCCGCATTGCACGCTCACGATCACGCATCATCCCCCGATCTGCACGTTCCCGCCCAGCCCGCACTTCTGCACAATCACGCAGCATCCGCAGTTGTGCACGATTCCGGTGAGCCCGTATTGCACTCCGAACACCTTTACGCCCACGCCTCACTCCGTACCGACCACCCCGCAAACCACGCCCGCCGGAGGAGTGGGAGTCCAAGCGGCGGCCATGGCCGGACCCCAGGCAGGCGCGAACGCGCCGCTGCCTTTCAGCCAGCTTCCCTATGCGTGTCCGCCGTCCCCGGTGCCGTATTTGTGCCCGCCGAGTCCGCTGACGCACTGTCCGCCGACCCCGCTGACGCACTGTCCGCCGACTCCGCTGACGCATTGTCCACCGACTCCGCTGACGCATTGTCCGCCGACTCCGCCGACCTTCTGTCCGCCGCCCCAGACGCCGTTCTGTCCGCCGACGCCGCCGACGTTCTGTCCGCCTCATACGCCGTTCTGTCCGCCGACGCCGCCCAACCATTGCCCGCCGCACACACCGTTCTGCCCCACTCACCCCATCGTGTGTCTATACACGCCTGTGGCGGTCTGCACGCCGGTGAGTCCGCTGCCGCACTGCTACACTCCGGCCACGCCGGCGAGTCCGCTGTGCACCCCGAACACGCCGATTAGTCCCGTCTCACCGGTCACCCCGGTCACGACACCCGCTTCGGTAGCTGGCGGCGGTTTCTAACCCCGCCCGCAGGGCCGGTTCTCTCCGGGACCGGCCCTATTTTTTCAAAGTTCAAGGAGAACGCACGCATGTTCCTTACCGCCTACAATCTCGCCCATTTCCTGATGTCGAAAGGACTGCTCGACCCCGCGAGCGTCGCCGACGGCGACTTCACCGTGGCCGAAGCCGGACGCCGCAATCGCAATTTCAAAGTGCGGCTTGGGCCGCGGCCCGGCCTCTTCGTCAAACAGGTGAAGATCCTCGACCCCAGCGCCACCGCCACCATTCAGCGCGAAGCGTCGTTCTTCAAGCTGATCCAAACGAGCCCGAAATACGCCGCTCTCAAAGCCCTCACACCGGAGTTCGTCCACTATGAGCCGCGCCGCCACGCGGTCACCACGCGCCTGGCCGACCAGGCCGAGAGCCTCGCTGAAAAGCAGGGCAGGGAAGGCGTGTACCGCGAAGACATCGCCCACCTGCTTGGCCACGCGCTCGGCATCGCCCATCCCTACGGCCCGGTGCTCGCCGCCGACCCCGATGCCCGCGGCCTCTTCGCCTGCCAGCTTCCCTGGCCGCTGACCCTCGATCAAACCGGCTACTCATTTCTGAACTCGCTCGGCGCAATCGGCCCGCAATTGGCTCAGTCCATCCAGCAAGCCCCCGGGCTCCAACCCGCGCTTTCCGCTTTGCGCCCCGAATGGCAATTCGATTCGCTCGTTCACGGCGACATGAAGTTCGACAACTGCCTGATCCGCACCATGCCCGGCGGTCAGGTCCAACTCACCATCGTCGACTGGGAGTTGTGCGACCTCGGCGACGCGGCTTGGGACGTAGCGTCCATCTATAAAGACCTGCTCATGGCCGTTCTCGTCAGCGCGCAAAATCCTCAGGCCTCCCCGCAGGTCACCTTCGATACCGTACGTCCCGCCATGCGCGCCTTCTGGACCGGCTACTGCGCCGCGCGCCCGCAAGCCGCGACCCTGCCGTCACTGGACAAGATGATTCGCTACACCGGTGCGCGCATGGTGCTCGCCGTCCTCGAATACCTTTGGAACGCACCCGCCATGAGCCCGCTCGGCCGCCAGATTCTCGAAACCGCACAGTGGCTGCTCCATTCGACGCTCTCCGCCCGCGTGCAGATGATCGGATACTGACCATGACCAATTTCAAAGACGACCTCGCTCGCCTGCTCGACTCCGTCCGGATCCTTTCCCCAGCCGCATTCACTTTTCGCGGGGAACAAGTCGCCGTCAATCCGGCGCCCATTCAGACCACGCACCCGTTGCCCCCGGATCCGCTCACCCGCGACCTTCAGGGCACCCTCTACGCTCGCTGTTATACCCAGCGCCTCGAGTCTCGGGCGCCGGCGGCGCCTGAAGATGTCCCCGGTTTCGCCGCCGCGTTGTCGACTCACAACCGCACCCAGGCGTCCTGGGAAAACGGCTGGAACATTTATCACTCAGCCCCGGACGGTCACGTCTATCTTCAGAAAGGCGACCGCCAGAAAACTGCCGTTCCCGGCGAGTTCATTTCCAACGGCGTTCCCGGCGTGCCCCCGCAAATCGGTGGAAGCGTCATGCTGATGGTGCCGCGTGAATCCGCCGTCGCGCAGCCCGGATTCTATTTCGCCTACGGACAGACTCTGCCCGATGTGTGGGACGAGTTCGCGCTGTTACGCTTCTACTTCCACTCCACCGCTCAAAGCGCGCCGTCTGTGCTCGAGTGGATCACCGGCGAGTTCAACCGGCATCAGGTCCCGTTCAAGATGAAGACCCTGGTGGACCCCCGGCACTACACCCGCACCGACGCCACCGTCCTTTACCTCGCCCGCCGCCATCACGATATTGCCCGAACGCTGATCGGCTCTTTTCCTGCCGCCATCCAACTCCGCCCCGAGGTTCCGCTTTTCACACTGCCGGTTCGCGATGGCGTGGGAATGGCCGAGGAGCCCAACACCGGCGAGAGCTTCGGTATGCACCGCTGCCGCATGGTGGCCGAGGCGATTGTGGATCTCTGGAAGCGCGGTGATCAGTCCACCGCCGGCCGTCTGAAAGCCGTGGAGGCTCAGTTTCGCGTCTCCGGCTTTGATATCGAACGTCCCTATCTCAATCCCGGTAACGCTCCGCTATCCGCCCCGCCCGTGATCCTCAACGGACATGGCCGAACGCTCGACAACCGCGGCGCCGGGCAGCAGGCATTCCTCGACGCCGCGGCGCGAATCGGGACACGGCTGTGCCGCGATGCCATCTGGTCCGGCGACCGCGTCAACTGGCTGGGATGGGCCGTTCAAGCCGGCGGGGTCTCGTGGTCCACCGTCTATCGCGCTCAACCGGCTTCGCTCTACGACGGCACGGCCGGCATCGGTTTATTTCTGGCCCGGCTCAGCGCCGCCACCGGAGATTCCCTGTCGCGCGCCACCGCTCTTGCCGCCGTCAAATCCGCGCTCGCCGCCGTCCCCAACCTTCCGCCGGATTTCGCGCACGCGATCTACAGCGGCGCGGCGGGCGTGGGTTGGGCCGCTGTTGAAGCGGGCGAGGCGCTCGGCGAACCCGCCCTCGTGGAGCGCGGACTGGCCGTGTTCGACCGCGCCATTCAACAGCCGCCCTCGGCCCAATGGGTGGATACCATCGGCGGCTCGGCCGGCCTCATCCCCGTCGCGCTCGATCTTGCCCGGCGGTTCGGAAAACCGCAATGGGCTGAGCGTGCCGCCGCCCACGGCCGCTTGCTCATTGAATCCGCCACACGGTCCGACCGCGGCCTCTCCTGGGATACGCTCCCCGGCCAAACCAGAGCTCATCTCAACGGATACGGCCACGGCGCGAGCGGGATTGGCTGCGCGCTGCTCGAACTGTGGAACGCCGACGGCGGTCCGGCTTTCCGCGCCGCAGCGCTCGACGCCTTCCGCTACGAGCGCTCCTACTTCAGCGTCGAGCAGCACAATTGGCCGGACCTGAGATCCATGGCCGCCTACGGAGTCCCCGATTCGCAACCCGTCTACGCCCGAGCCTGGTGCCACGGCGCACCCGGCATCGGCCTCGCTCGCCTGCGCGCGCTCGAACTGCTCGGTTCCGACGCGCCGCTCGAACGCGACCTCGAAGAAGCGCTGATTTCCACCATCGAATCCTGCTCCAACGTTTCCTTTCCCGCGTCCGGAAATCTGTCGTTGTGCCACGGCATCGGAGGCAATGCCGACCTGCTCATCGAGGCCGCCGCGCGCCGCGGTCGAAACGACCTGCTAAGCCGGGCCGAGGAAGCAGGCCGTCAGGCCATCGCGCAGTTGATCGCCTCCGACATGCCGCTGCCCTGCGGCGTCAACGGCGGCGGAGAATCGCCTAACCTGATGCTCGGCATTGCCGGCATCGGGCACTTCTTCCTGCGCCTCTACGATGCCGCCGCGGCCCCCTCGGTGCTGCTGTTGAGGGGAGCGCCCGCCGGAGCCGAAAAGGCGGTGGCCGCATGATCAGCCGCCGCACCGCGCTCCCCAGCCCCGAGCAGCGCCTGCCCTTGGGCGCGAGCGGTCTCCGCGTCAGCCCCTATTGCCTCGGCCTCGTTCACGACCCCGAAACCGTCATTGCCGCCTACGAAGCCGGCATCAATTTCTTCTTCGTCACCGCCGATCTCCACTGGCCGATCTATGCGGGACTGCGGGCCGGTCTCGCCCGCCTGCTCGAAGGAAATCCCCGGCGCCGCGACGAAATCGTCGTCGGCATCGTCTCCTACCTCGACAACCCGCTGTTCGGCTGCCTCCAGTTCCAGGAGGTGTTCGGCGAGGTGCCGGGCATGGACCGTGCCGATGTCGCCATTGCCGGCGCCGTTTCCAGCGAGGCGAGCTTCTATTCTCGCCTCGAGTCGCTCACGCGCGCCCGCCAAACGGCTTATCACGGAATCCGCGCCGTCGGTGCGACCTTCCACGACCGCAAACTCGCCGTCGCCGCCTCCTATTACGCGCCGCTCGACATCAGCTACATCCGCTACAACACCGCACACCCCGGCGCTCGGACCGAGATCTTTCCCTATCTCCCCGCGCGCCGCTCCGGGCTCGTGTTCAACTTCAAGAGCGTGCTGTCGCGCGTCACCGCGGAGTCGTTCCGCGCCCTCGGCCTGCCCCCCTCGAGTTGGCTCCCCGACGCAGGTGATTACTACCGCTTCGTGCTCACGCGGCCCGAACTCGACGGCATCCTGCTTTCCCCCCAGACTCCAGACGAGGTTCGCGCCCTGGTCGAAGCCATCGGCAAGGGTCCGCTTTCAGCCGGCCAGGAAGAATACATGATCCGGCTCTCTCAATTGGCCGGCGCGGTGGTGATGGCCTGAAGAAGAAGCCTTCCCGCGAAACAGCAATCCGGGGCTTGGACTATAGGTATTTGCGTTGAGCGGGTCTTCTTCCACCGAAAACTCTTCGATCTTCGATTGTTCGTCGAGATCCGATCAAGCCGGATCGAGCGGCATGTTCCGGCGCCGCTCTCCGGTGGCCGAGTAAATCGCGTTCGCAATCGCCGGCGCGACCCCGATAATCGGCGTCTCTCCCGCACCCGCGCTCGCAATGTCCTTGCGGTCCACCAGCAGCGTCTCCATCGCCGGAACATCCGCAAAGCGCGGCACGCGGTAACGCGACAACCGGCCGTTCAGCAGTTTGCCGTTCTCAAACTCTCCGTGCTCGAACAGCGCGCCCCCGATGCCCATGATCACCGCGCCGTCAATCTGATTTTTGAGATGAGCGGGATTCACCACCGCCCCGCAGTCAAACGCCGTGACCAACCGCTCCACCTTGACGCGCCCGCCGCGCATCGAAACCTCGGCGCAGGTGGCCACGTATCCGTTCTTCTCGAATCCGCAGGCGATCCCTTTCGCCGATGCCGTTCGCGCCCAGCCAAACCGGCCCGCGGCCGCCTCCAGCACGCCTTTCATACGCTCGTCTTTGAGGTTCTTGAGGCGGAACTCGAGCGGGTCGACCTTCGTCAGCGCCGCCAGTTCGTCGATGTGCGACTCCCGCGCGAAATTGTTCGCCGTAGCCGCTAGCCCGCGGTACGAACCTTGCCTCAAAGGCGAATCGCAGGCGTGAAACTCGATCTGCCTGTGCTCCACCGAGTACGGACACGCGATGCCCGAGTTGCCCGAGTTGTAGTTGTGAAACTCCCAGGCGGTGAGGATCCCGTTCGCGTCCACCGACGACCGCACATCGATCACGCCCGCCGGACGCCAGTACGCCCACATGAACTCTTCCTCGCGCGTCCAAACCACTTTCACCGGCTTGCCCGCCGCCTTGGCCAGTCGCGCCGCCTCAATCGCGCACTCCCCCGTGTGCTTGCCGCCGTAACCCGAACCCGTGTCCGGCATGATCACGCGGACTTTGTTCTCCGGCATGCCGAATGCCTGCGCCAGTTCTGAACGCACCCCGAATGGCCGCTGCGTCCCGGTCCATACCGTCAAACGGTCGCCCGCCCACTCCGCCACAGCCGCGCGCGGTTCGAGGGGAATGTGGGCGATGTATGCCACCCGGTAGCTCGTTTCGAGCTTGTGCGCGCCCGTCAGTTCAAGGCGCGCTTTGGGCTGTGTGCGCGCTGTCGCACGAAGGTGATCGTAAAGCGTCCGACTCGGTGGATGAGCTTCCGGCTTCCATTCCGCCTTCACCTGGTCGAGCGCAGGATGCTCGCCGTACACGCCCGCGAAATCGCCGTCGCGCACCGCCGCCCCGCTCACGGAAATCAGCCTGGAGTTGTAGGCGGGCGCTCTCACCACCATGCCGCGCAACATACCGGGGCGCCGCACGTCGGACGGAAACTTGTGCGCGCCCGTGACGATGTCGCGCGCGCCAATCTTCGGCACGCTCTCGCACTTCGGCGGGCTCACCTTCGCCGGGCCCACCGTCCGCACCAGCGACTTGCCTTTCAACAAACCAGGGATGGCCAGCGCCTGTTCAATCGTGACGCTCGTCCGGTCGCGCTTGAGTTGCTCGGCCGCGAGGTCGATCAGCAACTCGCGCGCGGTCGCGGCGGCACGGCGCATCAGCGGCGCCATCTGCGGCGTCGACAAGCTGCCGAAGGTCCCCATGTCGTAGGGCACGATGTCCGTGTCGCCCATCAGCAGTTGGATCGATTCCGGAGGCGCGTGCAGTTCCTCCGCCACCGCCTGTGTCAACGACGTCCGCGCATTCTGCCCGACTTCTACCTTGCCCGTGAAAAACGTAATGCGCCCGTCTTCGCCGGCGTGCAGCCACGCGCCGAGGTCCGCCGGTTGATCACCGCCGCGCTGCCGCCCGCCGCGCCCGCTCTCCTGAGCTTCCGCTTCGGGCAGCGCGAGCACCACCAGCAGTCCGCCGCCGAGCAGTTTGAACAGGTCGCGCCGCCCCAGCTCAAAACGATACGCGGGCCCTTCGTTCAGTTCGTAGCGTTCCGGCTCCATCGGCGTCATCGCGCGGCCTCCGTTCTCGCCGCCGCCATCCGGATCGCCGCGACAATCCGCGGATAGGTCCCACAGCGGCAGACGTTCCCGTTCATGCGCTGCACGATCTCTTCCGGTTTGGGATTGCGGCTCGACTCAAGCAGCGCCACGCCGGAAAGGATCATGCCCGGCGTGCAATAGCCGCATTGAAAGGCATCCGCGTCGAGAAACGCCTGCTGCAGCGGATGCAGCCGCCCATCGCGCGCCAGGCCTTCGATCGTCGTGATCTGCTTGCCGGCAACCGACTTCAAGGGCGTGATGCACGATCGCCGCGCCATGCCGTCAATCAGCACCGTGCAAGCGCCGCACTGGCCCTCGCCGCAGCCGTACTTCGCGCCCGTGAGATCGAGTTCGTCCCGCAGGACGGTGAGAAGGTTACGCTCCGGTGCGTCGGGCACGCGGAAGTTCTGGCCGTTCACTCGGAGTTCCATAGTCCGAGTGTAGTGCTTCGAGCCGCAGGCTGCCGCCCTGCTCGAACTCAAGCAGCCACCGCTTGCGATCGAGTCCTCCGCCGTAGCCCGTCAGCGAACCGTTTGCGCCGATCACGCGATGGCACGGCACGATGATCGAAATCGGATTGTGCCCGTTGGCCAGCCCCACCGCGCGGGACGCCGTCGGCTGTCCGATGCTCGCCGCCAGCGTGCCGTAGCTGATGGTGCGGCCGAAGGGAATCCGCTGCAATTCGCTCCACACGCGCTTCTGAAATCCCGTGCCTTCCGGCTCGAGCGGCAGGTCGAACTCCCTGCGCCGCGCCGCGAAGTACTCGCGCAACTGGCGAACCGCTTCGCGCAGCACCGGGTTCTCTTTCTCCACCCATCCTTCGCGCGAAACCGGACCATACCGCGGATTGTCAAAGTAGACTGCGGTCAGCGCGTCAGCGTTAGCCGCAACCAGTAGATCGCCCACCGGCGAAGGCAACATCGTGAAGTACGTCATCCCAGGTTCCTCCCCAAACTGTGCCCTAAACTGTGCCAAAGGTATATGGCGGCGTAGGCGCGCCACGGCGACCACGCTTTCGAAATCTCGAGCAGGCGCCGCGGCGAATTCTCCCCCAGCGCCTTCCGAATCCCGAGGTCGGTATGCGGAAACGCGTCCGGCCATCCCAATGCTCGCATCGCGATGTACTGCGCCGTCCACTCTCCGATGCCCGGCAATTCCCGCAGAACATCGAGCACGCTCTCGACCGGCAGCGAAGGCTCCAGTCGCAGGTGTCCCGCGTCCACCGCGCCCGCCAGCGCGAGCACGCAATCGGCCCGCGCCGCTGTCAGCCCAAGCGCGCGAATTTCGCTTTGCGAAGCGGCGGCGATGGCGGCCGCGTCGATCTCGCCGAAACGTTCCACGAATCGCCCGGCGATGGTGGTGGCCGCGGCGACGCTGATCTGCTGTCCGAGCACCGCCCGCAGCGCCATCTCAAAACCGTCAAACGCCCCCGGCACGCGCAACCCCGGATACGCTTTCACAATCGCGCTCAGCCGCTCGTCGCCGCCCAAACGCTCGGCGATGATCTGCGGGTGCGCGCCCAGGTCGAACAGCCGCTTCACGCGCGCCAGCACAGCCGGGAGCGCCGGCACGAGCGAATGCGTCAGCTCCACCGTCAAAGCGCTCTTGCCCGCCCGCGGCCAGACCCGGATTGTCCCCCGGTGCTTGCCGCTCCGCACCCGCCGCGAGTAAATGCCGTCTTCAATCGTCTCGATGCCGCGAATCGCCCGCCGCGAAAGAAATTCGAGCAGCGCCGTCCAGTCAAACGGCGGCCGGTAGAAAATGTCGCAGCGAATCGTTTCCGCCCGCGGCGATGCCGTCTGGCGCCGCCTCAGCCGCGAGGGCGGCATCCGGTAACGCTCGAGAAAAAGCGCGTTGAACCGGCGCAGGCTGCGGAATCCGGCGGCGAAAGCCACTTCGGTCACCGGCAATTCCGTCTCGGTGAGCAACTGCTTGGCCAGCAGCAGGCGGCGCGTCTGCGCGACTTCAACCGGCGTCACCCCGTATTCCGATTCCACCGCGCGCCGCAGGTGCCGCCCCGTCACGCCGAATTCCGCCGCCAGCGTGTCCACGCTGCTCTCGTTCATCGCTCCCGCATCGATGCGCGCCAGCGCCGCCGTCGCCAGCCGTTCGGAAGCATCCACCGCCGCGTTGCCCGGAGCAAGCTCCGGCCGGCAACGTAAGCACGGCCGGTATCCGCCCTTCTCCGCCGCCGCTGCGGTCTCGTAGAACACGCACGATTCCCGCCGCGCCGCCCGCGCCGGACACACCGGACGGCAGTAGATTCCGGTGGTGCGGATGGCCACATAGAACAACCCGTCGAAGCGTGCGTCGCGCGACCGCAGCGCGCGATAGCAACCGTCCTGGTCGAGCACCATGTTTTGATCCTACGCTTTTCGCCGCACCAACACTCGCCGTTTTCGGACCTGGATGCAATTTAGCGAAAACGGGTATAGTTGCTGCATGCCCGGTCTGATTGCAAGGCGCGAATTCCTGTCCATGGCCGCGGCCCTGGCCGCCCCCGCCGTTCCGCAGAGCCCGCCCAACGTCATCTTCATCTACGCGGACGACCTTGGTTATGGGGACCTCGGCGTCTACGGTTCGAAAATCCGCACCCCGAACCTCGACCGCATGGCCCGCGAAGGCGCGCGTTTCACCCAGTTCTATTCCGCCAATCCCGTCTGCTCGCCCTCGCGCGCCGCTCTGCTCACCGGACGTTATCCCACTCGCGCCGGCGTGCCGCGCGTCCTGTTCCCCTACGACCGCACCGGGCTCCCCGAATCCGAAACCACCATCGCCTCGATGCTCAAGCCGCTTGGCTACAAAACCATGTGCATCGGCAAATGGCACCTCGGCCACCTGCCCGAGTTTCTCCCCATGAGCCGCGGTTTCGACGAGTACTTCGGCATTCCCTACTCGAACGACATGAACCCTCGTGTCCTGCTGCACAACACCGACGTTGTTGAACCGGAGGCCACCCTCGCCACTCACGCCGCGCTATACCGAACAGGCCGTGCAGTTCATCGAGCGCTCGAAAAACTCGCCGTTCTTCCTTTACGTGCCGCACACTTTCCCGCACATCCCGCTCGCCGCATCGCCCAGGTTCCGCGGCAAGTCGCCGCTCGGCCTGTACGGCGATGTGATCGAAGAACTCGATTGGAGCGTCGGCGAGGTGATGTCCGCGCTCCGCCGCAACAATCTCGACCGCAATACCCTCGTCATGTTCTCGAGCGACAACGGACCCTGGTATCAGGGCAGCCCCGGACGCCTGCGCGGTCGCAAGGGCTCCACCTACGAGGGCGGCGTGCGCGAACCGTTCCTCGCCCGTTTCCCCGGCCGCATCCCCGCCGGTCTCGTGCAAAAAGGTGTCTCCGGCACCATCGACATCCTGCCCTGCCTGGCCAGACTCTGCTCCGCTCCCGCGCCCAAACTCCCGCTCGACGGCGTCGATATCTGGCCGCTGCTCACCGGGGCCGCCACGGAAGTGCAACGCGAGATGCTGCTCTACTTCGACGATTGGAATCTGCAATGCGCGCGATGGGGAAAGTGGAAGCTGCACGTCGCCCGCTATAACTCCTACGTCTACGGTCCCGCGCCTCCCGGTGGCCGCGTCAACTTACCGCTCCGCCCCGAACTCTACGACATCGAAGCCGACCCGGAAGAAAGCTACGACGTAGCCGCCGAGCACCCGGAGGTAGTCGAGCAAATGCGCGCGCGTTTGGAGAAGCTGATCGCCGGATTCCCTGAGCCCGTGCGCAAAGCCTGGTCCGACACCGCCGCAAGACGCGCCGCCGAAATCCCCGCCGGAGCCCTGCCCCGCGCCGCACCGAAATAACCGGCGGGGACTGGCTACTCTGCCCCGAGGTGCGAAAACACCCGAATCCATCCCCACCGTTCCCCACGTCTGTCTCTTATACACATCTAGATGTGTATAAGAGACAGCCACTGAGCCGGCCCGCGTAACCGGCGGGGACTGGCTCCTCTGCCCCGAGGTGCGAAACAGCGGGATCCATCCCCACCGTTCCCCACCGAGTGGGCAGAGCTGCCTGTCCCCTGCTGACAACACGGCAAGATTCTTCGGCCGCCCCCCTACCGCAGCTCCCGCTCGAAAAACCCCGTCATCGCTTCCATCATTTGCCGCCGCACCGGACCACTGACGCCGTGACTCTTCTGCGGGTAAAGTAGAAACTCGAACTGCTTATTCGCCCTCTGCAAAGCATCGGTAAGTTGGAGCATGTTCTGGAATAGAACATTGTCGTCATCGATGTTATGCACCAGCATCAGCTTGCCCTTCAGGTTCCCCGCCTTGAGCGGCAGATTCGTGCCGGCATAACCGTCCGGATTCTCTTTCGGCAGCCCCATGTAGCGTTCCGTGTAAATCGTGTCGTAATTCGCAAAGTTCGTCACCGGAGCGCCCGAGATACCCGCATGAAAGACATCGCCTGCATTTAGCAAGGCATTGGCAGTCATAAATCCGCCATAACTCCAGCCGTAAATGCCCACGCGAGCCGGATCCACGAATCCCATCGAAACCAGGTGCGCCACGCCGGCCCGCTGATCGTCCAACTCCACCGATCCCATTCGATGATAAATGGCCGATTCAAAACGATGACCGTACCCGTTCGCGCCCCGATTATCCACCTGCCAGATGACAAAACCTTTGTGTGCGAGCACCTGGTCCCACGTCAGACCGCTCCATGCATTGCGCACCGATTGCGCGTGAGGTCCGCCGTACACCATCACCACCGCCGGATACTTGCGCGAAGCGTCGAAGTTCGCCGGCTTGATCATCCGCGCATACAGGTCCGTCCGCCCGTCCGCCGCTTTCACCTTCACAATCTCAGTCGGCAAAATGTCGTACTGCTCGGCAGTCTTTGTGTCGGCTTCGCGGTAAACCGTATATTCCGAACCGTCGGCATTCCTGAACACCCGGCGCGAGGGCGAAGTCAGGTTCGAGTAAGTGTCAAGAAAGTAAGCCGCATCGGGGGACATCGAAATCGAGTGCGTGCCGGCTTCATTCGTCAACCGCTGCTTACCCGTGCCGTCTAACTTCACCGAGTAAAGCTGAGTCTCAATCGGACTCGCTTCCGAGGAATTGTAATAGACAATCCCCTTGGCTTCATCCACGCCCGCAATCCCGCGGACCTCCCACTCACCTCGCGTCAATTGGCGTACATTCTTCCCGTCATTGGTGTAAAGGAAGATATGCCGGAATCCGCCGTCGCGCTCGCTCGTCCACAGGAACCTGACTCCGTCCTTCAGAAAATGAAGATCGTCGTGTATGTTCACCCAATAAGGATCGGTTTCAGTAAACAGCACCTGCGCGGTGCCCGTCTTGGCATCCGCCGAAATCACGTCCAGCCGGTTCTGCACGCGCGTCGACCGCTGAACCAGTAAGTGCGCGCTGTCGGGCATCCACGCCACGCGGGCCAACAGATAGTGGTCCCGCGTGTCGCCGAGGTCGATCCACCGTACCGGGCCGCCCGAAGCCGCCATTACGCCCAACCGCACATCTGCATTGTTCTCGCCCGCCTGCGGGTAACGCTGCGGCTCAGCCACGGCCCGGTACTTCAGCAGGTCCGCGTGCGGATAAACCGGCTCGCGTGTCACATCGAACTGCAAAAACGCGATCGACTTCCCGTCGGGCGACCACCAGAATGCCGACCCCAAATCGAGCTCCTCCGGGTAGACCCAATCCAACTCGCCGTTCAGCAGCGTCTCCGAACCATCGCGCGTCAGCCGGTGCTCTTTCCTGGAAGCGATGTCGAGAACATAGAGATCGTGCGCGCGGCGGAACAGCAACCGCGTGCCGTCCGGTGAAAGCTTCGGGTCCCGCTCCTCAACCGGCGTGGCTGTCAATTGATCCGTCGCGCCGCCGTCGAGATGGTGGAGGAACACGTCGCCGCCCGTGAGCACCAGTAGTTCCTTGCCCGAGCTCGACCACTGCAGCGCCTGTTCGCGAACCCGCCGGTTCTCCCAGTCGAAGCGCTCGCGCGGCGGCGGAGCGATGGCTTTCCTCGTCAACTCGTCCATCGAGAACAACTCCGCCGCTTTCTTCGCCGCCACGTCGTAGCGCCAAACCTTGCCGCCCTGCTGATAAACAAATGTCTTGCCGTCCGGCGCCCAGTTCGGCGTTTCCGCCATGGCGGCGACCAGGATGGCGTCGAGCGTGACGGGCTTCTTCTGCGCGAACATCGCGCACGGAACCAGAATGGCAATCGAAAGTATTCGGCGCATTGTGTTTGTACCAGTCTAATGCAGACACCGCCCCGCGCATCGCCGGGCTATACTGAATCGGCGGCGATCCGCTTCAACCGGATTCGCCCACTAAGGAGGACCTTCGGATGGACCTGGGTGGCATGCTCGGGAATTTGCTTCAGCAGTATACCGGTGGCGCGGCGCAGAGCGGTTCGCCGCACGACCACTTCGACCAGGTATCGCAAAACGTGGATCAGGGGTCGCTGGCTTCGGCCATCGGCGGCATGATCCGATCCAATGAAACGCCGGCTTTCTCGCAAATCGCCGGACAGATCTTTGGTAACGGCAATGCCGATCAGAAGGCTGCCATACTCAACGGACTACTGGCCGGAGTTCCGGCGCTCTCAAACCTCATTCCAGGGCTTGGTTCCGGTGGCTCGGTCACACCGCAGCAGGCTCAGAACATTTCGCCCGACGTGGTGGCTCAGGCCGCCGCGACAGCCGAAAAACACGATCCGTCCATCATCGACCAAATGAGTTCGATTTACGCCGCCCACCCGGCGTTGGTGAAAACGCTCGGCGCCGGCGCGATGATCGTGGCTCTGCGCGAAATCGCGAAGAACTACGCTCCGCAACAATAACACGCGAAGAGGGCGGGGAACTCATCTCCGCCCTTCCCGCCTAATCCTGCAGGTTGAAGGTCGCGACAAACGACGACCGCTTCTCCGGGTAGTTCCAGGTTTCGCCCAGCCCCGCTCCCACGTACGAGTTCGCCATCGTGTACGCTGCCATCGAGTGCTCAACCTTGGCCAGCGGCTGATACCACACGCCTTCGTTGTGGCAGATCTGATCGTTCTCGGTCAGCGGACGGGTTGCGATGCGTGCCAGGTTCCCGGCTTTCATCTCGGCCACCCGGCTGTGTACGCTGTTGTCCTTCATTGAAAACTCGATCGGCTGAATCTCGATCCGAACCACGTCGCGAAGCAGGTCGCCCGCCATGCGTTGCGCAAACGCCTTCAGCGCCAGTTGCTGCTCGGGATTCGCCTTCTCGTCGACAATCACCACGGCTTTCGCGGGGTTAGAGCTTTCGATGTAGTCGCCCAGCGTCCCCTTGGCGCGAACCACGCCCAGAACCGAGAGTCCGTCGAGCGTCACGCCCTCGAACGAGCCTTTGTCGATGTGCCAGCCCATCACCGCGAGCTTGCCCGTCTGACCCACTTCGCCATTCGCAAAGCAGGGCCCGGTGTAGACATCGGCAGTGCGCGCTTCGACGTACTCGCCGCGAACGGAAGTGGTTGGCAGTTTCGCGGCGGAAGCGGCCGCGAGGAAACACAATGCGAGGGCAGTCCCAGTCAATGCCTTCATGCCCGCTATTATAACGCCGCTGTCAGACCGCGCGGAAGCCGCCGCCCTTAGAACGGAACGTCGTCGTCGGTGATGCCCGCTTCAAAACTGTCGGCCGGCCCCGATGAAGGCGCCGCCGCCCGAGGGCGGTTCTGCGCGCTCCGCGGCATCGATTGCATGCCCCCGCCGTATTCTTCGGCTCCGCCCTGAGGTGCGTCGCCGCCGCGCCCGCCGAGTAGAATCACTTCCTCGGCGATCACCTCGGTGGTCCACACCTTCTTGCCGTCTTTATCGTCGTAGCTCCGCGTTTGCAGGCGTCCTTCGACGTACACCTGCTTGCCCTTTGTCAGGTAGGTGGCCAGGTTTTCCGCGCGCCAAAGCGTCACGCTCGACCAATCGGTTTCTTCCTTCCACTCCCCGGACTGCTGGTCTTTCCAGCGCCGGCCGGTCGCCACCGAAAACCGCGTCCGCGCCACGCCGGATGGCGTAAACGTGGTTTCCGCGTCGCGGCCGAGATTCCCCACAAGAATCACTTTATTCACGCTGCGCGATGCCATGCCTGAAACTGTAACACACGATTTCTCGGCCCGAAAGGAATACAAGAATTGGTAATTCTGAAAGCCTCTTCTCGGGAAAAGTTTCTCTTGCACTTTTGGCAGGTTAGGCCATAATCGAATTACGAGGCGGTCGGAGTTTTCCCTTAGCGCGTGAGTACTGGGTGAGTGCTCTACCAAAAACGGAATACATCCAACGGTAACCGCTCTGAAGTGAAAGGGTCGAAGGAATGGCAGGCTGCTTGGGGTTGCGCGGACCAGCGATATGGGCCGCCATCTTCACCGCGCCGATGATGGCGCAAAGCATGTTGCCGTCGGGCAACGGAACCACCGGAGCGCGCCTCTTCAACACCGATATGGCGGTGCTTGAGGCGGGCGAGCCAAGAAAAGACCTTCCCTGCGTCGTCAACCCTTCCAAACCCGTGCTCGGCTTCGATCTCCGTTTTCACGCCGGCTACGAAGTCAGCGTCCCGCTCAAGGAACTCGCCGGCACCGACAATCTGCTCACCATTCTGTTTCGGGTAATGCCATCCAATCATAAGGATGAGCCCATCTACTTCACTCAGAAGGTGAGAGTGCCGTCCATCGACGAGGACGCGCATGGCGATGCCTTCCTTGAAGGCGCTTTCGACCTCGGCGAGGGCAACTACCACATCGATTGGCTCATGCGCGACCGCGCCGAGCGCGTCTGCTCCAGCTATTGGGATTCCGAAGCCGCCCTTCAGCAAAAAGACAAGCAAATCGCCCTGACCCTAGCTCCGGGCGTCATCGCCAGCCTGGACGGCGAGCAGTTTAAAGAAGAGCCCCCCATCGAGCGCATCACCGCCGAGCCTCCGCTCAACGTCAAAATCCTGGTCAACTTCGCGCCCCAGAAATCTGACTCGGCGGCTCTTCGTCCCTTGGACGTCCAGGCTCTGGTCTCCATCCTCCGGCAGATTTCGCGCGACCCGCACATCGGCAAGTTCTCGCTTATCGCGTTCAACATGCACGAACAGCGCGTCCTCTACCGCCAGGAGAGCGCCAACCGCATCGACTTTCCCGCTCTTGGCGAAGCCCTGTCTACTATCAGCCTGGCCACCGTGGACCTTCGCCGCCTCGCCCAGAAACATGGCGACACCGAGTTCCTCACCGACCTCATCAAAGCCGAACTTGGTACTGGTCCCGAGCGCCCCGATGCCCTTATCTTCGCCGGACCCAAGGTGATGCTCGACGAGAACGTCTCACAGGACTCGCTCAAGGAAGTCGGCGAGGTCGAGTACCCGGTTTTCTACATGAACTACAACCTCAACCCGCAGCAGATGCCCTGGCGGGATTCCATCGGCAAAGCCGTCCGGTTCTTTCGTGGAACCGAATATACGATCAGCCGTCCAAGAGACTTGTGGTTCGCTGTGAGCGAAATCGTATCTCGTATCGTAAAATCAAAACATGGGCGTCAGGTCTCGTCAATCTCGTCTAAGTAGTTGCTTTACAGCAGGATTGCTACTCGCATCCGCCCTGCCGGCGGTGGCTCAGCCGCGCCTCGGCGGCTACGCCCAAAAGCTCGCGCCCTTTGTCCCCTCGCCCCAGCGCGTCATCGACCGCATGCTTGAGATGGCGGCGCTCAAACAGGGTGAGACGCTCTTTGATCTGGGTTGTGGCGACGGCCGGGTCCTCATCACCGCCGCCCAGCGCTACAACGCCAAGGCGGTCGGCGTCGAAGTGGACGACCGTTTGGTGACGCGCGCCAACCAGTTCATTTCCGAAGCCAACCTCAAGGACCGCGTCCGCGTCGTCAAGGGCGACCTGATGGAGGCTGACCTCACCGGCGCCGACGTCGTGGTTCTCTATCTGCTCACCGGCTCGAACGAGTTGCTCCGTCCGCGCCTCGAGAAGATGCTCAAGCCCGGCGCCCGCGTGATTTCCTACAGCTACCGCATTCCCGGTTGGAAGCCGTTGAAGGTCGACCGCACCGGCGAACAGCACGGACACGAAATCTTCCTCTACGAGATGCCTCCAACCAAGCAGTAAGCGAGCGCCCCGAGTGTCCCGCACCGGCCTACTGCTATTCTGCGTAACCTGTCTCACCGCTCAGGAGACCAAAACCCGAACCGCGCTCGAACGCCTGAGCGACGCACGGCTTGAAGCTGTCCACGAAGCTCGCCTACGTTGGATGCGCGAGCGCGTCCCCGCGCCGCCGCTCGGAATCTACAACGACTATCGCGCTGTCCTTCACGTACACGCCGAAGATGCCGAACACACTCTCGGCACTCGCGAACAGGTGCTCGAAGCCGCCCGCAAAGCCGGCGTTCAGGTGGTCATGTGGACGGACCATCGCGGTCCCCGCCCCGAGTCCTGGCGCGGCTACCGCCAGGGCGTCCTCTTCATCGCCGGCTCGGAGGACGACGACAACAAGCTCCGCTATCCCGCCGGCTCAGGCGACCTCCTGTTCCTCTCCCACCTCGAAGAGAAACCCGACAAGCCCTCCTCCGGTTTTGCGGGCATGGAAATCTACAACCGTCACGCCGACGCCAAACTTCACGACGACCTGACCGCGTACCTCAAAAAAGCCCTCACCGACTCGAGGGAGTTCGCCCGCCTCGCGGCCAAGCAGAAGAAATATCCCGACGAAGTCTTCGCCGCCGGCACCGGGCATATGCCTCTTTACACGAGCCGTTGGGACCACGAAATCGAGGCTCACCCCTTCACCGGCATCGCCGCCAACGACGCGCATCAGAACACCGTCCTCAACAAACTGGTCTTCGACCCCTACGAAGTCAGCTTCCGCAACGTCTCCACGCACATCCTCGCGCGCGACCTCAAGGAAGACGATATCCGCCAGTCCCTGCGCGAAGGTCACGTCTACGTCTCCCACGATTGGCTCTGCGACCCCGACGGCTTTGCCTTCATCGCCCAGAATAATTACGGTCTCTACGATATCGGCGACCACGCGCCGATGATCCCCAACACTCGCCTTGCCGCGCGCTTTCCTATTCCCGCGCAGGCCATCATCTACCACAACGGCAAAGTTGTGTTCGAGAAAACCGCCCGGCAAATCGAGTTCACACCGAAGGAAGAGGGCGCCTACCGCCTCGAAGCATGGCTTGAAGTGGACGGCGAGAAACGTCCCTGGATCTACTCAAATCCCATTTACCTCGCCAAAGCTGCGCCCTTGCAGTTTCCGCCGCCCGGCGTCGCGCCCAACGTCAAGGTCACTCGCGACATCTCCTACACCGAAGGCGCTCCGGAGGACGCAGGCAAGCACAAACTCGATCTTTACGTGCCCGCCGATAAGCAGAACTTCCCGGTCCTGATGTTTGTCCACGGCGGCTCGTGGAGGACGGGCGACCGCTCCCAGTACACCGGTCTCGGCAACCGGTTCGCCAAGATGGGCATCGGCGTTGTCATCCCAAGCTACCGTCTCTCGCCGAAAAATCCCCCACCCGCGCAGATTGAAGACGTCGCAGCCGCCTTCGCCTGGGTGGCGAGGAACATCGCCTCCCACGGCGGCGACCCCAGGCGCATCTACATCGCGGGCCATTCCGCCGGCGGCCATCTTGTCAGCGAACTTGCTCTCGACACCCGCTGGCTTGCGAAACACGGCCTCAAGACCGATCTCATCCAGGCCGTGGCTGCGCTTAGCGGCGTCTACGACGTCACCGTCAGCGATGTCTTCGGCCCCGACGTGCAGTCCCGCAAACAGTATTCTCCGATAGAGTACGTCCACCGCGGCGCCCCCGGCTTTGTCATCACCTATTGCCAGAACGACTATCCCGGTCTGCCCGGGCAGGCCAAAGCTTTCGATGCCGCTTTGCGCCGGGCTTTTGTCGAATCCACGCTCGTTTACGTTCCCGGCCAGGATCACATTTCAGAAATCGTCAACGTCTGGAAGGACGACGATCCCACAGCCCGCGCTATCCTGCGTATGATCCACCCCTGATCGACTTATGACCAAATTTGATCTTGTCGGCGTCGGCCTCAATGCCACCGACACTCTGCTCATCCTGCCCAAGTTCCCCGCCTATGCCGGCAAGGTCCCGTTTGAAGAGGAGATCCTCAGCCCGGGCGGCCAGGTCGCGAGCGCGGTGGTGACCTGCGCCCGCCTCGGCCTCAAGACCAAGTACATCGGCACAGTGGGCGACGACGAGCGCGGCCGCATCCAATTGGCCAGCCTGCGCGACTCCGGCATCAATCTGGACGACGTCGAAATTCGGCGGAACTGTCCCAACCAGACTGCGTATATCCTGATAGACCGAACTACCGGAGAACGCACCGTGCTGTGGAGCCGCCCCGACTGCCTGCGCCTGGCCCCCGAGTCCATCACCGAAGCCAAAATCGCCAGCTCGCGCATGCTCCACATCGACGGTCACGACACCCCTGCTGTCGCTCGCGCCGCCGAAATTGCCCGCCAGCATCAGATTCCCGTCACTATCGACATTGACACCGTCTACCATGGCTTCGACCGCGTCCTCCCCAATATCGACTACCTCGTCGCCAGCTCCGAGTTTCCCGTTCAGTGGACCAACGAACGCGACCCATTCACCGCGCTCAAAATGATCCATCGCGAGTACGGCATGCGCTGCGCCGCCATGACCCTCGGCGCTCACGGCGCGCTGGCTCTCATCGAGGGTCGCTTCGTCTACTCGCCCGCTTTCGTCGTCAATTGCGTCGACACCACCGGCGCGGGCGACGTTTTCCACGGCGCCTTCTGCTACGCGCTGCTCGAAGGAATGGCCATCGGCGACGCCCTCGAATTCTCAAACGCCATGGCGGCGCTCAATTGCACGGCCATCGGCGCGCGCGGCGGCATCGCCACCGTCGACAAAGCCAAAGCCCTTATCGCTCGAGCCGAGCGGCGCTCGAGCCGCGATTACGAAACGGCTGCCTCGGCATGATCCCTCTCAAGAGCACGGAACGCGTCTACTCCACCGCTACGGTCGTCATCACCCTGATCATCGTCAACTTCGCCATCTTCCTCTACGAAGCCGCGCTCGACCCCTACTCGCTCAACCTGTTCATCGAACGCCACGGCATCATCCCCGACCATTTCCGTTTCTCCACCCTCCTGACCTCCATGTTCCTGCACGGTGGTTGGCTCCACGTCATCGGCAACATGTGGTTTCTGTGGATTTACGGCCGCAACGTGGAGGACCTGATGGGCTCCGGCCGGTTCTTCCTCTTCTATCTGCTTTGCGGCATTGCTGCCGGACTCGTGCACGTGTTCTTCAACCCCTATGTGCGCGTGCCCACGGTCGGCGCGAGCGGCGCCATCGCCGGCGTGATGGGCGCTTACCTGGTCAAGTTCCCTCGCGCCCGCATCATCACGCTCGTCCCCGTCTTCGTATTCCTGACCACCCTCGAAATTCCTGCCGCGTTCCTGCTGCTCTATTGGTTCGCCATTCAGTTCTTCAGCGGCTTCGGTTCGATCGGCGTCTCGCAGATATCACAAGGCGGCATTGCCTGGTTCGCCCATGTGGGCGGCTTCCTCGCCGGTATGCTGCTCGTCAACGTCGTCGGCACGCGCAAACCCCGCTACCTGAACCCCTGGTAGAAAATCTGGCATCCCGCGGCAAGCCTGTGTTATTTTGGTGAAGCACACCTCGTTGCGCCCGTAGCTCAGTTGGATAGAGCGTCTGGCTACGAACCAGAAGGTCGCATGTTCGAATCATGCCGGGCGCACCATTCGGCTCTACCCACTTGATGGGGACAAACCAGCCTCCGATCGCACTTAAGAACACGTTATTTTTACTCTGGAAATATAGGGGCGTCCGTAGAGTTCCCACATTTTCGAAGTGGTTTTGCTGACCTATAAAACCCGAAGTTGATGTGATTTCATGCGATTTGCGCGTCTGTTGCGGCTCAACTAAGTTCGGTGCCTTTCCCGCCGAGGGCCGTAGGTTGTTGGTTTGATTCAAGCGCTTCTCTATACGGATCCGAGCCACCTTCTAACTTTTTCAGGCTCCAGACCATTTCGGCTTGGAAACGTTTGGCGCCACTTAAGTCTCTGATTCGAATGTGCCGTGAGTCCCGTCTCGGGCCCGGTAGTATTGTCGGACGGTGTGGATGCGGAATCAGGGCCGCACCGCAAGACGGTGCGCGTTTGTCTTGATAATTCAACAAGATGAGCTGATTCGGGTTCGGGCCCTTTCCAGTTGGAAATATGGGAACTCTACGGATGCCCCTGGATTTTCCGCTACGGATGCCCCTGGATTTTCCCTCCTGGATTTTCCCTCTGGATTTTCCCTGGATTTTCTGCCGCCAGACTGCGCGCACAACGCGACGCTGCGATAATGCGCTAATGCCGAATGGAAAAGAAGTTCTGGTCCTGCTGTTTGCCGCGCTGCTCGAAGCCGCTGGGGACGCGGTGGTGCGAGTTGCTCTTCATACGACCGCTGTTTGGCCGCGGTTCGCTCTGTTTTCCGCTTCCGCAGCGATTCTGTTCTCTTATGGATATGTGGTGAACGCGCCGGCTTGGGACTTTGGCCGGCTTCTAGGGTTGTACGTTGTCTTTTTCTTCGTCATCGCCCAGCTGATTTCCGGGCTGGTTTTCAAACAGCCGCCCTCAAGCGCCGTATTGCTGGGTGGAGCCTTCATCCTGATCGGCGGTGGCATCATCGCTTTTGCGAAGAGCTGAGGAGGCCCGCGACCATCACCGCCCGCGCTCCACTTGCCTGAGCAGGGCAACAGCCCGCTCCCGCACCGCAGCGTCCCCGCTCGCAACCGCCCGCCGCAGATGCCGAATCGCGCCCTCCCGGTCTCCCGACATCGCCAGCGCCGCGCCCAACCCGAAATTCGCACGCGCCGAATCCGGAGCCTCGCTCAATACCCGCTGATATTCCGCGAGTGCCGCCTGCACTTGGCCCTTGGACAACAAGATGTCGGCCAGCGCCTCGCGCGCCGCCCCGAGCGCCGGGTCCACCCCGAGCGCCGCTTCCAACTCGCGCTGCGCCCCCTCCACGTCCCCCGCGCGCCCGAGCAGCATTCCATAATCGAATCGCGTCCGCGCCTCCCGCGGGCGCATCCGAATGGCGATCTCGAAATGCCCTCGAGCCTCCGCGTCGCGCCCGCCGGCCGCCAGCAGACCCGCCAGGTTCGCTTGCGCGTCCGCATACGAGGGCTGAATCCGAATCGCCTCCAGGAACGACGCCTCGGCCGCGCCGCGCTTTCCCGCCGCCAGCCTCAAAATGCCGAGATTGTTGTGCGCCTCGGGAAAATCCGGGTCCAGGTCGAGGCATCGCCCCAACGCGGCCATCGCTTGTTCCGCATTGCCGAGCGCCCGCTCCGTCAACCCGAGTTCGTGCCAGCCCGCCGCAGTCGGCGTAAGCGTGAGCGACCGCCGCAAAGCCTCGGCCGACTCCCGATAGCTGCCCGTTCGCCGCAGCGCCGTTCCCAGCCTCCTATAGGCAAACGCAAACCGTGGATTGCGCCGCGTGGCCTCGCGATAAAGCGCCACCGCTTTCAACAATTGACCGCTGTTGTCCAAAGCATCTCCGAGCTCCAGATAATACTCAGCCCGCCCAGGCGCGTAGGTGGCGATCGCTGCCTCCAGCCTCGGAATCCCCGCTCGCAGATTGCTCCCCTGCTTGACCTGCGCCACCGACGAATCGAGTTCATTCTCTGGCGTATTCGGCAGGCGCTCGGGATAATACAGGGCCACCGCGCCGCGGTAAGCCTGCTCGCCCGTCTCGCGCCGCTCCGCCCGCGCCGCCAGCAGATCTCCGTCCAATTTCCTGCGTTGAATCAGGTGATCGGTAGCCGCAGCGTGAACGACATCCTCGGTCCGGCGCTTCGGCATGTGGCAGCCGATGCAGTTGCCCTCGCTCACATGGCCGGCTCCGCTGTGGCACTGCCGGCACACGCCGTTGTAGTGCCGCACCGCCGCTTCTCCGCGCGGAACGCTATGCGGATCGTGACACGTCGTGCACAGTAGTTTACCCCCGCTCTTTAAAAAACACGCCGACCGCCGCAGGCGGTACGCCGAACTCACAATCTCAAACTTCTCCTCGCGCCCCGATCCCGCAGCATGATCGAAGTTCAGGATGAAGTCCGCCAGCGCTTCTCCAGGCTGAAAGGAGAAGGGACCGCGCCCGTACCGCTGAATCGCATTCGGCAGCGGAAAACTCGTCGTCTCGAGATGACACGAGTAGCAGATCTCCATCTGCCGCTCACTGCTCAGCCGCGCCGGATTCACGATCGCCTTCTTGACCGCCTCGCCAGCCGCGCCCTGTGAAGCGAGTTGCGCATGGCGCGCGCCGCTGCCGTGGCACCGCTGGCAGTCGATGCCCTCCGGCAAACTGCCCGCATAAACCGGTTCTGAGAAAGGCTGCTCATGACCGGCCGGAATCCGCGGATAGCCGTTATGACAGAACATGCAGTCGTACGTGATCGGACGCCGGAACCCATCGTGGTCCGCGCGGTCAAACCCCGGATTCATCGCCCAATAGCCGCCGTTTTCCGAGTACCAGCCGAGCGGAAGCTGAATCAGCGTGTTGGCCCGCGTGCGGTGCAGGTAAGCGCGCGCGTGATTCCCCGACCCCATCACGTAGTCCACCTGCTTTTCGAATACGTTGATCTTCTGCCCGCCCGCACCGAGTTGGTAGCGTTGTTGAATCACGCGCCCATCGCGCCGCAGCATCGTGAAATAACTGTCCGAAGGTGCGTGATAATAGGGCTCCATTTCCGCGATATCCGTCGCCGGAAGGTAGAATGACCGCCCCATGCCCGTCTGACGGTACGTCTCCCACTTCTCGCGATGGCACGCCGCGCACATCCGCGAGTCTTCCCCCCGCGCCGCCACTGCCGTCAAAATGACGGGAACCAGTCTGAAAAACTTCACGCTCGGCCATCCTACCATTCAGCCCAGCCCCGCGATGTGATACGATTCCCCTCATTAACTGGGAACGTTACCGATTACTCTCTAACGAACTCCCGAAGCAGTCTGGGTCTTCCCGAATCACACTCTGAGGTCTGAAATGCGGAAACTACTCGCCTTGTGCGCGACGTTCGTATGGCTCTCTGTCGAGGCTTTTGCCCAAAGCGGAGCCGGCACCATTCAAGGCACCGTTCAGGATTTGAGCGGCGCCGTCATCCCTAATTGCGCCATCCACGTCGTCAATCAGGCTACCAACATCGCCGTCGACACCACCTCCAATTCGAGCGGCTTTTACGCCGTGCCGGGATTGTTTGCCGGCACCTATACGCTCACCTTCAGTTCGCCCGGCTTGAAAAAGCACGAGGCGGTGGTGACGCTCCAGAACAGTCAGTCGTTGGTTCTCAATCCGCAGCTCAGCCTCGGCGACGTTGCCGAGAAGGTTACTGTCGCGGGCGAGACCATTCAGCTGGCCACCTACGATAGCGGCACGGTCAACACCCAGCTCGACGCCGCCCGCATCGACCAGCTCCCGCAAAACGGCCGGAATGTTTTGGGACTCGCCCAGAACACCGTGCCCGGTCTTGAAGGCGGCGGCACCCGGGCCAACGGCCTCATGCAGGAAGGCATGGAGTATTCCCAGGACGGCGCTCCCATGACCAACCGCAACTTCGGCGGCGAGGGCAACTCGGCCCAGGCCACGCTGCCCGACCCCGACTCCGTTCAGGAGGTCCGTTTCGAGACGCTCAATTCGAGCGCCCAGTTCGCCACCCCCGCCACGGTCATTCTCACCACCAAGTCCGGCACCAACTCTCTCCACGGATCGTTCTTCGAAACCGCGCGCAACAATTATTTCGGCATCGCCAAAGCCCGCCAGAACCCCGCCAACTTCGCCGCGCCTCATCTCGTGCGCAACGAATTCGGCGGTTCCGTCGGAGGGCCCATCTACATCCCCAAGCTCTATAACGGCCAGAATAAATCGTTCTTCTTCTTCGCCTATGAGCGCTTCTCGCTACGCCAGGCCGCCAACGAACTCGTCACCGTGCCCACGGTAGCCATGCGGAACGGCGACTTTAGCGGACTCGTCAACGGCGCGGGCATTCAGCAGGTCCTCTACGACCCCAGCACCACGCTTGGCGCCGCCGACAACTACGCGCGCACGCCTTTCCCGAATAACCAGATTCCCATCTCGCGCATCAGTCCCCTCGCCAAAACTCTTTACGCGGCCACTCCGCTGCCCCAAACCATCGACAATCCCCTCGTCAACTCGAACTTCAACGCGATCAACAACACGCAGCAGACCGTCCCGAATTTCACCTTCCGCCTCGACCACACTTTCAACCAGGACAATCGCGTTTACCTCCGCTTCACCGACGTTGATCAGCAGCAGCAGGCGCTCCGCAACTATCCCGCCAACTCGCCCGCCAACATCGCCGGCGGGGGTTTGCCCGAGGGAGCCACCGGTTACCAGGCTGTCTCTTATACACATCTAGATGTGTATAAGAGACAGTCCCCATTCAGACCGTCAGCCACGCCTTCGGCTACTCCCACACCTTCTCGCCGACCTTCTATTCCGAAACCGTGCTCAGCCAGCAATGGCAGCGCATGTACGTTCAGGGCAACCAGGCGTCGCTGGCCAACTACGAACAGATTCTCGGCCTGCCCAATAACTTCGGCCAGATCGGATTCCCGGCCATCGGCTCCAACCTGATCATGCCGTATGGCGGTTCGCAGTGGTATTACGGCATGAGCCAGATGCTGGCCACCATCGACGAGAACCTCACCAAGATCGCCGGCAAGCACCAACTTGCGTTCGGCGGCCGTATCCGCCACGAGCGCTTCGCCTATCTGTCCGATCGCTCGCCCGATTCGGTCAACTTCTCCAATCAGGCCACCGCGATCTACGATCCCGCCACCGGCGCCAACTACGGCGGCAAGCCCAACACCGGATACGCCGACGCCGATTTCTTCCTCGGAGCCTCGAGCGGCTACACCCAGAACAAGAACGCTCCGTTCAATCAGGCCACCCTCCGCGAATACGACCTCTACCTGCAGGACAACTACCGCCTCAGCAAGCGCCTCACGCTCAACGTCGGTCTGCGTTGGGAAGGGCACGGGGCGCCGCACGCGCGCGACAACAACTTCATGACGTTCGACCTCAAGAACAACGCCATTGTCCTGCCCAAGCCCATCGGCGCCTTCATCGACAATGGCTTCACCACCCAGGCCATCGTCACCAACCTTCAGAACCTCGGCGCGAAATTTGAAACGCCCGAGCAGGGCGGCCTCCCCGGCACTGGCTTTTTCAGCAGCATGAACAATTTCCTGCCGCGCATCGGCTTCGCTTACCTGCCTTCGTTCGGTCCCAAGGGAATGGTGATACGCGGCGGCTATGGCGAGTACATCTACCCGGTCCCGGTCCGCAACTCCATCCGCTATCTCACCTCGAATTACCCGTTCACCGCGGGCTACTCGCAAAGCTACACTTCAGCCGCGCAATCGCCCGACGGTCTGCCCAACTACCTGCTCCGGTATCCGCAACCGGTCGTCGCGGGACTGAACAGCCGCAATGTAGTCGACAGCACTTCCACCACCGCGCTCCTGCCCGGCGTCACCATCGGCCAGACGCTCGCCGCCGACTATCCGCCGGCACACGTGCGCGAAGCCAACTTCACCATCGAACAGCCGTTCAACGATGGCTCGGTGCTCCGCGCCAGCTACGTCTATACGCACGGCTTCAACCTCGATC
>BFBZ01000021.1_pt33 | contig 160321 bp, 125 predicted proteins | sample 1888401 | NCBI WGS metagenome assembly BFBZ01 (sample SAMD00112614, study PRJDB3348) | symbiont metagenome | host: Chara braunii
CGGAATGGACGTCTCGGAGGCCAAGCGGCTGAAGACGCTGGAGGACGAGAACACGCCTGTCTCTTATACACATCTAGATGTGTATAAGAGACAGGGATGATGTTCTCGCTCTCATAGTCCAGCGCGGATGTCGCCTCGTCGAAGATCAGGATGCGCGGATTGCTGACGAGCGCGCGCGCGATCGCGATGCGCTGGCGCTGACCTCCCGAGAGATTGGCGCCGCGCTCCTCGAGCACGGTGTCGTAGCCATGCGGCAGCTCCAGGATGAATTCATGCGCGCCGGACAGTTGCGCTGCCCGCATCACCTGATCCAACGGCATCGACGGATCGATCAGCGCGATGTTCTCGCGCACCGAGCGGTTGAACAGCACGTTCTCCTGCAACACGACGCCGATCTGTCGGCGAAGCCAGGCCGGATCGAGCAGCGCAATGTCTATACCATCCACCATCACGCGGCCGCGCTCGGGCACGTAGAGCCGCTGCAGCAGCTTGGTCAGCGTCGACTTGCCGGAGCCGGAGCGGCCGACCAGCCCCACCACCTCACCCGCGCGGATGTCGAGCGAGAGATCGCGCAGGATCTCCGGCATGCCCGGGCGATAGCGGAAGACGATGTTCTCGAAGCGGATGTGGCCCTGAACCGGCGGCAGATTCTGCCGCGCGCTGGCAACGGCGCGCTCGGTCGGGGTGTTGATGATGTCGCCGAGTCGCTCGATCGACAGCCGGAATTGCTGGAAATCCTGCCAGAGCTGAGCGAGCCGCAGCACCGGCCCGGAGATTTGTCCGGCCAGCATGTTGAAGGCGACGAACTCGCCGATCGTCATCGTGCCGGAGATGACCGCCTGCGCGCCGAACCACAGCAGCGCCGCCGAGGTCACCTTGTTAACGAGCGAGACCAGCTGCGAGCCGGTGGCGCCCAGGGTGACGACCCGCAGCGATGCGCCGATATAGCCGGCGAGCTGCTCCTCCCAACGCTGGCGCACCTGCGGCTCGACCGCCATCGCCTTCAAGGTCTGGATGCCGGCGAGGCTCTCGACCAGGAGCGACTGGTTGACGGCGCCGCGCTGGAACTTCTCCTGCACCCGCGCCTTCAGCGCCGGCGTGATCCCGATCGAGATAGCGGCGTAGCAGGGAATCGACAGCACCACGACGAGCGTGAGCTGCGGGCTATACCAGAACATCACCACGAGGAAGAGCAGGCCGAACACCACGTCGAGCACCAGCGTCAGCGCCGACGAGGTGATGAACTGGCGGATGTTCTCGAGTTCGCGCACGCGCGCGACGGTCTGACCGGTGGCGCGACTCTCGAAATAGCCGATCGGGAGCGCGACGAGATGGCGGAACAGCAGCGAACCCAGCATCGCATCCATCCGGCTCGTCGTGTGCGCGAACGCATAAGTCCGCAGCCAGTTGAGTGCGACATCAGCGAGATTGATGAGCAGGAGCCCGATCACGAGCACTTCGAGCGTCGTCAACGCCCGATGCACCAGAACCTTGTCGATCACGACCTGGAAAAACAACGGCGACACCAGCGCTACGAGCTGGATGAACACCGAGATGACCAGCACCTCCGCCAGGATTCGCGCGAAACGCCGAACCACGGGCAGAAACCATTTCAGGCCGAAGCCGACGACATCGCTGGCGAGTCGATCACGCTTCACGACCAGCAGGATTTCGCCGGTCCACTGTTGCGCGAGCTCTTCCAAGGTCCAGGACAGCGGCGGACCACCTGCCAGCCCCACCAGCACGCCGGTTTCCGTGCGACGACCAATGACGAAAAACCCGCCATCGACGCGCCTGGCAATCACCGGCAAAGACAACGCTTGAATGCGGCCGACTGATGAACGACTGAGTCGCGCCTTCAGGCCTTCTCCCTTGGCAATTCGCAGCAGATCATGGCTTTCTGCAACGCAGCCGGGCTTCAAATATTCGCGGCGCGCGCGCTCGACGTCGAACGCCTCGCCAGCAATCGCCAAAACTAGCCCCAGACAGCCGAGACCCGTATCCACAAGACCGGGACTGCTACCTTGCTGGCCGGCGTTGCCCCCAACGTCCGCCATGCGCCCCCACAAAACATTTTCCACCAGAGAGCGAGTAGTTACACTTCAGCAACTACTCAGACCTGATTTGTCAGTACAACCCTCCGTAGACGTTCTGTGTCTCGATTGTCAATCGTAGCCACCTTCAGAAACACAAACTTGCTATTATGCGTTGCCTGGAGGACATAGTGAACGAGAGAAAGCGTCGCAGCATTGCCGCTTGCGATCCTCTCGATCACTCTCAAAGGTTGAAATCAGAAACTGGCCTCCGGCACGACTTCGACGGTCTGCCGGCCTTGGGGCGTCCAGCGATGCATCTTGTACGCCTTCCCCTTCAGCGCCGTCGCACCCAGCTCCTTCAAGGCAAGCTCCTGCTGCCCGAACGGAGCATGCAGATCGATCAGCCAGAGCCGGTCGCCGCTCTTCCAGTCGGTCGGCGCAAGCCGGGGATGCGGCTCCTGCAATCGCGCCTCCGCGTCTTCGGACAGATAGGCCCAGGCCGCGAAAGCGACGATGTGGTTGCCAGCGCGAAACAATCGATACTGGTTGAGAAGGATCGGCGGCAGGACCATCCATTCGAGATCGGCGAGGAAGATATGCCTGTACCGCGGCATATTCATCATGAGCCATACAACTTGTCCGAGCACCGCATCCGGCGGCGGATTGCGAGGCTGCTCTGATGCGGAAGCTCCGTGTGCGGCTGGCTCCGCCCCGACGTCGGCTTGATTTTCGGTCATGCGTCGTTTCCCTCCTCGCGACATGAAACGACTTGGTCCTAGACTGGACCGATGAGAATGTTGAGCGAATTCTTGAAAATGCGTCGAGGTCACATCTGACCGGAGATCTTCAGGCTCGCTTGACCTGCCCCTAAGAATCTCCTCCAGAAGGATTTAGAGTCCGGCCTGACGTGCAGTGAGACCGAACTTTGGACCACCCATAACTAGAGTTTTGCGCCTGTTTGCAGTGAGACCGAACTTTGGACCACCCATAACTAGAGTTTTGCGCCTGTTTCACGGTGGCGGGCTGGATGCGCCAGCGTGGTTTTGCAGCAAAATCGGCGGCTTGTTGCCGATCGCGCCATGGGGGCGTTCTTCGTTATAGTACTTGCGCCAATTCTCTACCTTTTCCTGGGCGTCGGCAAGGCTAAGGAACCAGTGGGCGTTGAGACATTCCTCCCGGAAGCGTCCGTTGAACGCCTCGATGAATGCGTTGTCGGTGGGCTTGCCGGGCCTGGAGAAGTCCAGCGTGACGCCGCGCTGGTAGGCCCAGACGTCGAGATCGCGCGACACGAACTCGGTGCCTTGATCGACACGGATCGTCGCCGGGAATCCCACTTCATTGCAGACTCCTTCCAATATCTCAACGACATCGGTGCCGCGGAAAGTGAACCGCGGTGTCAGCGCTGGCGAGAATCGGGAGAAGATGTCGACGATCGTGAGCACCCGAAGCTTGCGTCCGGTTGCCAACTGATCGTGGACGAAGTCCATCGCCCAGGTCTCGTTCGATCGCGTTGCCGGCCTGCGATCGTCCCGCAGCTTGGCCTTGACCCGGCGCTTCGGCGTCTTGTTGCGTATTTGCAGGCCCAATTCGCGATAGACACGCCGCGTCTTGTTCTGCCCGTGGCGCCATCCTTCGCGACGAAGCACGACGTGAATGCGGCGATAACCGTAGCGGACGCGAACCTGACTGATCTCCCTGATCCGTTGTTCGAGGGCGGCCTGGTCGGAGCGACGGGATCTGTAGTGGTAGGTCGACCTGTCGAATTCGAGGGCGTCGCGGGCCCTGCGGATCGATACCTGCCACTCGCCACAGACCTCGTCGACGAGCTTGCGCTTCCGACCAGGCTTCACAGCTTTCGGCGGATCACGTCCTGCAGCATCTCCTTGTCGAGCGACAGATCAGCGACCAGCTTCCTCAGCTTGCCGTTCTCGTCCTCGAGCTGCTTCAGCCGCCGCATCTCGGTCGGCAGCAGCCCGTCATACTTCTTCTTCCAATTGAAATAAGTCGCCTGGCTGATCCCGGCCTTGCGGCAGATCTCGGCGACCGGCACGCCGTCATTGCCCTGCTTCAGAATGAACGCCTTCTGGGCGTCCGAAAACTTCGAGGCTTTCATCGTCTTCCGCTCCTCCCAGCCGAGGGGATTCGGCAGCGCAAGACTCTAGCCAAAAATGGTCCAGTTTTCCGGCCTCAGATCAGACGAAGGACGGACAGATGAAGCGGAAGCGGTTCACGGAAGAGCAGATCATCGCGGTTTTGAAGGAGCACGAGGCCGGCGCGAAGACCGCCGATCTGGCTCGCAAGCACGGGATCTCGGAGGCGACGTTTTAGAGTTGGAAGGTCAAGTTCGGCGGCATGGAAGTGTCGGAGGCGAAGCGGCTCGCGTGAGCACCTTTCGATGGTTAGCAGTGCTACAACGCTGACAGTGGAGCCCAGCGGCGCTGGTAGGCCGCACGGACTTAAAGTCGCCGCTCCCCCGCGGGAAGGCGGTACAAGTTGGGAGCACTACACAGGCGGAACAAGTGCGGCGGCAGCATTGACGTTGCGACTCGCTCACCGCATTCATGACGCGCTAGCAGGCCGTTGAAGAAGTCTGCTTTCGGTCGGATTTGAGTGTCCGGGTCGGCTGGTAAGCGCCGAGTGTCGGCTTTGTGCGGCGCTTGGGCCCTGAGCCGAGGTGCCTCATGCGGTTGCCCCCAACAGTCTTGGCAGGCGGATCAGATTGTAGGCCGCCAGCGCCAGCTTGAAGGCGGCATCGACGCGGGCGCGGCCTCGGAACTTGACCTTGGCAAGGCCGGCCGAGGCCTTGATCCAGCCGAACACCTCCTCGATGCGCTTGCGGCAGCGTTGGCTGACCGCGTAGCCGGCGTGACGCAGCGTTCTCCGGTCGATCGCGGTCTTGCGTGGCTTGCCGGTCTTGCTCAAATGCCCGTCGATGGCGATGTGYGGCGTCACCGAACGGCTTCTCAGCTCTCCGACAAAGTCGGTGACGTCGTAAGCCTTGTCGGCCCCCAGCGTRATMCGKCGCGTGCRMYCGCCGCGATGGCGGTCGATCAGTTCCAGCGCCTGATCCCGCTCCGCGGTGCCGGTTGCCTGGCTGACGCCGCCCAGCACGGCGAGGCCATTGCGGTTCTCCATTAAGGTATGAGCCATGTAGCAGAGCTTCGCCGGCTGRCCCTCGCCCTTCTTGTACAGCCGCGCCTCGGGATCGGTCGTGCTCTGATGCGTCTCGTTGCTGCGCTTTTCCTTGTGGAAGCTGCGCTCGGCGTTGCGGCCCGGACCGTCATTGTCCTGATCGCCGCCGTCCTTGCGGCGGAAGCTTTTGATCGACGCCCWCGCCTCGATCAGCGTGCCGTCGACCGAGAAGTGGTCGCTCGACAGCAGCCGCYTCACCTCGGGCCGAGCCAGCAGCGCCGTCAGAAACTTYGCCGCGATCTCGCCCTCGAGCAGCCGGTCACGGTTCTTGGAGAAGGTCGAATGATCCCATACCGCGTCGTCCATGCCCAGGCCGACAAACCAGCGGAACAGCAGGTCGAAGTCCAGCCGCTCCATCAATTGCCGCTCCGAGCGAATGCCGTAAAACGCCTGCAGCAGCATCGCCCGCAGCAGTTTCTCCGGCGCGATCGACGGCCGGCCGAACGCGGTGTAGAGCGCTTCGAAGTCCCTTGAAAGGTCAGCCAGYGCCGCATTGGCAAGCCGCCTTATYGTCCGCAGCGGGTGGTCGGCACGAACCCGATCCTCCAAATCTACATAGCTGAACAGGGATCCCGTCCGTTCGTCGCTTCCTCGCATCGTCCGCCCCTCAATCCATCCGGACCTAAGGAATCATGACGAGAGGCCCGACGCCACTGACTTCTTCAACGGCCTGCTAGAGGATGTCTACGGCGAGGAGTTTTTGGTCCTGCCACATCATCAGCGAGCAGCGCTCATAAAGGCACTGCTCGTTCACACCGCCATCTGGCCCGCGGATAGCACAAGTCCAATAAAGCAAGTTCTCGGCCCACCGGAAAATCGACAGAGTGGGAGACAGAAGGACAACATTCGGCGCTTTCTCGGTTACGGGTTGGTCGATGCGGATGCTGCGGTTTACTGCGCCGAGGATCGCGCAACTTTTTGAGCTGTTGGAACGCTAGGGCAAGAGAAAAAGTGCACCATAGAAGTTCCCCTTCCGGCGTGCCTAAGCGGGCAAGCACGCCTGCATTCTCTGCACGCAACGCTTGCGTGGTTTACGCCGGTCCTGCCCGAAAGACAGTCGTACCGCTGCTCTCCCTAATGGTCCCGGACGATCGAAGCGGTTTCCGAGCGGACGTATCGAAAACTCAACCTGATGCAAATCAGAGTAGTCGCGGGACCGTTTTTTCGCGCCGCTGGGAGGGTCAACGCGCCCCAATTGTTGGACCCAATGGCGCTCTCCAAGTTTCCATTCAACGCGAACCAGACCGGGGAGCGAAAGCCGATGAAAACGTATCCTTCGGCATCGCCGTGTCGATTGCGATGCCCGGCGTTGTTCAACTTTACGATCAGGCCCGCGCTCGTGTCGGCCTCCAAGTCCGGCCTTCTGTACGCCTTTAAAATGGTCGGTGGTCCGATAGCCGGGACGAACCGGGGCGATATTCTAGCCATTTCTAATGCATGATTTGGGGGCTGAATTGCGGACTGGCAGCGTTCATGGCCAGAAATTTTGTGGTTTGACAATAATTTAGCAGTATCTGGCGGAGAGAGTGTCTCTCCCAATAACTCCTCTAAGGAATTGATCTAATTTAGCTACTTAGCAACATCAATCCTGAGAATACCCGTTTTCCTACCCGGAATTCGGCACATCTTTTTCTGGTTGATGTTCTCACTGACCTTGCCCCTTGGGCATAATCCAGTTTGAAGTTCGTTCTGGCCCCAACGAGGACCAGAGCATGAAGCGCAGCCGCTTTACGGAAGAGCAGATCATCGGGATTTTGAAGGAGCACGAGGCTGGCGTTCCGGTCGCCGATCTCTGCCGCAAGCACGGCGTGAGCGACGCCAGCATCTATAAGTGGAAGGCCAAGTTCGGCGGAATGGACGTCTCGGAGGCCAAGCGGCTGAAGACGCTGGAGGACGAGAACACGCGGCTCAAGCGGCTGCTGGCGGACGCCATGCTGGACAATGCAGCGCTGAAGGATCTGCTGGGAAAGAAGTGGTGACGCCCGCGGCGAAGCGGAAAGCTGTCGCACATCTCATGGGTGTTCACGGGATGAGCGAACGGCGGGCGTGTAAAGCCATCGGATGTTGCCGCATGACGGTCAGATATCAGACGAGCCGGGCCGATGATGCCGGGCTGCGGGAGCGCATGAGGGCGATCGCCCATGAGCGCCGCCGCTTCGGCTATCGTCGCCTGCACGTCCTGCTCAAGCGGGAGGGCTATGCGGTCAATCACAAGAAGCTGTTCCGGCTGTACCGGGAGGAACGGCTCACGGTGCGCCGCAGAGGTGGCCGCAAGCGGGCCCTCGGCACACGAGCGCCGATGACGGTGCCGCTRCTCCCGAATGATCGCTGGTCGCTCGACTTCGTGTCGGATCAGATGACCGACGGCCGGCGCTTCCGCATCCTGACCGTGGTCGACGACTGCTCCCGCGAGTGCCTGGCGCTGGTGGCCGACACCTCACTCTCGGGCGCCCGGGTCGCTCGGGAACTGGACCGGCTGGTCGCCGAGCGCGGCAAGCCCAAGATGGTGGTGAGCGACAACGGCAGCGAGCTCACCAGCAATGCCATCCTGACATGGGCCGATCAAAGCCGCATCGCCTGGCACTACATCGCACCGGGGAAACCCATGCAGAACGCCTTCATCGAGAGCTTCAACGGCCGCCTGCGGGACGAACTGCTGAACGAGACGCTGTTCACCTCGCTCGCCCAGGCCCGCGTCGCGCTCCGCTGCTGGCGAGCCGACTATAACAACACTCGGCCACATTCGCAGCTCGGCTGGAAGACGCCATCCGAGTTCGCGGCTGCCCACAACCCGCGTCGGGATCTGGCGCTGCGCTATGCCGAGAGCTCCGCGCCAGCTCCCGCCGCTACCACTGCCCGGATGGGCACATCCAACCGCCCGAACGAACTCAGATCTGGATAAAACTTGGGGGCAAGGTCATCACGAGCCTACCCGCGAAAGGCAACTCTCATTGCGCTGGGCTGGCGGCGAAGCATGGGTCGTCGAGCTGGACCCCATCCAGAAGTCGCGAAGGCGCTTTGGTTGAGAATCAATCGAAAACCGGGCACGCGAACTCATTTCCCAAAAATTGGTCACAGCTGCGCCACAGGTTCTTCCACCGTGGCTGCTGGGATGGCTGCCGTCGCGAAGCAAAGATTTCTCCTGCCGCAGGACAATCTGCACCAAAATGTATCGTTCAGTCGGTCTCAAGCTGCCCCGAGCGCGGCCCTGGATTGCACTGGGCTTGGCCTATTTGCTTGCGCATCAGGTCCTCATGTTCGGCCTTGCTGCAGGGGCAATGGCCGGATTTGTGGCAGCGATGGTGTCAGCCGTCTGCAGCTCAGACGGTGCGACGCGCGAAGAGGATGGTTCCGGGCGGCGACCCGAGCACTCGCATCTTCCGCCCTGTTGCGTGCCGAGTTGCGCGATGTCCGGCGCAAGCGCCCTGCCGCCGCCAACCACGCCTTCATCGGCGCCCGTTCGGACATTGGCTGACACCGCGGTCGGCGCCTTCACGCGCAACCTTGTCGAGATCAGACGTGCCCAGATGGCGGGCAGCCCTCGCGGTCCACCACTGGGTTGAGCGTCTTGCACTTGATCACCGTCGCCGCTCGCGTCCGACGGTTTCCCGTACTGACGACGTCATCGCCTGACGCCGGGTCATGATCACTGCTGCCGCCCTTCAAGACTCGGTTCGGACCATCGCGTCGGGCATTCGGTCCCCGCCGCGCACGCTTACACGCCCTATAACCACGCTAGGCCGCCCGCGGGCGCGCCCTCAAGGTGAATCCGATGTCTTCCATGTTGCGTTACCTCGCCGTTTCAGTTGGTCTGCTCTTGACACCGGCCATGGCCGCGGATGCCCCCGCGCCAGACCCGACGCTCGTCGCCAAGGGACTGCAGTTCTTCAATGACGCCGCTCTGTCGGGCAGCGGGAACGTGTCTTGCGCGACCTGTCACTTTTCGAGCGGCCATACCAACAACAAGACCTATGTTGGTCTCGATGTCGTCGCCGACGGCAATCCGGACGGCCGCAGCACACCGACTTTGTGGGGAGCTGGCGAGCGCTCCGTCTATGGGTGGGGCGGCACCGCTCCGACTCTCGAGGAGAGCATTCGCGGCATCATCGTCAATCGTATGAAGGGGGCCGAGCCGTCCAAGGAGACACTGGCCGCACTCGTCGCCTATGTCCGATCGCTTCCATCCCCAAAGAACTGGCAGCTCAATGAGGATGGCACACCGTCGCCCGCTGCCACGCCTTCAGTACAGCGTGGCTTTGCGCTGTTCATCGGCGATGGTGGCTGCGGCACCTGCCACGTGCTGCCCAGCCTCGACAAGTCCAGTCGCGACGACATCGGCACCGGCGGACGGTTCAAGGTGCCGTCGCTCCGCGCCGTCGTTTTGACCGCCCCTTATTTTCACGATGGGCGCACGGCCTCGCTGCGCGACGCCATCAAGCTGATGTGGGGTGTCTACGCCAAGAAGATGGACACTGCGCGCACGCCGACCGACGCCGAGTTGGACGACCTTCTCGCTTATGTGAGCGCGCTGTAGCGGTCGACAAGGCTGCTGCGTCATACGTCCCAAGCCTCCGCCTGCATCGGTTTCTGCGGAGGCTTGGGTCGACCGCCTTGGATGTGAGCCCGAATGGCTCAATCAATTAGCTCGGCGTTTCGGCCCGTCGCCCCGTGTGACATTTGAGATACGATCGGCGACCATTTTTTCTGAGTGGCTTCGTTTGCTACCGGACAAGGTCCATCGCCGTCGACTCTCCTTTTGCTGCATGATTAGGTCTATTCGCTCCAAAGAGGCAGTTTCTGGTGCGGCAACGGCTGCAGCTCCATCTCCCCGCTTTCGTGTTGGCGCTGATGATGCAAATCATCGCGCCCGTCGCGGCGTCATGGGCAACGGCCTTGGCTGCTTCCAATCCGTTGGCTGCCTTTGGCGACATCACGATCTGCCATAGCGATAGTGGGGAATCCGGCGGGCAGCAGGACCAGACCGACCACCATGTCCATGATGGTGTTTGCGCTCTGAGCTGCCTGGTCGCGCATGCCGGCGCATCGCTGGACACCCCTGAGATCACGGTCGCCGCGCCCTCCAGGTCGCTGTCGATCTTCGCCTGGTACGACCTGACCCAGGATCTGCGGGGCTCTCTCAGAGGGGCCCCCGCAAAGGCTCGCGCTCCTCCCTCCTCGAACTCCTGACTTTTCCAAAATCGCAAGATCGGTGCGGCCGCTTGGCCGCAATCGATGCCGTTGTCGACCGTTGGCGGGCCAGTATGCCCGAGTTAGAGAGATTCACATGTTTCGCTTTCGCGCCCTGGGAAGCGTGAGCTTCGCTGCCCTTCTCGCCGTCCCCGAAGTCGTCCTCGCCCAACCCGCAGAGCTGCCCAGCGTGACTGTCCAGGCACCCGGCCAGAGGCGACCTGATATCGCGACCGTGGCCGGAGACAGGTCGGGCACCAAACGAGCCAAGCGCGCGAGCGCGAAGCCGGTGACGTCGACCGTTGCGGACAAGCCACTCACAAATGCCCTCGGAACGTATAATCCGGCGCTTGACCTGCCAGGTCTCAAACTTCCGCCGGGGACCACACTGACAACCGCGGGGCCCGTCGATGGCTATCGGGCGCTGTCCGCGTCCTCCGCGACCAAAACCGCGACGCCGATCGAGCAGGTTCCGCAGTCGATCCAGGTGATCCCAAGGAGCGTCATCACCGATCAGAACAATGTCACGGTCACCGAGGCCATTCAGAACGTCTCGAACGTGCAGGGAACGAATACGCTCGGTATCGGCACCACGGGGTCCTTTGGCGGAATGACCGTTCGCGGGTTCAGCGCCCAGCAATATCTGGACGGTCTGAACAATATGTACAATGTCGGTGACCGCGACTCGCTGGTGAACGTGGAACGTATCGAGGTCCTGAAGGGGCCGAACGCCATTCTCTATGGCGGCGGGGCCGGAAGCCCCCTCGGTGGCGCCATCAACGTCGTCTCGAAGCTGCCGACAGACAAGGCGAGCCTGGAAACGGGCTTGACCCTCGGGACGAAGAGCTACGTGCAGCCGTATTTTGACGTCAACCAGCCGCTCTCGCCCGATAAGACGGTGCTATTCCGGTTCACGGGCGACTATACGTCGAACAACACATTCGTCGATGTCGTGCATCAGGACCGCTACTCGCTGAATCCAACGCTGACGCTGACGAACAAGGAAGATACGACGCTGACGATCCAGGGGCGCCTCTCGCGGCTCGAGCAGCAGGCCTACCAGGGCTTGCCGGCGGTCGGGACCGTCGCGGGAAGCTTCCGCCTCAACCCCGATCTCTACATCGGCCCGTCGAGCATTCCGAAGAGCTACAGCGACGTCAAGAGCGTCACGGCCACCTTCGACCACAGATTCGACCCCATCTGGTCCTTCAATATCAAGGCACGCTGGGCAGACCAGAACGCCGATCAGAGGAGTCAGACCACGCTTAGTGCGGCGCCCGATTTCCCTCCAACCACGTGGTCGCTGCAGAACATCGAAGTCCTGCAGAAGCAGCGGGAAATCTCGGTGAATCCCAATCTGGAGGCGCGGTTCAGGCTGGGACCGACCAACAACGTCTGGCTCACCGGCGCCGATTACAGCCGCGTTACGGATCGCTCTCACATGAACGCCGACCTCGGCGTTCTCCCGGTTGATCTGTTGAACAATCCGGTGTTTCCGACGCCGTACACAGATCCCTCGCCGGCGTCGCCGACGTTCTTTTCGTACACCGACGTCGACAGTGTCTACACCACCAAGGGTCTCTACACCCAGTTGCAATCGACGATCTATGATCGGCTTCACGTCCTCGCTGGCGTGAGGCTCGCGAGCATCAATATCGACTATGTCGAAAACTATCCGTTCAGTCTCGGAGTTTTCTCGCCCACGCAATTCGGGTCCGATACGACCAGGGCCCTGCCTCGATTTGGAGCCGTTCTCGATCTTGTTCCGGGGCTTTCGGTCTACGGCAGCTATAGCGAAGGGATGCAGGCATCGACATTCGTTCAGGCCTTGAACACGAATGTCCAGCCTGAAACGTCCAAGCAGGCCGAGGCTGGCTTCAAGTTCAATATCAACGACCAACTGACCGGCACCGTCGCGGCATTCGACATCCGGCGCCAGAACGTGCCTGTGGTCATTGGCCTCGGTGTCGGAGCCCTGTCTGCGCAGGAGTCGAAGGGCTATGAGGCCGACTTGATTTGGCAGCCCACCAGGAACTGGAAGGTCATTGCCAGCTACGGCCACACGGACGTCAGGTATTCCGACTCGAACACCGGAACGCCGCAAGGGAACAGGGTCCCCGGCGTGCCGGAGGATTCAGGCCGTTTCTGGGTCGATTACAGCTTCGACTGGCCCGCTCTCCGAGGCTGGAGCGCCGGCGCCGGCGTCTACGTGGCGTCCTCGCAATATGTCGACAACTTCAATCTCTACAAGACGCCGGGATACTTCACCGTCGACGCCAAGATTGCCTACGAGACCGAGCACTGGCGGGCGGCTTTCAACGTCAAGAACCTAACCGGCGAGAAATACTTCGTGCCCTTCACCTGGCTCGGCGGCCAGGTGGCGCGCGGCGACGGTCGCGCATTCTATGGCACGCTTTCTTATCGATACTGACTTCGTCGTAGCACCACATCGACGTCACGGGAGTGAACGAATGATAACGAAACGAGACTTGCTTCTCGCGTCAGCCGCAGGCCTTGCCGGGGCGAGCCTGAAGCCCGCCCTGGCTGCCGAGGTTGCCGCCGGGGCGACCGCCGGCAACGACATGTCACAGGTACCAGCGAGCTGGATGGGGAAGGAGCAGATTGCCTTCCTCATCTATCCGGAATTCACGGCACTCGACATGGTCGGACCGCATGCCATGCTGACCGGGCTTCTCGGCGCGACCACCCACATCGTCGCCAAGAGCAAGGACATCGTGAAGAGCGATACCGGGCTTGCGTTTCAGCCAAGCGCGACATTCGACGAGTGCCCGCTCGATCTCGACATCATCTGTGTCCCCGGCGGTGCGACCGGCACGCTCGCCGCCATGCAGGACGACGCAACGCTTCGCTTCCTGCGGGATCGCGGATCGCGCGCCCGTTTCGTCACCTCAGTCTGCACGGGGTCGTTGCTCCTGGGCGCGGCTGGGCTTCTCACCGGCTATAAGGCGACCTCGCATTGGGCGACGATCACGCTATTGCAGCTGTTCGGCGCAACGGCGAGCGACGATAGGATCGTCCGCGACCGCAACAGGATTACAGCCGGCGGTGTCACCTCGGGAATTGATTTCGGCCTCTCGCTCGTTGCGCAGTTACGGGATCGGCAATACGCGGAATGCGTTCAACTGATGGCTCAATATGCGCCAGAGCCACCGTTCGACGCTGGAACGCCTGCAAGAGCTCCGGCCGATGTCACGAAAATGATGACCGACATGTTCATTGACTTCAACAAGCAGGCCGAGACGATCGGCCGAGAGGCTTATTCCAGATACCGCGATGGCCGACTCTGAGTGGTGAACAGAGGCACGCCAGACCGGCTGACGCATTAGCTTCTCGTGGCGAACGACGCGACTTCCGGGAGACCCGAGTTTCGACGGCTCTGTCCACCGAGTCCGTCCTTCAGCCGTGGCTATGATAGCAGCATGGCTGCACAACGGAATGACATCGGCTGGAAGATCGTCTCATGCTTGCGCATACCCCGAGGCACGATATGCTACTCGCGACTTTTGCGGAGCTTGGCGAAGGCCCGGTCTGTCGCCATGAAGTGCGTGACCATCGCGGTCACGAGTTTTCCAAGATCATTGGCCGGCTGCCCCGATTGGCGCGACACCAGCTCCGAATAAGCCAGGAGATCTCGATGCACCGCGGCGGGCAGCTCGACAGAGATCTTGACGGGCTTGTCATCCGGCAAATTTGTAATCCTGAGCTTTGTCATTGCTCACCCCCGGTATGGCTCAAGGACAAGGTCTCGATTGACCATCACCCGCACCGGAAATCCCGGCCGGATCGTCAATGTCGGCTGGATGTTCATCTGCTGCCGCACGAGCTGCTGGCCGGTCTGGCTGACCGCGTTGCCAAAGCCTTGCCTCAGTGCCTGGATGAGGGCGGCATTGTTGGTATTGGCATTGGCTCCCGCGTTGACCTCACTGCCGACGGAGAGCAAGCTCGATAACAGCGCTGATCCGATCAGCTGCTTCCAATGATTGTCGACCTCGTCCTCGAGACCCGAGTAACCACCGGGATCCGCGCCTTGCTGCCGTTCCAGGACGATTGAGCGGCCATTCGGCATAATCAGGCGCGTCCACACCAGCAGCACGCGCGACTGCCCGCTCGCCACCTGACTGTCATACTGTCCGATCAGCCGAGCTCCCTGAGGGATCAAGAGCAACCGCCCCGTCGGCGTGTCAAACACATTCTCCGTCACTTGAGCCGTGATCTGCCCAGGCAGATCGGAGCGGATGCCCGTGATCAGGGCACCCGGAATGACCGTCCCGGCTTGCACCACATAAGGTGACGCCGGCCGGGTCAGGCGGTCCGGGCTCGCGGTCCGCCGATCGACCGGGCCGTTGACAAAGGCGAGCTTCCGGTCGTGACCGTTCTGCGCGAAGGCATCGTCCGTGGTGGACTGCAGGCCTCCGCGTTCGTTGCCCTGAGACGCACTCGCCGCGAGCGCGACCTCTCTGGTCGTCACCGTCGCAAACAGCCGGCTGACGCGCGCGGCTTCCTGCTCCTGTTCGCGGCGCTGCTGGTCCTGATCTTGACTTGAACCCGGCGCCTGTCCTTGGGAGGCAAGGATCGGCCGTCCGAGATCTCCAGGCAAGGGCGGCCCGAGCACGGGGACGTCCTTGGCGACTTGCGTGTAGTCACGCGGCAGGCTGGAAACGCCATCCGCGACCTCGCGATGCCCGGTGCTGTAGAGCTCGTCTTGGCTCGCCGGTTTGCGCGCTCCCGGAGCTTGCAGCGCCCATAGGATGGCGCTAGCGATCATCGTGAGCGCAACGGCGCTACCGCCGGCCAACACCTTGCGCGACAGCCGGGTGATCCGTGGCGGCTCGCCTCCGAGCCGGAAGGGAGCCGCCGGATCCATTGTACGCTTCGGATCGCTCCCCGGTGCACTCGTGCACGTGTCCTCCGCAGTCATGGCCGAACCTTTCCGTCGGAACGAACGATCCGGACCGTCTGCTGCGGGTCGCCGCCGAGGCGCAGCTCAGCCGCGGCGAACAGGCGGTCCACGATCAGGACGTTGCCGTAGGCTCGGTAGTTGACGAAGTCAGATTTGCCGACGGCACCGGTCACGAACAGCGGCGGCATCTCGCCTTGGACGATGCCGGGAGAGAATTCGACATAGACCTTGCGGCCGTCGTCATAGGCGGTCACTGGCCGCCACGGCGGATCATCGCCCTCGATGCGATAGCGGAAGCGGCGCTGCGCTGGGTCTGGCAGGACGGGCTTCAGGGTCACGAGCGCCGCCTGCGCAGCAGGCGTCTCCGGATAGTACCAAGCCACGGCCGGCATATAAGGCTTCTCGCGAGCGCGCAGCTCGATCAGATAGGTGCGGCGGTCGGTGTTGACGACGAGATTGGTCTCGATGCCTGCGCGCGTCGGCTTGACCAGAATGTGCACGCGACGCGTATCGCCCGCGCCGCTCTCGGTATCGCCGACCACCCACCGCACGGTGTCGCCGGCCGCGACCGGACCGGATCCCGTGAGCTGTTCACCCTGCTCGAGCGCGATATCGGTAATTTGCCCAGGTGCCGCGTAGACCTGATAGATCGCTCCTGGACTGTAGGCATAGATCTGCGCCGCGTTGTAATAACCCCGCTTGCGCGGCTCGACGCGGGCCGCGCCGTTGGCCGCTTCGATCCGATCGACAGGATCGCCCTCCTCCTTCGCGCCAGCCTTGCCACCGAAGGTCACCTTCCATGGCGGCGGCACATGGAGCGCCCGCGGCCTGTCATCAACTGTGACAGGCGCTGCCGGCAACGGTGGCACCTCGGCGTCATAACGGATCTCCGGCGGCTTCGACGTGGCGCAGCCGCTCAGCAACAGCGAAAGCGCCGTCGCGGTGAGGATGCGGCCGCTCATTGCGACAGCTCCTTCGACCAGCTGATGGCGTCGACATAAACGCCGAGAGGGTTCTTGCGCAGCCGGTCGGCATCGTCAGGCATCGCGAGCACGATGGTGAGAATGGCGGTCCAGCGCTCGGTCGCACTCAGCGCGCCGTTGTCGTAATGTCGCTCGATCCATGCCACGCGAAAGCTCTCGGACGAGGCCCGGATGACGCTGGAGACCTCCACCGAGACCTGGGCTTTGCCGAGCCTCGCGAACGGATCATTCGTCCGGGCGTAGTCATTGAGCGCGGCTGCCCCGCGATCGCTCGTGAAGTCATAGGCGCGCAGCCAGCTCTGGCGGAGCACGATGGGATCGGCGGGGAGGCTCCTCACGTCCTCGATGAAGCGCGCGAGGTGGAAGGCGATCTGCGGATCGGTCGGTTGATACTCGGCAATCGCGGGTGCCACCCGCTGCACGTCGCCGAGATGGCCGACCTCCACCACCCAGGGCGTCACACTGCCCCGTGCCGATTGCCAGACGAGGGCCGCGGCCAGGCCGCTCGCCAGCATCAGGCACCCAAACGCCATCAGCCGCCAATTCCTGGCTTGCACGCGCGCCGAGCCGATGCGCTCATCCCAAACCTGCGCAGCCTTCTGATACGGCGTGACCGGTTGCGGCGTGCGGCCATAATGGACAGCGGGACGTTTGAACATCGTCATGGTTTGTCCTCCGAGAGATCGACGGAGCTGCCCTGCCCGCCCTGTCCGGCGCTGCGCACGGCCTGCGTCGCCGCCGAGGTGCCCTGACTGATGGTCCGCCCTGCCTTCAGCTGTTCGGCCCATCGCGGCGAGCCCGATGCGGAACCCCCGCCATCCGCCGAGCCTGCGGACGAAGGGCCTCCCGCGTTGGCCGCAGCGGCCTGTCGCAATGGACTGGCGACGGAAGCATCCGACGGGGATGACTCTCCGCCACGACGCAACGCTCGGACAACTCCGCCGCTCAGCGCCGACGCGCCCCGACCGCTACCGGTCGCCGCCGCACTCGCAAGACCGGCACCGCCCGCAATGAGCCCCGCGCCGGCAACAGCGAGACCGCCTGCCGCGAGCCCCGAGCCTGCCGCCGATGCGGCGCCGAGCTGCGGTCCGCCGGAGACGAGTCCGTTGGCGATCCCGTGACCGAAAATGCCGAGGCCGAGCAACGCCAGTGCGCCGAGCACGAGCGTCATCGCGCTTTCGATGGTCGGCGGATCACCGTTGCCGGCCGAGATCAGCTGCGAGAACTGGGTCGAGCCGATGCCAACGACCACGGCGAGCACCAGGACCTTGATGCCGGAGGACATGACATTGCCGAGCACGCGCTCCGCGGCAAAGGCCGTCTTGCCGAACAGGCCGAACGGGATCAGTACGAAGCCCGCAAGCGTCGTCAGCTTGAACTCGATCAGGGTGACGAAGAGCTGGATTGCAAGGATGAAGAAGGCGAGCAGCACCACGATCCAGGCGAACAGCAAGACTGCGATCTGAACGAAATTCTCGAAGAAACTCACATAGCCCATGAGATTAGCGGTGGCCTGCAACATCGGTCGCCCGGCATCGAGCCCGACTTGCGCGATCTTGCCCGGGCGCAGGAAGTCGGCGACCGAGAGCGCGGAGCCCGATGCCTTCAGACCGAGGCCAGCGAAGCTCTCGAAGACGATCCGGGCGAGGCTATTCCAGTTGCCGATCAAATAGGCGAAGACGCCGACGAACAACGTTTTCTTCACAAGGCGTGCGATGACATCGTCGTCGCGGCCCCAGACCCAAAACAAAGCAGCGAGGGTGAGATCGATCGCAGCCAGCGTCGTCGCCAGCGTGCCGACATCGCCCCTGACGAGACCGAAGCCGGAGTCGATGGTGCGGGTGAACGTCTCCAGGAACTGGTCGATGATTCCTGTCCCGGTCACCGCGTCCGCTCCACAGGTTCGGGCGCCGGCGAAGGCGAGCCACTGCTCGGTGTGGCCGGCAAGATCGTCCCGAAGAAGCGGCGGCGGCCCTCCGACCACAACCGACGGCATTCCGCGAAGGCGTCAGCCTGCTCGGGACGCACCGTGCGGCAGCGCGTAAGCGTCTCATCGAGCGTGTTGGACTTTGGCGCCTGCTGCCGCGTCTCCGCATCCTGCCCGCTCCGCAGCGGGATCGTGCAGGCGGAGAGAACAGCGAGCGTGGCAACTGCCACAGCGATCAGCCGTGGCCATTTCATGGGACTTATCTGCATCAATGGAACATCTGTACGTTGGAGGGCTGGTAGCCTTGACCTGGTGTCAGGAAGCGCTTGAGCTGCTCGCGGCCCTGATCCTGAGCGGCGGCGCGCTGGGCAGCATCCAGCATCACGGCCCGGCCCTGCGCGGCCACGCTCGCGGTGAGATCGGCCAATTGCTGAGCCTGCAACGCCAGGATCTGGTTGCCGGCCTGGGTGACCTGCAAAGCCCCGCTCGCGCCCTGGCTCGCCGCAATGAGCGCGGAGGACTGGGTCTTGAGCGTGTCGAGATTGCCGACGACGCCCGCTTGGACCTTGAGCGCATCCTGCAGCGCCGCCACCGAAGTCTGCCAGCGCGCCTGCGCATTGCTCATCAGCGCCTCGCTCGATTGGCTGCTGCTCGCCGGCGCATAGGTGGTCGTGAACGCCTTGTCGATCTGCTGCACATCATAGGCGAGGCGCTGGGCCTCCTTGAGCAGCTGCTGCGTGCGCTGGATCGACTGCTGCAGCTGCGCCAGCGACGAATACGGCAGGCTAGCAAGGTTCTTCGCCTGGTTGATCAGCATCTGCGCCTGGTTCTGCAGCGAGATGATTTGATTGTTGATCTGCTGCAGCTCGCGCGCGGCGGTCAGGACGTTCTGGGCGTAGTTGTTTGGGTCGAACACAACCAGCTGCGCCGACGACATGCAGGTGGACGCCGCCCAGATGACGACGGCTGCCGCAGCGCCACGGGCGAGACCAAGAGGATCCATCATGCGAGGACCTCCCGGCCATTCAGATGGGGAATGAGGTCGATCGCCCAGGGGACGCCGCGATGGGTGAGCCAGCCGGCAAGGAAGCCATCGGGTCCGTGTTCGGCAAGCACGCGTGTCATGTCGGCCTGGTCGGTCTTTGAGGACGCCGCGATCAGCGCCAGCGCGACCTCGCCGAGRCCGAGCTCGAACAGCCGGTTGCCGCGGCGCGACTGGCAATAATAGTCCCGCTTCGGCGTGGCACGGGCCAGGATTTCGATCTGGCGGTCGTTCAGCCCGAACCGTCGATAGACAGCTGTGATCTGCGGTTCGAGCGCGCGCTCGTTCGGCAGCAACAGCCGGGTCGGGCAGCTCTCGATGATGGCGGGGGCAATCTGTGATCCATCGATGTCGGAGAGCGACTGGGTGGCGAAGACAACGGACGCGTTCTTCTTGCGCAGCGTCTTCAGCCACTCCCGGAGCTGACCGGCAAAGCCGTCGTCATCCAGCGCGAGCCAGCCCTCGTCGACGATCAGAAGCGTCGGGCGCCCGTCAAGCTGGCCTTCGATGCGGTGAAAAAGATAGGCGAGCACGGCGGGCGCTGCCGCCGTGCCGATCAGACCTTCGGTCTCGAATGCCTGGACGGACGCACCACCGAGCCGCTCGGCGTCGGCATCGAGCAGCCGGCCATAGGGACCGCCACCGAGGCAGAAGGGTTGTAGCGCCCGCTTCAGCGCATTGGACTGCAGCAGGATGGAGAGGCCCGTCAGTGTCCGCTCAGACACCGGCGCCGAGGCCAGCGAGGTCAGCGCCGACCATAGATGATCCCTCACCTCAGGGGTGATGCTGATCTGCTCGCGCGAGAGTATCGCCGCGATCCAGTCGGCCGCCCAACCGCGCTCCGTCACATCCTCGATGGCCGCAAGCGGCTGCAGCGCGACCGCCTCCGATGCCTCTTCCGACGAAGCCCCGCCGAGATCATGCCAGTCGCCGCCCATGGCGAGCGCGGCCGCGCGGATCGAGCCGCCGAAATCGAAGGCGAACACCTGGGAGCCGGGATAGCGGCGGAACTGCATCGCCATCAACGCCAGGAGCACCGACTTGCCGGCACCGGTCGGGCCCACCACGAGCGTATGCCCGACGTCTCCGACATGCAGCGCGAACCTGAACGGCGTCGAGCCCTCGGTGCGCGCCACGAACAGCGGCGGCGCACCGAGATGCTGATCGCGCTGCGGGCCGGCCCAGACCGCCGATAGCGGGATCATATGGGCCATGTTCAGTGTCGAGACCGGCGGCTGGCGCACATTGGCGTAGACGTGACCAGGTAGCGACCCAAGCCAGGCCTCGACCGCGTTGACCGTCTCGACCATGCACGTGAAATCGCGGCCCTGGATCACCTTCTCGGCGAGCCGCAATCGCTCATCGGCAATGCGCGGATCCTCGTCCCAGACCGTGATGGTCGCGGTGATCAAGGCCTCCCCGATCAGATCCGAGCCGAGATCCTGAAGCGCCGCATCGGCGTCGAGCGCCTTGTTGTGGGCATCGGTGTCGACAAGTGCGGCGGCCTCGTTGGTCACGACTTCCTTGAGGAGCGCGGCAATCGACTTGCGCTTGGCGAACCACTGCCGCCGGATCCTGGTCAGCAGCCTGGTCGCGTCGCTCTTGTCGAGCATGATCGCCCGGGTCGACCAGCGATAGGGAAACGCCAGCGCGTTGAGCTCATCGAGGATTCCTGGCGTGGTGGCAGTCGGGAAACCGACGATCGTCAGTACCCGCAGGTGAGCGTCGCCCAGCCGCGGCTCGAGGCCTCCTGTCAGAGGTTGATCGGCCAGCAGCGCATCGAGATGGACCGGGATTTCGGGGACGCGGACGCGTTGCAGCTTGGTCGAGATGGTCGCATGCAGATAGGTCAGCGTCTCCTCGTCATCGAGCCAGCGACATTCCGGCATGAAGCCATCGAGCAGCTTCAGGATGCGATCCGTACGGTCGGCGAAACCACGCAGGATCTCTTGCGCATCACTGCCCTCACCTTGCGCGCGTCCCTCATACAACCAGCGCTCGGCACGCGAGGCATCTTCGGACGGCGGCAGATAGACAAAGGTTAGGAAATAGTTCGACTCGAAATGCGCGCCCTGCGCCTGGAACTGCGCACGCCGCTCGGCCTCCACCAGTGCGGAGGCGGGATCAGGGAACTGGCTCGCGGGATAGAGCTGAGACGGATACCTGAACGCCTCGACGAAGACGGCCCAGCCAGAGCCCAGCCTGCGGAGCGCATTGTTGAGCCGACCTGCGACCGCCACGAACTCGGCCGGCACCGCCGAGTCCATATCCGGCCCCCGAAAGCGCGCGCTCCGCTGCAACGAGCCATCCTTGTTGAGGACGATGCCATGATCGACCAGAGCGGCCCACGGCAGATAATCGGACAGGCGCGCATTGCTGTTGCGATATTCGCGCAAGTTCATCATGGCTCGCTCCTCACACGTTGAGATGACCGGGAATGCGCAGGTGCCGGCGCACGACCTCGACGAAGTCCGGATCGCGTTTGGCGGCCCAGACCGCCACGCCATGGCCGATCGCCCAGAACAGAAGCCCCGCGATCCAGAGCCGCAGCCCCAAGCCGAGCGCCGCAGCGAGCGTGCCATTGAGAATGGCGATGGCGCGCGGCGCACCGCCGAGCAGGATCGGCTCGGTCAGGGAGCGGCGCACAGTGACCGCAAAGCCGGGAACCGGCTGATCGGCATGGAGCGGAGCCTCCATCAGATCACTGCCCCGCCGCCGAACGAGAAGAACGCCAGGAAGAAGCTCGACGCCGCAAAGGCGATCGAGAGCCCGAAGACGATCTGGATCAGCCGGCGGAATCCTCCCGACGTGTCGCCGAAGGCGAGCGTCAGGCCCGTGCTTATGATGATGATGACCGCCAGGATCTTCGCCACGGGTCCCTGGACTGACAGCAGGATCTGATTGAGCGGCTGCTCCCATGGCATGTTGGAGCCAGCGGCCCAGGCCGGGCTTGTCGTAAAGCTGGCGAACGCCACAGCCGAGCACGTGACCGCCCCAAAAGCTGAAGAACGAGAGAGCTGCTTCATGGCTGTTCTCCTGACGCGAGTGCGAGCTGGGTGAGCTGATAGTCGCCGCGGGCATCCAGCCCATCGACGCGGGCGAGCTCGACCAGGCGCCGGTCGGCGCCGCGGCCGGCGAGCACGGCGATCACTTGAATGGTCTCGGCGATCAAAGCACGCGGCACGGTGACCACGGCTTCCTGGATCAATTGCTCCAGGCGCCTGAGCGCGCCGATCGCGGAGCCCGCATGGATGGTGCCGATGCCGCCGGGATGACCGGTGCCCCAAGCCTTCAGGAGATCCAGCGCCTCGGGGCCCCTGACTTCGCCGATCGGGATGCGATCGGGCCGCAGCCGCAACGCGGACCGCACGAGGTCCGTCAGGGTGGCAACACGATCCTTGGTCCGAAGCGACACCAGATTGGGCGCCGCACATTGCAGCTCGCGCGTATCCTCAATCAGCACCACCCGATCGACCGTTTTTGCAACTTCCGCCAGCAGCGCATTCGTCAGCGTGGTCTTGCCAGTCGAGGTGCCCCCTGCGACGAGGATGTTGCGGCGCGCGGCCACAGCTCTTCGCAAAAGGTTGGCCTGCTCGTCCGTGATGATCGCGGCTGCGACGTAATCCGCGAGCGTGAACACGGCGACCGCGGGCTTGCGGATGGCGAATACCGGCGCGGTTACGACCGGCGGCAGGAGACCTTCGAAACGCTCGCCGGTCTCCGGCAGCTCGGCCGAGACACGGGGCGCGCCAGCATGAACCTCGCTGCCGACATGATGCGCGACCAGACGCACGATGCGCTCGCCGTCGGCGGGCGACAGCGTCTCACCCGTGGCAGTCAGCCCCGAAGCGAGACGATCGACCCAGAGCCGGCCATCCGGGTTGAGCATCACCTCGAAGATGTCGGGATCATCGAGCCAGCGCCCGATCGCCGGCCCCAGCGCCGTGCGCAACATTCGCGCGCCGCGCAAACTCGCCTCGGTCCGCCCTGAATGAATCGCCATGATCACCCCCGTGACCGGCGACGGCTCCTCGCGCGTCGCTCACAGCGACGATCACAAGCTGTATCCGATAGAGGCTCGCAATGCGTTCATCGAGAACATCGCGTCCTGGCGTAGAAAGAGAAACGATATCGAAACTGCCATGGCACGAAGAAAACTGTCCTGACTGCACGCCGCTTGGGACTGGCGGTCATTTGGACCGAGGTCAGCATCCTGCCGACGCTGCTCGTTGCCAGCAGTGGCGCGACGCAGAGGTGTCGCGGCGAGCCGGTCTACGGCATCGGGTGCCGTGCCGTCTGGTCCGTCCAGAGCGAGCCGTGCCCACTGCGGCGACGAGCGCTGCGGTGTTGATCCGCGCTACCAAAGTAAGCCTTCGCCTATCTGAGTCGGCACGGCCCGCTGATGGGTCATCGTGCTGGATTGAGCTTGATGCCGAACTGCGGGGCGGCACGACGCAATTCGGCGATGAACGAGCGATGCAACCGCGACGGCGGCGTGTTGTCGCGGAAAACCAGGACCTCGCGAAACTCGACCGCAGGCCGCATCGGGCGCGTCACCAGTCCGAGCGGCTCGAAACCAGCCGCTGCGCAAGGGTTGACCATTCCGATGCCAACGCCGGCCTGCACCAGCGCGCACACAGTGCTGGAGCTCGGCGTCTCGACGACGATCCTCAGGCGGACGCCGCGCTTCTCCAGGACCTGTTCGAGGCGCTGGCGCGCCTTGTCCTCGGGCGCCAACGCAACGAAGGGCCTGTCGGCGATGTCCTCGGGAGTAATGAAATCCTTGAAGACCAGCGGATCACGCGCCGGCAAAGCGCAGACGCCGTGGCTGCGACCGAAATGCTCGTGGTGGATCCCGTTCAGATCGACCTCGTCGGCGGCAATGCCAAGATCGAAGCTGCCGCTGGCGACCAGCTCGCGGACGACCGATGACGCCCGGATCTGCAACGTCACGGGCACGCCGGGATGACGCTTGTTGAAGGCATGAATGGCCTTCGGCATCAATGTGTTCGCGAATGCGGACAGCGAGGCGATGCGGATCGCACCGGCGCCGAAGTCGCGAATCCGCGCCGCCTCCGCGCGGATCCGGTCGAGACCTACGAACGCACGATCGACCTCGGCAAACAGCAGGCGGGCCTCCGCAGTCGGCGACAGGCGTCCGCCCGAGCGATCGAATAGCGCGAATCCGACCGAACGCTCCAGTTCGGCAATTGCGCGGCTGACGGCCGGCTGGGTGATGTCGAGCAGCTCCGCGGCACGTGAAGCCGATCCGCTCAGAATGACGGCGCGGAAGGTTTCGATCTGGCGGTAATGCATCGTCCCCAATCCATAAGCTGAATGCATACCATGATGCATCTACTTCAATTGAAAGCATAGGCTGGATGCATAGCCTTCGGCAATTCGAAACGAGGCTTGCATGCACGATCTGACCTGCTGCGTTCAGCACCCTGCCGTGTCCCACGACGGCTTCTCCTCATTGGCGGTACCGACCTATCGCGCCTCGACCATCGTCTATCCCGACGCAGCCAGCTTCTTCGCGCGCAAGCATCGCGGCTTCGACGGTTATACCTACGGCCTGCACGGCACTCCGACGACGCGCACGCTTGAGGCGCAGCTCACCGCACTCCATCGCGGTGTCCGCACCATGCTCGTGCCGTCCGGGCAGGCCGCCGTCGCGGTGACCATGCTCGCTGTGCTGCTGCCAGGGCAGAAGGTCCTGATCCCGGACACCACCTATTCACCCGTTCGCAAGCTCTGCGAGGATTATCTCGCTCCACGCGGCATCTCCCACGCGGCCTACGACCCGCTGATCGGTAGCGGCATCGCCGATCTTATCGATCCGCAGACGCGTCTGATTTGGATGGAATCGCCGGGATCGGGAACGATGGAAGTGCAGGACGTTCCCACCATCGCCAGGATCGCTCGGGCGAAAGGTGTGCTCACGGGCTGTGACAACACCTGGGCCGGCCCGCTGCTGTTCAAGCCGCTCATCCATGGCGTCGACATCGCAGTCGAGGCGTTGACCAAATATGTCGGCGGCCACTCCGATCTGCTGCTCGGCTCGATCACCGTGAACGATCCGACCTTGCGCAAGTCCATCAAGGACGTGCTGCGCCTGGTCGGGATCGGCGTCTCGCCGGATGAGGCGGCGCTCGCCCTTCGCGGCATCGAGACAATGGGCGTCCGAATGGCGCATACCGGGCGCATCGCCAGGGAATTCGCGCAAAGGCTGCAAACGTCTGCGGTCGTCAGCCGGGTGCTGCATCCGGCGCTGCCTTCGTGCCCCGGGCATGAGACCTGGAAACGGGACTTCGCCGGGTCGAGCGCGGTGTTCAGCATCGTCGTGAGGCCGGAGTTCAGGGAGCGCGTCTATCCCGCGATGGCTGCGCTTCGCGTGTTTGCCATTGGCGCGTCATGGGGCGGCACGCGCAGCCTGATTGCACCGATGAACGTGGCGGGCGACCGCACCGTCCGGCGCTGGGACTCGTCAGAGTCCCTGGTGCGCATCAGTGTCGGTCTCGAGGAGCCCGGTGAGCTCTGGTCGGACGTCGAGAGCTTTCTCGCCGCCATCGCCGCAACCTGACCCCGCACCCACGAACAGCAGAGGATGACCTGATGAAGCTCCGCCGCGCATTGAGCCTGGCGATTGCCGCCGTCGGAATGAATACAGCCATGACGCTTGCTCACGCAGATGATGGCAAGCTTGCCGCTCTGCGCGCCGCCGGCACGATACGAATCGGGGTGACGCTGACCAGCGCGCCCTGGACCTTTCTCGGCACTGACAACAAGCCCGCAGGCTATGACGTCGAAATTGCGCGGGAGGTCGGGCGCCGGCTCGGGATCGCCAACGTCGTATTCGTCGGCGACAGCTTCAAGAACTTCATCGAGGGACTGAGGGGGGACAAATACGACGCCGTATTCAACGATCTGACCCCGACACCGGAGCGCGCCACGCTGGTCGACTTCGCCGAGGCCTATGGCGTGGAGGACTTCCGCATCTTCGTCAAAGCCGGCAATACGACCATCAAGGATCTCACCGATCTCAAGGGCAAGACGGTCGGAGTCACCACCGGAACGACCAACGACACCTGGGCGCGGACGAACATTCCGCAGGCCCGGATCGCCGGCTACGAAAATGGCAGCTTCATCTTCCAGGACCTCGGCGTCGGCCGGATAGACGCCACAATCATCTCGCATTTCGGCGGGCTTCGCTACGCCAAGGCGACCAATCTCGGCGTCACTGAGGTTGGGGGACCTCTGACCTATCAACTGTCGGCACCGGCGATCCGCAAGGGCGAGCCCACGCTCAAGGCGGCGATCGACCAGGCCATCGGGGAGATGCTGGCCGACGGAACGATCGACCGGATCGGCGAGACCATCATCGGCCATGAGTACAAGATGTCCGAGGCCATCGCGAAAGCGAAAGCCGAGCAGCCCGATTCCAAGCCATGATCGAGCTGCTCGTACGCTCCTGGCCGCTGCTCGAAACAGCAGTGCCGATGACACTCTTCCTTGGCCTGTCCTCCTTCTGCCTCGGCAGCGTGCTCGGCCTTGCCATCGCATTCCTTCGGCTGTCGGCCACGCGGCTCGTGCGCTGGTCGGCGTTCGCCTATGTATCGGTGTTCCGCGGCACGCCGCTGCTGGTCCAGCTTCTGCTGATCTATTTCGGCCTTCCGCGACTCGGCGTCGCGCTCGACCCGCTGCCGTCGGCGATTCTGGCGCTGACACTGTTCTCCGCTGCCTATCTCAGCGAGAACTTTCGCGCCGGCATTCTCTCGATCGACAAGGGGCAATGGGAGGCCGCTGATTCGCTCGGCATGACCCGTCGCAAGACCATCGCCCGCATCATCCTTCCCCAGGCGCTGCGCATCGCCCTTCCTCCAGTCGGAAGCCGCCTCATCGCCCTGATGAAGGACACCTCACTCGCTTCGGCCATCACGGTGGTGGAGGTGACGCGCGTCGCCGAGCAGGTCGGCGCGGCCTCGTTCCGCTATCTGGAAATGTTCCTCATTGCCGGCGCGATCTACTGGATGATCAATCAGCTGCTCACGGTGGCGCAAATGCTGATCGAGCAACGCTTGTCGAGGCACATGTCATGACCGGACCAGCCGAATGCGCCGTCTCGATCCGCGGCCTCAGCAAACGTTTCGACACGGCCCACGTGCTGCACGACATCGATCTGGACGTGGCGGCCGGCCACGTCGTGGTGCTGGTCGGTCCGTCCGGCTCGGGCAAGACCACGCTTCTGCGCAGCATCAATCTGCTGGAGCGACCGACGACGGGACGATTGACCGTCGGTGGCACCACACTGAGCTTCGCGCCCGCGGGCCCCGCGATCACGCGCACCGAAGCCGCAGCGATCCGGGAGGTTCGGCTCAAGACCGCGATGGTGTTCCAGGCTTTCAACCTGTTTCCGCACATGACGGCGCTAGCAAATGTTGCCGAAGGCCTCATCAGCGTGAAGCAGATGGCGAAGCCGGCAGCACATGTGCAGGCGATGTCACTGCTGCAGCGGATGAGCCTCGTCGACAAAGCGAATGCCTTCCCAGCGACGCTGTCGGGCGGCCAGAAGCAGCGCGTCGCGATCGCGCGAGCCCTGGCAATGAGGCCACAGATCATGCTGTTCGACGAGCCGACCTCGGCGCTCGATCCGGAACTACGGAGCGAGGTCCTGAGCGTGCTCCGCGACATCGCCGCGGGCGGAATGACGATGCTTGTCGTGACCCACGAGATGGCTTTTGCCCGCGAGATCGCCGACCAGGTCGTCTTCATGGAGGCCGGACGAATCCGCTTCGCCGGACCACCCGATGCCTTCTTCCGCAGCGACGATCCGCGGATCGTGAGATTCCTGTCCGCGATCCTGTCGTGATCGCCCGACGAGCAATCGTCGAGTCCAGCGGAGAGTCTCGGTTCGACGCCAGCACGAGCTTGGAGACAACTAACTGCCGCTAGAACTTGAATGACGTTTCGATCTCGTACGTCCGCGGCGCGCCGAGGAAGATCTGATCCGGATAGTTCGGATCGCTCCAGACCGCGTACTTCTTGTCGGTCACGTTACGAACGCGGAACGTCACTCGCGTATTGTCGACGGTCGGGAAAACCGGTGATTTTGGAATGTCGACGAAGGCGAAGACATCCGCAGTGGTATAAGCCCGCATCGTCACGACGTTGGCGTCGGTCGTGAAGCGGTCGCCGACATGGCGGACAGAGAAACCGAGTTCAACGGGCAGCCAGCCCGGATTGATGAAGCGATAGGACGCCCCGCCGTTGACCACCAGCGACGGAATGTTCGGGGGCGTGTTGCCCGAATAGGTGCCACCCGTGAAGTCGTAGTCGGCATAGCGGGCGTTGACATAGGCGACGTTCGCCCAGACCTTGCTCTCGGGTGTGGGACGAACCGCTCCCGACAACTCAACGCCCTGTGATTTCATCTTGCCCGCAAGATTGAGGCGCTGCCCGGCCTGCGCCGAGTAGACGTTGCTCCGCTCGATGTCGAACAGCGACAGCGTCCATTCGGCGCGTCCGTCCCACAGCAGGTTCTTGACGCCCGTCTCGTAGCTGCGCGCGGAAGTCAGGGTCAGCTTCTGTGTCGGGCTCAACAGGAACAGGCTGCCGACCGACAAATCGCTCGCCGTCGCATATTGGCTATAGAATGTCAGACCAGGAACGGCCTCCCAGGTGTAGCCGATCCGTCCCGTCACCGGATCCCAGCTCGCCGAATACGGAAAGCCGCTCTTCGTTGCACCGAACTTGTCAACCGACGTGCGATCCAACGTGAACGGATTGTAGCGCAGTCCGCCGATCAGCGCGAAATTATTGGTGATCTTCAGCCGGTCTTCCAGGTTGATCGCGAAGCTGTCGATGATCGCTGTCTGCCGCTGCGTTTGCAGCGTGCCGTAGTAGCCACGTACGGGATCGACGAGCGAGACCTGATCGGGAGGAGCGATCGACGCCGCCCCAGGCCTGGCGAAATCCAGGTGATAGACCTCAAAGCCCGTCACCAGCCGATTGTCCATGCCGAGGATATTCGAGTTCCAGGTCACGTCGGTATTGTTGCCGACCATGTTCTGGTTGTGATGGACATAGAAGCGTTCGCGATCGACCTGGTTCGTGTTGGCGTTGAACGCGATCACCTCGTTGTTGTACCAGTCGCGGCTGGCATTGTAGTTGTAGAACTGGCTCCTCACCGTGACGTCGTTCGTCGCGGCCCATTCGAAGCCGCCGCGGACCCAGGATTCCTTGATGGTCTTGTGACCATCCAAAACGTTGTAATTGGTCGACAATGTCCGGCTGTCGATCGTGACATTGTTGAGCGCGCTGAGGTTGTAATCTGAAATCTTGTTGCCAGATACGATCCCCGACGTGGCGAACGCGCCGCTGTAGGCAGACGTCACAAGCGGTGTGCCCTCATAGAGCTTTGCCTGATAATCCTTGAATTCAGTGGCCGCAAACACCTTGAATGTGTCGGTGAGACGATAATTCAGCTGCCCGGACACGTGCAGATTCTTGGTGTCGGTATCGTCGATGAAGCCGACCTCCCTGGACTTGCTGATGTCGAAGCGATAGTCGAGGCCGTCGATCTTGGTGCTGCCGCCGGAGCCATAGCCGCTCCGAATGCTGCCTCGGTTGTCAAAGCCGAAGAACGCCTCCTGCGTGATCGGCCCGGTGTGCGGCGCCTTGGTCACGAAGTTGATGGCCCCGCCGACGGCGCCCTGGCCCGAGACCAGCGATGACGGCCCTTTGAGGAATTCAACCCGGTCGAGGTTGAAGGTCTCCATCGTCAACGCCGTGAATCCCGTCGGACCGATATTGATGCCGTTATAGGTGACGTTGATCTGATTGCCCTGGAAGCCGCGCATGGCGTAGGCGACATCGTTCGGCGCATCTCCCGCAGTCACGCCCGTGGCACCTTTCACGGTGTCGACCGTCGTATGATAGCCCTGCTCGCGAATGGTGTCGGCGCCGACGACCTCGACGCTTGCAGGCGTTTCGCGCGGCGTCAGCCCGAGCCGGCTGGCGCTCGCGGCGACGCCGCTGGAGTTCGGCGGCGTTGCAACTCCGCGCTGATCTCCCTGTCCTTGACGATCTGCGACTGCAGCCGCAGGAGCGGCAACGGGCCGGCGCGTATTCGAACGGGTGGATTGCCGCTTCTGGGTCTCGGACGAGCGAGCGGCGGCAGAGCTCCGCGGCTTTGGCGCCGTCACATCGACCTGTGGGAGCTCGGATGGCGTCCTTGTTGCTGAGGCCGGCGGGGAAGATGTTTGTGCAGCGGCATCAACCGTCAGAAGCAGGCATGAGCCGAGCGCGACCGACAAGCTCAACGCAGAAACCGAGCAACGAAGATCACGCACAACCACCCCCAGCAGCCGGCCGGTGAACGACTGCCCCATTGCGCTCGTTCACCGCGACACTCACGGCTTCTTGATTAATCAGACTCACCGAGTATGATGTCAAGGCTGAAAGATCATACTGCGATCTGGAAAACCGAATAGGTCATTCGACGCTCCCGGGGTCGTACGCCGATCCTCGTTATCCCGAATGCCTTGATCTGCAATGGAAAGAGCATCGATGCTCGACGCGATCGACGTGACGAAGCAATTCGGTGACAAGACCGCCCTGGACGGCGTAACGCTCAGCGTTTCGCCCGGTGATATCTATTGCCTGCTCGGGGCCAATGGTGCGGGCAAGACCACGCTGATCAATCTTTTCCTGAACTTCATCCAACCGTCATCAGGACGTCTCACGATCGGCAGCCTCGATGTCGCGCAATCTCCGCTCGAGACCAAGCGCCTGCTGGCCTACATCCCCGAGCAGGTGACCCTCTATGCGACGCTGACGGGTGTCGAGAACCTCGCCTTTTTCTCGTCGCTCGCGACTGGCGATCGCCTGCCACGGTCGGAATTGCTCGCCTTGCTCGAAGCTGCCGGACTGCCTCGCCAGTCCGTCGACGACCGGGTCTCAACCTATTCCAAGGGCATGCGCCAGAAGGTCGGCATCGCGATTGCGCTCGCCAAGCAGGCCAAGGCCCTGCTTCTCGACGAGCCGACCTCCGGCCTCGATCCGTCCGCGGCCAACGAATTCTCGGAGCTGCTGATCAATGCGAGCAGGTCGGGAGTCGCGGTGCTGACCACCACACACGATCTCTTCCATGCCAAGCAGACGGGCACACGCATCGGCATCATGAAGCGCGGACGCCTCGTCGAGGAGCTCAAGAGCGAGGACGTCAGTCACGCCGACCTCGAAGCACTCTATCTCAAGCACATGAAGAACTGACGTGTTTGCATTCATTGCCGCCAAGGACGCTCGCGAGATCCTGCGTGACGGACGACTGGTGTGGGCGGGCGGACTGATTTTTCTGTTGCTTGCAGTCGCTCTCGCAGCAGGGTGGCAGCGTCATGCGCAGATCAACAGTGAGCGGAGCGCCGGTCAGGCGCTCGATTATGACGCCTGGCTCCAGCAGGGCAGGCGCCATCCGCATGATGCCGCCGAGCAGGGCATGCATGTCTTCAAGCCMGAGCCCCCTTTGTCGGTCCTCGACCCTGGCATCGAGCCCTATGTCGGATCGACGGTATGGCTGCAGGCTCATCGCCAGAGCGAACTGAAATTCCGGCCTGCGCAGGATGCCACCGGACTGCAGCGGTTTGGCGAATTGTCGCCGGCCTGGGTGCTTCAGGTGCTGCTGCCGCTGTTGATCATCGTGATCGGGTTCAACGCGATCAGCGGCGAATATGAACGCGGCACGCTGCGGCAGCTTCTGAGCCTCGGTGTCTCCGCCCGCAGTCTGCTGTTGGGAAAGGCGGCCGCGCTCGGCGGATGCATCGCCCTCCTCATTCTCCCGGCCGCCGCGATACTGTCGCTCATCCTGCTCACGGGCGCCGCTGCCGCGGACCGCCTCGACGTGCTGTGCCGGACCGCCTGGCTATTTGCCGCCTACGGTCTGTACCTCGGCTTCTATATTTTTCTCACGCTTGCCGTGTCCGCTCTGGTGCGTTCGTCACGCGCGGCTCTCGTGCTGCTGCTGGCATTCTGGGTCGCAACGACGTTGATCGCGCCCCGGGCCGCCTCTGAAGCCGCGAGCCTGCTCTATCCGACGCCATCACGCCTCGACTTCGACGAGCACCTGTCGCATGAGATTGGCGAGGCGGCAGATCAGGCGTGGGCCGCCAATTTTGGCGTCCGCACGCAATGGGACGCCGCGCTCCCGCTGAGCAAGTGGGGTGCTGCGCTGCAGGTGGACGACCATGCCGGATACGGCGTCCTCGATCAGACCTTCGGCAAGCTATGGGACACGTTCGAGCGCCAGGAGTGGATGCAACGCTGGGTCGGCATCGTTGCCCCCGTGACCGCCCTTCGCAGCTTTTCGATGGGCCTGGCCGGCACCGACTTCACACAGCACCGCGATTTCTCGTCGGCTGCGGAGGCGCACCGCCGCCTGATCCAGGACATCGTCAGCGACGACCTGATCAAGCATGCGGATCCGTTGGGGAATGCGCACTTTACCTATAAGGCTGGCCCGGAGCTGTGGGCCAGCGTGCCGCAGTTTCATTACTCGCTGCCGCGCGCGTCCTTTGCCTTGGCGCATCATTGGCAAAGCCTCATCCTTTTGGCCGTTCTGTTCGGCGTAGCTGTCGGACTGGCACACCGTGCCGTGTCCCGTCCCTTGATGCGATAGTGCGAGCCATCGACGATGATCTCTCCACAATCTCGGTCGGTTGCGAACTTCTGGCTCATCGTCCGTCACGAGGCGCGCACGCTTCTCAGAGACCGCACCCTGCCCCTGGTGTGCACGGTTCTGATGCTGATGGTCGGCTGCGGTCTGCTTGTCGGTATCGCGCAAGCCTCGCTGCGCGAGCGGATGATCGGCGAGGTGACGGCACATGAGCGCGAGACGCAGCAGAAGAACCGCGATACGTTGCAATCTGTCCTGGCGGGCAAGGACGCGCTGGTTCCGTTCTCGAATCCCGCTAATCCCGCGGCTCTCGCCGGCACACTCGCCGGCCGGCATACGGTGCTGCCAAATGCACCGCTGGCGGCACTCGCAGTCGGCCAGTCCGACATGATGCCAAATTATTACCGCATCTCTTATCTGAGCAAGGTGCAGTTCATGTACGACTCGGAGATCGAGAACCCGTGGAATCTTCTCAGCGGGCATTTCGATCTGGCCTTCGTCGTGGTGTTCGTGCTGCCCCTTCTCGTCATCGGCCTCGGCTACAATCTGCTGTCTGCGGAGCGCGAGCAGGGCACGCTGCGCATGCTGTGCTCACAGCCACTGTCACTTACAACTTTGCTGGCGGCCAAGGTGACCGTACGGCTGATCGCGCTTCTGGCCGTGGCGATCCCCTTGCCGTTGATCGTCCTTCTCGCAATCTTTCCCGAGGCACGTACGATCGCATCGATGGCTCTGATGCTGTCGTGGGCCCTGCTCATCGCCGGCTATACGCTGTTCTGGTTTAYGGTCGCAGCCTTCGTCAACGTTCTCGGCCGCCCGTCGTCGCAGAACGCCCTGATCATGGTCGCGCTCTGGACGGTCCTCGTGCTCATCCTGCCCGTTGCAATGAACCTTGCCGTGAACGCGGTCAGCCCGGCGCCGTCGCGCACCGAGCTTGCAAGCCGGACGCGGGTGGTCACCGCCGATGCTCTGCGCGAGTACGAAAATCTGTACAGCGCCGACTATCGTTACGCCTCGGACCCAGAAGCCCTGTCGGTGAAGAACGGGCAGATCGAGGTGCCGTCGCGCATGCGCGCGTTCTTCCTTGCCAAGCAGCGCGTCGATGAGCAGATCGAACCGCTGCTCAAGCGTTTCGACAGCCAACTCCTCGCGCAGCAACGTCTCGTCGACATTATCGGCTTTCTTTCACCCGCCATTCTCGTCAACGAGGCCCTAAATTCCGTTGCTGGCAATGACTCGCGCCGCTTCGTCGCCTTCAAGACCCAGACGGAAGCATTTCACGATGGCTGGCGCCGCTTCTTCGCCCCAAAGATTTCGGACAACCGTGCGATGACGCTGGATGATCTGGCTCTGTTGCCGCAATGGCGATGGGCTGAAGTTGCGGCAGCAGAGACACGCCAGCGGATCTGGTCGCGCATCGCCCTGATCCTGGCCCTCGTAATCGCGCTCGGATTGCTCGTGGTCACCAAAGCGGCCCGCCAGCCGATCGTCTAACCGCTCTCGTTTGCGGCTGCGTCTCCGACCACCCGTCGCGAGATGATCACGATCCAAAGCCCCGTCCGGAAACGGCGCGCGCCATGCGACAATTGACGAATTGCGCGCTCTGGCGTGGGACTCAGGGGCGACTGCTTCCCACGATGAGCCATCGCTGACGCGATGCGTTTCCGGACGGGGCTCGGCGGCGATCACCCGCCGCTGTCAGCCTCGGCACCTTCCAGCAAATCCTATCCCAGCAACGACAGTATGACAATCATTGACATTCTTCATACTGCGGGAACAGTATGACGGATCGATGAAATGACGCCGCTATTGTGGAGTCCGAGGGTGTGCCGCGCTGCTCCCTTGACCAAGCGCGGTGGAGCAGGACTGCACAATTGACGCTCGCGATCGGACACATCTTCGACGACCGCCCCCAAAATCTGACCCGCAAGATCGTCCTCATTTACGCGACGCTTATTGCTGCGAACGTCATGGCTTGGACCTGGGCCATCGTCCAGTTCGCCGGGCAGCCGGTCCTGCTTGGCATGGCCTCCCTAGCCTACAGCTTCGGAGTCAGGCATGCCGTCGATCCGGATCACATCGCAGCGATCGACAACGTCACGCGAAAGCTGATGCAAGAGGGCAAACGTCCAATCTCGACCGGCTTCTTCTTTGCCCTCGGTCACTCGACAGTCGTCATCGTCGCGTCGGTTCTGTTGGCGTGCTCGATTGCGGCGCTCGACGCGAAATTCAGCTGGTTTAAAGAGATTGGCGGACTGATCGGGACCAGCGTTTCGGCAGCGTTCCTGATCGTCATCGCGCTCGCAAATCTAGCAATACTATTCTCGATCTACCGCGCCTTCTCCGCGATCCGACGCGGCGAGCACGTGACCGACGATGCTCTCAACGATCTGCTTACGCGGCGAGGAGCAATCTCACGGATCTTGCGGTCGCTTTTCGCCGTCATCACGAAAAGCTGGCACATGTATCCTCTCGGATTGTTGTTCGGCCTGGGCTTCGATACGGCGACAGAAGTGAGCCTGCTGGGAATGTCTGCAACACAGGCCTCATCCGGACTGCCCGTCTGGTCGATACTCGTTCTTCCGGCGCTGTTTACCGCGGGCATGTCGCTCGTCGATACGACAGACGGGGTCGTCATGGTCCAAGCCTACGGGTGGGCATTCACGAAGCCAGTCTGTAAGCTCTACTACAATCTCACGATGACTTCGATTTCGGTCGTGGTTGCGCTGTTGATCGGCGGAATCGAGGCGCTTAGCCTCGTAGCCGACAAATGGGATCTTCATGGCGGGGTTTGGACCTTGGTCGACCAGATCAGTCAGCACTTCGGCGTCCTGGGCTATTTTATCATCGGCATCTTCGTCATCGGCTGGCTGATTGCCGTCCTGATCTTCCGTCTCGGACATCTGGATCAAACGGCCTAACCTGAAAGCTCGTCTGATTTCGCATCCTTGGCCGCAACGTCCTGAGAGATTTCCGCGGCCAGTGTCTGTCCTTTGGCTAATCGCCGTCCAAGAGCCTCGACGAAACCCTCGTAGCGCTCGCGGCCCTTGGCCTGCGCGGCGGTTTGAGCCGTATCCGGCAGCGGCGGGGTGACGGTCAGCCAGAACCGCACGAACAGCGCGAGCGCTTCATTGGCGATCGTCACGTGACGCTCGAGCCGCTCCACTTGCCGGGTCAGTCGGTCGAGACGCCGTCCTAGCGCTGCCTCCATCCGCTCGGCATTGTCGGGCGACAGATAGGACGTCAGCGCGGTCTCGACGACGAGCGCCTGCGGCACACGCTTGCGGCTGGCGTAATCAGCGAGTTGGCCTGCAAGGTCTGGAGGCAGCCGAAAGGTGTGCTTGGTGCGCATCACGAGCCTCCTTTACAGACCAAGGCCATCGTCCGGGTCCAACGCCGCCTGTCGCGGCAAGCCGCGCAGCTGTTCGCGGAGCACGCTGTTGCGCACCGTCTCAGCGTCCACTTCTCGGTCTTCAAAGTTGAACTCCTGCGCAGGCCGCGCTGGCTCCGGCACGATATCCTCATGCCCGGGAAGCTCGGGCTCCCTCCGGATCCCCGCATTCGCGGCGTCTCCGGCTGCATTCAGCGCAGGCGGCCTCCCCTGCTCTTTTGCTGCGATAGTCCGAGCGATCGGCGGCAGCCTGCTCCAGTCGTCCGCTGCTGCCCCGCCGTCTGGGTCCGTCAAAACCGGATTGGGAGGTGCCAACACCCGATCGACCAGCCGCGGATCTGCGAAGTACCGGGCCTTCTTGCCGCGGATCGGCGGAACACCGGAGACCAGCACCAACTCATCATCACTGGGCAGCTGCATCACCTCTCCCGGCGTGAGCAAAGGACGCGCCGTCTCCTGGCGTGAGACCATGAGATGTCCCAGCCAGGGGCTCAGCCGATGGCCCGCATAGTTCTTCATCGCCCGCATCTCGGTCGCGGTGCCCAGCGCATCGGACACCCGTTTGGCGGTGCGCTCGTCATTGGTCGCAAACGACACCCGGACATGGCAGTTGTCGAGGATAGCGTTGTTCGCGCCATACGCCTTTTCAATCTGGTTCAGCGACTGTGCGATCAGAAAGCTCTTCAGACCGTACCCGGCCATGAAGGCGAGTGCGGACTCGAAGAAATCGAGCCGACCGAGTGCGGGGAACTCGTCGAGCATCAGGAGCAGCCGGTGGCGCCGCTCGCGTGCCTGCAGATCCTCGGTCAGGCGGCGGCCGATCTGGTTCAGGATCAGCCGCACCAGCGGCTTGGTCCGGCTGATGTCGGACGGCGGGACCACGAGATAGAGCGTGGTCGGCTGCTCGCCTGCGACGAGATCACGGATCCGCCAGTCGCAACGGCGCGTCACCTGCGCCACGACAGGATCACGGTACAATCCGAGGAACGACATCGCGGTCGAGAGCACGCCCGAGCGCTCGTTTTCGCTCTTGTTCAGGAGCTCACGGGCGGCGGATGCGATCACCGGATGCGGCCCGGCGTCGCCGAGATGCGCTGATGTCATCATCGCGCGCAGGGTAACATCAATCGGCCGCCTCGGATCGGAAAGGAAGTTGGCCACGCCCGCCAGGGTCTTGTCCGCCTCCGCGTAAAGCACATGGAGGATGGCGCCGACGAGCAGTGCGTGGCTGGTCTTCTCCCAATGATTGCGCCGCTCCAGCGACCCTTCGGGATCGACCAGGACGTCGGCAACGTTCTGGACATCGCGGACCTCCCACTCCCCTCGCCTGACCTCAAGCAGCGGATTGTAGGCCGCGGATCGCGCATTGGTCGGATCGAACAGCAACACCCGGCCATGCCGCGCACGAAAACCCGCCGTCAGTTGCCAGTTCTCGCCCTTGATGTCGTGCACGATGCAACTGCCCGACCACGTCAGCAAGGTCGGCACAACAAGGCCAACACCCTTGCCCGAGCGGGTCGGCGCGAAGCACAGCACATGCTCCGGACCGTCATGACGAAGGTACTGATCCGCGTACCGTCCCAGCACCACGCCGTCCGGCCCCAGCAGCCCGGCAGCGGAGATCTCCTTCAGCGTCGCCCATCGCGCGGACCCGTAGGTGACGACATCGGCGGGCTCACGCGCCCGCCACACCGACATGCCGAACGCAACCGCGATCGAGGCCACACCGCCGAACGCCGCAATCAGACCTCCCTCGGCGAACACCTCGGGCGCATAGGCGTCATACGCAAACCACCACCATAAAAACGAAGGCGGGAAATAAATCGGCATACCCCACGCCAGCTCGAACCAGGGCTGCCCAAGCTGCGGTTGATACCCCAGCCGCCACGCCGTCCACTGCGTCGCGGCCCACATCGTGACAAGCACGATCGCGACGACCGCTGTGATCTGCCCCCAGAGGATTCTCGTGCCGGGCATGAGGGGCAGATCAGACTCTTAGAAAGCCGCGCGCAAGCAGCTCCGAACGCTTGGCGGCGAGCTGTTGGTAATTCTCCCCGCTCTGGACACTTGCTCGGGACGGAAGGGTGAACCAGATTGCAGCTGCGATCTGGAGAGCGACGTTCACGCCGAAAGCGGCCTGGTACGCGATTGCCGGATAGTGACCGCTGACCGCCGGCCAGAGCTGGACCACCAGTCCCGTCAGGCATTGCAAGGCGAACGCGCCGCCGATGTGGAACACGTTGAGCGCCGCATTGGCTCGTCCGGCAATCTCCTTCGGATAGTACTCGGCCAGTACAGCGTAGCTCAACACGGTCGCCGCACCGACGGAAGCAATAAACACCCAAGAGATGCACGATGGCAGCGGCAGGCGCACGATCAGCGCCAATTGCGCGGCGATGAACAGGATCGCAACGGACGACAGTAACTGACCAGGCCCGATCCCGCGCCGACGCAATCGATCGGCGACGACGCCAAGCACGAGCGCGCCGAGACTCAAGGCGACCGCCATCATCAAAAGGTTCTGCAGCAAAGCCGGCCGGCTGAGGCTATCGACATCGTTGAACCATGATGCCGCCCAAAGCCCCTGCAGCGACCAGGCCGTCCCGATGCAGGTGGCCGAAAGCGGCGCCAGCCGCCAGAAGCGGGGGTCGGCGTAAATGGTCTTCAGGCCGATCTTGGTCGTACCTGAAGCAGATGGCGACGCCGGCACGATCTTGGGCACGATCAGAAAGATCAGCAGCGAGCAGCCAAGCGATCCGAGCGCGAGAAGATTGAACAATCCACGCCAGCCGATCCAGGCGACCAGCCAGTCCGCCGGCAGCGTGGCGGTGACCGCTCCCGATGCTGCCATCATGATCATGAGGCCATTGAGCAACGGCACCCGCTCGCCCGGAAACCAGAGCAGCAGTGCCTTCAGGCCGGAGGTCATTGCGGCGGCGACGCCGAGGCCGATCAGAGCGCGGCCGGCAAGGAGAAGCAGGAAGTGATCCGAGACCGCAAACAGCGCCGCGCCAGCGGCCGCGGCCAACAGCACCGCACTCTGAACGAGCCGTGGACCATATCGATCCAGGAGAATGCCAATCGGGATCTGGGCAGCCGCGAAGGTCAGGAAGTAGACCGACGTCAACAGACCGAGATTGCCGGCGCTGAGGCCGAATTCGGCGGCGAGCGAGCCTGCTATCGTCGCATTGATGGTCCGGAACAGAAACGACAGATAGTAGGCGCCAACGAATGGCAGGAACACTCGAACGATCAGCTGCAGCATGGACATCTGGCCTGTGCCCGCCTGGCGCGGCATGGCATGAGCCTGTGAATCGTCTACCGGAACCGCGACATCGCGATCAGCGGCAGCAGATTCCGCACTGGTTTGCGAGCGCGCCATCTTCTCGCGATCATCGTCCGGCGCGCTCTGGACCGCCGCGCTGTGCCGGTCCAGCGTCTCCCGGACCAAAGAGCGACCCTGATGAACGCGGGCGGAGACCTGCGCCGCAAATTCGTCGAAGCGTTCGGCCCCGCGCTGGCAAGCTTCGTGCAAGGCAGCAGCCGGGAGGCGTGGAGCCATGGCAAACTGAAAACGCGCCTGGAGCGCGACAGCCTCGGTGACGAGCCTGACATCAGCCGCCAGTTGCTCCAGCTGTCGGTTCATGGTGCCGATACAATCGCGCACGGACTCTCCGTCGTCTTCGTCGGGGCCCAGATAGCGATCAAGAGCGGCTTCCACGAGCGCGGACCTCGACTGGCCCGGGCGTTGAACCGCGACCGCGACTGCCAAGCGTGCTGCTACGTCCTGGGAGAGATAAACGCCGATCCTGGATTTCATATTGCCACGCGGAGATGACTGAGTGGGATCGAGGGATGAGCAGCGGCGTCCACAGATTGCGGTGAGCCGATCGACGGCTCAGCGCAATCGCCGCTGGGCCAAGGAGATCGATGGGCCCGCCTCCTCGGCGTCGAGATTTCGGGGACGCTGTTTGGATGTGGGATAGCCGTGACGCCAGCAGCCGCGCTCGACGGCATCGAAGAACCCTTCAACTTGCGCATTGAAGGCGGCAGGCTCTTCCAGATTGATGGTGTGGCCCGTGTTCGGACAGATCCAAAGGCCGGCGTCGGGCAGGCACGCCTTCAGCATCAGGTTGGTGTCGACACAGGGCGTGTCCTCGTCACCGACAGCGAGCAACACAGGGACCGCCAATGTCGCCAAGCTGTCCCTGAAGTCGTACAGCGACGGACGCAACATCTGATAGCGCACCATGGTTGTCGACAGTCCCTGTACGGACAACCGCCCAAGCCGGTCCGCGAACTCCCGCCATGCGCGTAGATTTTTGTGCTTGAGCTGAATGCGCGTCGGACTGTGCGCGATCCTGTCCGCCGTCACATCCAGGCCGCGATCCATGAACGACCGCGCCAGCGTCGATGTCTGCTTCAGCCATTGCTCGCGCTGCGACGGACAACAGCCGGATCCTGCGGCGGCGGCAACGATGGCGCTGACCCGTCCTGGGTATCGTAATCCGAACTGCAGGGCGGCATAGGCGCCCATGCTGGCCCCGACCAGATGAGCACGGTCGAGCCCAAGTCCGCGGATCACCGCATCGATGTCGCCGACGGCATGCTCCCAGCCGTACAGCGCGGCATCCTCGGGAACATCGCTGGGCGGGTAGCCCCTTGCGTTATAGACGATACAACGGTGGCTGTTCGCGAAGTGACGGACTTGAGCATCCCAGCTCCGCAGGTCGGAGCCGAACTCGTGCGCAAAGATGATCGGACGGCCCTGGCCGGTTTCCTCGACATAGAGCTTGACCCCGCCGGCATCGACATACGGCATCGCGATCGTCCCCCGTTGCATATCCGCGCTCGTGGGAAGAAGGAACCGACGAGATACAAGCGAGGCAATGCCGCAACGATGCTCGTCGTAGTCTTGCGCAGAATCTCGCGGAATAACCGGGGTGCCTAAGCTCCCTGGTGGTCAGCCCCATGTCATTCGATGTCTCAGAGGCGATCAGAGGCCGAGACCGAGCTTGCGTCCAAAGCTCCAGCTCACTGCCCCTCCGCTGATGGCGATCCCGCGCACCTCGCGCCCGAGCTGCTGTTCAAGTGCCGGACGCCAAGGCACGAGCTGAAAGCCGAGCCCGTCGTCGATCATGGCGAAGCGACCGGACGCCAAGGTCACGCGCTGACGGTAGATGCCCGCGATGGGATCGCCTTCGCCGACCGGCCGGTAGGCCAGCGCCGTCTCGGCCGAAAGCCTGGATGCGGCGGTATTCAGCTCGCGCTGGCGCAGGGTGGTGAGCAGATCGCGCGCGAACACGACCTGCTGTCCTTGCCGGCGAGCGAGACCCTCAGCGGCCAGATGATCGATCCGGCGCTCCATGGCGGCCCGGACGTCCGCCCCGAAGCCGCCGGCAGCAGCAACGTGCTCGCGCGCCAGCAATTGCCGATCGAGCCATGTCGCACCATCCGCGCCCACCTGGGCGTCGAGCGCGAGATCGGATCGTGTCGCGAGCGATAGCCGCTTGCGACCCTGCGCATCGTCATACACGCGCGCCTCGACGATCGCTCCCAGTTGAGCATCGCCGGTCAGCTCGATATCGGCAAATTTGAGATGATGGGTTCGGCCATCGACGCCGTCCACGATGGCATAGGCCGAGCCTTTGAGTTCGTCGTGGAGCCCACGCGCCACGAGGCGGCCGAGCACGGAATCGGCCGGCTGATCACCATGCAGCGCAAAGCCCGCGACGTCGGGCTCCCGGCCGAAGCCGGCGATGGCCCGGTGCATGGTTTTGATGATATCGCCGCGGAGCGCAAGATCGCGCAACGTCTCCTCGAGACCCGGCTTCAGCGTCCAACGCCCTGGCGCGATCTGCTCGGCGAGACCAAGACGTTCCAGCCGGGCCGCCCTGCCCGCCATCAGTCTTCGCAGCTCTGGATCTTCCCCGCGGGCCGCTGGGCGAAGATCGGCCACGCCAGCTCCCTCGTCGGCCACAGCGCGAAGCGCACGGTCGAGCCCGGTCCAGTGCTCGGCATCGACCTCGCGCTCCAGAGCCGACTTGATCTCGTGCTCGCTGCGTGGCCCGAGCTCGAGCGCAACACGCTCCGCTGCCCGCTCGCGAAATCCGCGGCTGATATAGTCGCGGCTGATGACGAGATCCTGCCCGTCATCGCCTCGGCCGCGAACGAGAACATGGATGTGCGGATTGTCCGTGTTCCAATGGTCGACCGCGATCCAGTCCAGCCTCGTCCCGAGATCGCGCTCGGCATCGCGCATCAGTTCGCGCGTGAAGGCCCGCAGATCCTGCATGTCCGCGGCATCCTCCGGCGAGACAATGAAGCGGAAATGATGACGGTCGCTCTCGACGCTGGCAGCGAACGCCCGCTCATCGGCCTGGTCCGATCGCGCGTCAAACATCGTGGCATCCGCGCCGTCGCACGTGACGCCGTCGCGTTTGAGATAGCTGATGTGTTTGGCAAGCGGCGCCGACCGGAACTTTGTCCCGCGATGCCGAACCACCCGCGCCTTGATCACGACCCGGCGCGTCGGCGAGCGCAGCGACAATGCCAGGACAGCAGACCGGCCGCGCCCGAACCGCGCACCGGCCCTTCGTCCCTCCCGGCCAAAGTCTTTGCCTGTATGACCAGCCTTCCGGGTTGCGCGCATGACCTGGCCAACAAAACTCTTCGGCTTGGCCGGGCCACGGCCACCGTTCCTGATCCGACCGGGACGAACGCGGAAGTCGCTCTCGTCCCGGCTCATGTCGACCTCGGCGAGATGCTGACTCGGCCGACGGCGCTCGTGTTGCTGATTTGACTGCGCTTTTGCCGAGAACCGCCAGCCGGACTAACTTCGATCCCGGCTAGAACACGAATCCAACCAACCACATGCGCCCGACGGCCGTCGGCGCTTTTATCTCGCCATCCCTGGCTGAGCTTTCCGGGCTTCACCTGATTCCTCTCCAACATGCGATGATCTACGACAGGCCGCGAAGAAGGGTGCGTTCGATCATCGCCAGAGATTTTCGTCGGCATGCCGAGCAAACAACGAATTCGGCCGCGGCAGGAGGGGCGAAAGATTGACGCGGCGAGCCCCAGCCGATGATCTGTCCAAGCGCTTGCCAATTACACTTGGATGACCGCCGGCCATGCGTTGCGAACCGCGCGGGACGAACAAATTCACATGCGAGAAAGCTGCCGCTCGGACGGCATCGACCGGGCGCTGGGCTTGCACACCGGCCACGGCGGACTGAAGCTTCGCGACGTAGGCTCGCGTCTCGTCCGGCAGCGGCCGGCCTGTTGCCAGATGACGTTCATACCGCCCTGGACCCGCATTGTAGGCTGCGAGGAACCCCGGCGATCCATAACGGTCGTGCAGCTCACGAAGATAGGCTGCACCCGCCAGAATGTTGTCGTGAGGATCGAAGGGATCGGCCCCAAGGCCGTAACGGGCGCGCAGATCGCGCCAGGTCTCCGGCATGATCTGCATCAGGCCAATGGCGCCCTTCGGCGAGCGAGCCCGCCGATCACCGCCGCTTTCGATGCGAATGACGGCGTAGATCCAGTGCTCGGGAATATCGAACCGATGCGCAGCTTCGCTCACAGAACCTGCAAATGTCTCAACAGAGGACGTGCTCACGACGTGCAGACGGGAGGACGACGGCGAAGCTTGTGCTGTCGCGCCGGCGACAATCGACCATGCGAGGACTGCAGCGATGATAACGCTCTGCCCGTGCCTCCGGACGTGCGTAGCGACGACGCGAGACGTGGCCGCGACGAACGAGCCAGCGGAGGTCTGAGCGATTGAACGAGCATCGAAGGGCCGGCGACCGTCGTGCATCGTCACTCCTCCCCGCTCACCCACAGCGGCTCGGCGTGACCGACGATGGCGGACATCGGCAGCACGCCGAAATATCGCCCATCGAGGGAGATCGCCGAGCGCGTGTTCATCAGAAAGGCTTCATCGTCCCTGAGCGTTCGGCAGCCCTGCCACACCGGCAGCGGCCGACCCCGGCTGTCACGCTCTTGCGCCTGCCCCACCTCGACCGCGTCGATGAGGATCGCGAGCCCGTGTCTGCAGACGACCTGCCCGGATAATGCCGCGACATGCTTCATCATCGGTACGCCGCGCGGCAGGTAGCCTCGGCTCATCAGGAAATTGGCGATCGGCTGCGGCGGCTGCACAGCGACGATTTCGCCGATGGAGCGATCGCCGCTTTGGCGCACACGGTAGAGACCCGTCGGGACGCTTGCAGAAAGGTTCCAGACAAGGCGGACGGTCGACGACTGCGGCACAGCCGATACGGCGATGGCAGCCACGCCGATGAACGCAAGACGAAGCACAGCATCCGTCGTCATCGCGCAAACCTCCGCCGGTGCAGCCACGCCTGATGCCGTCCGTGCGTGTAGTCGCGCGGCACCTCGTGAGCGGACAGGCGATTGTGAACGTGCTGCCAGTAGTCAGGCGCGGCCTCGGCTGGATCGATACCGAGCGCCTCCACCCTGTCGATCCGCTGCAACACGGCTTCGACTCTCGGCCAACCAGCAAGCCGCAACAGGATCTCGCCGCCAGGACGCACGAACGGAACGGTCGAGTATCCCTGCCCCGGCGCGACGGCCCTGACGATGTCGATGCGCGAGACAACCGTCCCGAAATCGTTCGATGCCCACCGCACGAACGCGAAAATGCTGCTTGGCGCGAAGGACAGGATGCGCCGGCGCTTGTCGATGATGGTCTCTTCGACCGCACGGCCGAACCGAATCCAGTTCTCGATCCGCTTCTCGAGCCAGAGCAACTCCACCTGTGTGAGATCGCTCATGCTGCCCTCCGGCGAGAGCAGATGTTCTGATCCGCGCAATCCCGGACGGCCGGCGAGACCGTGTAGCCGCCCCCAGGGTTCCGTGCCCGATCAGGCTCACGGACGCCGCGCCGAGGCTGCGCGCCCTGGTCATCACCAGGCGTGCAACATGCGCTGTCCGTTAGAAGGAATCCGAAGGATTCCTTGTTAGTAAAGTTAAGGGTCGCCCAAGCAATTGAACTGACAGCGGTTTTGATCGATTTTGGTCCCCGATAGCACGAGGATCCGGTCCCCGATAGCACGAGGGTTTTGGTCCCCGATAGCACGAGCTGATTCACAGGTTTTCCCCAGAGGCAGTGATGATGCCGCGCTTGCGCAGGCGCGCTGCGAACGGGTCTTCGGGAATAGGCGCAAAGGACAGGAGCTCGCGGTCTCGCAATCCCGGCTCAATGGCGAGCCGGTAGCCGGGCAGCGTCTGGCGGCGGACGATGTCGCGCAGGTCGTAGGCGAAGTGCTTGAGCGGCGAGAGGCTGCCCGACTTGGCGTGCAGATGCGCAACGTCGAAGCTCCAGCCGCCCTGTTGGCGCCCGCCATGCTTACGAACAAGCCGATAAAGCCAGCGCTCAAGTCCCCCCCTCAGATCGAAATATGCGCGGTCGATCGTGAGCACGAGCGCATTATCGAGAACGCCCGAATAGAACCAGTCCGGCAGGATCAGCTGCAGACCGGAGGGCTTGCCATGGGCATCCGCCGTCTCCCGCCATTCGTTGATCCAGGAGAAGCGATGCCGCCGCCGTTCCGTGAGCTGGCGGATCGACGTCAGCACAGTCGTCGCCTGCAGGCGATCGAGTCCGGCCTTGAGACGATCGTAATCGCGCGCGCCGGTCCCGCGTCCGACGAAGGTCAGGATCTCGTGCGGCGTCGCCGCCATCAGACGCGAGGTTCTCAGGCCCGCGTCGCGTGCTTCGACGATCTGCGACGCCGCCCAGATCAGCACGTCCGCGTCCCAGATCGTCGCCATCCCGTGCTCCGGGACCGCCTCGACGCGGATCGTGATTGTCCCTGCGCGAAAATCGATCGGAACGACGCGCCTGCTCTTGGCGAGCGAGAAGAAGGGATAAGCCATCAGATCCTGCGCGTCGCGAGGCGCGAGATCGCCCGGCAGCGCACGAAACAGCTCGAGCTGCTCGCGCTCGGCGCGCCAGCTGCCGCGCATGGCTAAGCACCCCTCGAGCGCTGCGCGGGGGGTTCGTAGCCGGCGTATCGCACGAGGCCTGAATGCCGCTTGGCCGGCAGCACGGTGCCCTGCCCCGGATCAGCGGTTGAGGTCTTGGTGCCGCGGTCGGCCCAAGCCTTGAGGTCTTCGAGCGCGTAGACGACGCGACCGCCGATCTTGCGATAGGTCGGACCGGTGCCGTAGGTCCTGTGCTTTTCGAGGGTGCGGCCGGACAGGCCGAGATAGCGCGCAGCTTCGGGCGTTCGGAGAAAGCGTGGCGGCAGGCCGGCGACGGGATCGGGCATTTTGCACCTCCAGGAGAGCCTCGCGCAACGATCGAGCGACGTTGCGTGTCGACGGCCATGATGGAGGCGTAGGAGCGCGAAGGAGGATGCCGAAGACGAGGGGGGTCATGTTCGGCCCCCTCTGCGCGATCCTATTCGTCCTTGCGCCGCGGACGCAGCAGCTGGAGATAGCCGCCGCGAATCAGCGACAATCCAGATTGAACGAGGCGTCTGGTGCGGCTGCGCAGATCGTGCGTTTTCCAGCTACGCGCCGAAATGCGCCCAGCCCCGAACAGAGCGTCGGCGATGGCGCGATAGTTGTTACCCTGCTGCCAAGCGTCGAGCGCGCGCAGGGTCAACACGAGGCGCGCGCGCCGCTGCTCCGTCCAGCCGTCCGACGTTGGACCAAGCGGGCGTCCTTTCAGCGCACGCCAGAGACGATCCGCCGCCTCGTGCCGTACCTTGAACTCACGGTCGTAAGGCAGCAGCACCGTGTACGACGCACGCGTCAGCGGCTTCGTCTGCAACCACAGACGATGCTGAACGCCGCCGAGGCTGACGACCACGTGCCAGCCATCCGCCGCCAGCCGGAGCTGGTGTGGCGCCAACGGCGGAAGCTTCAACGTCGGGGTGACGACGGGGAAGCGCTTGTCGAGCTCGGCCAGCGCGAGCACCGTCGACGAGCGTTCGGGCGCCCAGAAGACGATCTGGGCATCAAAGGAGAGCGCGGGGTCAGGTGCGAAATATCAACCCCCAGCGCCTCCGAAACGTTGCTGGATCATCACGATCAGCACGAGCTGTCGCGGAATACTGCGCCCGATAGTTCGGAGACCGGCGGACACACTCCCAGGCCAGGCCTGGACGGTCCGCGCGATGCATGTTCGCGTAGGCCTTGGGTGCGCGCCAATCAAATTCCGACATCGTGCTGTCCTCATCAGGTTAGGACTGCCACGGAATATCCGAATGATGGCGCCATTTCTGATTGCGGTGCTGATTCTTTTAGCGCGTCGGTACTTTGATGCAGGCTGCGCGCTCCACCAACTACACGATTGCTTGAAACGATCGGGTTCCGCAGTGGTTGCACAACGTCAGGTCTCGGGAGGTCCACGCAACAAGCCGTTGTAGCCCTCCTCCGACATCCACTTCGCCCGCGCCAGATGGCTGTCGAAGGCGCGCCGGGCCCGCTCGGGTTCCCTGATCGGATCGATATGGAGAACGATCTGGGCGACCTCTTTCCAATCGGCGCCAGCCGCCTCCGCATCGAGCATGCGGAGATACGTCACGATGTGTTCCTCGTCATAGGGCGTCAGGACGGGATCGCTCGGAGCGTTGTCCGCGACATCGGGATCGAGCGGTGGAAAGGACATCGTTCACAAACCTGAAAAGGGCAAACGCGACGTTCATTCGGGGGAGCAGAGGCGCAGCGGGAGCCTTACGCTGTCCCGGCGCTGGGCGCCATTAGCCAACGGATTCAATCGCTTGGGGCTTCATTGTAGAAAATACTCCGTGGTGAAATACTCGACAAGCCTGTGCTGTCTTGGAGATGAATATCCGAGACATCCTGGCGACGAATCTGAAGCACCTGCGCCGAACGAAAGGTGTGTCGCAGGAGGAGCTTGCGCATCGCGCGGAGATCGACCGGACCTATATCAGCATGATCGAACGAAGCCGCAATGCGGTTTCCATCGACGTGCTCGCTGCTCTTGCTGGTGGTCTCGGGGTCGAGCCGGCGGACCTGTTGAAGCCGCCGCCTCTCTCGGGCGATCAAAAGAAGAAAGCACGCCGCATTCCAAACCGGTAATGCCAAAGCTTGCTCAAAGTTTGGCGCTGTCGTCGATCGTCACAGTTTTTGGCGGCATCGCGCCCCGGCTTCCCCGAGGGACAAGAACTTGGGGAGCAAGGCGACGTTCAACCTAGCCATAGCGGCTTCCTTTTCAGCCCACAGGCTGGAATCAATAAGGAATGACCGCCCTCACCCGCCGCCACGATTCCAAGGCCCCAGAAGAGACCTGGCGCATCTACTTCGGCGACATTCAAGCCGGTACGATTGCCAAGAACAAGGGATCAATCGGATCACCGGCTTGGCAATGGTTCTGCGGCTTTTATCCGGGCAGTCATCCCGGCGAGCAGAGTGTCGGCACGGCAGCATCGTTCGCAGAGGCGCGCTCGGCATTTGAGAGCGCGTGGCGCGCATTCGTTTCACGTCGATCTCCGGGAGATTTCGACGAGTGGCGTCGACATCAAGCGTTCACGGCCTGGAAATACGCGATGTGGGACGCCGGCTGCCGCCTCCCAACCCAGAATACGTCCGGCCGATCCCGGTGCTTCTGCGGTGCGGAGATCGATCTCAGGACGAACGAGGGACACGTCTACTCAACACATATGGACACCACGCAGTGATGAGCGCTGGAGCGGACTGAGCCTTAGAATGTGCAACCTCTGCAGCATCACCACCAATCAGGCTGCAATCGCGGCGCTGTTTCGGATCGTCCGCCGATATTAGGGTAATCTTCCTCCGATGCCGGGTGTCTTCCCGGACTACCCGGCACCCGTCATTCGCGGCAACGGAGAAGACCGCGAGATGCTGATGATGCGCTGGGGGGATGCCGCCGCCTCCAAGAACCGGCGGGCCACCCGTGACGAACATCCGCAACACCTCGTCTCCGCATTGGCGGGGCTGGCTGAAGCCTGAGAACCGTTGCCTCGTGCCCTTCAACAGCTTTGCGGAATACGCGCCAGAGCCGAACCCCGAGACCAAGAAGGATGTGGTCCGGTTCGCGTTGTCTGACGATCGCTCATTGACCGGAATCTGGACCGAATTCAAAGGTGAGCGCGGCACGAAATCGAAGCCGATCCCCGGTCCTCACCTAGTCTACGGCTTCCTGACGACCGCACCTAGCGCAATCGTCGAGCCGATCCACCCCAAGGCGATGCCGATGATCCCAACGACCGATTAGGAACGGGACGTGTGGCTACGTGCCCCTTGGGACGAAGCTAGAGCGTCGCAGTGTCCGCTATCGAATGATGCCCTCAAGGTCGTCGCGCGCGGTCCCGCAAAGGAAGATGCAATATCGCAGCCCAGTCGAGCAATTTTGACCAGACGGAGCCGATGAGTTGCGTTCTTCTTCTCTGTCATGCTGGAGGAGCTTCGCAATGGCGACGGGTGCGCGTTGGGCTGAGCTGCTAACATGCCCGAAATGTAGAAAGTCCGGGCTTGTGCAGCTTTCTCAACCGGGTGGATCGACATACGAATATCGTGCGGAATCCGTTCCGGACGGGTTCAAGATCGCTTGCACTGAATATGGTGAACTCTACTGGTGTCGCGGTTGCCGCCGGGAGGCGATTCACAGCGACCCGGGCCGACTGCATGCGACGAGCAAGCCTGTCGTCGCATCAACTCCTTTACTGAATTCTCCTTTTCCAATCCTGCGAACAAAACCTTTAGATCGGGATCATAACACTTGACTCTTGCCGACCAAGCTGACGCTAAACGACCCCGAAATTAATCCGTTCAACCATAGCCTATGTAATTGTACACCTGCCGGCCTTGCTCCTCATTTAGATATGACCGATCAATGGCAAGCCTCGCGCAAGATGATGCTGTTTCACCTCGAAGCAGCGTCTTCATACGCCGAAGAGCTCGGCGAAGCGACGACTCTGCACCTGATTGATCGTACGAGACGAGAAATCGAACAGCCATTCCTGGAAGAGCAGGCTTATGAGTCGAAGCCGCCGAGCGTGGCGTGAGCCTGTAGAATTTCGAACGTGCCACTCTCGGCTAGAGAACACCTAGTTGGAGAGGGGTGGATCCGAAATCTGACCAGCAACTGTCGAACTCTGGCTCCAGCTTTGGCTCCGCTGGGGTTACCCATGCGGAGCAATCAGTGAACTAACCCGGACGTCTTGCGAAGGAGGCTGTACCGATCAGCATGAGGGGCCCCACCGAGTGTTTCCCGACCTCGTCTCCCCGCCGCGACATTAGCCACGGACGTCTTCGGGATCAATTGCCGATGTCTTAAGTCGCCGCTTGAAGCCGATCCGCAGAGACCTCTCACCGGTCTCCCAGCCACGATGCCGGCTGCTGCAGGCATTTCATTGCATTTGCGGCATTCTGAATACTGGACTATGGTTGTGTCGGCCCCACGCCCTGCCGTAAGCAGGTGTGAAGCTCCCCGCCACGACGGATCATGGGCACGAGCCACCACAGGCGCAATTTGCGCCCGTTCTCGTCGTTATTCCCTATGCGAAGCAAAACCGCTGCATTCGGCACAGGCGCCGTCATTGGCACACTAGGCGGACTGGTTGGTCTTGGCGGCGCCGAGTTCCGGCTGCCGATTCTCATCGGCTTATTCAAGTTTCGTGGCCTCGAGGCCGTGGTCCTGAACAAGGCCACCAGCCTGATCGTAGTCGCAACGGCGCTCCTTTTCCGAGCTCGCACCGTGCCGTTCGCCGAGGTCGGCACGCATTGGCCCACCATCGTCAACTTGCTCGCCGGCAGCCTTGTCGGTGCCTACTTCGGCGCGTCGTGGGCCACTCGGCTCAAGTCCGAGACGCTCTACAAGATCATTGCCGTGCTGCTGGTTCTCATTGCTGCCGTGCTCCTGTTTGCCCATGATGCACATTCGAGCGCGCTACCGTTTGATGGCTGGAGCCTGGTGGTGGCCGGCGTGGCCGCTGGTTTCGCTATCGGCGTGGTGGCATCACTTCTAGGCGTCGCTGGCGGGGAGTTTCTAATCCCCACGCTGATCCTGCTGTTCGGCGCAGAGGTAAAGCTCGCTGGCAGCCTTTCGCTGGCTGTCAGCCTGCCGACAATGCTCGTCGGATTCGCGCGCTATAGCCGAGACCAGAGCTTCATCGTGATCCGCAGCAACTGGCAGTTCATGCTGGTGATGGCGGCCGGTTCAATGGTCGGTACCTTTGTCGGCGGCCGGCTTCTTGGCATTGTGCCCAGCGCGATACTATTGCCAGCGCTTGCGGCAATTTTGCTGATTTCATCGATCAAGGTCTGGAGGCATACGTAACCATCGCTTTGGGGCTATCTACCAACATTGAATCACGGCTCATCTTGAACCTTAACTCTGAATAAGCGACGTCCGCTTCTGAGCTTGACCGGTCGCAGCAGCCCCCCGCTAAAGGCGCGGTCGATAGCGCCCCGCCCGGACAATCCGAGCAGGGCGCGATCGTCTCACTCCGCCGTCTTGCGCGGCCGCGACCAGAGGAGCGTATAGCCCTCCCCGCCCTCGTCATCGAACAGGTTGGCGTAGATCGGGGCGTTGAAAGAGGGGTCGTCGAGCTTGAGCGAGAGGTAGTCGCGTCCCTCCTCGGAGCGGCGCGCCCAGGCGGCGCCGATCTCGACCCTGCCTGCGTAGACGCGGTGGCTGGGCGCGTTCTCGCTGGAGCGGTTGGCTTCGGGGACGATGCGCACGCCCTTGGCCTTGAGGCTCAGGGTGATGATCTCGCCCTGGAAATCGTCGCCGACCTTCTTGAAGGAACCGATGGAAGCCATGTTGTCTCTCCTTGGGTGGTTCGGGCCGCGACCAACGCGGCCTCGATGGCGCATCTCGGGCGAACGGCGATCGACGGCGCACCAGCAGGGCCGGAGCGGCAGCGGAGGACGGCGCCGGACAACTTTCTTGTCCCGCGAGGAATGGGCGGCTCCGCCCAGGGGAAGAAAGTTGGCCGGCGGCGTTGCGCTCAGGCGATCGAGGCGTAGCCGGYCTTCGGCCAGATCAAGCCATCACGAGGCAAGGTGCGTCGCCGTCCCGATCAGCTTCCAGGAGAGACATGGTGAGCCGCGGCCGCACAAGACGTCCGACGAACAAGGCGTATGATCAGAAGCCGCCGACAAGAAAAGCGCGTGGCGATTTCTCTCCCGTGTCAGCGAACCTGCCGTAAGCCGATCAGCCAATGTTTTGCGCTGGAAAGATCGTTCCGCGGCGGTCGCAGCTCCGGTACGACATGACCCGCCTTCGCCTAGCTGAGCACATTCGTGCTTGCGAACAACGTCGTAGACCCTTCGAGACCAAGGCGGCTGACTGCCCAGTCCAGGTTCACAGCCGCAAAGAGTGGAGAGGCCGATCGCCGCCCTGCCTGGACTGCAACGGGCGGGCCAGATCGTGACTGAGCAACTCGTGCAGAGCGCATCCGCCCGCCAGGAACGCACCCAGCCAACCGATGATCTCACTCCAGAGCGGCGATGGCCCAGCAAGTAAGGCAACACCCAGCGCCGTGTGACGGCCGGCCATTGCTGCCGGGACGAGAAAGGCAGCTGCTACGAAGCCGCGCATCAGCGGGGATCGCGAAGTTGCGAACAGGACCCGGCCGACGGTCAGGATGAGAGCCGCCGCGGTCAGCCCCGCCAAAAATGCCCAGGCGATCCCGACGCCTGCACTCAGGACCGCCATGCCGGTGCTGACCGCAACGAAGAACGGGAGAGCGTGAACAGCCAGCTTAAACAGCGCGCGGCACAACAGTCCGACGCTGATCAGTCCAAGGATGAGAGTAATCGCAGGCATGGCGGTGGCCTCCGTGCAAAGCTATGACGGGATGCGCCTTCCACCACCACCGCGGCGCGATCCGAACAATATGCATCCCGATTTGGACAAAGTTGCGGAGAGTCGTTCCGACGCTCGAGCGGCGTCCGACGCGTTGTGAGGTCGGCGGAGCGTTGAGGAGTTGACGGCGCTCACGCGCCGCCCTTCCCGAAGGTCCAGACGGGAATACCTGTCTCTTATACACATCTAGATGTGTATAAGAGACAGCCTGTGAGGTCGGCGGAGCGTTGAGGAGTTGACGGCGCTTACGCGCCGCCTTTCCCGAAGGTCCATACGGGAATGCCGAGGCGACGGGCCTTGTCGGCGAGGTTGCCCTGGATCCCCGAGCCGGGGAAGACCATGACGCCGATCGGAAGCGCCTCAAGCATGGCGTCGTTGCGCTTGAACGGTGCTGCCTTGTTGTGCCTCGTCCAGTCGGGCTTGAAGGCGATCTGCGGCACCTTCCGGTTCGCGGCCCATTTGGAGGCGATCAATTCGGCGCCTTTTGGCGAGCCGCCATGCAAGAGGACCATGTCGGGGTGCTTGGCGTGGACCTTGTCGAGCCGGTCCCAGATGAGTGCGACATCGTTGAAATCCGGTCCGCCGGTGAGTGCGATCTTCGGCCCCTGCGGTAGGATGACCTCGGTCTCAGCGCGGCGCTTGGCGGCGAGGAAGTCACGGGAGTCGATCATGGCAGCCGTCAGCGTGCGATGGTTGACCTGGGATCCCGATCGCGGGCGCCAGGGTGATCGCGTATGCAATTCGAAGGCCTCCGCGGCAAGGTCGCGGAAGAGCTCCATGGCGTTGCGGCGCTCGACCAGCGACAGTCCTTCCGACGTCAGCCGCTCGAGCTCGACGGAGCGGACCTCCGAGCCGTTCTGCTCGCGCTGGCTCGATCGCTGCGCCTGCTCGTTGTCGTCGAGTTCGCGCTCGAGGCGCATCGTCGCACGGTGGAACAGGTTGACCGTCGACCACAAGAGSTCCTTGAGCTCGGGCTCGAGGCGGGTGTCGGAGAGCGTCGCCACTAGGGCGTCGAAGATGTCGGCGACCGCACCGGTGATGGCCCTGCCCTCCGGCAGCGGCCGTGGATCAGGCTCGTCGTCGAAGGGCCGGTAGCCATACAGTTGGAGTTCGACCAAAGCGTCGTCGGTCGTCGACCGGGGGTCGTGCGGCTCACGCATCTCGTCGTGGTGGTCGGACATGGGGATCTCGTCTGTGATCTCTGACCGCGCCGATCGCGGCCTTCCATAGCGATCTCCCAGACGGCGGGCGGACCGGACCAGAACCCGCTGATCCCTTCGAGCAGCGGGCCGGAGCGACAGCGGAGGATGGCGGTGCGCGGCTATTTTGCTTCGCGATGCAAAGGCCCGCACACGGGCCGGCGGAAAATAGCCGCGCACCGCCATTGCCGGACCGGACCGCCTGCCGTCCGATCGCCTCTGAAGAAGGCCCCGGCGCGGTTCTCAAGTCTCAGATGGGATTTTCCTGCCCGCCCACGAGTCGCGAGCGCCGAGCAGCCCCCCGACACTGGACCGACGTTTAGGCCGACATCACGTCCATGAAGCGCGCGGCGTCCTCCCGCAACAGCTGATGGCGCAGCATGTCCCGGAGCTGGGCTTTCCCGAAGGCGCGCAGATCTTCGTTGAAATCCCCCAGGCGAGTATAGAAGGCGATTGCCTCGATGCAGCGTCGAGCGCTCGTACCGTCAATGCCTTCGCCGCAGTGATGCCGGCAGCATCAGCGTCGACAGCGACATAGAGCGGCGCAGCGTGCGCCAGCCACAGCAGCGTGGCGAGATGGTTGGCGGAGAGTGCGGCGGCCACCGGCAGGGATGGCAGCACCGTCCGCAACGACAACATGGTCTCGATGCCCTCGCCGGCCGCCAGTACGTCATCAGCGATCCCGAAGCGAACGGCGTGCCCAAGCAGGTCACCCATGGCCTGCCGCCGCGTATCGATCAGCCTTGCCCAGCCTTCGACGATGGTCGCGTGTGAAGCGCGAAGCGAAAAGCCGTATGGCTCTCCGACTTTGCGCTTCGGTTGGCCGCGCGGAATTTCGGGCTCCGCCGGCAGCGAGCATTGGACGCGCTCCGCGTGCGCCCGGATCAGAACTCCCCATGGAGGCGGCAGGCGAAGATCGAGACCGGTCCACGGTCGGCGTTGTAGGCGGGATTTGCGATGAACTGATAGTCCGCGGTGACGATGACGTTCTTGGTGACCTGGTAGGCGTAGAACGCCTCAAGAATTTGCTCGGAGCGATAGTTGAGCTGGCCGTCCCCGATCAAGAGGCCGTTTCCGCCGGCGGCGAGATAATCACGATGCGCAGTGGAGAGCCCATTGACAGCACCGCCGATACCGACCGTATCGTTCGGTCGTCCCCAATAGCTGCCCTTGATGGAGACACCGCCGGCCAAGCTGCGGTCGATATCGGTGAAGGAGAGAATTTCGTTCTGGCCGTCGTTCCAACTCGCCCGGGCGAACACGCCGATATCTTGGGCGACCTGCTGCTCGAGATTGGCATAGACGCCGTACTTCGGATTAACGTGACGGATGCTCGCCATCACGTCGTTGATATCCCGGGTGGGTTCCAACGCTGCGAGGGCGATCGCTTGGCGATAATTACCCATGACGCCCTGATTCACGAACGCGCCGAGCCGCAGCTTGCCGGGCTGATCGAAGATGGTGTGGCGCTCCTCGAACTCAATCACGGCGCCGCCGGTCTTGAATGTCAAGATGTCGCTGTTTGGCTGGGACGGCACCTCGACAAAGGCGGCACGCACCGCCCAATCCTTGCGATTGAGCTCGACCATGGCGCCGCGTGTATAGCCTGGAAGGTCAGCGGGAAAATCATACGCCCCCGATTCCCAGATCGACCAATTCATGAAATCGGCGCGCGGGTCATGTGCATAGGCATTGTTGTCGAAGAAATCGCCGATCGCAAAGCGGCCGACAACCAGCGTGACACGGTCGATGTCGCGCTTGCCGGGAAGCTGGTTGGGACCGTCCGTGACCTCCTCCTGCTCGCCACCCAGACCCCAGGTCTGCTTGAGGTAGTAACGTTGGGGACGAATCTTCGGAAACGCCGCGCCCGCCTTTTGCGCTTCCCCATTAGGAAAGCCGGCGATGCCCAACGTCCCATTCAGGCCAAAGCCCTGCGCGAGCTCGGGGTTGAAATAGAACTCCCCGCCGTCCCACAGCCGCACGCCAAGGAATGCCGTCGTGGTCCAAGTCTGCTGCAATTGCGCACCACCTGGAAGGCTGTTTGTTCCCGCATAGGGCGAACGGAACGCTGGATAGGCCTGCGGCAGGAACGTCGTCTGCGCGTGGATCGTCCAGTCGTTCGATTCGGGATGCGCGGTCTTGGCCTCCGCTGCCGGCTTCCAGAGTGTGTCGCCGAACTGATAGTTGAGCCCGACCTTGGCAAGATGAATGCGCGGGTCGAGATTGACGCCCGGCAGCCCGAAGCCGCTGAGGTCATACGCCTGACGCGCCAGGTCGACATAGTCGTATTCGAGCTTGGCGGTCCAGTTGCCACTGACCGCGAATTCGAGGCCGACGCCCGCCGTCCAGCCGGGCTGATAGCGGCCGATGATCGCCCCGCTGCCGTCATTGATGCCGACATGGGTGTGCCCCCAGGCAAAGCCGCCGGTGACAAAAGGCATCCATCGCCCATAGGCGTAGCCGACGCGGCCCCGCAAGGTACCGACGTAGTCAAGCGTCGCATTGAAGGGCGCGGGCGCCTGCGCCAACGCCGCCTGGTCTGCCGGGCTCGTGAACGACGCATCCGCTTCCAGACCCAGCACCATGTGATTGGCGAATTCGCGATTGTAACCCACCTGGTACCCGCTGATCAGGCCGGTGGGGCCATGTGGAAAGAACACGCCCTGCAGGGGAAGCGAATTGGTGCCGGGACCGAAGCTTCCACCGCCGTAGCCCCAGTGGCCGCCAACATAGAAGCCGGTCCAATCGTAGACGGCTCTTGCCGCCCTTGCCTTGAACGGCAGCTCGACCGCGAGGCCAGGACCGGAAAGCGCGAGCACTCCCACTGCCAAGACAGTTGCGGCACTCTTGGGGGATCGGCGGAGCCCGTTCATGGAGGGACGATTTCGAGCAAGCATTTGGATGGTCTCATCTCAACAAAGGATTACCAATCGGATGCCCGCCGTCTGTGACGGCGGTACAACAAGCTTTCTGATCAGGGTCGGCTTGTTCACCTCACCAGGCCCCAGCCGAACCGCCAGACGTGGTTGCTCCATCGAATGGCGCACCTGGTGCCAGCCAGATCGAGAACTCCGGCCCGATAAAGCTGGTAAGAGAGGCGCAGCATGACAATCGCGATGCCGATGACCACGCTTGCGACGTGTCGCTGCGCACGACTTCGGAACAGCACCCACGTCTCGATGTGCATAACCGAACCTACAACCATTGACCGAACCGGCGAATGTAGAACCGCTTGATCAATTGCGTGAGCAGGCAATAGCTCAGCAGAATCCCGATGAGCCACGGGAAATACGACATCGGAAGCGGCACCATGCCGACATGCGCGCCAAGCGGCGAGAATGGCAGGTAGATGCCGATCGCCATGATGCTGACCGTCAGCAGGATGACCGGGGTAGCGGCCCGGCTCTGGATGAACGGGATGTGCTGTGTGCGCTCTGGATGAACGGGATGTGCTGTGTGCGGATCATGTGGACGATCAGAGTCTGCGTCAGCAGGCCGACCACGAACCAGCCGGATTGAAACAGCGATTGTTTCTCGACCGAATCCGCCCCGAATACGTGCCACATCACGATGAAGGTCACGATATCGAAGATGGAGCTGATCGGGCCGATGAACACCATGAAGCGAGCAACGCCACCTGCATCCCACTTCCTGGGCTGGGTGAGGTAGTCCCGGTCCACGTCGTCCCACGGAATAGAGACCTGGGAGATGTCATAGAGCAGATTCTGGATCAGCAATTGGATCGGCAGCATTGGCAGGAACGGCAGGAACACGCTCGCGACCAGGACGCTGAACACGTTGCCGAAGTTCGAGCTGGCCGTCATCTTGATGTATTTGATGATATTGGCGAAGGTCTTGCGCCCCTCGATCACCGCTTCTTCGAGAACCAGAAGGCTCTTTTCGAGCAGGATGATATCCGCCGATTCCTTGGCGATATCGACGGCCGTATCGACCGAGATGCCAACATCCGCATCCTTCAGCGCGGCGGCATCGTTAATGCCGTCGCCCAGATAGCCGACGGTGTGGCCCTTGCTCTGGAGGGCGCGAATCACTCGCGACTTCTCCAGAGGTGACATCTTGGTGAAGATGGTGGTCCGCTCGGCAGCTTCTGCCAGCTCGGCGTCAGCCAGGGCCGCCACGTCCTTTCCTGCCATCGCCAAGTCGACCGCGAGCCCGACCTCCTTGCAGATCTTGCGCGTGACGACCTCGTTGTCGCCGGTGATGATCTTGACCGCGACCCCGTGCTCGTTGAGCGCCGCAATAGCTTCGCGCGCCGTCTCCTTCGGAGGGTCGAGGAAGGCCACGTAGCCGGCAAGAACCAGCTCCTTCTCGTCCGCAACCGTGTAGGCGCGGTCCTCCGGAGGAAGCTCCTTGTAAGCGACCGCCAGCGCGCGCAGGCCGTCCTCGTTCAGGTCGCGCGTGATCTCGCGCACGTTCCGTCGCATCTCATCGGTGAACGGCACCACGCCCTCGGGCGCTGCAGCATTCTCGTCGGCGAACGCGCAGAGCCCCAGCACTTCCTCGATCGCGCCCTTGCAGACCAGCAGGTTCTTGCCGCCGTTGCGAACGATCACCGACATACGGCGACGTACGAAATCGAACGGAATCTCATCGACCTTCTGATAATGCTGCACCTTGCCGACCAGCTCCAACTGATCGGCGTATTCCAGCACGGCCACGTCGAGCAGATTTTTCAGGCCGGTCTGATGGAAGCTGTTGAGCCAGGCCAACTCCAGAACCTGGCTGTCCTCATTGCCATGAATGTCGAGATGCCGCTCAAGGATGACCCGATTTTGCGTCAGCGTCCCCGTCTTGTCGGTGCATAGGATGTCCATCGCACCAAAATTCTGGATGGCATTGAGCCGCTTCACGATGCTTTTGCGTCGCGCCATCATCACCGCGCCCTTGGCGAGGTTGGCGGTGACGATCATCGGCAGCATTTCAGGCGTCAGACCAACCGCGACCGAAACCGCAAAAAGCAACGACTCCAGCCAATCGCCCTTGGTGATACCGTTGATGAGGAACACCAGCGGTGTCATCACCAGCAGGAAGCGGATCAGCATCCAGCTGACGCGATTGACGCCGATGTCGAAGCTCGTGAGCGGCCGTGCGCCGACGATATCCCGCGCCATGGCGCCGAAGTAGGTCGTATCGCCTGTCGCCACCACGACGGCGGTCGCGGTGCCGCTCACCACATTCGTGCCCATGAAACTCGCCGTCTCCAGTTCGAGCGGGCTGCGAGCGAGGCTTCTCGGGCTCGGCAGGAGCGGATATTTCTCCAGCGGAAGAGACTCGCCCGTCAGCATGGCCTGGCTGACGAAGAGATCCTTGGCGCTCAAGAGCCGCACATCGGCCGGGACCATGTCGCCGGCCGACAGATGGACGATGTCACCCGGCACCAATGCCGAAATCGGCAACTCTTGCGCGCGCGGCATGCCGGCGCGCAGCACCGCCGTCGTCGAGCTCACCATCGCTTTCAGCTCTTCAGCGGCCTGGTTCGACCGGAATTCCTGCCAGAAGCGCAACAGCGTGCTCAGCAGGACCATCGCGGAGAGCACGATGACCGTCCTGAACGAGCGATCGTCCGGCGCGGCGAAAATCACATCGGAAAATAAGGAAACGATGCTGACCGCGAACAGCACGCCGTTGAACGGCGTCAGGAAGGCCTCGAATAGCTGATGATACCAAGTCGGCGGCTTCTCGTGACTTACTTCATTGAGGCCATACTGCTCCTGCCGCCGTTCGACCTGTTGTTCGGTCAGGCCAGTTGGCGTCGCCTCCAGACGAGCCAGCGCTTGCTCTGGCGAGCATTCGCATAGCTCGACCAGGAGAGACGAAACGACCCGCCCTTTGCTGCCCATCTCACGGTTGTTTTGCGGCGGCTTTGTCACTTTATTCATGGCACGTTGCTCTGGAATGGGAGGTAATCGATCGAAGTCGGAGCGTATCCAGACACGATGGGACGCGCCCGCCAGGCGTGCGCCTTGGCAGGGAGGAAGCGTGCGACAGTGTGCGAAAGAGCCGGACTAGGCGGCTTGGCGGAGGTTATTGCAACTGACGCCCTCGTCAGTTGCGGCGCCGCCGTCTACGGCCCAGCGACATTCAAGCCTGCCGCTGGCCGGGTTGGTGCGCCACACCATCACGAGCGCCGTGCGTGCCGGCGCGCCGGTGTCGCGACGGTTCTCGAGGAAACTGACCTGATTGACGCGGTTCGCCCGGCTTCCCTCAGGCCCGGGCGCAGCGGCATTGCCGCGAAGAAACGTGACGTTCGTGTTCATGGCTCACCTCTCGGATAGCGACCCCGACGGGTCCCGAGAGGCGAGGACGACAGGCCCTAGGCCCGGCCGCTGCTCGCCCGACGGGCAACGTCGGGGGCGTATCCGGTTGATTTTTTGGATGTCCGACGGAGGCGCTTCGCCTCGGCCGGACTGCGACTAGGGGAACTGTCCATATTCCTGTTTCGGTTGGCTGAAATGCTCCGGAACTCCCGGCGCGCGGTTCGAATGCTCTCCGAGATATTGTTTGTCAAGCCGGAAATCGAGAGCAGCCCGAACGGTGCGAGTTGATCATTGACCGAACGGCTCTGCTGGATTTCCACCATGACGCGACGGGTCAGCGAACTTTGGCCTGCCGCCTGCCAGTCGGTCCTCGCCAGCTGAACATCCATACCACCCGCGCCTGGTTCGGCCATGTCTTGATCCGCACCACCAACATCGATGCCGAAACAGACATCACGCTGAAGGCCAACGACGTAGCTCTTTGCAGAGTCAGTCAGCTACGACCCGTTGGTGTATGGAAGGAGGACAAGGCTGTCATGGCCTTTCCGAAATCCTTGTGAGTCAGGAGCGATATTTCGGCGTTTCGCTAAGCACTCCTGCTTTGAGTGTTGCTGGACGCAGCGCAGCGATCACCCTCTTGAAGGCCGGCGCGACTTTGTCCGGTATGGCGGCACATCGGCCAGGACGGCCCAGAACACCATCTGTCACTCCGTACTGACCGTTCCCTGGCGTATGAAGCGAACGACATCCTGCGGCGCGAGCTGGATGCGCAATTTCGCGCGCAGTGCGCGGGGGCCAAATGCACGCAGGTCCTCGTTGAAGTCGCCTCTCCGTGGAGACAGGGCAAGGGCCTCAATGCCAGCCGCTTCGGCGCGTTTGATCAACGCTCTGAGCGCCATGCAACCCGCTGCATCGTCGTCCCGAGCGATATACAGTCGCCGCAGTGCGAATGGGAACAGCATGGCGGCGAGATGGTTGGCTGAGAGCGCAGCAGCCATGGGCATGGCAGGCAGCGCACAGCGCAAGGATAGCATCGTCTCGATGCCTTCGCCGACAACGAGGACGTCGTCGGCCGAGCTAAAGCGGACGGCATGGCCGAGCAGACCACCCATGGCCCGTCGCGGCGTGTCGACCGGCGCCTTGCCGAGACGGATCGGATCGAAGCCATTCGGATCGAGCCAAGTACGGTGCGCGCCGGTGATGCGACCATCGAGATCGGTCACACGCGCGATCATCGCCGGCCAGGTCTCGGTCGGCGAACCGTCGTCCGGCCGATAGTAGCAGCGCGGGTTAAACCGCAGCGCGCCTGCATCATGGACAGCCTTGATGCCGCGACTATTCAGGTAGGTCTCGACGAGCGTGCAGCGGATCGGCTGCGACATGGCGAAGAGACGCTGCGCCGCTTCCGGCGATCCGGCGGGGGCGGATGTGCGAATGAGCGTTGGGCTTCGGCGCGGTTCGGCGCGAGGCAGACTCAGAAAGCGTCGTGCCTCAGCGGCAACATCGTGAAAGTCAACCAGGCCGCAGCTCTCGCGGATCACGTCGAGCAAATCGCCATGTTCGGCCGAGGCGGCATCGGTCCAATGCCCGGCGGCGCCAGGACCGTAGTCTGGGCCGCTGAGTCGGACGAACATTGAGCGGCCGGGCGTATTGCGAGCATCGCCCACCGTCCAGTAGCGGCCCTGGCGCCGCCCGTTGGAGAGATAGTGACGGCACACCGCCTCGGCCTCACGCGCGAGGCGGCGCGCCAGCTCTGACGCGTCGCCTGCCATCACGGTCGCTCCCGCCCACGGACTTGCGCAATCGGAAAGCGCTCCAGAACCTTGGTCAGGACCGCCGCGCCGCTTGCATCGGTCGGCACGAACATCCGTAGCTTCCAGGAGATGATCTCACCGAACAGCCCATAGGCCCTGAGACAATCTCTAAGTCCCTCGGTGAATCCCGACAGCTCGATCCGATCGACACCCATGACACGGGCTCGCCGCAGCTGCAGGCCTTCGGCGAGATCGAGCACATGGCCGTCGCGCAGCAATGCCGCGGACGCGTCTTCAGCTGCGAGCGCCGGTCTCTCCGCCGACATTGCCGTGACCCAACTGAGCGGGACCTTCCGGCCGATGATGCGCTCGCCTGCATTGGTCTGGAGACGGTAGACCCGCGTCGACTCCTGGGGGAGGCGCTTCCAGATCGGCAGCAGCAGCCCGGTGACGAGGTAGATCGTGCTGGTCGTGAACTCAGGGATCGATGCGAGCTCTGCGCTCCAGCCGGCCTTGAACTGCTCGCGATCGGCCTCGACCCAATCATGCTCGGCGAGCTTGGCCAGCGGCAGAGTGCGGCGTCCCATCGGTCCGATCAAATGGACCCGTGGCTCGATCTCGCCATCGTCGAGCAGCCAACTCGGCGCCGGCACCTGGACCGCCGCTCGCCCCGAGCGAACATTGCGCAGCGGAACGGCGCGGCGTTGCAGCAACCGCTCCAAAGCCTCGTTCAGCGGCATGGGCCGGTTGCGATCGCGCTGGGTGATGGTGACGAGATGCGTTTCGGCGCCTGTCGCCGGATGGCTGTAGATCGTGCGCCGCTCCGTGACGACGAAGCTCTCGGCGCGTAGCGTCTCCAGGCCCGCATCGTAAGTCCCAGACGCGATTGCACCCTCGATCCGGGCTGCCAGCAGCTGCTCGAACACAGTGAAGAGAATGTTCTGCAGCTCGATCGTCAGTGCCAGCAGCCGGTTCAGGAACGTCGTGATCGGCGGCAGCTGGTCGCGCAAGCCGTTGTCGTCCGTGAGCTTCAATCCTGTCGCCTGCTCGAACCGCTGCAGCGAGCAGCTTCCGACCTGGCCGCGGGCGAGAAGCCCGTAGAGCTGCCGCAGAGCATCGCGGGCGTGCGGGCTTTCGAGATTGTCCTCGGCGCGGAACAGCCCCTGCCCGCCGGTCTGGCGCTGACCGCGGGTGATGGCTCCCAGCGTGTCAAGCCGGCGAGCAATCGTCGAGAGAAATCGCTTCTCGGCCTTCACATCCGTCGCGATCGGACGAAACAGCGGCGGTTGGGCCTGGTTGGTGCGGTTGGTCCGCCCAAGCCCCTGGATCGCGGCATCCGCCTTCCAGCCTGGCTCCAGCAGATAATGCACCCGCAGCCGCTTGTTCTTGGCCGAGAGCTCGGCGTGGTAGCTGCGCCCGGTGCCGCCGGCATCCGAGAACACCAGGATACGCTTCTGGTCATCCATGAACGCGGCGGCCTCCGCGAGATTGGCAGAGGCCGCCCTCGTCTCGACCGCGAGCCGATCACGGATACGGATGATCCGTCGCGACCTTCCCGTGACCTCGGCGACCATATCGGTGCCGAACCGCTGGACGATCTGGTCGAGCGCGCCGGGCACCGGAGCAAGCGAAGCAAGATGCTCGATCATTTGGTCGCGGCGCGCGACCGCCTCGCGGCTCTCCACCGGCTGACCGTCGCGATAGACCGGCCGCGACAACAAATTGCCCTCGCTGTCCGTGAACGGCTCGTAGAGCTGGACCGGGAAGGAATGGGCGAGGTAGTCGAGAACATACTCGCGGGGCGTGATGTCGACCTGGACGTCGCCCCAGTCCTCGGTCGGGATCTCGGCTAGGCGGCGCTCCATCAGGGCTTCGCCGGTCGAGACGATCTGGATGACCGCGGCATGGCCGGCGTCGAGATCACGCTTGATCGCGTTGATCAGCGTCGGCGTCTTCATCGAGGTCAGGAGGTGCCCAAAGAACCGCTGCTTGGCGGATTCGAAGGCCGAGCGCGCCGCCGACTTGGCCTGCGCATTGAGCGTGCCGGTTGCGCCGGTGATATTGGCCGCGCGCATCGCCGCCTCGAGATTGTTGTGAATGACCGCGAACGCCTCGGCATAAGCGTCGTAGATCCTGACCTGCTCGTCCGTCAGCCGGTGCTCGAGCAGCTCGTATTCGATGCCCTCGAAGGACAACGACCGCGCAGCATAGAGGCCGAGCGCCTTGAGATCCCTGGCCATCACCTCCATGGCAGCGACTCCGCCCTCCTCGATCGCCGCCACGAAATCCGCCCGCGTCGCAAACGGGAAGTCCGCGCCGCCCCACAATCCAAGCCGCTGGGCATAAGCCAGATTATGGACGGTGGTCGCGCCCGTGGCCGAGACGTAGACGATGCGGGCATTGGGCAGCGCATGCTGGAGTCTCAAGCCGGCGCGGCCCTGCTGTGAAGCCGCCTGCTCGCCCCGATCGCCCTTGTTGCCCGCGGCGTTCTGCATCGCATGGCTCTCGTCGAAGATGATCACGCCGTCGAAATCCCGCCCCACCCAGTCGACGATCTGGCGGACGCGGGAAAGCTTCTCGGCCTTCTCATCGGTCCGTAGCGTGGCGTAGGTCGTAAAAAGGATGGCTTGATCGAGCCGGATCGGCGTTCCCTGGCGGAAGCGCGACAGCGGCGTGACCAGCAACCGCTCCATGCCCAGCGCCGCCCAGTCGCGCTGGGCGTCCTCGATCAGCTTGTCGGACTTGCTGACCCAGATCGCCCGGCGCCGTCCCTTCAGCCAATTGTCGAGCAGGATGCCCGCGACCTGGCGGCCTTTCCCAGCGCCCGTGCCATCGCCAAGGAACCAGCCGCGCCGGAAGCGCACCGCGCCCTCCGCGTCCTCGCTGGCCGCACGGACCTGGTCGAAAGTCTCGTCGACAGTCCATAAACCCGCCAGGAAGCCGGCATGCGCCTCGCCCGCATAGATGATGCTCTCGAGCTGCGCGTCTGACAGGACGCCATCGGCGATGAGGGCAGGCAGCAGATGCGGCCGATACGCCGGCTTGGGCGGCGCGACGGAGGCCATGGCCGCGGATTGCACGAGCTTCGTCGGATGCGGCTGTGCGCTCGGGATGCGGATCGACTGCAGCTGATAAGCCTCGTACAGCGCGTCAATCAGGCGGGGTCCTTCCGTGGGCGCATCATCCACCAGCTCGTAAGCGAGTTCACTGCCCGCCGGCTCGAACGACATTGGCGATGGAGAGGAGCAGCTAGAGGCCAATGCGCCCTGGTCTTTCGGACGCAGACCGGCACGCATGTCCACCCGCGCAACAAAACGGCCCCCCATCGGCAGCCGCGGCGGTACGAGCGCCGTGATCCAACTAAGCAAGGTCCTCACGTCGGGCGCCATCCCGGCCGACTGCGGAAAGACACGAGGATCCAGCGCCGGCTGCTTGTCGATCACGAGCAGCCGTGTGGCCGTCGTCGTCCCCTGCCGCGCATAGACGGCGCCATCGATCGCAGCAGAGAACACGAGGCGGCCTCGCTCCTGCAGACATACGAAGGCGTCCGTCCAGGTCGGATTCTCCGGCGCAAAACCAGCGGCCGTGATTGCGACCAGCCGTCCTCCATCTCCAAGCCGAGCCAGCGCCGAAGAGAGATGGCGCAACGTCGTATCGGCCAGAGGGCGATCCACGTTCGCGGTCGCCGAGAACGGCGGATTCATCAAGACGACGCTTGGAACAAGAGCGGCATTGAGATGATCATCGATCTGCGCGGCATCGAGGCGCGTCACGATCAAGCCCGCGAACACCAGATCGAGTAAGGCGGCGCGGCTTGCAGCGAGCTCGTTGAGCAGGAGCGAGCCGCCGGCGAGTTCCGCGAAGACAGCCAGGCTCCCCGTCCCCGCTGAGGGCTCGAGCACACGGTCGGCCGATGTAATTTGCCCTGCCGCGGCCACAGCAAGTGCCAACGGCAACGGCGTCGAGAACTGCTGAAAACTCTGGCTCTCCAGCGAGCGTCTGGTATGGCTCGGCAGAAGCGCTGCGATCTTTGCGATCATCGGCAGCATGGCCGAGGGCATGCCATGGCTCGCCTTGATCATCGCCGGACCGTACTTGGCGAGGAACAGAACAGAAGCGACCTCGCAGGCCTCGTACGCCGTCTTCCAATCCCAGCTGCCCTCGGCATCACTGGCGCCAAAGGCGGTCTGCATCGTCAGGCGTAGGCACCTTGCATCGATGCGCTCGCCACGGGTGAGGATTGGCAGCAGCAACTCAGCTGCACGAAGGACGGCCTTGGCGCGCGCAAGGAGCGCGAAGGATGCCGTACGGCAGCTCGTCTCGGTGATCATGTCTAGGAACCTCAGAGGAGAGCGGGATGCGGAAGAACACCGCCGAATGCTCTCTCTGCTCCGGCGGCCTCACCCGCGCTGCTCCGCCTCTCTCACTCTCGATCCGCTTGAGGAGACGGTGACCTCAACGAAAAAAGCCCGGCCGATCTGGCCGGGCTTCCGTCAACGGTTTCTCCGGGCCCGAGGCGATCCTCCCCCGGCGAGGGTCATTCCGCGGCAACGATCTCCTCGACTTCGTCTGCGCCTTCCGTTGCCTCCTCATCCTCGTTGAGGAACGCCGGCAGGCTGTCGGCATCGGCGCCTTCGACTGCCGGCGTGATGTCCGCCTCGGCGCCACGCAGCGGCTCGGGCAACCAGCGGCTGCCGTCGAGCAGCCGTTCGGCTTCCCGCGCCATGTCCGGCTTCTTCAGATGCGCGATGAGCTGAACCGAAGCTTCGCCCTTCGCTTCGCGCACCGTCTGCAAKATGCGGTGCTTGGTGACGCGCCCGAGGTAATTGTCCACGGTGGGCTTCCAGCCGGCGCTGACCAGATCGAGCCCGACGGCGCGCGACAAACGGTCAGCCTGGTCGAGGCGGCCGCGAACGCCATGTGCTGACAGCCGGCCCTGATGCACCCGGTTGGCCGGCTCGAAGATCGCGTTCACGGCCTGGGAGGCGCAATGGGCGAACAGCTCGGCCTGGGCTGTTCCGTCCATCGCCGTCAACGCTGCCCAGAGGTCCTTGTCGCTGGCCGGCAGTTTCGCCTTCCAGGATGCGTGACGGGCGGCGATGGCCTTTGCCGGAACGCTGTCTTGCAAGCCGGGCGGCTGCGCCGGGAAGCTCGGCGTACGCAGCGAGATCTCCAGGCAATTGAGCGTCGAACCGAACGGATAGAATGTCGCCAGCACGAAGCTGTGCAACACCGCCTGGAACGCGATCGAGGGCTCTCGGCCGAGCGCATCGCGAAGGGCGAGCGTGCGATATGCTGAGAGCTCGCTGATCAACCGGTCGGGCAATGGGCGCTCGACATCCTCCCCGTCCTCATCAGACCCATCCTGCTCGCCGTTACCGACGACGATCGTCGGCGCCCTTCCCCTGACGTCCGCATCCGGAATGCCGGTATCGTCATCGCCGTCGGCTCCGGCTTCGGCCTCCGGCTCAGCGCGGATCGCCGCGACCTCATCCTCCGGACGGACGAAGCCACGGGCGACACGGAGGCCCCCCTCGGAGTCGATGCTGACGAACGCGCCGGCCCGCGACATCTCGGCGGCCTCGTAGATCATCGGCCGTTCGTCGAACGACTGCAGCGCCGCCTCGATCTCACCGAGGCGCCGATCGACGACCTCGGGCAGTTCGTCGGCCTGGCCATAGTCCGCCTCGAGCTTGGCCTGCTCGGTCCGCAGCGCTTCGATGGCCGCCTGCTCATCGGCGGTGAGTTCGGCCGGCTCTCCGTGAAGCTCGCGCAAGCCATGCGCATGTCCGAACGGGAAATCGACAGCGGCTGCGATCCACTTCCAGCCCTCAGCGCCGATCCGCTCCGCTTCCGTCTGCAGCTTCTCCGCCACGAGCCGATCGAGCAGCGCGATATCCTGCAGCCAGCCACCGTCATCGGCCTCGAACAGATCCCGCAGCACCACGCCGCCGGCGGCCTCGTAAGCGGCAAGCCCGACGAACTGAGCCCTGCGATCGAACGCCCGCACCGTCTGTTCCGTGAGCTGACGGCGGATCTGGTAGGGCGCATCGCAGCCGGATCGGCTGACCTTGTCCCAGACCTCCTGCTGACGCACATGATCCGTCGTCACCGTAAACGCCATCAACTGCTCGAGCGTCATACCGTCGGCCGCATAGACATCGAGCAGCGCCGGTGCGACAGCAGCAAGCCGCAGCCGCTGCTTGACGACCGCAACCGTCACGAAATGCCTCGCCGCGATCTCCTCCTCGCCCATGCCGCTGTCGCGCAACGCCTGGAATGCGCGGAACTGGTCGAAGGGATGCATGTTTTAGATTATGCGTCAAGTGTCCTGTTAGCTGGATGACTCTGATTCTGTGGCCTTTCTGGCTGCATCCTGCATTTTGGGTGTATTTTTGGCTTTGAATCGCAGCCGGTGGGAGTCAATCCCGATGTCTTTCTCGACGGAAGCGATAGTCGCGCTTTGATGCGCGTAGTGCTTTGGCGATAGCCTTGTTGATGTCGTCGAGATTGCAGGACTCCGGGTGGAACTTGCGGCCAGCCCATCGATGCATGGCTTCGTGTTCTTCATGATCGGGGTCGAGCCAGGCTTCGAGGAAGTTGGCATAGCCTGAAGGCCCACCAGAGTCTTCGGGAGGACCTGAACGTTTGGCGGCGACGCAGCGCGGATATTTGGTCCCCTCCTCGCGCGCGACGCGCTCCAGCCGCAGCCGATGACGCCAATTGTCGCCAAAGTCGTATTCGTAAAGGATCGTAAGAGGGCTCTCGTCGGGATCGTAGGGAAAGTGAAGGTCGATCATCCTGACCTCGGTCGCCTCGAAGATCCGGCTGTCGGACAGGCCGTCCTCATTGAACTCCSGGGCCCCGTAGATGAGACCGCCGATATTGAACTGATGCAAATGGCTGTCGGTCCAGCCGAAGGCGGCTTGCAGCACCTCGTGGAGTTGGGCGAGGTTGAGAGTGATTGGCAGCTCGAGAGTGCGGCTGATCCTGGGCTCGATGTCGAGGATATGAACCTCGGCGCGCACAATGAAGCTGTCTGGATCGAAGGGGTCAAGCATGCCGCAGATCATGCCGCGCATGATTGTCGCAGGCAATGGATGGGGCGACAAATATCCTTCGGCGAGCGCGGCGACACGAAGCGGCAACGTAGACAACGTCAGGATTTCGGCCCGCGAGCGAGCGGCACTGGCTTCGCAGCGCGATCGCGCTCGGCGATCAGGCGGGCGTTATGACGCTTCTGCCGCTCAACCTCCGTTTCGGCTTCGAGGATGCGCTTCAGCAGTGCGGCATTTTCCGTCACCATGCGCCGCTCTTCGATCTGCAAGACCTGGATCAGAGTGCGCTGCTGGGCGAGTTTGTCTTCCCAGGCCGCCAACTTTTCGGGGACGATCTTGCGATCGCTGGCGCGACGCAACTCATCGATCATCGAGCGATGGTTGGTGTAGATGGCGTTACGACCGACACGCGCCTCGCGTGCAAGCGTCGCGACGGTCAGCCGGTAGGATCGCTTTTGCAGGTCCGTGTGTGTGGGCAGACCCTTCACCAGCCGTTCCAGAGCATCGCGCAGCTTGCAGTGGGTGTTGCGCAGGCGTTTTTCGGCAGGCGTGAGGGCCGGCATTTTGCTGGTCTTACGCGTCATGGCGAGCATCCTTTCCATGGTCGAGTTCGCCAAGGATGCGATCGCATTCGGCAATCCGTGTTTCAGCGAGTTGCCGGCTGACCGGGTCCAGGTCAGGATGGCCGAGAAGATCGGCATTGCGATCGCGGCGGGCCTGCCAGACAGGCCTGTGCCTGGCGGTGACGGCGAAGTTGGCGCAGGTGAGACACGTGCTTTCGGTTCTCAGCACAGGATTCGGGCCACGCTCGTCGCCAAAGCAGGCAGCCGTTTCGACGCGATAGACGCAATAGCCCCAGTCGCAGACCCCAAGGCGGAGGTCGGTCTCTTCCATCAGGAAGCGGACATAAGCCTGGACATCGCCGTCGCGTGTGCGTCCGCGGAACTGCGAGCGAGCGGCGATCATGCGTCCACCCTTGCCGGCGAGCGCCGTCGCCGTTAGCACCTCTTCCAGGGCGGCGCAGGTTTCTTCCTGAGTATGCCGGTCGATCAGATCGTCGAGCGCGAAGTCGGTTCCGACATAGCCACGATCGGTCATGGCCCGGGTCACATGACCGAAGTGCGCCTGAAGCGCATGCAGGCCTGTGCGGTCGCGTTTGCCGACGAAGCGGGCAAACGTCTTGCGGCCCTGATGCGTGTTCAGATGCCAAGGCTCGCCCTCGTGGTCCGGCAGGCCGATGAACGGCGCAAACAGATCATTCAGCCGCCTTATGATCGTGGAGCCGACGGGGAGGTCAATGCGGGCGGCAGGACCGACCAACCCGTTGCTGGCCATCGCCAGGAAGAGATCGTCTCGTCCGCTTTGGGCCCGCAGGCGGGCGGTCAGCCGCTCCATCACCACGACAGCCCGCTCGACGGGTGCCGGCGCAACCCAGCGATGGGCTTCGCCATCGATGCCACGCGCCGTCTTGTAAATCCGCCCGACGAGATAGGCGAAGCTCTCGCTGCCGTCCCCGGCAGGATGCTGCTGGATGCAGCCGACCTGAAGGCCGAGGATCTCCGAGATCCGGGCGCCGACAAGATAGCTGACCACCACAAAGCAGGCGTCGTAAATGCGATCGGCGACATAGCGCAGCTGCTTGGTGCTGGTGACCGGCGCCTCGTGCCAGGCAGCTTCCTCCCCAGGCAGTGTCGCGAAGGTGAACGGCGCGATTGCGTCGGTCACGATGAAGCCGGCCTTCGTCTGGCTGATCCCGTTAGCGAGCGCATGGTCATAGACGGACTGCGCCTGGGCCTGCAGAGCGATGACGTCGTCGGCCGGGGTCCCGATCAGTCGCAGCGCCGCCGAGACCAGGGGCACAGCGATCGCGTCCGGCGTATAAGGCAGCCAGCCCCGGTCGCGGCGAACGAACGGCGGCGCGATCCCCGGGAATGGATCGGCGATCGCCACTTCCGGGAACTTTGCTCCCTGCAGATAAAGGCGCGTCAGCAGATTGGCGTGGTTTTGCAGCGTGGTGCTCTTCAGCGGCTTACCCGGCTTGCGGCCCGGACGCTGCGCCATCGCCGTCATAAACCGGTCGCAGGCGTCGCGGTCGAGATCGGCAAAGCACCGATATCCCTGCGCCGCCATCCAGCGGATCAGCATCCGCAACCTATTGAAGACGGAGACGATCGTCATTTCATGAGCGTTGCGGTACCCAGGAGGCGGGTCGAGCTTCAGGCTCCACAGGAACAGCTTCGCCGCCTCTCGCCAGTCAGCCCATCGCGGATCACTGAACCGGCTGTCGTCAGCAAGAACAAAACTCCAGTCGAGCGAGAAGTCAGCTCGGTTGCTGCCAGGGCGACGCCCGTCGAGATGCCAGACCTGATCCAACCACACCGAGCGTGTCGAGATCCGAAGCGGCGCACGTGCTTCGGCGGGAAGAGGGAATGCCGTGGAAGCCGTCATCGCTCACTCCAGCGGCGGAAGCGGTGCGAGGGCCAGCATTCGTTGATCGGCATCACCTCGCAGTGTTTGCGGGAAGTCCGGCAGGATGTCGTCGACCAAGATGCGCAGGCTCGGCGCATACAGGAGCTCGAAGCGACGCGGATCAATGCGTTCACGCGCCCGCTCCAGTTCGCCGATCGCCTGAAGGATGCGCGCCATGTGCTCCACATTGATCGGTATGACCAGTCCCGGGCAGCGCAGACATCCGCCGAAGTGCCGGCAGACCCGACCTGCTATCGAGTCTGGTGCTGTGCCCGCGACCGGGTTGAGGCAATCATGACTGAACGGAACCGTCGCATTGCTCGCCAGCGCAATCCGGTCGCGCTGCGCCCGATCCTCGCAGTTCACCTTCGCGCCGACGATCCAGCCGAGCATCAGCTCCTGCAATCGGGCGATTGTCTCGCGCTGGATGCGGCGCGTCTGCGGCCCCTTGATGTAAAGCTCGGTCGTGTCGGCGCGGACATGGTTGAGCACATCCTGTGTCGCGACGATGTCGCCGCCAGACGCCTTGTAATATTCGGTGGCGACGCTGCCGCGCAGCAGAACGGCGGCAAAGTCCGGCAAGAGCTGACGTGCGCGCTCCGGTGCAGCCTTGTTCCAGATGGCGATCCGGGCATTGGAGCGTTTGATGAACGGCTTCAGGGCGTGCGACAAGGTCGCTTCCGCAATGAGCGTGACCATATTCTTCTTCTCGCTCTTCACCAGGAACAGGCGGTTTCGATCCTGCCGGCTGGCCCGGGCTACGAGCGGCGCCGTCATCGCCAGCAACCTGTCGATCAGATTCGGCGCCGCGTAGCGGCGTCGGCGGTCGAACGATCGCCTTTGCGCGCGTTTCACCTTGGCGCCGGCCCGAGGCTTGGCCCACTCGACGATGATACGATGCTCGTCGAGCGGATGTGCCACCTGGCAATCGCGCGTGATGAGCCGCAGCGCATCCGGATTGCCCGCCGTCTGGATCGAAAGCGCGATGAAGAACGCCGCGACCGTCTCGCCGGTCAGGTGCATGTAGCCGCCAAGATGACGAAGCCCGCCATGGCGGTTGGCCGCCGATATGTTGATGCCGCTACGGATCGCTTCCGTGCGCGACGGCAGGACACCGTCACCCACGGCTGCAAACGCCCGGATCAGTTCGCAAAGCTCGGGATCGACGCCATCAACCGGCCCGCGCGCCCCAATGATCTTCCGCCCAGCCTCGAAGCGATCCCATGCCTCGTCGATCTCCTCATAGCACGCGCGCAGGATCGCTTTGAGGTCCCCTCCGCCAAGGCGCGGCCGGGTATCGGCAATGCGGTTCGGCCAGACCCGCCAGGGGAAGTCGATCCGCGACAGCAGCCGGGAGGGATGCCGCCGCTTGGTCCAGTCGATCATCTGGCGAAGCTGCATGAGCACATTCGCCCGCGAACCCTTCGACCAGGGCTGGTTGGTCTGTCCTGCGACCTGGCGATCCAGCCATGCGATGTAGCGCCCAACCATCGCACTGGTCAGATCGTTGACCGACAGAACAAGACCGTCCTCCGCCACGAAGCGCGCAAAGGCGCGCAGCGCCATCCAGCAATGACGCTGCGTGTCCCGGCTCGAGGCGGCATGATGATGACGGAAGGCATCGGCCAGAAGAATCGCGATGCCCAACGGCAAACCGAGGCTGCCGAGATCGTAGCGTTTCACAACCTCGCCCCAGCCGTCGCGGAAGACGACGATGGTATCGGCTGGCTGATCCAGAACGATCGGCGCCGCAGCCGACAGCCTCCGGTCGATGCGCTCGCGTCTAACGGCCATCGGGGACCAACTCGCCATAGAGATAGTCGATGCCGTCGGCGAGGTCCCGCCCATTCAGCTCAACGCAGCGCAGGTAGATCGACGTGCTCTGGATCGAACTGTGACCCAGCAGGACCTGCACGATCTTCAGCGGATTGAGGTCGGGCGTGGTCGCTGCCTGCCTCTGCAATCGCACCAGCATCGTCATCGCAAATGTATGCCTCAGGTAATGTAATGTTCCGGTCACGCCAGCCGCGCGGAATGCCTCGGCAAACACCGCCGTCAATCGCGCCTTGCTGACCACATTTCCCTGGGTGTTGAGGAACAGAGCCGAAGGCGGCCGATAGTCGGGCCTCCCTCGACGCAACGCCCGGACCTGCGGCGTGCGAACCTCGTCGATGTAGCGCTGCGTGCGGTCGACCAGGCGAATCGGCGGGTAGATCGTGCGCGGCTTGTCACCCTTGGTGATCGTCAGCGGCACGCCGATCAAAGGATGATCCTCGTCGTCAAGATGCGCCGTCTCCGGAACCTGGAAGACCGCGAGGCCGCAAAGCTCCTTGCGCCGCAGTCCCGTCGCCAGCGCCCATTCCGCCATCAGGCGGTAGGGCATATCCAGATGCGCAAAGACGCGACGCAATTGATCGACACGCAACGGTCTCGGCAAACGCTCGTGCTCCGCTACCGTCAGGATGTTTGCCGCCATGACGCCTGGACGCGCATCGACATGCGCCAGGAACGATTGTCGCCGGCCGGAGCCCACCCGCACATCGACAAAGTGGAACGGCAGGCTCTCGATCCAGCCACGGCCTTGCGCCCACGCATAGAACCGGCAGACCGTGCGGACCCGATCGTTCACCGTCGAGCGCGCGTAGGGTCGTTTCGTATGCAGGCTCGGCTGTGACAGCATGCGATTGCGCCAGGCCGCAATCTCGGCCTCGCTCACGCTGTGCCAGTCGAGCTCAGACTGCTCCAGGCTGTCGAACCAGTCGTGAAGATGCTCGCCGTAGGTTCTGACCGTTTCCGCCGCGTGGCTGCGGCCGGGTATCGTCGCCAGCTCCATCAGCCAAGCGAACGCGGGCTCGATGATCGCCATCCGTTCCGACACCAAGATCGGAAAGCCGGCCGGGATTGCAGCATAGCCCATCGCTGCCCTGATGATCCGCACCACGCTCTGTCCTCTTTGCTCACGACCTTTCCAAATGGCAAACGACACCCTGGAGGGCGCAAGCCCTTCCATCAGCAACAAAGAGACAGTTTCTCGAGCCAGCTGTTATCTAAGCGGAGCGCCTTCGGCGCACTCTTTTGTTTTATTGCGAGGGGTTCCCCTCGCGCTCTCCCGTTCGCCACGTGGCAGGGTTGCAGGACTTCGCCTGCAACCATTTGACTAGTTTGTGGTGTCGCCGCCGCGTCAAGCGTTGTCCTCGCTTACGCTGCGGGAACGCTTGACTCGGACGTCTGTGTGCCTTCCTCGAAATGCCCCGTTAATGTCGTCGATTCCCATGACGGACCTACGACTCTAAGAGGACAGTTGCGATACAGAACCTAACAGGCCGACACGCTGGTCATTCTCGGCGAGCGAGTCGTCCAGAGCCGAGCCTTGATCCCGTACCACGCAGGGCACGGCTTGCGTCTTCGCCATCCGCTTCTGCTTGACCAGTAGCTCGAGCGCGCGGTAGCGGCGGCCGCCTGCTGGCACCTCGAACATCCCGGTCTCCCTGCCCTCATCGTCGAGGACAGCCCGAACGTTCAGGCTTTGCAACAGTGTCCGCTCGGCGATGCTCTCCGCCAGTTGCTCGATCGAAACGCCGCCCTTGATCCGGCGAACGTTGGACTGGCTCAGCACCAGCTTGTTGAAGGGAATGTCGCGCGACGGCGACAGCGTGATCTTCTGAACAGCCTTGGTCATGTCTGAGTTCTCCACGACGTGCGGCCTGGAGCCTCTCTCTCAGGCCTTCACCCCGTCGCAGAGCACCTCTCGCCCTCTTCCTCTTGGCGCGCCCAGGAGCGCTGCACTTAGGCGGCGGCGCAATCCGATCCGATCGCCTGAGCTAAGCCCGCCACATCCGGTGCAAAGCCGAGGAGATAATCGGCCACGCGGCTCGCCTGGCTCGCCGCCCGCACGACGGCGCGATCGTCCTCGCGCAGGACATCGAGCCAGAAGCCGATATAGTCGGCGTGGCGTACCGTCGGCTCGATGCCGAGCGCGGCGCAGCTGAAGGCCGCGGCGATCTCCGCGATCAATTCTTCAAAGGCGTATTTGCCGCTGCCGAACCGGCCCGAGAGATCGCGGTTCAGCCGCGCAGGGTGACCACTCGCATGGGCGAGCTCATGCAAGGCCGTGCGGTGCCAGTTGATCGGCTCGAAGAAGGCGGCAGGCGGTGGCACCTGCACGAAATCTTCGACAGGCACGTAGAAGGCCCGATCGCCGCCAATCCGGAAGTCGACGCCACTGTTCGCAATCAGCGACTCGACCACCGGCTCAATCGCACCGGGCGGCGGTGGGGGCGCCGCGATCACCATATCTGCTGGCAGAGCCTCGCACTGCTCCGTATTAAAGACGGTAAACCGCTTCAGAAACGGAATGGCCTGCGCCTCATCGCCGGTCTCGCGGGCACGCTGCCGCTTATCCGACGGCACGAAGCGATCGGCATAGACGACCGTAACACCACGCTCGCCCTTGCGCACATGGCCGCCGACGGACTGCGCCTGCCGGAACGTCAACCAGCTCTGGCCGGCAAACCCACGTTCAATCACCGCCCCCCAGAGGATCAGGACGTTGATTCCCGAGTACGGCCGACCCGTGGTCGCATTCCTGGGCAACGCCAACTGAGCCTTCGTCGCCTGTGTCCCCCACGGCTGAACCCAGGGCACACGGCCGGCCTCAAGCTCGCCGATGATCTTGCTCGTGATCTCCTCATAGAGGCCCGCCCGGCCCTCACCGGTGCGCGCTCCAACTCTCCGTCTCTGCATCGCGGATCTCCGCGACGGGCGCGGCGGAACTCTCTCGCCGCTTCCAACCCGTCACGGCCGAACCGGCCTGCACTCTTGCTCTAGTAGGCCAATGCTTGGCCGACGTCTCCCGACAGAGCCCCCCTGCGGCAAACAGCGCGCCGAGATTGAGTGCACTGCAGGGTTGCACGGCGAGATGCTGTGACACTGAGGTATGGGTGAGAATCTTCGGCGGAGCTTGGGTTACGCATGTAAGAAGGTCGATCTAACCCCCGCACCCAATGCTCAACCCACGATAAGTACCCCATCGACATTTCCCGCCGCTGAAGCTAACCTTTTTATGTGTGGCTCTGGGGAAAGCGCGCCAAGCACGGCTCGCAATGGCAAATGGTTGACCTCACAATTGGCGGCTGCCCTTGACGGACGCAGTCCATACCGCTGCCCTCGACGAGGGGTGGCCATCAATTGATGCCGCCCAACCGGTCGAGGAAGGCGGTCCGATCGCACGCGCCGGCTTCAACTATCAAGACGAGATTGCCGTCGGCTTTCTCATCGAAATGCTAACGAACCCAGCATTGATAAAGATACATTTCGAGACCCACGACGATATCGTTCTCGTCTGGGAGAATGGCGATCAGCGCACAGCGGAGTACGTCCAAGTCAAAGCGGGCGAAGAGGAAAAATTCTGGTCGATCCCCGACATCTGCCAGCGCAAGAAGTCCAAAGTTGGGACGTCGATTTTCGAGAAGTCGTTAGATCGAGATCGCCACAAGGAAGAGGCTCTCTTCCGCCTCGTCACGCTAAGGCCCGTCGTCGCTGCCCTGAAGCCACTGACCTATCCGAGGGCCTCTCCCGGAAGGCAAAGCGCCAACGCGGAAATCACTGCGCTCCTCCATGATATCGAAGCACGTTGTCCCAGCTTCAAGTCTCCGAAGGGACGAGACCCGGCATTCTGGGTCGCCAACTGCCTGTGGGATCTTAGAGATAGTGAAAAGGCGGTTGCAAAAGATAACATGGTCCGGTTGATGCGGTTAGCTCATCAAGAAGGCAGGTCAATTCTGTTTGAGCCGACGGAAGTTCTGCTCCTTGAGCTTCGGGCAAAGGCGAAGGCTGCGGGCGGTGCCAAGTGGCTGCCGGATCCATCGAAGAAGATCATCACGCGAGAAGAGCTACGCGCTTGGTGGGAAGAGCGCATTACTGAGACGTTGGACGGAGTGTCGACCCGCTCCGGCGGAAAACTTGCAACGAAGATGACCGAGGCCGGACTTGCGGACGAGATGATAGCTCTGGCGGCCGCGCTCCGACGAGATTATGCGTCAGAGGTACGGGTTCCCCGTTACCTCGATGCCAGCGACATAAATCAACTCCAGCGGAGGGTTCGATCAGAGGTTGCCACTCTTCGGGCAAAGTATCTCGCAGGGGAACTGAACGTCGATCCGGTACAATTTCATTCGCTCTGCGTCAGTCAAATGGACGCCCTCAACGCTGAACGCGACGGCGCAGAAGAGGACCGATCAGCCTTCTTAAAGGGTTGCCTCTACGACATTACCGACCGATGCCTCCTGCGATTCGCGAGGCCACTGCCATGAGATCTCTTAACAGGGTGGGAGCGCAGCCCGTCAGCCTGCCACTAGCTGCCGACGACATCGTGGAATTTCACGCTGCCCGTCTCCTTCTGCTTATGGAGATCTGCGGCGTCAAGGGACGCATCGACGGTTTGACCAAGATGGCCAAGCTCGACTTTTTTTCGCGCTATCCTGATTTTTTCGAGGTGGCTCGCGCTGAAGTTGCTCCCTCCCAATCCACCACCGAGCAGGAGCAGAAGGATGACACGGTGGAGTCGGCCATGGTGCGCCACCACTACGGCCCCTGGGACAAACGCTACTACCATGTCCTCGCTCACCTTGAAGCGCGTGACCTCATCAACGTTCGCAAGAAAGGGAAGGCCTACCAAATCGGCTTGACTAACCTTGGTCGTGAACGTGCAAAGTTGCTCGCTGGACGTCCCTCCTTCGCGCCGCTTGTTACGCGAATGAAGGAGGTGAAGAAGACCTTTGGCGCAAAAACGGGGACATTCCTAAAGACGCTGATCTATCAATTGTTTGACGCGGAGGTCGGGCAGCGCGCCATGGGCAAAAAGATCGCCAAATGAGCAAGCCTTTTCTCTGCATCACGCGCCTCGAAAGACAACTCTCGATAGGTAACGCCGAAACCTTAGCGTTCGCTCCAGGCGTCAACCTGATCATCGGGCCACCGAATACCGGGAAGACCAAATGGCTCCAAACTTTGGATTTCTTGCTCGGAGATCCCGGCGAAAATCCCTTCGAGGGAGCGGAGGAGACGGGCCTCGCAGAAAAATACGAAGCAGCAGCCGCTGAGTTTACTCTCGGGAGCGACGTTTTCCGCCTTCAGCGCAAGTGGCGTGAGCCGGGAGCTAAGACGAAAATCTTTGTCGGGGATACCCCTATGCCTCCAAGGGAATTCCAACACTGGCTAATGGAGCGCCTCGGAATTCCCTTGCTGAACTTCCCAAAAGGCAACCCCCTATCTGGACAAACATGGCCCGAGCTCAGTTTCCGTATGCTGCTGCGTCACATCTATCGCCAGCAGCGCTTTTGGGGGGATCTTGCGGATAAGCAGCCGGAGGCCGAACAGCACGCCTGCTTGCTACAGTTCCTTGGCCTCGCTGAGCGAATTTACACCAATGACTACGGCCAGCTGATCGAGCTTCGCATGAAGGTGGAGCGCCTACGATCGCGGCGCGAGCAGTTCAACCAGACGCTCGACCAGCTCGCTCGCGACATCATCGGGGAGAGCGAACTTTCGGTCGCGGTAAATCTCACTTCGGTTCGTTTTGCTCAAGCTCGCTTGGCTGATCAGGTCAAAGATCTTCAAAAACGTCGAACTGCGCTTCTGATAGACGGAAGCCAGCGCGCTTTCTCTAAAGAGAGCCAAAGCCACGCTTCACGCCTTGCCGAACGTCGCGCCGAAACACTGGTAACGCTTGAGGAAGCCCGACATCGGCTACGGGAAGCCAGCGACAGGCACGTTGAGCTCAAGCGCTATCGCGCTGAACTTTCAAACGAGCTCGAGCGGGTCATTCGGGCAGAAGATGCTGGCGCAATCCTCGCTGACCTCAAGATCACTCATTGTCCGGCATGCGACCAAGCCGTGACGCAGAAGGCTGATGCAGACCATTGCTTTCTTTGCCATCAGACAATGCCAGACGAACCCACTATCGAGGAGCTTGGCGCCGTCAGACTTCAGTTCGAACATGACCGCCTTACGGCTGAACTGAAAGAGGCTGACGAGCTGCTTCAGGTCGTGTCCAAGGAAGCGTCGAAACTGGCCGCCACCGCCGTAGGCGCCGAGGAAGCTTTGGGTCTGATCGAGCGCGAACTAGCTCCAGCTCGGCAGGCCGTAGCCGCCTTCGTCCAAGAAGACGTCAGCGCTCTAGATGTGGCTCTCGGCCAGGCCAGCGAACGCGAACTTCAGCTGGGACGAATAGCTGCCGCGCTCGGCCTCGAAAGTGACCTTACGGCTCAGATCGAAACTTTGGAGAAGGAGATCGCGCCAGTTCAGGAGCGAGTGAATGAATTGGTGAGAGCGACTGACTTCGACGCCGCAGCGAGCAGACTGGAAGACGGCATGAACAGCTATCTCAACGCAATCAACCTGCTTCGCCCTAACGTCTGGCGCCACAGCGCCGTCACTGTTGACGTTACTAGATCGGGCTTCACGATAAGGGTCGGAAAGCGTCGTTGGCACGTGGCGCTCGGCGGCACCGACACCCTCTATTTTTTAATGGCTTATCACTACGGCCTACTAACGCTCAGCCCCGATCGGCAAACCCACTATCCAGGCTTCACGATCATCGACGTACCCGGTGAATTCTCTGGAGAGGCCGTCGAGGACAAAGAGAACTTCATTGTCCAACCCTTCATTGACCTGCTTCAAACAAAAGCTTTCGAAGGCGCACAGCTCATTATGACCGGCGCCTCCTTCACTGGACTCCAAGGGGCGCATTTTCAACGTCTGAATGAGGTGCATGTGGCGTGACGCGAGAACCGCAGTGAACTTGACCTTGTATTCGCCTCGACATGCCCATTTCGTTGACCTAGATCGCACGTTCCGCACCGGCTAGAGTAGTAGCTGAATTTTTCATCTAGGTAAGCTGTGCAAAGCTTGGACCCAGCTTTCTCCGACAGGACAAGCAAATGACGATCGTGCAACTCGGACAGCTTTTCGACTGCGCGAAGGGTGCCGGCGCATTGATTGCCAGGGCTTCTGACGGGGCCTTGGTGCATATCGACGACGTGCCTTCAGGTTTAGCATGCGGCTGCTACTGCGTGGGATGTGAACGGCGCATGGTAGCTAAGAAGGGCGAGGTCCAAGCTCACCACTTCGCTCATCAATCTGCACGGGACGGCAACTCATGCCTATCGGCGGGAGAAACCGCACTACATAAGTTTGCGAAGGAGGTTCTCAATGAGAGATTGGAAATCGCCATCCCTGAAATGTTCGTGTCGGCCGCAGAAGATCGCGAATTGGTTGCTCCCGCAACCACAATAAAGTTTGAGAATGCACGACTGGAGGTGAGAAATGGCATGATTGTGCCTGACGTGGTTCTAGAGCTTCGCGACCGCAGACTATTGGTAGAGTTCAAGGTAACGCATGCGTCTGACGAGACAAAGATAGACCAAATTCGCGAGATGAACGTGGGCGCGGTCGAAGTAGATCTTTCGCAATATCGCGATCGACCACTGAAAGAGATCGGCGACGACATCCTCTACAACGCTCCGAGGATTTGGCTTCACAATCCTCGCGAGGATGCCGCACGAGCGCGACTCGAACAGCGCGTCCGGCAGCGTGCCGCAGATTTCCAGCGAGAAGTTGCGAGCCTTCAGGCCATCTACCGCCACCGTTGGCCCGTTAATGGGGAGCGAGACGGGAGCAATGCGACGGCCATCCGCCAAAATGGACTCTGCGAAGCAGTGAATTTGGCTGTGGACGGGGCCGGCTGTTTCCTAGTTCCTGTCGTCGAATGGCAGACAGCGGTCGCGCTCGATCTAATTGCCTCGCAAAAGCCATTCAGGACCCGCAACGGCCTGAATGGCCTTCTCCGAAGAGGCTGGGTTGATCGGCGGTTTACTTCGCTCAGGGATGATCATGCGCGGGCGCTCAAAGATGCTGGGTTACCATTCGCGCTACCAGGAAAAGCGGTTGAACTCTACCTCAGAAAGCTCAAGAAGTTGGGCCTGTTACATTGCGGCGCGACGGAGACTTGGACTACTACGAGTCTCCTGCGGAGCAAACTTGAAGCGGCTAAAGAGCTCCGCGAGCGGCCCGCCAAACGTAGAGCTCAGATCGAAAACATCGTAAGAGATCAGATAGGCGATTTACCGGAAAGCGAGACAGATTCATTCGATTTCGATGCGTGGATTGCAAGCCCATTGGCCGACCGCCAGGGATCGGTCGAGGATGCCATTCAAGGCGAAGAAGCTGCCTGGACCGCTCTGTGTCACGACATCTCGCACATTCGGACCAACATCCGATTTTCCCCGCGAAGTAACCTACACCTCTTTGGCCTTCCTTGCGTAGGCGAGCTCGGCAGAATGCTAAAGCAGAAGGCCGACGAGGCCGAGCAACGTGAAACCGCCAAGCGCCAGAGGGAACAGGCAGAGGCCGAGGTTCGATTGCGTCTGTTGACAGAACGCGCGGTGCACTACCTTGGTGATACTGCTTCAATATGGCTGAACGCCCGTAATGTGGCGCTAAATGGCCTGACGCCATTTGAGGCGGCATCGTCCTCGACAGGTTTAGATGCCGCGATCGAAGCACTAAATCGGAAAGCGCGCGAGCTTGAGCTCGCATACCAAGCGTTGCAGCGAAAGCAAAAAGCAGTCGCGGAATTAGAAAAGCAGGCGATGTCGCGCTATTACGATCCTGAACTTGCGGCCCTGTGGATGCGCAGTTCGCGACCAGAACTGGGCGGGAAATCTCCATTAGAATTCACGTGCGACGAGGCAACGCGCAACCGGTGCGCTGAGTACCTGCCTAAAAGACGATCACGACGCTGACGTCACCTTTACTTCTTCGCTAGCGAGCCTGAATATCCATTTGAGGACGCGCCATCAATTGTTGATCGCTTCTGCTACGCTTCGTCCATTCTAATAAAAGTGGCGCAGATAGAACTGTTTGAAAGCCGTTCTAGTTTTCAAATCTCAAACGGTGACTTTTGCTAAGTGCGTGATTTTAAGTCGCATCCTGAACGATTTTAACGGTCGCCCCTTAGATTCGTAGGTTGATGTACCTCAGCTCATTACATCACGTCTCACCGGCACGCCCTATCGGAGTGCCCTGGCGTACGAATAGGCCATTGTTCTGACGGTTCGGACTCGACCAAACTGCCTGAAGGATGCCAGGCCCTCGCGACCGCGGGAGCAAGGCGAGAGTCTCCACCCTGCGGCAACTTCGGGCGACACTTGGAATGAGGCGGTTTGAATGATCAGCGAACTCGACGAGCGCCTTTTGCGGCTTCGCGATGACCTTGCCCCCAAGTTTTATCCAGATCTGAGTTCGTTCGGGCGGTTGGATGTGCCCATCCGGGCAGTGGTAGCGGCGGGAGCTGGCGCGGAGCTCTCGGCATAGCGCAGCGCCAGATCCCGACGCGGGTTGTGGGCAGCCGCGAACTCGGATGGCGTCTTCCAGCCGAGCTGCGAATGTGGCCGAGTGTTGTTATAGTCGGCTCGCCAGCAGCGGAGCGCGACGCGGGCCTGGGCGAGCGAGGTGAACAGCGTCTCGTTCAGCAGTTCGTCCCGCAGGCGGCCGTTGAAGCTCTCGATGAAGGCGTTCTGCATGGGTTTCCCCGGTGCGATGTAGTGCCAGGCGATGCGGCTTTGATCGGCCCATGTCAGGATGGCATTGCTGGTGAGCTCGCTGCCGTTGTCGCTCACCACCATCTTGGGCTTGCCGCGCTCGGCGACCAGCCGGTCCAGTTCCCGAGCGACCCGGGCGCCCGAGAGTGAGGTGTCGGCCACCAGCGCCAGGCACTCGCGGGAGCAGTCGTCGACCACGGTCAGGATGCGGAAGCGCCGGCCGTCGGTCATCTGATCCGACACGAAGTCGAGCGACCAGCGATCATTCGGGAGTAGCGGCACCGTCATCGGCGCTCGTGTGCCGAGGGCCCGCTTGCGGCCACCTCTGCGGCGCACCGTGAGCCGTTCCTCCCGGTACAGCCGGAACAGCTTCTTGTGATTGACCGCATAGCCCTCCCGCTTGAGCAGGACGTGCAGGCGACGATAGCCGAAGCGGCGGCGCTCATGGGCGATCGCCCTCATGCGCTCCCGCAGCCCGGCATCATCGGCCCGGCTCGTCTGATATCTGACCGTCATGCGGCAACATCCGATGGCTTTACACGCCCGCCGTTCGCTCATCCCGTGAACACCCATGAGATGTGCGACAGCTTTCCGCTTCGCCGCGGGCGTCACCACTTCTTTCCCAGCAGATCCTTCAGCGCTGCATTGTCCAGCATGGCGTCCGCCAGCAGCCGCTTGAGCCGCGTGTTCTCGTCCTCCAGCGTCTTCAGCCGCTTGGCCTCCGAGACGTCCATTCCGCCGAACTTGGCCTTCCACTTATAGATGCTGGCGTCGCTCACGCCGTGCTTGCGGCAGAGATCGGCGACCGGAACGCCAGCCTCGTGCTCCTTCAAAATCCCGATGATCTGCTCTTCCGTAAAGCGGCTGCGCTTCATGCTCTGGTCCTCGTTGGGGCCAGAACGAACTTCAAACTGGATTATGCCCAAGGGGCAAGGTCAGCGACGTAAGGCAAAAGACCGGCCTCGGAACATCAACGATCTATCGGCGTATCGCCGACGGCACCTTCCCCGTTCCTCGCAGTCTCGGACCCAACACCGTGCGCTGGCTGCAGTCCGATATCGACGCCTGGATCAAATCACTGCCGCCATCTCGCGTCCCGGCTTCGGCGAGCGCCGAAGACTGAGGAGATCCTCGATCGGCATTTGGTCGACCATCAGCAGATCAGCCCAGGCCTGCGCCAGCTCGATGCGGCGGTCGAGGTGCTCGGCGCGGTTATAGGCGCCCTCCACCGCATTTTTTGGCACATGCGCCAGCATCAGATCGATGATGTGTCGATCGTGCTTGTAGCGCTCGTTCATCACCGTCGAGAATGTCGCCCGCCAGCCATGCGGCACGTGGCGGTGATGGTAGCCGGCACGGTTCAGCAAGTAGCCGATCGCATTCTCGCTGGCCGGACGATGAGCATGTCGCTGGTTGGGGAAGAGATAGGGTGTTCGCCCCGTGAGCTTGCGAAGGGCGCGAAGGACATCGCGAGCCTGGGTCGAGAGCGGCACCAGGTGATCTCTGCTCTGATCATCCTTGTACTGGAGACGGAGCTTCATCCGCTCGGCCGGCACCACCCAGATCGGAGATTTGGGATCTAGATCTTCGAACTCTGCCCAGGGCGCCGCAATCAGCGTTCCCGGCCGTAAGGCCGTCAACGCCAAAAGCCTCAGTGCAAGCTTGGTGACCGGCGAGGCCGGTGTCTCGTCCGCCCGGCGCAAGACGATCCTCGCTTGTTCAAGGTCCGTGACGGCCGGCTGCCGTCCCTTCTTCAGCGGCTTCATCGCCTTCTGCACTGCGGCGGCTGGATCGTTCTCGGCACGGCCCGATGCGATGGCGTACACGAAGACCGCCGACATCCGCTGGCGGACGCGGCGCGCAGTCTCGACCGCGGGACGCCCCTCGATCTGACGTAGAACAGCAATCACGTTGGCCGCAGTGATATCCCTGATCGGGATGGTGCCGAGATCGGGGAAGACGTCCCGCTCAAGGGAGTGGAGGACGTCGAAGGCGTGCTGCTCGACCCAGTGCCCCTTGTTCAGATCGTGCCACTCGCGGGCAATCGCCTCGAAGGTCGACGATTGGCTCGTGGCGACCTGGAGGCGCCTGAGCCGCTTCTCGACGGCAGGATCCCGCCCCTCACGGAGAAAACGCTTGGCGTTTGCGGCCGCGTCTCTGGCTTCCGCGAGGCCGACCGAGGGATAAGGCCCGAGCGAGAGCAGCTTCTCCTTGCCATCGAACTCGTAGCGCAGGCGCCATAACTTGCCGCCGGCAGCGGAGACGTAGACGTGGAGGCCCCCGCCGTCGGGGAGCTTGTAGGGCTTGTCCGCCGCCTTGGCTTTCCGAATCTGGACATCAGTTAGCATGAACTCACCCGCGATACCCGGTCAGCTCGGCCCGATACCCGGTTTCATACCCGGTCCAGAGCGGGTTTGGATGGGTATTCCTGGGAAGCGCCGGCAACGATTCCACCACCTAACGCATTGTTAAACAAGCATTTTGGCAGGTTTTGGGAATGGCTGGGATGGGTGACTGGCGGAGAGAGTGGGATTCGAACCCACGGTACGGTTTCCCGCACACACGCTTTCCAAGCGTGCGCCTTAAGCCACTCGGCCATCTCTCCAGCGGCCCTCTCTTGGCGGGGTCGGCGGCGTTTTGCAAGCCGGGTCGCGGCCTTTCCGACCAAATTTCCTCCAAATCACTGATAAAAATCATCAATCGGCCGCGGTTGCCGGCCGGATCAGGGCTGTCTCGGGTCCGGACGGCCGGTGATGAACCCTCGGGCCCGACAGCGCGACCACTGATTTGCGGCTCCATCGGTCGGAGCCTCGCGAGGACCTGCTATGCCGTCAACCGGCCATTTTCGCGCGCTCGTCGCGCTGTCCTTGGTGCTTGGGGCTGTGGCGGCGCCGCTTGATACAGCGCGGGCCGATCAATGCACCCGGCAGGGCGTCGACGTGACCTGCGACGACGGCCGCAAAGGTATCTGGCAGGGCGACGCGATCCTGTGGCCGGACGGCACCAAGTCCAGCCTGAAGCCACACCCGTCCGTCATCGTCGGCAACAAGGCCTCCGTGGTGGTCGGTCCGGGCGTCTTCGTCGGCCAGGGAAAAGGCATGGTGCCGATGGACAATCCGAGCTCGCCGAACAAGCTGCGCTGCGCCGTGCTGGACGGCGTGGCCTATTGTCATTGACGCCGCYGAGACCCGACGCGGCGGCCCATCCGGGTCAGTGATAACGCGCGCTCGATGACGCCAGGCGACTGCTGAGGAGGCCCGCGGGCGCGGTCGGCAGAGGCGCGATCTCGGCGGTCTCCGGCGCGTCGCTATCCTGCAGCGCCTCCAGGAAATCCGTGAACCATTGCTGGATGGAATGACGGCGCAACTTCGTCATCATGATCTCATAGCGCATCCGGCGCTCGTTGAGCGGCATCGACAGCGCCATCGCGATGGTACGCGCCATGCCGTCGATGTCATGCGGATTGACCAGCAGAGCGGCRTCGAGCTCATTGGCGGCGCCGGCGAATTTCGACAGCACCAGCACCCCGGGATCGACCGGGCTCTGCGCGGCGACATACTCCTTGGCCACGAGATTCATGCCGTCGTGCAGCGGCGTCACCACGCCGACCTGCGCGCTGCGATAGAGTCCGGACAGCACGCCCTGCCCATAGCCCTTGTTGAGATAGCGGATCGGCGTCCAGTCGGCCTCGCCATGACGGCCATTGACCTCGCTGACGAGGCGCGCGACGTCGCTCTGAAGATTGCCATAGGCCTCGATGGATTCGCGTGACGGCGTCGCGATCTGCAACARCGACGCGGCGCGCAGCAGCGTCGGATGCATCGTCCACATGCGGTCGAACGCGGTGATGCGGTTGACCAGCCCCTTGGAATAATCGAGCCGGTCGACGCCGATGGCGAGCTTTTCGCCATGCAGGCTGCGGCGCAGTCGCGACACGTCCGGATGYGACGCGGCCTTGGCCGCGGATGCCGCGAACTTGTCGGCGTCGATGCCGATCGGGAACACCGCCAGACGCGTGCGGCCATGGCGCGACTTCACGACGCCATCCCGCACCTGCAGGCCAAGATCAGCGCGAATGCAGGCGCAGAAATTGTCCCGATCGTCCTCGGTCTGGAAACCGATGAGATCGTAGGCCAGCATCGCGGTCACGAGATCGCGGTGATTCGGCACGCTGTCGATGACGCTGCGCGCGGGCCACGGCGTATGCAGGAAGAAGCCGATCGGGCTCTTCACGCCCAGCGTGCGCAGTTCCACACCGAGCGAGAGAAAATGATAATCCTGAATCCAGAACAGGGTCTCAGGCTTATGAAACCGCARCAAGGCACGCGCGACGAACGCATTCACCTCGCGATAGGAGCGATAGTCGTCATGCGAGACGCTGATCAGATCGCTGCGTGAATGCAGCGCCGGCCACAGCGCAGAATTCGCRAAGCCTTCGTAGTAGCCGGCATAATGCGCGGCCGGCAGATCCAACAAGGCCAACGCGCCCTGGCCGAGCTGCTCGATCTGCGCAATCGGTTCCATCTGCGCGCCATCACGCACACGACCTGAGGAACCRACCCAAACTGCCCCAGAATTTTCCACTACGGGCAGCAGAGCTGCCGCAAGTCCGCCGGTCATTGGCTCATTGGCTTTGCCACGCGCCACCCGATTCGAAACCACGACGAGGTTCACAGCTCCCCTCCTGTTGGTCAGTGTCGGTTAACAGCTGTTCATCAATATGGTTCCGGGTCACCCTTTCAACCAATTGAAACCAAATTCGGGCAGCGGCGCGGTAGAATCAGAGCGCCGATCAAGTCAGAGTATTTCTAATCGCAAGCAAAGGTGCGATATGCGAACCAGCGGCAGCTGGAACCGAGCAGATGACGACGAGTTCAGCGCGATGCCGCGGACTGACCTTCGCGTTGCGCGAGTCGTGCGAGAAACGCGCGCACATCGTCCGGCGAATCGAAATGTCCATCGACACCAAGGGCACGCCGGCCGACCGAGAACGACAGGCCGGCGAAATCAGGCATGATTGCGAACACCGATTCGTCGGTCACGTCATCGCCGATGAAGAACGGCTTGCGCCCCTCGAACGGCGCACGGCGCATCAGCTCGCGCACACCGGTCGCCTTGGTGAAGCCGGCGTGCTTGATCTCGCACACGCATTTGCCCGGTAATAYCTCGATCGGCGCGCCCGGCAGCTCCGCGCGAATGCGCGACACCTCCTCATAGATTGCCGCCTCGGCCTGCGGCGCGAGACGATAATGCAGGGCCAGCGAGTAGCCCTTGTCCTCGAGCAGGATGCCGGGGCTGAGCTTGGCAATCGCCGCCAGCCTGCGCTTGAGCTCCTTGTCCATCGGCGGCGCCTGAACGGCGTCGGCCTCGTTGCCGCTGCCGAGCCGCATCTCCGCACCGTGGCCACCGACGGCGGGATAGATCTCCGGCGCGAAGATCAGGTCGATGTCGTTGAGCGAGCGGCCGCTGACCAGCGCCAGCGCTCCGGCGGTTCGTTGCAGCAAGCTATTCAGCGTCTCGGCGAGCCCCGGCGGCACCCATACCTCGCGTGGCGTCGGCGCGAGATCGAGCAGCGTGCCGTCGATATCAAGAAGGATCGCCACCTCGCCGAGATGCGGCACCAGGCTGGCGGGCGCGGGCACGATCTCGGGGGGCGAGCTGGCGGCCGCGGGTGGCTGCGTTGCAATCAGCTTCGAAACGTCGGACATGCCAATCTACTCCATCACGGCGAGCGGGCGCGCCACGTCTTCGAGCGATTTCCGCTCGGCCGCGACCGCATAGCGCGAGGCGACGAGCGCCGCCACCACCATCAGCGCCGCGCCGAACAAATAGCCGGCGAACACGGCGCCGCGCGCGCCGCTGTCGAGCAGCGCACCGAACAACGCCGGTCCGGCGACACCGCCAAGACCGGTCCCGATCGCGTAGAACAAGGCGATCGCAAGCGCCCGCACCTCGAGCGGAAAATTCTCCGACACAGTGAGATAGGCCGCACTCGCCGCAGGCGAGGCGAAGAAGAAGATCACCATCCAGGCGGCCGTCTGCGTCTGCGCGCTCAAGACCCCGAGGGAAAACAGATAGCCGGTSAGCGCGAGCAACACCCCCGAGACACCATAGGTGAAGGTGATCATGGCGCGACGACCAAGTGTGTCGAACAGGCGGCCGAGGAGCAGYGGCCCAAGCACGTTGCCGGCCGCGAAGGGCAGGATGTACCAGCCGACATGATCCGCCTGAATGCCGTAGAAGTCGGTGAGCACCAAGGCGAAGGTGAAGAAGATCGCGTTGTAGAAGAAGGCTTGCGCAATCATCAAGGTGAGACCGACCAGCGAGCGCTGGCGGTAGACCGAGAACAGCGTGCGCGCGACCTCRAGGAGCGGGGTGTGGTCACGCATGCGCAGGCGGATCTTCGGCAAAGATTTTGCCCGCTCCTCGCGATCATGGCCGGTCACGTCGCGCTCGATTGCAGCGACGATGTCGTGGGCCTGCTCGGGATGGCCATGGATCATCAGCCAGCGCGGGCTTTCCGGAATCCACATCCGCATGATCAGCACCACGAGGCCGAGGCCGGCGCCGATGCCGTAGGCCAGACGCCAGCCCATGTCAGCGCTCGCCACCTCGGGATCGAGCAGAACGATGGCACCGACGGCCCCCAACGCGGCACCCAGCCAGAAGCTGCCATTGATCATCAGATCCGTCCAGCCGCGGTAGCGCGCCGGGACGAGYTCCTGGATGGTCGAGTTGATCGCCGTATACTCGCCGCCGATGCCCGCGCCGGTGAGGAAGCGGAACAGCGCATAGACCGCGACATTCCAGGACARGGCCGTCGCCGCGGTCGCAGACAGGTAGAGCGCGAGCGTGATGAAGAACAGTTTCCTGCGGCCGATGCGGTCGGTGAGCCAGCCAAAACCGAGCGCGCCCAGAACAGCACCGGCCAGATAGGCGCTGTTCGCCAGGCCAATATCGAGATTGGAGAAGTGCAGCACCGGACTCTGCTTCAGCGCGCCGGACAGCGCGCCCGCGAGCGTCACCTCGAGTCCGTCGAGCACCCAGGTGATGCCGAGCGCCAGCACCACGCGGGTGTGAAATCCGCTCCAGCGGAGATCGTCGAGCCGCGCRGGAATGYTGGTCTCGATAATGCGGTCGTGCTCRGGCAGCTCGCGCGCGACACCGGCCGATTGCGGCGCCGGCGTGACGATGCGGAGATCGGGTACGGGTGCCTGTCGGGGTGCCATGGAATCCCAATGCGATGGCGCAGGTCGCACCGCATGCTAGACCGGAGAGAATGAAGCAAATGCGGCAGCGAGCCGCCGCCGCTGCGACCCAACGTCTCGTTTGGCACGGGGTTCCCGGAACGGGACGGGAACCCTACTCGCCCCCAGTTACGGGTCTCGTTGGTGAAGCCTCCCGATGGGCCTCAATCAAAGTGTCGTCCCGGGCAAGTGAGCACAGCGAGCGCGACCCGGGATCCATACCGCGTGATACCTGAGTGAGCCGCACAACTGACACCACCCGCCAAACCTCTGCGGCGGATGGGTCCCCGCTTTCGCGGGGACGACAGCAGAATGCTGGGCGGACTGGAGCCACCCTCGCGGGCAGTTATGGGCCGACCAGCCTAACTCCGTTCCGGCGCGCCCTATGCCGCGCGAATATTCGCCATGAAGCGGTTGAGCTCCTCGCGCAGCCTTGCGCTCTGCGACGACAGCGACTTGGCCGAGCGCAGCACCTCTTCCGAAGCCTCGCCCGTTTGSGTCGCGCCGCGATTGACCTCGGTGATATCGGAAGCCGCGGCCTGCGTGCCGGCCGCGACGCTCTGTACGTTCCTCGCGATCTCCTGGGTCGCGCCACCCTGCTGCTCGACGGCGGTCGCAATCGACGAGGCGATCGTGGAGATCTGGCGAATCGTGCCGCCGATCTGCTTGATCGCGGTCACCGACTCCTGGGTCGCAGCCTGCATGCCGGAGATATGGTTGGAGATGTCATCGGTCGCCTTGGCGGTCTGCTCGGCCAGCGACTTGACCTCGGAGGCGACGACCGCGAAGCCGCGGCCGGCATCCCCGGCCCGCGCCGCCTCGATGGTGGCATTCAGCGCCAGAAGGTTGGTCTGCTCGGCGATCGCCGTGATCAGCTTGACGACGTCCCCGATCTCCTGCGCCGCCCGCGACAGCTTGCCGATGCGTCCGTCGGTCTCCTCGGCCTGGCTCACCGCGGATTCGGCGATGCGGTTGGACTCGCGGACCTGTCGTCCGATCTCGCTGACCGAGGCCGACAGCTCGTCGGTCGCACTGGCGACCGAGTGGATCCGGCCTGCGGCCTGGTCCGAGGTGCCGCTRACCCGGCTGGCCAGCGACTGGGTGGTTTCCGCGGTCCTGGTCAGGGTGGAGGCGGCATGTTCGAGCTGCTCCGCAGAGCTCGACACGTTGGACACGATGGAGCCGACCGCAGCCTCGAATTCGTCGGCAAAACGGATCAGCTCGGCCCGGCGCGCCGCGCCGGCGGCCTTGTTCTGGGCATCCTGGGTCGCGGCGTCGCGCTCGGCCTTCGCCACGGCCTGAACCTTGAACTCCTCGACGGCGGCGGCCATCTCGCCGATCTCGTCGGCGCGGCCGAGCCCCGGCAGGCGCACATCGAAATTGCCGGAGGCGAGCTCGCGCATCGCCTTGCACATCGTGATCATCGGCTTGGAGATGCCGTTGCCGAGCATCAAGGCCAGCGCRGCGCCAAGGGCAAGGCCACCGACGGCCAGGATCGCGATCAGCCGCTCGATCTCGGCGATGGTGGCATTGGTGGCGGACTCGATGCGCTGCTGGTCGGCGGCAAGGTCCGATCGCAGCCCGTTGGACAGACCGAGGATCTCGGTGGCCGCGGTGCCCATGTCCTGGACCAGTTTCGCCAGCGCCTTGGAATTGTCCGCGAATTTGAYGAAGGCGGCGCGGTACTGCTTGATGAGGTCACCGAGTTCGGTGACACGCTGCGTCACCTTSTCGTCATTGGCGTAGATCGTGACCAGCGACGTCTCCAGGAAGCGCGTCCGTGCGATGGCCCCATCGGCCGTCTTCGGATCGGGTTTCGCGAKGAACGTGCCGACCAGCGCGGAGGCGGTCAGATACTGACCGGTCAGGTCCTTGGCGGTGGTCTGCACGGTCGGCAGGCCGGCGAGCGCGGCCGTATCGGCCAGATCGTCGAACTTATAGCGGATCTTGTTGCCGACGATGCCGATCTGGTCGGTGGCCAGCTTGGCATTGTCGCGGGTCAGGTTGACGATCTCGGAGAAGATCTTGGCGAAGGTCTGAAACTGCGCCTGCAGCTTGCCGAGCTGCGCCCGCCGCTCCGCGGCGCTGGCGGCCGCCAGCGACTTGTCGATCGCCGCCAGCAGCGACTGCTGCGCTGCCRTCGCGGCGGCCTCGTCCTCGGGCTTGCCGGTCAGGGCAAAATAGCGCGCGAGCGCCTGGTAGGAGATGAGCTCCCGGTCGATGGTTCTGGCCGCATCGGCCTCGGAGACACTGGCCCGATAGGAGGCGACGGCGGCCGCGACCTTCTCGAACCCGAGATAGGCGAACCCGATGCTGGCCGCAGAGATCGCCAGCACGACCGCGAAGCCGAGAAAGATCTTGGCACGGAAACGCAGGGTCAGAAAATTGCCACGCCGCGACTGCGGCGCCAGATGCGCAGACATTCCCACCCCCGACAGGCCAGCCTTTATTGTGGCCGGTGTCCCTCCACCCGGCGTGGCATACACCGGACTGTGATCAAAACTACGTCACAATGGCTAAGGGTGAGTAAATGGGCAGTGACCGCAGATACCCCGGCCGATAGCGCTGCAACTGCCAGTCCTCGCATCAGGAGATGCGACCGAATCGCCGATGGCGCGCGCAAGACGTCGCAATGACATCGAAGACGAAAATTCGAGTTGCAAAGTCCTGAAGGCGCTGTTTCTAATCAGAATAAGAATAATTCATCGGGAGGTTACTCGTGTCGACAGTCAAATTGACAGTRAACGGCAAGGCGGTCTCGGTCGAGGTCGAGGATCGCACCCTGCTCGTGCACCTGTTGCGGGATCATCTGAATCTCACCGGTACCCATGTCGGCTGTGACACCAGCCAATGCGGCGCCTGCGTGGTCCATATCGACGGCCGCTCCGTGAAGTCCTGCACCGTGCTCGCAGCCCAAGCCGCCGGCGCCAACGTCACCACCATCGAAGGCATYGCCAAAGGCGACGAGCTGCACCCGATGCARGCGGCCTTCCGCGACAATCACGGCCTGCAATGCGGCTATTGCACGCCGGGCATGATCATGTCGGCCATCGATATTGTGCACCGCCACGGAGGCGAGCTCGACGAGGCCACGGTGCGTGAGGAACTGGAAGGCAACATCTGCCGCTGCACCGGCTATCACAACATCGTCAAGGCCGTGCTCGACGCCGCGGGGCGGATGAAGGTCGCCCAGGCTGCCGAATAAAGGCCGCGGGACGGACCCGTCGGCTTCGACGTCTTTCAATCAATACCGAGACCACGACCGCTGCGCGCGATGGCCGCGGCGGGACAACAAACTCCGGTAGGGGAGAGATTTGCATGGGTATGGAAGGCATTGGCGCGAGCGTCGTCCGCAAGGAGGACAAGCGTTTCATCACCGGCAAGGGCCGGTATGTCGACGACATCAAGCTTCTGGGCATGACCTATGCCCATTTCATCCGCAGCCCGCACGCCCACGCCAAGGTCAAGAGCATCGACTCCTCGGCTGCCGAGGCGATGCCGGGTGTGGTCGCGGTCCTCACCGGCCGGCAGATCGTCGATGACAAGGTCGGCAACCTGATCTGCGGCTGGGCCGTCACCTCCAAGGACGGCTCGCCGATGAGGATGGGCGCATGGCCGGCGATGGCGCCGGAGACCGTGCGGTTCGTGGGCCAGGCCGTCGCCGTCGTGATCGCCGAGAGCAAGAACCTCGCGCGTGACGCCGCCGAGGCGGTCGTGGTGGAATATGAGGAGCTGCCGGCGGTGGCCGACATGCCTTCCGCGCTGAAGCCCGGCGCGCCGCAGCTGCATCCAGAGGCCCCCGGCAACGTCGTCTACGACTGGCATATTGGCGACGAGGCTGCGGTSAATGCCGCGTTCTCCAAGGCCGCCAACGTCGTCAGCCTGGAGCTCACCAACAACCGGCTGGCGCCGAATGCGATGGAGCCGCGCGCGGCGATCGCGGACTACGACGCCGCAGAAGAGCACTTCACGCTCTATACGACGTCGCAGAATCCGCACGTCGCCCGCCTCGTTCTGTCGGCGTTCTACAACATCGCCCCCGAGCACAAGCTGCGGGTGATCGCGCCCGACGTCGGTGGCGGCTTCGGCTCCAAGATCTTCATCTATCCGGAAGAGATGGTGGCGCTGTGGGCGTCCAAGAAGGTCGGCCGCCCGGTGAAGTGGACCGGCGACCGCACCGAGGCGTTCCTGACCGATGCGCATGGTCGCGACCACATCTCCAAGGCGGAGATGGCGTTCGACGCCGAYAACAAGATCCTTGGTCTGCGGGTCAAGACCCACGCCAATTTCGGCGCCTATATGTCGCTGTTCTCGTCGTCGGTGCCGACCTATCTCTACGCGACCCTGCTGTCGGGCCAGTACAACATCCCGGCGATCTATGCCGAGGTGATGGGCGTYTATACCAACACGACACCGGTGGACGCCTATCGTGGCGCCGGCCGTCCCGAGGCGAGCTATCTGTTGGAGCGGCTGGTCGAGACCGCGGCGCGTCAGCTCAAGGTCGATCCGGCCGAGCTGCGGCGCAAGAACTTCATCACCCAGTTCCCGCACCAGACCCCGGTGATCATGGCCTACGACACCGGTGACTTCAACGCCTCGCTCGACGCGGCGATGAAGGCCATCGACTATGCCGGCTTCCCGGCGCGCAAGGCCGCCGCCAAGGCGCAGGGCAAGCTRCGCGGCATCGGCCTGTCCTGCTACATCGAGGCCTGCGGCATCGCGCCGTCGAAGGCGGTGGGCAGCCTCGGCGCCGGCGTCGGTTTGTGGGAGTCGGCTGAGATCCGCGTCAACCCGGTCGGCACCATCGAGGTGCTCACGGGATCGCACAGCCACGGCCAGGGCCACGAGACCACCTTCTGCCAGYTGATCGCGGAACGTCTGGGCGTGCCGATCAGCCAGGTCTCGATCGTCCATGGCGACACCGACAAGGTGCAGTTCGGCATGGGCACTTATGGCTCGCGCTCGGCCGCCGTCGGTCTGACCGCGATCCTGAAGGCGATGGAGAAGGTCGAGGCCAAGGCCAAGAAGATCGCCGCCCATGCGCTGGAGGCATCTGAAGGCGACATCATCATCGAGAACGGCGAGTTCAAGGTGACCGGCACCGACAAGTCGATCGCCCTGCCGATGGTCGCACTCGCCGCCTACACCGCGCACAATCTGCCTGACGGGATGGAGCCCGGATTGAAGGAGAGCGCCTTCTACGATCCGACCAACTTCACCTTCCCGGCCGGCACCTATATCTGCGAGCTCGAGGTCGACCAGGCCACCGGCAAGACGTCGTTCGTCAACTTCGTCGCGGCTGACGATTTCGGCCGACTGATCAACCCGATGATCGTCGAAGGCCAGGTCCATGGCGGTCTTGTCCAAGGCATCGGCCAGGCGCTGCTGGAGCACGCTGTCTATGACAGCAACGGCCAGCCGGTCACCGCGTCGTTCATGGACTATGCGATGCCGCGCGCCGACGACGTGCCGTCATTCAAGCTGAGCCACACCACGACCCTCTGCCCGGGCAATCCGCTCGGCGTGAAGGGCTGCGGCGAGGCTGGCGCGATCGGTGCCTCGGCGGCCGTGATCAACGCGATCACGGATGCGATCGGCAACAACAAGCTGGAAATGCCGGCGACGCCGGACCGCGTCTGGCACGCGATCCACGGCAACGCTTGAGACGATTGGAGGAGCAACCATGTACCAGACGACTTATCATCGTGCCTCCTCGGTCGACGAGGCGGCGGCGCTGTTCGCCAAGGGCAGCGAAGCCAAGTTCCTCGCCGGCGGCCACACTCTGCTTCCGGTCATGAAGCAGCGTCTCGCCTCGCCGTCCGACGTCATCGACATCGGCAAGATCAAGGACCTGATCGGCGTGCAACTGTCCGGCGACACGCTCGTGATCAAGGCCGCGACCACCTACTACGACATCATGACCAATGCCGACGTGCAGAAGGCGATCCCCGCGATCTCCTATCTCACCTCGGTGCTCGGCGATCCCGCAGTGCGTCACCGTGGCACCATCGGCGGCTCCATCGCCAACAACGACCCGGCGGCGGACTTCCCGGCGGCGCTGATCTCGCTCGGCGCAACCGTGAAGACCAACAAGCGCGCGATCACGGCGGATGATTTCTTCAAGGGCCTGTTCACGACGGCGCTTGAGGATGGCGAGATCATCACCGAGGTGGCGTTCCCGGTGCCGGAAAAGGCCGGCTACGCGAAGATGCGCCACCCGGCGTCGCGCTTCGCGCTGACCGGCGTGTTCGTCACCAAGACCAAGGGCGGCGATGTCCGCGTCGCCGCCACCGGCGCGTCGCAGAGCGGCGTGATGCGGGTGCCGGCGATCGAGGCGGCACTGAAGTCGAACTGGTCGGCATCGGCGATCGACGGCGTCACCGTGTCGGCATCAGGCCTGCTCAGCGACATCCATGGTTCGTCCGACTATCGCGCCAATCTGGTGAAGGTGATGGCGCAGCGCGCGGTGCAAGCGGCGGGCTGAGCGCGCGACGCGGATCATTCCGCATCACGGCACGACAAATTCCACRCGGCGCGCAGCGATGCGCGCCGTTTTGCTTTGCGGCATACGGCGCGCTTGCGTTGGCCTGATACACGCGGGACAATCCAGGATCAGAAAACGCCAATCGCAGCGCGTGGAGATCGAGCCGGTCTCGTCGTGACAGCGCGATGAAACAAGCCAAGGACACAAGGACGTGCTCGACAAGACCGCACCACACACCGGGACCCGCGCCACTGGCCCGCTCGCAGGCTTTCGCATCGTCGAATTCGCGGGCATCGGTCCGGGACCGTTCGCCTGCATGCTGCTGGCCGACATGGGCGCGGAGGTGGTGACGCTCGATCGCGTCGGCGCGCGCAAGACCATGAAATCGGTCGCCGGCCGCGGCCGCAAGGTCATCGAGCTCGACCTCAAGGACAAGGCCGTCATCGCTGACGTGTTGGACCTGCTCGCCGGTGCCGATGCCCTCATCGAAGGTTTCCGGCCCGGCGTGATGGAGCGGCTCGGCCTCGGCCCCGAAATCGTGCTCGCGCGCAATCCGAAACTGGTCTATGGCCGCATGACCGGCTGGGGCCAGGCGGGACCGCTGGCGCAGGCGGCGGGGCACGACATCAACTACATCTCGATCACCGGCGCGCTGGCGGCGATCGGCCCGAAGGAGCGGCCGGTGCCGCCGCTCAATCTGGTCGGCGATTTCGGCGGCGGCGCGCTCTATCTCGTGGTCGGCGTGCTCGCGGCACTGCTGGAGGCCTCGAAGTCCGGCAAGGGCCAGGTGGTGGACACCGCGATGTGCGACGGGGCCGCGTCGCTGCTCGCGATGTTCTTCGACCTCACCGCGATGGGCCGCTGGACCGAGGGACGCGAGCGCAACTTCCTCGACGGCGGCGCGCATTTCTACGGCGTCTACGAATGCGCCTGCGGCAATTTCATCTCGATCGGCTCGATCGAGCCGCAGTTCTACGCGCTGCTGCGCCAGCACGCCGGCCTCTCCGATCCCGCCTTCGAGGCGCAGATGGATCCGCGCGCCTGGCCGGCACTGAAGGAGAAGCTGGTCGCGGTGTTCAAGAGCAAGACGCGCGAGGAGTGGTGCGCCATCATGGAAGGCACCGACATCTGCTTCGCMCCGGTGCTGACGATGTCGGAAGCCCCGAAGCACGCCCACATGGCCGCCCGCGGCGTGTTCGTCGAGCGGCACGGCGTGACACAGCCGGCGCCAGCGCCGCGCTTCTCGCGGACGCCGTCGAATATTCGCGAGCCKGAGGTGACGGAGATCGGCGCCGTGGTGAACGCGTGGAAGGCGGGGCGATAAACGATAGCGGTGCGGCAGYGCCGATGAAGCACTGCCGTAGCAAGCTTATGAGTTGACGACGCTCGCGCCTCCACATCGGTGTCGTCCCCGCGAACGCGGGGACCCATAACCACCGGCCGTCGTGTGGCTAAGATCGTCTGACACCGTGCTCCGRCCGACGGGTCACGCGGTATGGGTCCCGGGTCGGCGCCCGACGCCGCTGGCGCGGCGTCAGGCTGGCCCGGGACGACACTGTTTGTTTGGCGACGCACGGCCTCCCACGCAGGCCGTCATTGCGAGCGAAGCGGCGAAGCGAAGCAATCCAGGGGCGCTGCGACGAGAATCTGGATTGCTTCGTCGCTGCGCTCCTCGCAATGACGGATAGACCTACTCCGCCGCCTCCACCTTCAGCACACCGCGACGGATCTGGTCCTCCTCGATCGACTCGAACAGCGCCTTGAAGTTGCCTTCGCCAAAGCCGTCGTCGCCCTTGCGCTGGATGAACTCGAAGAAGATCGGCCCGATCGCGTTGGCCGAGAAGATCTGCAAGAGCACCTTGGTGTGGCCACCATCGACGACGCCTTCGCCGTCGATCAGGATGCCGTTCGTCTTCAGCCGCGCGATGTCTTCGCCATGGCCGGGCAGTCGCGCATCGATCCGYTCGAAATAGGTGTCGGGCGGCGACGGCATGAACGGCAGGCCTGACGCGCGCAGGCCTTCGACCGTGGCGTAGATGTCGCGGGCGCCGCAGGCGATGTGCTGGATGCCCTCGCCGCGATAGACCTTYAGATATTCCTCGATCTGGCCGGAGTCGCCCGCGTCCTCGTTGATCGGGATGCGGATCTTGCCGTCAGGGCTGGTCAACGCACGCGAGAACAGGCCGGAGGCGCGGCCCTCGATGTCGAAGAAGCGGATCTGCCGGAAGTTGAACAGTCTCTCATAGAAGCCGGTCCACACATTCATGCGGCCGCGATGCACGTTGTGAGTCAGATGGTCGATGTAATAGAGGCCCGAGCCCGCCGGCCGCGGATCGCGGGCCCCGAGCCAGTCGAATTCGAGATCATAGGCCGAGCCCTTGGCGCCGTAGCGGTCGACCAGATACAGCACGCTGCCGCCGATCCCCTTGATCGCGGGAACGTCGAGCGCCTTCTGCGAAGGCTGCAGATCCGCCGGCTCAGCCCCGAGCGCGACCGCCCGCGCATAGGCTTTCTTCGCATCGACCACGCGGAACGCCATCGACGGTGCGCAKGGACCGTGCGCGGCGACGAAGTCGTGGCCGTGGCTGCCGGGCTCCTCGTTGASGAGATAGTTGATGTCGCCCTGGCGGTAGACCGTGATCGCCTTGGTCTTGTGGCGGGCGACCGGAGCGAAACCCATCAGCTTGAACAGCGCGTGCAGCTGAGCCGCATCGGGATGGGCGTATTCGACGAATTCGAAGCCGTCGGTGCCCATCGGATTGTCGGCAGAGATGGTGGCAGGCGGCGCATCGTGCGGAAACGGACCCATCGGCGGAGCTCCTTGRCTGACCTGCGTTATGATCCCTCGGATTGGGCGCATGGAGCATGCAAACCATTGTCATTTCCGCCAGGATATGCACGATCCGTGCATAATCTGAGGAAAATACGCATGATCTCCGTCGACAACTTCGATCTCCGCCTCCTCGCCGCGCTGCAGGATGACGGCCGGCTGACCAACCAGGAGCTGGCGGAGATCGCCGGCCTCTCCGCCTCGCAATGCTCGCGACGCCGGATGCGGCTGGAGGAGGACGGGGTCATCGCAGGCTATCGCGCGCAACTCGCCAGCCAGGCGCTCGGCTTCGAGCTGATCGCCTTCATCCAGATCACCTTGGCGACGCATTCGCCCGACAACGCGCAAAAGTTTCGCGCACTGGTGAACCGCGTCGACGAGATCCAGGAGGCCTATGCGCTGACCGGGGATTCCGATTATCTGCTCAAGGTGGTGCTGCGCGACCTCAAGAGCCTGTCCGACATCGTCAACAACGTGCTGATGCCGCATCAGAGCGTGGCGCATGTGCGCTCCTCGATCGTGCTCGACCGCATCAAGGAGAGCGCGAAGCTGCCGCTGGCCGCGCTGCCGCGCAGCTGAGCGCGTGGCGCAAATCGAGGGAATTGCGGCCTCCACATCGCGGCACGGCTTTGCGACACTGCGCGGGCCAGACCATCAGCGAGACGACCATGGCGCTGCAGCTTCGCCCCAACTGTGAGTCCTGCGACAAGGACCTGCCGCCCGCCGCGACGGACGCGCGCATCTGCTCCTACGAGTGCACCTTCTGCGCCGATTGCGTGGAAACAAGGCTGTTCAACGTCTGCCCGAACTGCGGCGGCGGCTTTGCCCCGCGGCCGATCCGTCCAGCCCACGAATGGCGACCGGGCGCCTGCGTGACGAAACAGCTGCCGTCGGACAAGCGGGTGCATCTGAAGTATGCGGCGGAGGACGTTGCCGCTTTCGTGGCTCGCGTGAAGGACGTTGCTCCAGATAGCCGCTAGACCGCCGTCATTGCGAGCGYGAGCGAAGCAATGAGAGCTAACCCGCTGGAACGATCGTGCCCTCGACCTCGCCGAAGCCGACGCGATAGCCCTGTCCCTGGCACCAGCCGCGCATCACGAGCGAATCGCCGTCCTCGAGGAACGTGCGCGTCACACCGCCCGGSAGTTCGACTGGCTCGCTGCCGTTCCAGCTGATCTCCAGCAGGCTGCCGCGCTGGTGCTTCTCGGGACCAGAGATGGTGCCYGATCCCAGGAGATCACCGACGCTCATGGCGCAGCCGGACGACGCATGGTGCATCAGCTGCTGCACGCTCGACCAGTACATGTATTTGAAATTGGTCTGCGAGATGCGCTGTGGTGCRTTRCTGCCGGAGGCGCGCAGGGCAACCTCGAGCGCGAGATCGTAGTTCTGCGCATGCGCCTGCTGCAAATAAGGCAGCGGCATCGGGTCCTGGACCGGCCCCTGTACGCGGAACGGCTCCAGCGCCTCGCGCGTGACCACCCAGGGGCTGATCGAGGTCGCGAACACCTTGGCCTGGAACGGGCCGAGCGGCACATATTCCCATTGCTGGATGTCGCGCGCGCTCCAGTCATTGAGCAGCACGAAGCCGAAGATCATCGCCTCCGCCTGCGCCTCGGTCAGCATCTCGCCGAGCGCAGACGATTGGCCGATGACGACCCCCATCTCCAGCTCGAAATCGAGCCGCTTGCACGGGCCGAAACTCGGCACTTCAGCGCTCGGCGGCTTCAGCTGCCCGCGCGGCCGGCGCACCGGGGTGCCCGACACGACCACGGTCGAGGCGCGGCCATTATAGCCGATCGGCATGTGCAGCCAGTTCGGCTGCARCGCATTGTCCTTGCCGCGGAACATCACGCCGACATTGGTGGCGTGTTCCTTCGAGGAGTAGAAATCGGTGTAGCCGGCGACATCAAATGGCAGATGCAGCCTGACATCCTTCTGCAGCAGCAGTGCMCGGCTGCGCAGCGGCTTGTCGTCGCGCAGCCGCGGATTGTCGTSRCGCAAGAGAGCACTGATCGCGGCGCGGGTCTTCGTCCACACCGCTGGGCCGAGCGCCATGAAGGCGTTGAGCGAAGGCTGCGCGAAAACCTCATAGGCCGGCGACAGATCGAGCAGGCCTTCATCCTCGAGCACGGCAAGATCGAGCACGACATCGCCAATGGCGACACCGACGCGTGGCTTGGGCGAGTCGGCGGCGGAGAAYACGCCATAGGGTAGGTTCTGGATCGGGAAGTCCGACGCCGGATCGACCGGGATGAAGGAGCGGAGCGAGGGATCGTTGGGGTGGGTCAAAATGCTTCTCCAAACCAAGTCGTCATGCCCGGGCTTGACCCGGGCATCCATGYCTCACCGGACGGGACGGAAGTGTCMTGGATGGCCGGGTCAAGCCCGGCCATGACGGCGTTGACATCGTTGTCTCTAAGGCCGGTTCGGATCAAAACGCTTTTCCAGTCCGTTCCAGCAGTCCGCGTAATCCGGCTGCAGTGTGCTGGACTCCGCCGCATGCTTGGTGATCCGCTGCGGGAAGCGGGTCTCGAACATGAAGGCCATGGTGCCCSTGAGCTTCACCGGCTTCAACTCGCCATTGCTGGCGTGATCGAACGCCTCGCGATCCGGTCCGTGCGGCAGCATGCAATTGTGCAGCGACATGCCGCCGGGAACGAAGCCCTGCGGCTTGGCGTCGTAGACGCCGTAGATCAGGCCCATGAATTCGGACATGATGTTCATGTGATACCATGGCGGACGGAAGGTGTTGTCGGCCACCATCCAGCGCTCGGGGAAGATCACGAAGTCGATATTGGCCGTGCCGGCGGTTTCCGACGGCGAGGTCAGCACCGTGAAGATCGATGGATCGGGATGATCGAAACCGATGGCGCCGACCGGCGAGAAGGTTCGCAGATCATATTTGTAAGGCGCGTAGTTGCCATGCCAGGCGACGACGTCGATCGGCGAGTGCTTCAGCTCGGTCTTGAACAGCGCACCGCCCCACTTCACGTAGAGCTCGGTCGGCGTGTCCTTGTCCTCATACGAAGCGACCGGCGTCAAGAAGTCGCGGGCGTTGGCGAGGCAGTTAGCGCCGATCGGGCCACGCTCCGGCAGGGTGAAAGCCCCGCCATAATTCTCACACAGATAGCCCCGCGCCGGCCCTGCCGGAATCTCGACCCGGAACTTGACGCCGCGCGGRATCACGACGATCTCGCCGGGCGCGGCATCGATGCGGCCGAACTCGGTGACGAACAACAGGCGTCCCTGCTGCAGCACGAACATCAGTTCGCCGTCAGCATTGTAGAAATGCTCATCGACCATCGACTTGGTGATGACATAGACATGCGCGGCCATGCCGGACTGCGTAGCGGCGTCGCCCGCCGTCGTCATSGTMTGCACGCCCTGCAGGAAGGTGACCTCACCGGACGGCACCGGTGTCGGATCCCAGCGCAGCTGCTGCACCGTGATCTCCTGCTCGTGGCACGGCGCCGTGCGCCACAGCCCGGCGTCGACCTTCGCGAAGCGGCCGGAGTGCTTCACCGAAGGACGGATGCGATACAGCCAGGAGCGTTCGTTGGAGCCGCGCGGCGCGGTGAAGGGCGAGCCGGAAAGCTGCTCGGCATAGAGGCCATAGGCGCAGCGCTGCGGCGAGTTACGGCCGATCGGCAGCGCGCCGGGCAGCGCCTCGGTCTCGAACGAATTGCCAAAGCCGGACATGTAGCCCGGCGTAACCTGCGCCGAGGCGCGGCTGAGCTGGTCAGGCGATGTATTGATGTTCATCATCCTTCTCCTTGCAGGCGGGCCCACATCTCGCGGTCGCGCTCGGCGGTCCAGATCACGGGATCGTCGATGCCGCTGGCCTCGTCATAGGCGCGCGACACGTTGAACGGCAGACAATGCTCATAGATGGCGAAGCTCGCGAATTTCGGATCCATGACCTCGCGCGTCGCCGCCATCGATTCCTTCAGGCTGCGCCCTTTGGCGACCGACATCTCGGCGGCGCCATAGAGCGAGGTGACGAAGTCACGCGTCATCRCGATCGCCTCGCGCACGGTGGCTTCGCCCTTCAGCGCGTCGCCGCGCCCCGGCGCGATCGCCTTGGGATTGAAGTCGCGGATCTCGTTCAGCGTCGACGGCCATTCGCGCAGATAGGCGTCGCCGCAATAGCAGGCCGAGTGATATTCGATGAGATCGCCGGAGAACATGACCTCGGCGTCCGGCACCCAGGCGACGATGTCGCCCGACGTATGGCCCGCGCCCAGCTGAATCAGTTGCACCTCGCGCTTGCCGAGATGGATCGTCATCTCGCCTTCGAAGGTCAGTGTCGGCCAGGTCAGGCCGGGAATGCTCTGCGCATCCTGGAACAGCCGCGGGAAGCGGCCATACTCCGAATCCCAGTCCTGCTGTCCGCGCTCGACGATCAGCCGGTGCGTCTCCTGCGAGGCGACGATGCCTTGCGCGTGATAGGCCGAGGCGCCGAGCACGCGCACCGCGTGATAATGCGACAGCACGACATATTTGATCGGCTTGTCCGTGACCGTCTTGACGCGTTCGATGACCTTGTTGGCCATCGCGGGCGTTGCCTGCGCGTCGAACACGATGCAGCCATCGTCGCCGACGATCACGGCCGAGTTCGGATCGCCCTCGGCCGTGAAGGCATAGAGATCCGGGCCGATCTCGGAGAAGGTGACCTTCTTCTCCGCGAGATCCGTGGTGGATGCGAAACCCTTCGCCATCAGTTCATTCCCTATGTCTGTCGTTATTGCTGCTGCTGTTGTTGCTGCTGAACGCTGTCGATCATGCGGCCTTTCGCCAGCGTGATCGCCTCGCGCAACACGGTGATGTCGCCGATGTGATTGGCGAGGATCAGGACCAGCGCCGCATCGAGATCGGCGCTGTCCTTCTCCGAGAGCCCGCGATGCGCCTCGACGACGGCGCGGAAGGCGTCGTCGGGCTTGGCGAAATTCGAGGCGGTCGAGAGTGCCATCATCTGCTCCCTCAGTTCAKGCCGGACGCGCGCGCCACGGCGGCCGCGATCGCTGCCCGCGTCGGATGCCGGAAGCGGGCCGCGACGTAGCCGTCGGGACGGAGCAGATAGGCGGTGCCGGGCTYGGCATCGTAGCGTTTCCCAGCGAAGCCTTCGGCGTCCGCGAATCCGTCATCTCCACCAATCCGAACGACGCCCACCTCGTCGGGCGCATCGACGTCCCCGCCATTGGCGAAAGCCAGCAAMGTGAAGCGCCGGCCCARGACATTGAACGCATCGGTGAGATGAAGGTGSCGTCCATCGGTCGTTTTGAGCGGCGCATCCAGCATCGAAGTTCCCGGACAAGGCCCGCCCTGCCATTCCTCGGCATCAGCCGTCGACAGCGGCGTCTCATAGACCGAGGGCACCGAGAGCCGGCCGCCATTGACCATGCGCTTGCCGAACTCGGTCTCCTTAGCCAGGGACAGCACCGCCTTGCGCAGCCGCGCCTCCTGCGCGCTGACCGGCGCCATGAAATCGGTGGCACGGGTCGATTCGCGGATGTTCTCATCGGCCGCGGCGCTGCGCTCGATGTGGTAGGTCTCAAGTAGCTGCGATGGCGAGGTTCCGCGCAGCACGCGATCGAGCTTCCAGGACAGGTTCTCCGCATCCTCGAGACCCGAATTGGCGCCGCGGGCGCCGAACGGCGAGACCTGATGCGCGGAATCGCCAGCGAAGATCACGCTGCYATGGATGAACCGCTGCATGCGCCGGCACTGGAATTTGTAGATCGAGATCCATTCGAATTCGAACTCGTCATGGCCGAGCATGCGCGCGATGCGCGGCCGCACGTTCTCGGGCTTCTTCTCGACCTGAGGATCGCAGTCCGGGGTCAGCTGCAGATCGATGCGCCAGACGTCGTCGGGCTGGCGATGCAGCAGCGCCGAGCGACCGGCATGAAACGGCGGATCGAACCAGAACCAGCGCTCGGTCGGAAACTCCGCGGTCATCTTGACGTCGGCGATCAGGAACTGATCCTCGAACACTTTGCCGGAAAAGCCTGCGCCGACCATCTGGCGCAGCGACGAGCGGGCGCCGTCGCAGGCSAYGACRTAYYGCGCCGACAGSCGATAGGGGCCGTCGGGAGTCTCGATCGTCARGACGGCGCGATCATTGCGCTGTTCSAGCGCGGTCACCTTGTTGCGCCARCGCAGCGAGATCTCCGGCAGYTCGTTGACGCGATCAACGAGATACGCCTCGGCGTAGAATTGCTGCAGRTTGATRAAGGCCGGCCGCTTGTGTCCCGGCTCCGGCAGCAAATTGAACTGATAGAGCTCGGACGKCCCGTGGAAGATGCGACCGACGTTCCATACCACGCCCTTGTCGACCATGCGGTCGCCGACACCGAGCCGGTCCCAATAATCCAGCGAACGCTTGGAGAAACAGATCGCGCGCGAGCCTTCGCCGATCCGATCGGCATCGTCCAGCACAACGACCGCGTGACCACGCTGCGCGAGATCAATCGCGAAGGACAGGCCCACCGGGCCCGCGCCCACGACGACGACCGGATGTTCGGCCGGCGCGGCCCGATCCTGATCGCCGTGCCGGTGATAGCCGAACTGAACCTTCGCGTGGCTTGCGCCCTGCCCCGGATTGACCTGCACCATGGCTTGCTCGCCTTGTGGTTTCTTGAGCTGTCGAAGCGACGAATTTCGAAGCGACTGGCATTTCCTCGGGTGAAGCGCGACTGGGATCTTGCCAGATAGTCTCACCTGCAACTATTCTAAAGCCGACGGCCTCGGCCGCGTCAACACAAAAATCGGAGCGCGAGCGTGGCAAATCCCGCCGACACGGCGTCCAGGCGCCAGCCCAAGCCGGTTGAAGCCAGCCGAAATGCCGCAGCGCCACATGCGGAGGAGCGGCTCGATCTGTTCAAGTTCGCGCCATTTCGGCTGAACCGCCTGGCGGCGGAGGTCAGCGCCGCGCTCGCCAGCGAATATCGCGAGCGCTACGGCCTCGACATTCCCGAATGGCGCGTGCTGGCGACGCTCGGGTTTCGCCGCGAAGCCTGCAGCGCGCAATATGTCGCAGAGTGCACGCGCACGCATAAGTCAACGATCAGCCGCGCCGTGACCGCGCTGTTGGAGCGGCGCCTGATCGAACGCGTCGAGAATGCCGAGGATCGGCGCGAATTCCGCCTGCGCCTCACCCGCAAGGGCAAGACGCTGTACGAGGAACTGATTCCCCGGCTGCAGCAGCGCGAGCGCGAGATCATGGCGTGCCTGTCAGCCGACGAGCGCAGGGCATTCGACCGCCTCATCGGCAAGATCGAGGCGAGCCTCGACCTGATCCAGACCAGCGAGGAGGCGGACGCGAARCAGGCCTATTAGGRGCATGATCCGCCAYCGCGAAAACCGGTCGTCCGAAACRATCACGCTCAACAAASAAAACGCAGCYKSAGGCGGCGCCCAGGTGATCACGAGGATGATCGCCGGCGCTCCGCAGGCACATCGACWGGCGCGGTGCTCTCCCCGCGCCAGCGCAGGATCTCCATCGCCAGCACCGGGTGATTGAAGCCCTTCAGATGCAGATCGTCGATCGGCCGCGCATCGACCGACTGGTCGACCACGCCATAGACCCGGCGCGACACGATCACCTGCCCCGCCTTCGCTTCATCGCACAACCGCGAGGCAAGGTTGGTRACGCTGCCGATCGCCGCATATTCCAACCTGTGCTCGAAACCGACCTGGCCGAGCGTGGCATAGCCGAGCGCGATGCCGACGCCGAAGCCCAGACTGTGGCCGCGGTTCTTCCAGCGCTCGGTCAGCTGGCCGATCTCGTCGCGCATTTCGAGCGCCATCTTCACCGCGCGCGTGGTGTGGTCGTCGAACGGGATCGGCGCATTGAACAGGATCATCACGCCATCGCCGGCATAGCGATCGAGCGTGCCTTCATATTTGAAGATCAGYTTGCCGAGCGCGGCGTGATATTCGCGCAGCACGTTCATCGCCTCTTCGGGCTCGGTCGTCTCGGTGAACGCGGTGAAGCCGCGCAGGTCGCAGAACACCACCGTGACCTCACGGCGGTGGCTTTCCAACAACGCATCATGACCGTCGGAGGATGCGATGATCTGCGCGACCTGCGGCGCCAGGAAGCGCTCGAGCCGGCGGATGCGCTCGATCTCGCCGAGCTGCTTCTCGACGCGCTCTTCCAGCGACTTGTTCCATTCGCGCAGCTGCTCGGTCTGTTCCCTGAGCTTTACCGCCTGCTGCTGCACGGTATCGTGCGCCAGCGCCAGCTCGCGGCCCTTCTGATCGACCTCGGTGAACAGCCGCGCGTTGCGCATCGCCAGCACGGCCTGATGGGCGAAGGTGCGCATCACACCGATCAGATTTGGCGAAAACGCGCCTGCGGATCGCCTGAGCACCACCAGCGCGCCGAGCACGCCCTGCTGATCGACCAGCGGCGTGAACAGAACTGCATGAAAGCCGGCGGCGATCGCGACGTCGCGCAGCGGATGATCCGGGGCGCTTTCGAGTTCCGCGATCGCGATCGGCTCACCGCTGCGGATCGAGTCGGCCAGCAGGCTCGTCGCGCCATCCAGCATCGTGTGCGCGCCATCCTGCGCCCGCTCGACGCCTTTGGCCTCGACCAGCCTGAACCGGCGTTCGGCAGCCTCGTAGGAGTAGATCAGCACGGCGTCGGCCTGGGTGATCTCAAGGGCGCGCGCCGCCACGGTCGGCAGCACGGCGTTGAGATCGAGCGAGGAGGCCACCGCCCGCCCGACCTCTTCCAGCACCTTCAGCTCGTTGATCGAACGCGCGAGATCTCTTGTGCGCTCCTCGACCTTGGCTTCGAGCACGGCGTARGATTCGGCAAGCTGGCCGGCCATGCTGTTGAACTGATCGGCGAGTTCCTCCAGCTCRTCATGCGTCTTCACTTCGATGCGCTGGGCGAAATCTCCGGCCCCGAGCTTCCGCGCGCCCATCCGCAAGGCGGTGATCGGTACRAGCATGCGGCGRGCCAGCAGCGAGCCGGCGAGCGTCGCGACGGCCAGTCCGAGCGCGATCAGCAGCGCGCCGCGCAAAAGCTGGTCGCGAATCGGGGCCAGCGCATGCGCCGTGGATTGCTCGAAGAACACGGCCCAGCCGAGCTTGGGCAGCACGGCGGCAGCCGACAGCACAGCGCGCCCATCACTGTCGGTCCCGGAATTCAGCGACTGGCCATCGGGCGTGAGCACCGCGRCGACCTGCGGCAGCCTGGCAAGGTCCTGGCCGACAGCCGGTCCCTTCGCCGAACTCGCCAGCACCTGCCCRCGCGGATCGACCACATAAGCGATGCCGACTTTTCCGACCTGCGCCTCGGTCATGAAGTCTTCGAGAAAGTCGAGGTCGATATCGGCCACGGTGACGCCGGCATTGAAGCCGGAATGCGCGACCGAGATCGACATCATGGGCTGCGCGCCCTTGAAGGTCACAGCCGAGAAATTGCTGCCRTGAGTGACCGTGTCGGTGAAGCGCAGGTCGCGGGACAGATCGTTGCCGGAGGAGAACGCAATCGAGGTGCGCGAGACCCGAAGCTGCTCGCGCCCCTGGCCATCGAGCTGATAAAGCTGCCGCACGGCCGGAGCCTGGCTCAGCAGCTGCACATAGTCGGCGCGCCGCAGCTCCAGCGTATTGGCGCTCGCMCGCGTGACCCAGCTGATCTGTCGTTGCAGGTCCGAGAGCGCCTGGTCGATCCGCCGGGCGCTCGCATCGGCCTTTTCCGCCATCGCGGCGGTCAGGCTCGCCTTGGTGGATTGGTAGCTGATCCAGGTTTCCGTCGCACCATTCACGGCCAGCACGAAGACAACGAGGCCGACCAGCGACACAACATATTTGGCGAACAGACCCTGCCGCAGCGACCAGCCTCTCTCCTCGACCCCGCTCATCCGGACCCCTCGCGCGCAGCGACCGATCAAGCCTGCCGGACGAGCGCGTTCGTTGCCGTGTTGCGCGACAACGGCACTTCACAAACAGGACCGTTCCCACGCTGAGACGGTCCGCCGTGAACACCGTTTAGCACAGAATGACGCGGCAGAACCGGTCGTTTCGGACATCATTCGGTGCGGACCGCGGTGTAAGCCGCCGCGAACATCCTCGGCCATTGGGACGCGCACGTCATCCACCATTCGGATGATACCGCAAGGGTCTGCGGCGTCATATTACCTGTTGAAGATGCGCTTCAAGACATCGTTCATTGGCTGACTGTCCGGCGCGCCGTCCATCGCGGCATCCGGCGGGTTGCCCGACGCCGAGGCAGCGTCCTGGCCAGCCTCCGTCGCCGGGGGTTGCGCGGCCCGGGGAGACTGCAGCAGCGGTGCGGCGCTTTCCGACGGGTTCAGGGTACGGCCTCGGCTGCGGCCCTGCGGCGGCGCGCCTTGCTGCAGACCCTGCTGAATCAGATTGCCGATCGCCGCGCCGAGCTGCCCGCCCAGCACATCGGATTGCCCTGTCGTCGGCGCCTGCCCGTTCGGCGCCGCTGCCGAAGGCCCGCCATTCGCGCCAGCCGTACCGGTCGGGGCAGAGTTGCCGATCAAGCCGCCGAGGCCGTTRATCAGGTTGTTGAGTCCCGCATTGTCCTTGCCGAACAGGCCCTGACCCATCTGCTTGAGCTTGGCGTAGGCAGCGTCGGGATTGTCCAGGATGCCGGCCATGTCGGGGTAGAAGCGCGGCTGGCTCCAAGGGCCGTCGATCACCACGGGAATGCCGAGCCCGATCGGATCCGAGTTGCGGCCCTGCCCCTCGGTGGTCATCACCAGCTTCGGCTCGACGCGCATGGCCAGCGCGCGATTGCCGAGATCGATGGTGCCTGCGCCAGTGACCTTCACCAGCGGTCCGATCAGATTGAGATCGCCGGTCGCGGCCTGACCACGCTCGACCTGAAAGGAGGCCGACAATTGCGTGAGATCGGTCGTGAGTTCCTTCGAATCCTGCCAGCCGGACAGCGGGTTGGAGGTCAAGGAACGGATCATCTGCGCGACATTGATGCCGCGGATGGCGCCATCCTGGAACAGCAGGAACGCCGAGCCGCTCAGATTGCTCATGATGGCCTGCTGGCTGGCGCCGCTCGACCGCAGCGCCAACTTGCCCTGCAGGCGTGCGTCGAGCCTGTCGAAACCGGCGAGGTTCTGCAGCAACGGCAATGCTCGGATGCCGACCACGTCGCAATGCATGGCGTAGGCCGGATTGCCGGTGGAGGCATCGATCACGACCTCACCGCTGGCCTGTCCGTCATAGGCACCGAGATTGGCGACGGTCGCCTTCAGCACGCCGCCGGCCAGCGACGATTCGACCTCCAGCGGGCCGAGGCGAGCACCGGCGACTCCGACGTCGGTCGCCGACAGCTTCACGCGGGCATCGACGTAGTTGAGGCCGCGCAGGTCGATGGCCGCCGTGCTCCATCCCGAAGCGCCGGCGTTGCGTGGCGCGGCAGGACTGCCGAGGTCGAGCCGCCGCACATCCAGATCAAGTTTGACGAGTGGCTTGCTGGCGACATCGACCGAGGCCCAGCCGTTGAAGTCACCGCCGCCGAGGGTGCCGCTGAGCCCGTTGATCATCACCAACGGTCCATTGAGGCGCAGGTCGGCGCGGCCGGCCAGAACACCGCGGAAGGCATCGGCCATCTCGAGCTTGAACTCGACCGGCAGKGTCTGCCGATCAATCGGCATCCCCGGGGCCGTCGAATTGACCTCGAAGCTGACGRGACGGTCGCTCGCCCGGGCCGTACCGGTGAGCTTGATCCTGCCGTCCCCGCCCAGCGATGCCGTCGCGCCAATGCCGTCGATGCGATTCTCCACGCGGTCGCGCGGATTGGACAGGATGACAGCCCCGTCTTTGATCGTGACCCGCTCGATCCGGATGGACGGCGCGGCGTCCGACTTTGCCGGAGCGCGGTTGCGCGGCGCATTGTCGCGCAGGCGTTCACGCAGCAGCGGCAAATACAGCGTAGGCTTGTCGACGATGACCTCGGCAATGTCGGGCCGGCCCGACCAGAGGCCAGACAGCGCCATATCTGCCTGCAGCWTGGCGACGGTCAGCCGGTTGTTACCGTCTCGGTCCTTCGGATCGAGCAGCGTGATGTCGGTCAGCGTCGCATGCAGCGATGGCCACAGGCTGATGCTCGCGGAGCCGGCGATGCTCAAACGATATCCGGTGTCACGCTCGACGCGGTCCTGGATCGCCGCCGTCACAACACTCGCCGGAAGGCCAAAGGCAAGCGCCAGGACGAGCACGACGGCGACGGCGCCAACCAACCCGCCTGCGATCTTCAATGCTTTCATGTCGATGTCCCATTCGCGACGTGCGAGCGGTCTACACGGGTTAGCGTGCGGCAACGCCGACCCGGTTCAATCCGATATCTATCCCAGAYGCCGCGGACYGCTCCAGGAGCGGCGAAAATAGTCGTAAGCACGTGCGTCATTATGTGACTTATGACACACTTCTGCCCGAGCGGTTTATGTAACTGGGGCTTTCAAACCATTGCTGAAGGTATAGTGATGAGCAAGCAGGCCGAATTTGCGGTCATTCTCAAGATGAACCCGATGTTCGCGGACCTCGGCGCCGACGAGYTGCAGCGCTTGTCGAACCTGTGCCATACCCAGCATCTGTCATCGGGCGAGGTGCTGTTCCAGAAGGGCGATCCCGGCAACGCCCTGTTCGGAGTCCGGCGCGGCCAGATCCGCATCGAGACCGGCGCGACGGACGGCAGCCGGCTCACCCTCAATTTCATGGGCCCTGGCGACCTGTTCGGAGAGGTCGCCGTGCTCGACGGACAGGAGCGCACCGCCGACGCCACGGCCGGAGAGACGACCGAGCTGTTCGTGCTCCGCCGCGARGATTTCCTCAGCTTCCTCGAGCGCGAACCCAAGGTCGCGATCAAGATCATCCAGCTGTTGTGTCAGCGCATCCGCTGGCAGAGCGAGCGGATGGAGGAGTCGGTRCTGCAGCCGCTGCCGATCCGACTCGCACGCCGGCTCTGTGCACTCGCGGAGGATTTCGGCTCCGAGGTGCATATCTCGCAGGAGCAGCTCGGCATCTTCGTCGGCGCGGCGCGCGAGAGCGTCAACCGCCAGCTTCAGGCGTGGCGCAAGGACAAGATCCTGGACCTGCAACGCGGCCGGATCCTGCTGCATGACCTGACCAAGCTCAACACCATCGCACGGAACGAGTAGACTCAGCCCAACCTCCACCGACGTCGCTGCGCCCTGATGATGCTTTGTCCGTCGGACTGCACGCCACGCTCGCGAGAACCATGTCCGCTCCGCGTCCACTCTGTGACCGGAACCGAGCGCTGTGCATCGCTCGGTGTCCGCAGCGGCCAAACATGATCGCAATTGGGCCACGGCACCTCACAATTTGCGACATGAACTCTTTTTAACAGTTCTAACAGGGGTCAATTCGGCAGCCATGAGCGCCATCCACCTGCGCGTCGAACGCGCGGGGCGGAGTTCGCGCGCCAGAACCTAGGGTGGAAGTGAGTTCATGAGTCTTGCGTGGCCGGCAATTGGGATCGAGACCARCGGCTCGAYCCCGCGCTGGCGCAGAGCCCTTGCGATCTGGATCGACGCCGTCGAGGACGGTTGGGCCGTGCCGGCACTGATCGCAGGCTTCGTCGCGRTCTGGATGATCTATTTCTCGATCGCCTATGTCGGCGGCGACCTGCACCAGGACGTGATCGAGACATGGTCGCTCGGGCGCAGCTTCGCCTGGGGTTCGAGCAAGCACCCGCCTTTGATGGGCTGGGCCGCGCGCGCCTGGACGAGCGCGTTTCCGTTGACGAACTGGTCCTTCAACCTGCTGGCGCTGACCAACGCCGCGGCAGGCCTCTGGGCCGTGGACTTGATCACGCGGCGGTTCGCGCGCRACGACAAGCGTCTGATCGTGTTGCTGCTGCTGATGCTGCTTCCCGTCTATCAGCTGCACGCGCAGCGCTTCAACGCCAACGCGGTCCTGCTGTCGAGCTGGCCGCTGGCGACCTACTGCTTCCTGCGCTCGTTCGAGACCCGCAATGTGCGATGGGCCATCGCCGCTGGCCTCGCCGCGGCACTGGCGATGCTCGGGAAGTACTACTCCATCTTCCTGATCGCCAGCTTCGCGMTCGCGGCGCTGTGTCACCGCGAGCGACGCGCCTATTTCGCCTCGTCGGCGCCGTGGGTCGCCGCGCTGTCCGGCTTGGCCGCGCTGACGCCGCATCTGATCTGGCTCGGCATGACCGGGGCACAACCGTTCTCGCACGCCATCGCACATCACGTCGGCAAGACGGGTGCGGCTGCCCTGATCGAGGGCGGAGGCTTCTTTCTGGCGATGGCCGGCATCGGCGGCATTCCCGGACTGATCTGGCTCGCGATGACACGCCCCCGTCCAGCCCGCGTGCTGAACGATGYCCTCAGTCTTGGCGCCGGGCTCCGCYTGCTGGCGATGATGAGCATCGGCACGGTCGCCCTGCCCGCCCTGACCTCGGTCGTGTTCGGCACCGACATGCCGCCATTATGGGGCCTGCAGGGCGTCTTCCTGTTTGTCATCGTGATCGTCTGCGGGGCGAGCTACCAGCCCTCCCGCGCCGCGACGATCAACCTCGCCGCGGCGACGATCGGCATCGCCGCATTCGCCGCGACCGTCGCAGCCCCCCTTCACGCGCTGTACCGCAACTATGTGCCGCTCAGCGAAGGCCGCAACTTCTACCAGCCGGCTGTGGCGGAGCTCGATCGCCTCTGGCAGTCGGTCTCGAGCCGTCCGCTTGCCGCCGTGGGCGGCGATGACGGGCTCGCCTTCGCGGCCGCATTCTACAGCCCGGATCATCCCCGCTATGAGATAAGCCTCGTGCATCCGTACGAGCTGCAAACTCCGGCCGCGGCGCTGACCGCGCAGGGCTGGTCCGCCTTGTGCTACGACACCGACATCTCCTGCATCTCGGGCATGAGCGCCGTCGCGGCGCGGGCGCGGCGGTCGGTGCGCGCCGAGATTTCGCTGCGCACCAAGCTGTTCGGCTGGCCCGGAGCGAGCCAGCGTTTCGTCGCCATCATCGTGCCGCCCGAGACCAGCCCACCAAGCGAGCCCGCGCCGAACGTCGCCGACGATGTGAGCGCGCAACGGCGTCAGCCGATCACGGCGAACTGAGCGCCCCCCGCGCCTGCGTTCTCACTCGGCAGCCGGCGACACCACCGAGGGCCGCGGCCTCGAGGCGTGTCCGCCCTCCGCGTCGTGGCCCGGCTCGTCCGTTCCGTCAGACACGATCAGCCGGCGGCCGAGCCGTCCGAACAGCGTGCTGAGATCGTCCATCACCAGGAACATCGCAGGCACAAACAGAAGCGACAGGACTGTCGAGAACACCAGCCCGCCGATCACGGCCAGCGCCATGGGCGAACGGAATTCGCCGCCCGCGCCGACCGCGAGCGCGCTCGGCATCATGCCCGCGACCATCGCGATCGTGGTCATGACGATCGGACGGGCCCGCTTCATGCCGGCATCGATGATCGCCTCGTCGCGTCTGGTGCCGGCATGGATCGCCTCGACGGCGAACTCGACCAGCATGATCGCGTTCTTGGTGACGATGCCCATCAGCATCATCATGCCGATATAGACCGGGATCGTGAGCTGCTTGCCGGTCAGCATCAAGGCGCCGATGGCGCCGCCGATCGACAGCGGCAACGAGAACAGGATCGTGATCGGCTGCAGGAAGGTGCCGAACAGCAGCACCAGCACCGCATAGACGATCATCAGCCCCGCCGTGATCGCCGTGATGAAGCCGGACGCCAGCTCGTTCAGGCTCTCGGCATCGTCCGACGGGATCAGCTTGACGCTCGCCGGCATGCTTTTCCGGACCGGCAGGTCGTCGATCTGCTTGGTCGCATCGCCGAGCGCCGCCAGCCCGACGAGATCAGCCGAGACCGTGGCCTGCCGGCCGCGATCGTAACGGCTGATGCTGGTCGGGCCCTGATCGAGCTTGATGTCGGCGACCACCGCCAGCGGCACGCCACCCTTCTCACCATACTGGCCGAGCGGCACGCGCAGCTGTTCGAGGATCTTCACATCGCCCCGCGCGGCATCCTCGAGCTGGACCCGGATCGGGACCAGGCGGCCGCCCGCATCATATTTCGCCAGCGCAGGCCCGACATCGCCGATCGTCGCGACGCGAATCGTCTGCGACAAACTCTCWGTCGACACGCCGAGGCGCGCGGCCAGATCGGCGCGCGGCTGCACCCGCAATTCCGGCCGGTCGAGCGACGTGTCGGACACCACGTTGGAGATGATCGGGATCCGCTTCATCTGCGACGCRAGTTCGCTGGCGACATTGTCGACCAGCTTGGGRTCAGACCCCGTCAGCACCAGCTTGATCGGKCGCAGACCGTTCTCATCCGTGAACCAGAAGCGGATGTCGGGRATGGTCTCGAGATCCTTGGTGATCGCGAGTTCGAGCTCCTTCTGGGTGATCTTGCGCTCGGTCTTCGGGGTGTAGTTGACGATCATGCCGGCGCGGCGAACCTCCATCGCCCCCTGCAGCCTGCCGCCGTCGACAAAGACGCTGCGCACCTCGGGCCGCTTGCGCAGCCGCGCCACGATCTCCTCGGTGACCTTCTCGGTGTAGGCGAGTTGCGCGCCGGGCGGCAGCTCGATTGCGAGCAGCGATCGCGCCGCGTCCTGCGCCGGCAGGAACCCTTGCGACAGCAGGGTCGTGCTCCAGATCGAGGCAGCGAAGATGCCGATGCCGAGCAGCACCGTCACGAAGTAGTGTTGCACCGACCAGGTCACGATGCGCTGATAGGCGCGCAGGATGAAGCCCGGCGGCGGATCCTCGTGATCGTGATGCTTCATGAAGTAGGCCGCCAGCATCGGCGTGACGAACCGCGCGGCGAGCAGCGAGAAGAACACCTGCACCGAGACGGTAATGCCGAACTGCTTGAAGAACTGGCCGGCAATCCCCGACATGAAGCTTGCGGGCGCAAAGATCGCAATGATGGTGAGGCTGATCGCGATCACCGCGAGACCGATCTCGTCCGCGGCATCCAGCGCCGCGCGATAGGGCGACTTGCCCATCCGCATATGGCGCACGATGTTCTCGATCTCGACGATCGCGTCGTCGACCAGAATGCCGGTCGACAGCGTGATCGCCAGGAACGAGACCATGTTCAGCGAGAAGCCGAGGATATCCATCGCCCAGAAGGCCGGGAAGATCGACAGCGGCAGCGAGATCGCCGCGATGACCGTCGCCCTGAAGTCCCGCAGGAACAGCAGCACGATGATGACGGCAAGAATCGCGCCCTCGAACAGGGTCGAGATCGCAGCCTCGTAATTGCCCTTGGTGAATTCGACCGAGGTATCGATCAGCCTGAGATCGACGTCGGGATGCGCGGCCTTCACCTCGTCGATGCGCTTCTGCACGGCCGCAGCGACGACCACGTCGCTAGCGCCTTTGGCGCGCTTGATGCCCAGCGCCACCACCGGCTCGCCGTTGAAGCGCGCGAAGGTGCGGCGATCGGCGATCGTGTCGGTGACGGTGCCGAGATCGGCGAGCCGCACCTCGCCGCCGCCGAACAGCGGGATCATCGTGTTCGACAGCTCGTTCAGCGTCTTGGCCCCGGCAAGCGTGCGGATCGCCTGATCGTTCTTGCCGATCTCGGCCCGGCCGCCGGCGACGTCGACATTGGTGCCGCGCAGGCTCTGGCTGACATTCACCGCCGTGAGGCCCATGGCCTGCAGACGGTCGGGATCGAGCGAGACCAGGATTTCGCGTTCGACGCCGCCGATGCGCTCGACCTGGCTGACGCCGCGGACGCCCTGCAGCTCGCGCTTGACCACATCGTCGACGAAGAAGGACAGTTGCTCCGGCGTCTTGCCTGGCGAGATCGCCGCATAAGTCACGATCGGCAAACCGATCTTGTCGACGCGCGAGATCAACGGCTCGGTGACGTTCTGCGGCAGGTCGGAGCGCACCCGCGTCACGGCGTCCTTGACGTCGTTGATGGCGCGATCCGTGTTGGTCTCGAGCGCGAACGTAATCGTCGTGACCGAGAGGCCGTCGGTGATCAGGGACTGGATGTGGCGCGCGCCCTCGACGCCGGACACGCCGTCCTCGATGATCTTGGTGACCTGGGATTCAAGCTCCGACGGCGCCGCGCCGAACTGCGCCACCGCGACCGAGATCACCGGAATGTCGGCGTTCGGCAGCCGCGTCACCGCGAGCTTGCTGAAGCTCATCCAGCCAAGAATCAGGAGAATGAGCGAGAAGAGGATCGACGGCAGCGGGTTCCGGATCGACCATGCCGAGATATTCAGTGCCATCAGCGTACCCGCGTGCGATCGATGTCTTCGGCGAACATGGTCTTGATCTGGTCACCATCATGCAGCGAGCTGCCGGCGTCGGCGACCACGATCTCACCCTCCGCGAGACCTTCCAGGATCTCGGTCGATGTGTCGGACACCAGGCCGACCCGCACCCTGCGGGTCTCGATCGTGTTGCCCTTCACSACCTGGATGGTGAGATGATCGATCGCCGTATTGGGAACGGCGACGCCGCAGCTCCGCCTGGCGTCGATATTGGCGCGGGCGAACATCCCCGGCTTCAGCGTTGCGCTGCTGGTCAGCGTGATGCGGGCGTGGCCCAGCTGGGTCGAGCGATCGACCTGCGGCGCCACCACRCGGAGGCGGCCGATGATGTCGGGCAGATTATCGCGCGTGATGCGCGCGGGCAGGCCCGGGCTGAGCTTCAGGAGGTGAACGCTCGGGACTTCGGCGTCGAGTTCCAGCTCATTGTTCACGGCAATGCGGAACATCGGTCCGGCCTGGGGGGAGGCGGGCGCGCCGGCGATGGTACGGACCTCRGTGACGACGCCAGCCGCCGGCGCACGCAGCGACACCGGYCGGTTTGCGGCAGCAGCCGGCGCCCCCGGCTGCGGCGGGGGCGGCGTCAGGCGGGCCAGCTCCTGATTCTCCGTGACGGTGTCGCCTTCCTTGACGAGGACATCCGTCACCCGCGATCCCTCCTGGTCGGCGCCGACGACGGCTTCGCGGCGGGGAACGACAAACCCGGTGACCCGGACGAGATCGGAGAAGCAGGCCTTYACCGCCTTCGTCACCAGCACCTGCGCCTGCATCGGCGGCTCCTCGGCGGCCGGATGCGAGCGATGCTCGTAGGTGTAATAGCCGGCGAACAAAGCCACGAAGAYGATCGCGCCGGCTACGGTTTTGAGGGATTTTGGCAGCTTCATCGAAGGCTCGATCCGGTCGGCGCGAAGTGCGGTTTCACGAGSRGGCGGCGCCGGCTGCAAACRCAGCGCGGGAGGTCCCGACGAGACGATGCGCCCCGCAAGACTGCGGGACGCATCCGGTCAACTCGATCTCTGGCCACGCAACCCCCGTCGGCGCTTTGCGGACGCCGAGCTACTTGGCGGCCGCCGTCTTGCTCTGCATATTGACCACCTGGACGCGGCGGTTCACCTCGGCGAGCGGCTGGCTCGGATCCTTGAGCTTGCTCTTGCCRTASCCCACCGTCACCAGATCGGCGCCGGCAATGCCGAACTTCTCGACCAGATAGCGCTTGATCGAATCGGCGCGGCGCTCTGACAGATCCTGATTRTAGGCATCGCCACCCGCGGCATCGGTATGGCCGGCCACGACGAAGGTCGAGCCCTTGAGGTCGGGACTGGTCAGCGCGCGGCCGAGCGCCTGCACCGATGCGAGCGACTTCTGGCTGATATTGGCGGAATTGTAGTCGAAGGTGATYTCGAGATCGATGTTCGGCTTGGACTTGGCGACCGCCGCGATCTCCTCGCGTTCTGCCGTCGACAGCGAGCGCGTCGAACGGCCGCGGATGCTCTGCAGGAACTTGTCCTGTTCCGGCGCTGCGGCAGGCGCYGCTTCGGACGGCGGCGACAGCGACAGTCCGCGGGTCAGCGGCTTCTTGGGTCCGGCCAGCGCCCGGACGATCTGGTCTTCGGTGACATCCTCGGCAGCCTTGGCCGCGGTGACGCTCAGCGYGGCCGCGGCGCTCAGCGCYACGGCCACGAACAGGCCCGTCAGGCTGGCAGCGTAGGTCGACTTCGTCTGCGATACGGTCATTTGCCAATCCCTCCTCGCGCATGATCGGCGCGAACGCATGGTCCGGTCCCGTCGCGACACCACGYTCGCGACCCGGYTGTTCGCGGTTATGTCGGTCCGGCGCGCCGCATGGTTCGAGGCGGCCGACGCATGCGCGCAAAAATCAGCGCACGCCGTAGCTTTCGAACTCGCGGACGATATTGGGATCGATCGCCTTGGCGTTGGCGATGTCGAGCGCGCCCTCCTGCGCCGCGCCGTTGCGCTGCTTGGCKAGGCCTCGCCCATACAATGATGACGTCAGCCGCGGGTTGATCTTCAGCGCCGCGTCGAAATCGGCGATCGCGTTCTTGGTCGCGCCGCTCTTGAGGTTGACGAGCCCGCGGCTGTCGAGCGCATCGACGAAATTCGGCCGCAGCCGGAGCGCCTCGTTGCAGTCGCGCAACGCCGCCTGCAGCTCACCGACCACGGTGCGCGCCCAGCAGCGATTATTGAGGGCCTCGACATCCTTCGGATTGAGCCGGATCGTGTCGTCGAAATCGCGGATGGCCTGCGCATAGGCGCCCTTGCTGGCATAGACTTGGCCGCGCCGGTAGAGCGCGCCGGCGTCTTCCGGATTGGMAGCGATCTTGGCCGTCAGGCTCTTGATGGTCGGGTCCTCGGCGAAGGGATCCTGCACCGGCGGCGCGGCCGTTACGTTGGTGGCCGGCGCGGTGGTCGTCGGCACGGTGGTCGTCGGCGCGGTGGTCGCGATGACGGGCGACGGGGTCGGAACCGGCGGCGGCGGAACAACGGGCGGCGCCGGCGGCGCATCCGCCTTCTGGACCGGCGGGGGCGGAGGTGGAGGTGGCGGCGGGAGCGGCGGCGCCACCACGACCTGGGTCGGCGTGGGGGTCGGCGTCGGAGCCGCGACTGGCGCCGTGCTGCTCTCGACCGGCGGAGTGGGCCGCACGCCGCCTGCGCCCGGCACGAAGGAGAAGTCTTCGGCGAGCGAGGATGAGATCCACGGCACCTGCTCGCTGCGCGAGGCGCGGGTCACGCCGACCCGGGTGCGGTTCAGCGTCTCCTCCGCGGTCAGATCGGGAACGCGGATTTCCTTCAAGAGCTCCTGCACGAACAGGCTGCGGTCGCGGCCCGTATCGGACACGACCGCCGACAGCGCCGCCGAGTACATGACCAGGGTACCACTTGGCGCAATGACCGGCGCCAGYCCGGACGAGGCGGTGCGGAAGCGGCGCTCATAGGGATTGCGGCGGGACGCATCGAGCAGCGCGATCTTGACCCCGGCGCCGCGGCTGTTGATCTCCTGCAGCACCTGCTCAAGGCTGATGCCGTCGCGTCGGACATCGGCCTCCTGCCAGATCTGCGCATCAACCGGAATCATGTAGCTGGTGCGATTCGACTGRATGCCGAAGCCGGAGAAGAACACCAGCGCCACCGAGCCGGGCTTGATGCTGCCRTAGAGCCGTTCGAGCCCGCGGCGCATCGCTTCGCCGGTGGCGTTCTCCAGCGTTTCGACCGTAAAGCCGTCGCGCTTCAACTCGTCGGTGAGGTCGCGCGCATCRTTGATCGGCTCTTTCAACGGCGCTTCGGCATCCGGGTATTTCGCATTGCCGATCACCAGCGCGATGCGATCGCCGGCCGCCAGCGCGGGACCAGAGAACGCCACGGCAAACATCAAACCGAGCAGCAACAGCAGGCGAGCAGTCATCACGATGGCGGTCCAGCGGTCCAGCAATCAGGCGCCGTCCAGCTTGCGCCGCGGCGACCTTAACCCACGCGTCAGGCATTATCAAATCGCCGTGACGACTCGTCAACCGCTTGGGCCGGTTGAAGAATCGCCACGGCAGGCGGATCTCGGCGGCGTCTTTCGATCGCCACAGTCGGAACATGCAACGAAGCAAGGCGAACGCCAGTGAGGCGCCTCACACTGTGTCGGGCCGCCGGTCGATCCGGTTCGCGCGCCGCAGCGATTGACGCCGCCTGCCCGCGGTGGCTCGATGCCCGCCAATGGCCATCAACGAGACGGGCATCATGGGGAACGCCGCCGAAATCTACGCGCTGCGCTATGCGACGATGTCGCCGCGCACGCCGAGCATGAACTTCCTGCAGCCGGATCCGCACGAGGCGGTCGCGCAGGACCTCGATTACTTCGTCTGGCTGATTCGCAGCGCAGGGCGCGACATCCTGGTCGACACCGGCTTCAACGCCGCCGAGGCCCAGGCGCGCAACCGCAAGCTGACCCGCAACCCGGTYGATGCGCTCGAACTGTTCGGCGTGAACGCCGCCGATATCCGCGACATCATCGTCACCCATCTGCATTACGACCACGCCGGCAATCTCGACCGTTTCCCGCATGCGCGGTTTCATCTGCAGGAGCGCGAGATGGCCTATGCGACGGGACGCTGCATGTGCAACGGCCTGCTGCGGCACCCGTTCTCGGTCGAGCACGTCACCACGATGGTGCGCCATGTCTATGGCGAGCGCGTCACGTTTCACAGCGGCGACGGCGAGATCGCCCCCGGCGTCACCGTGCACCGGGTCGGCGGTCATTCCGACGGGCTGCAGGTGGTGCGCGTCGACACCGCGCGCGGACCCGTCGTGCTCGCCTCCGACGCAGCACATTACTACGCCAATCTGCAGCGCCGCAGTCCGTTTCCGATTGTCTACAATGTCGGCGACATGGCGCTGGGCTGGGAGATCATCGAACGGCTCGCGGGACATCCGGACCGGTTCATCCCAGGGCACGATCCGCTGGTCACCGAGCTCTATCCGCGCGTCAACGAAGCTGCCGATGCCTACGCGCTCCATGTGGCGCCGTCGCGGTCGTTTGCGCGATAGCGGCGCGCCACAATCAGGTGAAGCATGAGCGTCGCGTCCACCGTCCCGACGCATGGCTGAGTTTGCCGTCGTCATCGCCCCGGCTCGACCGGGTGATGGCACCTGTATYGACCGCAGGAGCCGTCCAAACATRACATCGCGCCCTCGCGGCGCATGTCGCGTCCGAGCTGTGATCATTGCGACACCCTCTTCGAGACAAGGGCGCAGGGAGGACCAGGCCTCGGCTGAAGCCTGCGGTCCGCGTGCAGCAAAACAAGCACGCGGCAGAACCACAGGTACAGCCGAAACGACCCGGCCCTCCCTGCGCGGTGGCTTTACGGATTATACGCAAGCTCCCCGGTGACCGGGCTTGTTTGCCACCGTGGCGACAAAGCGCGCTTGGCGCCTTGCGCGGACCTCAGCGTCGGGAGGCCAGGACCCTGCGACTTCACCGTCCGCGACATGGCGTACGTCGGCGTGCCCCGCACGCTGCACCACATCGCGGCCATCGCATCCCACCCCAACGCATCGTGACGTTCGCGAAGCGCCCCTCGTCAATGAGGCAGGACGGGCGGAACACTCCACCCGATTTGCCCGACGGCGCAAGCGATTTCTTTTTTCCAGAAGCGCTGGACAGCGCCAAATCAGCTTGAACTCACGCGACCGAATCGCGATTCTGCGAGCCGATTTTAAGGCGTCAACCATGTCCCCGAACATCTGTCAGCCATGTCGCCGGGCTGAACCCTCCGCTCGCAATGACGCGGGGCTGGCAGGTGTGAAAATAAGAATGTGTCGAGATGCCGGGTTGCGGCGCTGGCGGCGACGGCTCGGTATCTTGCATGACCTAATGCAACTCCACCGTCGCGGTCTTCGCGAGGTGCGCGCCGAGAAACTTGGCGTCCCAATTGGTCAGGCGGACGCAGCCATGCGATTCTGATTTGCCGACCTTGGACGGCTCGGCGGTGCCGTGGATGCCGTAGCCCTGGCCGACCGAGAGGCCGATCCAGGTGGCGCCGACCGGGTTGTTCGGGCCCGGCTTGATGGTAAAGGGCTTGCGCGCCTTGACGCCCTTGAACTTGTAGTTGGGATTGTAGCGGTAGTTCGGATTGGCATCGATCGAGTCGACCTTGAAGCTGCCCACCGGCGTCGGCTTGTCGTCGCTGCCAACGGTCGCCGGAAACACCGCGACGGGCTTGTCGTCCTTGTCGAAGGCCTTCACCGTTTCGGCTTGCTTGTCGATGTCGAGCCGGGTGATCTCAGGCACCGTCTCGTCCGGCTTGACGACGTTGGCGACGGCGATCTCCTGACCCTCTTTGTCGAAGCGGCTGCTCGGATTGAGGGCCGCGAGCAGCGCTTCGCTCATGTGGAATTTTTCGGCCAGCGCCTCGCGCGGCGAGGTGTAGCGCAGCGCCGGCAGGTCCTTCATGTCCTCCATCCGTCGCGGCAGCTTCTTCAGGAACGGCCCCTTCACGTCCTGTCGCGTGATCCTGTAGCGTACGATGGCTGGTGACGGGTCCGCGCGCAGCAGTGCGTCCCACAGCGGCGGCGTGAGCTTCGCGCCGCTGTCGAGCCCCTGGGCCTTGGCGAAGGCGGCGAGCGCCTTGCGCGCATTGTCGCCGAAGCGGCCATCGATCTCGCCGGGCGAGACATGCGCACGATCGAGCAGCACCTGGGCACGGATCGCCACCGGATCCATCTTCTCCTCGCTCGGCGGCCGCTTGCTCAGCTCGGCGCCGTTGACGGCGTCGGCAGTGACATCGGCTGACACGGCTGAATTGGCGAAGCCGAATAAGAGCAGAAGCGGTATCCAGAGCCGAAGCATGGTCGCAATCCCGAGGGCGAGGAAGTTCGGCATCGTCAACGTGGCGACGGTCGAGAAGTTCGGCGGCGGCGACCACGACGCTGAACGTCGCGGCCGGCTGGCGCGACTATACGAGGACGCGGGGTCGGCTGGCCCGGCGGCGGCGCGTCTGCTATCCCGAACGCAGCCGTTCGAATGGATTGGGTTCGCGAGGATCGGTTTCGCATGAGACATGCCGCAATTGCCGCCACGTCCCGCCGGATGCCGATGCTCACGGCGCTCGGCCTCCTGGCATTRGGCGCGGCCGCGAGCCCGGCCATGGCGGCCGAGGACACCGCGCCCAGAGGCGCCGCGGTCAGCGTGCTCAAGGCGGCCAAGGCCTGCTTCGACAACACCGTCGAGGTGTCCGGCATGGTGCTCGCCCGCGACGAGACCGCGGTGCGGCCGGACCGTCCCGGACTGAAAGTCGCCGAGGTCCTGGTCGATGCCGGCGACACCGTCACCGCCGGGCAGAACCTGGCGCGGCTGACGCCGCCCGAGGGCGGCACGATCATGGTCCAGGCGCCGGTCGCCGGGACCATCCTGACATCCACCGCCACCATCGGCGCCTTCGCCTCCGGCCGCGGCGAGGCGCTGTTCTCGATCATTGCCCGCAACGAATATGACCTGGTGGGCTTGGTGCCGAGCGCGCAGATCAACCGGCTTGCGGTCAACCAGACGGCGCGGATCCGGATCGTCGGCGCCGGCGAGGTCGACGGCAAGATCCGCCGCATCGCGCCCACCGTGGAGCCCAACAGCCAGCTCGGCCAGGCGTTCATCGCCATCACCGGCAACGCCCGGCTGTTGGTGAATGCGTTCGGCCGCGCGGTCATCAAGACCGGCCAGAGCTGTGGCGTCGCGCTGCCGCTGACCGCGATCCTGTATGATCCCGACGGGACCGTCGTGCAGGTGGTCCGCAATCAGCGGGTCGAGACCAAGCGGGTCGAGATCGGCCTGATGGCCGGCGGCCAGGTCGAGATCCGCGACGGGCTCAACGAGGGCGAGGTGGTCGTCGCCCGCGCCGGCGCGCTGTTGCGGGAAGGCGACCCGGTGCGGCCGGTGCTCGCGAGCAACTGACGGGCGGCGACGTGGCAAGGCGCGCCGCTGGCCGCTCGGCGAAGGTCGGGAGCCGCTGCGGCGTGCGCGGTGGGCTCCCTCTCGCCGCGGGCGGCGGGGGCGGGGAGAGGCGCAGACCGAGCAAGTCGCACGGGTTTGCTGCCACTCGTGAAKAGCGGCAGCCGGYMCAAATCASGAAGATCGTTGGAGAGCSGCCGAGGCTCAGCTGCCGGCGTTGGCGACATCGGCGCTGAGGCGGATGTCCTCGACCAGCGACGATGACACGGTCGGCACCTGCTCRCCGTCGGAGCTGCGCGCGATCGCATTGCGGGTCTTGTTGAACACCGTCTCGGCGCTCGGGCTCTTGCCGAGCTGATTGAGCAGCTCCGAGACGAGCACGCTGTTGGCCTGCTGCGGGTCGTCGAGCACCTTGCCGGGCGTCGCCGACGACATGATCAGCGCGTTGGCGGGCGCGTTGATCGGCGCGAGGCCATGCGAATAAGCGCGGAARCGGCGCTCAAAGGGATTGCGGCGCGAGGCGTCGATCACGACGAGCTTGGCCCGGGCGCCCTTCTCGCTGACGGCGTCGAGCACCCTCTCGATGCTGGTGCCCTCGCGACGGACGTCCGCTTCCTTCCAGATCTTGGCATCGGTCGGGATCATGTAGCTGTCTCGGCCCGCCTGGATCGCGTAGCCGCCGAAGAACAGCATCACTACCGAATCCGGTTTGATTCTCGCGGTCAGGCGCTCGACCGCGCGGGCCAGATCGTCCTTGCTCGCGTCCTCGACCACGTCGACGTCGAAGCCGYCGCGGCGCAGCGCGCCGGTCAGCGCACGGGCATCATTGATCGGCTGGGCCAGCGGCGCGTTGGCGTCGGGGTAGTGACCATTGCCGATGACGAGCGCGAGCCGCGCGCCGTTGCCGGTCGATGCAACGCCCYGCTCGGCGGCGGCAGATTTYGGGGCTTCGAGCGAGCGCTTGTTCARGGCAGCATTCGCGCCGATCGCGAGCGACACCGTGCAGAGCAACGCGGCGGCGATCACGGCCGAACGGCGGGAGAAGGAAGGCTGCCTTGCGGTCATCACGTCAATCCTGGTCCGAGCCTGTCCATGCGGCRCCAAAGGATCGCACCTTTGGGTCGCGCGGGCGCCTCTGAGGTTTGAGGGGTTGCGAGACGATGTGTCGTCGAATTGCGCGCAATTTGCGGCACCGCAACGAAGAAAGGCTTAAYCCGAACCCGCAAGCAGGGCAACATCCAAACACCGTTGACTTTTCAAGCACTTGTAAATCAAGGAAAATTTAACCATGGCGCCGTTCTCCAAAGGGTCTCCGCGGGACCGCCCGAATGCCACATTGCGGCCAAATCGCCGGTCGGAGCCGTGATCCCGGTCACGTTGTCTTTGCCCGCGCCGCATGCCAGTTTGACGGGTGCATGCGTGTGACGAGCCGTTTGCCGGGCGTTTCGAGCAGCGCATGCCATTGATCCCGCCTCGACAACCCGCGAGTCCCATTTTGAGTTTCCAGTATTTTGCCGGCGCGGCCTGCCGCGCGCTGACGGCCCGCAAGGACGGTCCCTCACTCTACGAGGTCTGCGATCCCATCCTGCGCCAGCCCGGCCGCGGCGACCCGCATCTGGCCAAGTTCTACCGAACCGCGCTCGGCAATCCCGCACTGCGCGCTCTGTTGCGCCGGGCCGGCCTGCCRGAGTTGAAAGAGCCGGCGCGCCTCGCGGCGCTGCGCGAGGCGCTGGTGCTCGCCCGCGACAATCCGACGCCGGACTGGGAGGCGGTCGGCCGTCCGATCGCCGAACTGGTCGACAGCATCGCGCTGCGCCATCCGGCGCCGCCGCGCCGGACGACCGCCGTCACGATGCCGCCATCCAGCGAGATCGACCGCGTGATCCGGGCCTGCGGCGCCGACCTGCTCGGCTCCTACGCGCGCAACGGCTTCATTCCGACCTACGCCGCCTTCAACCTGATCGGCGATCCCGATCTCGGCGGCCGCGAGGTGCTGATGGCGCTCAAGGGCCTCGACGCCCGCGGCTACAAGAACTCGACCTTGCTGTTCAACCTGGCMCGCGTCTTCATCGCCCGTTCGCCGGCCGCGGCGGTGATTCATCCGCCGTGGCGCGGCATCGCCGAGCCGATGTGGGAGCCGGTGCAGATCCGCCACCGCTCGGCCTATTACGACGCCTTCTTTACCGAGGCGCTGCTGAGCTACGTCGAGACCGGCCTGGCCTCGCCCGATCAGACGCTGRCGGCGCGCGGCGCGATCGGCGACATGGTCGCGTTCTGCCTCGCCACGAGCCGCGAGGAGGTGCGCGGCGCGGACGGCAAGAGCTACAACGTCGTCACCGCGCTGGCGCCACCGCCGCATCCGCGCTTCTCGCGCTTCTTCACCCAGATCAAGCAGGATCTCGGCTTCGGCGTTTACGTGCCCGATTGCGACACGACGGCGTGCTCGTTTTCGGCGGCGACGCAGGCCGGCTCGGATGATCCGATCCTCGCGCAGCCGCTGGTCGACTTTTATGCCGGCTATCAGGTCCGCGCCGGCAGCAACGAGCCGCGGGTGACGGTGCCGATCAACGACAATATCGACTATGAAGGCGGCATCGCGACCTGGATCGACAGCCTGGCCGGCGAGCGGCCCTATGGCAACGACCTCGATCCGACCTTGAATCTCGACGTGCTCGAAGTCTCGTTCCGCAACCTGTCGCGCTGGCAGATCCTGGAGACCGAGGGCCGGCTCGACGTCGTCAGGCGGATCGTCGGTTTCCAGCAACGGCTGGTGATCAGCGGCGCCTTTGCCGATCCGCGGTCGCACATCTATTATCTGCCGGAGCTGTATTGCGCCTATTTCGGCCGCTGCTACCACGCCTTCATGGCGCTGCCGCCGGCCGCGCGGCAGGCGATCGATCCCGACGGCGCATTCGAGCTGATCCGGTTGCGCGTGCTCGCTTATGTCGAGGACGAGCTGATCGGCCGCGAGATGAACCCGTTCGACGCGGCGCTGGCGCTGATCGCGCTCGGCCATCTCGGCGGCGCCGCTGCGAGCTTCGCTCCGGCCGTGCATTGCATCGTTGCAGCGTTCGGCGAAGGCGGCCGGCGGCATCCGTACCGCGCCTATGAGTGGAACAAGATGAAGACCCCGACCCGCATCCTGGTGGGCGGCCCGGAGGTCACCTCGGCCTTCGTGCTGATGGGGCTGGCGTTGGCGCGGCGGGTTGTGGCGCGGTGAGGGAGCTCGCCGCCGTCGCGGCGACCGCGCGGGTCCAGCTCCCGGGAGGGCCGGCCTCTTAAAATTCCGCCACCATCGCGCGAAGTTGAGCGGCTCACGCGATCACGGCGCTGGAACCGCCAGGCGATCCGCCGCACAATCGTGTGCATTGTTCCAGCCGAGGACGAATACGCCCCCTTGATGCCGATGAAAACAGTTTCCCTCGCCCTGCTCCTGCTGCTGCCGTCGCTTGCTCACGCCGCGGAGATCACCGGCATTCCCAAGATCCGCGAGGCCGACGGGATCACGATCGGCACGACGCGGATCCGGCTCGGCGGCATTGACGCGCCGTCGGTCGATCAGCTGTGCCTGAACAAGGATGGCGAGCGCTGGACCTGCGGAGTGGCGGCGCGCGACGAACTGATCAAGCATGCCGACGGCAAGAGCTGGGTGTGCCATCCACGCGCGATCGACCGCCGCGGCCGCCAAGTGGCGCGCTGCGATGTCGATGGCGAGGACATCCAGAAATGGCTGGTGCGCAACGGCTGGGCGCTGGCCTATCGCACCGTCTCGCACGAYTACGAGCCCGAGGAGGCAGAGGCCCGCACGGCCAAGGCCGGCATGTGGCAGGGCGCCTTCATCGCGCCATGGGACTGGCGGGTGCGCAACAAGAAGACCACGATCCTCGGCGCCACCAAGCCGCCGGAGAGTGCCCGCAACATCCTGCTCGCCTCGGCCTCGGGCCCGGTTGCGCCGTCACCCGACTGCACCATCAAGGGCAATGTCAATAGCGCCGGCGAGTGCATCTATCATACGCCGCAGAGCCGCTGGTACGCCCAGATCAAGATGCATGTGTCGAAGGGCACGCGCTGGTTCTGCTCGGTCGAGGAGGCCGAGGCCGCCGGTTGCCGCGAAACCCGGCGCTGAGGCTACGCTGCGCCGGCCGGCCGGGGCATGCCAGCCCCCCGGCTTCTCCGGCTTTTCAGACGCGGCCGCGCCACGTACAAACSGCTCGGGCCGAGCGCCTGCGACGGCCCGCCATCACCCCGACGCCAATCGCAAGACCACATCGCCAAGGACACCGACTATGACCGTTCGCGCGGGCCGGGAATTTCTGGCCATCCCGGGACCCACCACGATGCCCGACGAGGTGCTGCAGGCGATGCACCGCCCGGCGCTCGACATCTACTCCAAGCAGATGGTGGAGCTGACCGACGGCCTCATGGCCGATCTCGGCCGCCTGTTCGCCACCAAGGGCAAGACCTACATCTATATCGCCAACGGTCATGGCGCCTGGGAAGCCGTGCTGTCCAACGTGCTGTCGCGCGGCGACAAGCTGCTGGTGCTGGAGNCTGGTGCTGGAGAGCGGCCGCTTCGCGATCGGCTGGGGCCAAGCGGCGCGCGCCATGGGCGCCGAGATCGAGGTCMTCAGAGGCGACTGGCGCCGCGCGGTGCGGCCGGCCGAGGTCGAGGCGCGGCTGCGCGCCGACCGGGAGCACACCATCAAGGCGATCGTCGTGGCGCAGATCGACACCGCCTCCGGCGTCGTCAACGACGTCGAGGCGATCGGCCGCGCGATCAAGGCGAGTGGCCATCCCGCGCTCTACATGGTCGACACAGTGGCGTCGCTCGGCTGCATGCCGTTCGAGATGGATGCGTGGGGCATCGACGTCGCGATGTCCGGCTCGCAGAAGGGCCTGATGACACCGCCCGGACTCGGCTTCGTCGCGGCGAACGCGCGCGCGCTCGAGGYGCATAAGCGCGCCAATATGCGCACGCCCTATTGGGACTGGAGCGAGCGCGAAGGCGCCGAGCACTATCGCAAATATGGCGGCACCGCGCCGGTGCATCTGTTGTTCGCGCTGCGCCAGGCCATCGACATGCTGTTCGCGGAGGGGCTGCCGCACGCGTTCCGCCGGCACCAGCTGCTCGGCGAGGCCGTGCGCCGCGCCGTCGCCAAATGGGGCGAGGGCCAAGTGATCGGCTTCAACATCGCCGATGCCGCCGAGCGCTCCAATACGGTCACCACCGTGCTGGTCGGCGGCGGCTATGATCCCGCCGTGCTGCAGAGCTACTGCAAGGAGCAGTGCGGCGTGGTGCTCGGCACCGGGATCGGCGATCTCAGCGGCAAGGCGTTCCGCATCGCCCATATGGGCCATGTCAAYGCGCCGATGGTGCTGGGCACGCTCGGCGTGATCGAAATGGCGCTGGTGGCGTTGAAGATCCCGCATGGCCGCRGCGGCCTCGATGCCGCGATCCAATGGCTCGGCGAGAGCGTCAGCGCCTAGCCTTTTGCAATCGCTGCGGGTGGATCGTCGCTCAGAAGCCGTAGCAGCGCTTCAGTTCGTTCCACGCGTAATACGGGCTGTCGTCCTTGACCGGAAAGCAGCCCTGCTTGAAGGCGATCTCCTTCTCGTCATAGAGCATGCGGACGAGCAATCGACCGTCGGTGGTCCGAAAGGCATCCCATTGGATGTTGGCGCTGAACGACGCGACGTCCCGTCCGGTCCAGCCATTGTGGTCGTCGAACATCACGCCGAGGGGCTGCTGGGTGGCGCTGTGCGGCAACTTCAACAGCGCGGCGAACGGAATGACCGTCTCGGCGTGCGCGAACCGCAGCCGGGCGGCCTCATGCAGGTCGCCGGCGGCGATCCGGTCCATTGCGGCAACGAAGTCGTCGACAAGCGGCTTGGCCATTGCGAAGGTGATCGTGCGCCCGGCAAAACCAGGCCCCTTCTCGTAGAAGTCGTCGGTGTCGCTGACGCGCGCAAACTGGTCGGCCTCGTCGGGGGAGAGGAACGGAGTGAGGGTGATCGGCCCGGAGCCATCTGCATTCAGCGCCGGAGCCTGCTGAAACACACCGTAAACAGCAAGGGCGACGTCGACGCTGTTCGGTGTCGCCGGGCCGTCCTCGGCGTTCGGTTTCACCGTGACCATACCCGCGTCGAGCGCCGCGACGATTTGCACGCCGACGAGCGGGGTCAGCAGTTCGCGGGCCGCGGCTGCCGTCTTCAGAGCCAGGCGGACGGCTTTCTCGGCGGCCAGCAGGTCGGGGTCTCGTTTCTTGTAGGCCTGGTAGGCCGCGTTTTCCGGCTGCTTGAAGAAATACAGCGTGGTCGGATCGGAAACCGGCGCCTTGATGAGCTTCGCGGCCCAGGGAACGGACTGGCCGAGCGACAGTGCGAAGATCTCGCTGCTGTCGATAGCGCGGTCCTTGCCGGAGTTTATCACCGTGATCGTCCGGCCTTGGCGGGCTGCGTCGGCAAACAGTCCGGGCAGCCGTTGCGCGAGCCGCTCGGCGAGCTGCTTTTGCTCGCTGCGACCTCGGGTGCTCAACTGACCAAGGCCCACAGCGTCGTTAACCTTCTGTAGCGCGGCTGTGCGCCGCGCGAGTGTGGCACCCTTTTCGGTGAGTGTGCCGGCAGCCTTCGCCGCGTCGAGCACCTGGAGGACGACGGCGAAGTCGTCGTCGCTGGTCGCCGCGCGTGCGCCGTGCCGGGCAAGCAATTGAGTGAAGACCGGTATGGCCCCGGCGGGAGGTGGGGTGAGATCGTGCAGCCCGCCCCTCGGACCGTAAGGGGTCTTCGTCGCGAGGGCGTTCTTGTGGAAGTCRCCGAAATCGTCCGGGTCCCAGGGGGCGACCYGCGGGATYGCACCGACCGGCGCGGGGGTCGTCGTGAGTGTTCCGGCGCCGCCGGRCGCAGCGGACGCGRTTGCTGTCGAGTTGCTCGCTGCCCGCGAGGCCGCCGTCCCTGCGCACGGAAGCACGGCGATCGCCGCGATGGCAACAGTCAGGCGGGCGAGCAACGCGCCCGCGCGGAATGGTATCATGATCATGCGTCAGCAGTCCCACCTTGGCGTCGCCAAAAAAAGGCGCTCGGCCGCAGCCTCCACCACGATTGCGTGAGCAACGCGGGCGCGCCCAGGGCTGGTCCGCATCCGCGGATTTTCACGGGATGTCGCCCCACCCGGCGCAGCGCCGATCGCTAACGCCTTTTTTCGCCGCGAGATGACCGTATGGCAATTCGCCATCTGCCGCCCATATCTCGGGAACCCATTTCAGCATCATCGAGGACCTGAGTGACACAGCCGATCAACGCCASGATCGCCGCGCCGGTGGCGCCGCGCCGCAGCCATTCCTTCACGCGCCACGGCATCACCGTCCACGACGACTATGCCTGGCTGAAGGATGCGCGCTGGCAGGAGGTGCTGCACGATCCCTCGCTGCTCGACGCCGACATCAGGGCATATCTCGAAGCTGAGAACGCCTATGCCGAAGGCGTGCTCGGCCACACCGCGCCGTTGCAGAAGAAGCTCGTGGCGGAGATGCGCGGCCGCATCAAGGAGGACGATTCCTCGGTGCCGTCGCCGGACGGGCCCTACGCCTATTTCCGGAAATATCGCGAAGGCGGGCAGCACGAGCTGTTCTGCCGCAYGCCGCGCCATGGCGGMGCSGAGACGATCGGSCTCGACGGCGACGCGCTCGCCAAGGGTCATGACTATTTCAAGTTCGGCGGCAGCCGGCATTCGCATGATCACCGGCTGGTCGCCTGGAGCGCCGACACCAAGGGCTCGGAATATTTCACCATCCGCGTCCGTGACTGGGATAGCGGACACGACCTCGACGATCTCGTCGAGGAGAGCGATGGCGGCGTGGTGTGGTCGCGCGACTGCAAGAGCTTCTTCTACGTCAAGCTCGACGACAATCACCGCCCGATGCAGGTGTGGCGGCACARGCTYGGTACCCAGCAGTCGGACGACGTGCTGGTGTATGAGGAGAAGGACACCGGCTGGTTCACGCATGTCCATGAATCGACCTCCGGCCGGTTCTGCGTCATCGCCGGCGGCGATCACGAGACCTCGGAGCAGCGGCTGATCGATCTCGATGCTCCCGAAGCGCCGCCRCGTCTGGTGGCCGCGCGGGAAGACGGGGTGCAATATGCGATCGCCGATCGCGGCGACGAGCTGTTCATCCTCACCAATGCCGACGGCGCCATCGACTTCAAGATCGTGACCGCGCCGCTGGCGACGCCGGAGCGCGCCAATTGGCGCGACCTCATTCCGCATCGCGCCGGCATCTATGTGCTCGACCACGATCTCTACGCCGGGCACCTGGTGCGGCTGGAACGCGCCAATGCGCTGCCGTCGATCGTGATCCGTGACCTCGCCTCGGGCGAGGAGCATGCGATCGCGTTCGACGAAGGCGCCTATTCACTCGACGCGATGGGATCCTACGAGTTCGACACGACGAATCTGCGGTTTTCCTATTCGTCGATGACGACGCCGTCGGAGGTCTATGACTACGACATGGTGACGCGCGCRCGAACCCTGCGCAAGCGGCAGGAGATTCCGTCCGGGCACAATCCGGCCGACTACGTCACCACGCGCATCATGGCCAGAGCGGACGACGGCGCCGAGGTGCCGGTGTCGCTGTTGCACCGGCGCGACTTCAAGGCCGATGGGTCGGCGCCGCTGCTGCTCTACGGCTACGGCTCCTACGGCATGGCGATGCCGGCCTCGTTCTCCGCCAACCGGCTGTCGCTGGTCGACCGCGGCTTCGTCTATGCCATCGCGCATATCCGCGGCGGCACCGACAAGGGCTGGGGCTGGTATCTCGACGGCAAGCGCGAGAAGAAGACMAACAGCTTCGACGATTTCGCGGCCTGCGCCCGCGCTTTGATCGCGGCGAACTACACCAGCGCCAGGCGCATCGTCGGCCATGGCGGCAGCGCCGGCGGCATGCTGATGGGCGCCGTCGCCAACCGTTCGGGCGAGCTGTTCGCCGGCATCGTCGCCGAGGTGCCGTTCGTCGACGTGCTCAACACCATGCTCGACGACACCCTGCCGCTGACGCCGCCGGAATGGCCCGAATGGGGCAACCCGATCGCGAGCGAGAAGGACTTTCGCACCATCCTGTCCTACTCGCCCTATGACAATGTCGCGGCCAAGCCTTACCCCGCGATCCTCGCGATGGCCGGACTCACGGACCCGCGCGTCACCTATTGGGAGCCGGCGAAATGGATCGCGCGGCTGCGCGCGACCATGACCGGTGGCGGTCCCGTCCTCCTGCGCACCAACATGGGCGCCGGCCATGGCGGCGCCTCCGGCCGCTTCAACCGGCTGGACGAGGTCGCGATCGTCTACGCCTTCGCGCTATGGGCGGTCGGGCTGACGGAGAAGGCTGCGGCCTGAATAGCTAGCCAAGCATTCCAAAATCAACCCGACGCCCGAAGGTGGAACAAGGATACACCACACGTCGCATCAGCCCGTCAATTTTCGCGGCCGAACAGTCAGCACCCCATTCTCAGGACTGCTGTTCTCGCTTCAGCGTGCCGCCTTCTCCAGATAGGCATCGACTTTGGCTTGTCTCACAGCATCCAGTGCACTTTGCTCGGTTGGAGCAACGCCTTTGCTTTTCTGCAAAGCGGATCTACCGCCAGCAGCAGAAACGAACGGAGCGGCCGAGATTCGCTCTTCTTTTGCAACGTCCATCGACAACCCGATGATTACCATGTGCTTGTCCACCCGCTGGCCGTAAGCGGATAGTGCCGCTGGACCCGCCACCCCCCATTTTGAGCTGATCGGAGCGATCTCGACATGCGGGCTGATTGATCCAGTCAGGGTCGTGGTGAAGGTCATGGTATCTGCAAAGATCCTCGGATTTCCTGACTCCAAGGCCTGCAGATTTTTATCCTCATTCAAATCAACAAAGGTCGAGATGAGTTCGCGCAAGCCAATACGGCCCGCGATTGGATAGGCAAAGTTCGTCGGGCGATCACCCGAACAACGCAGCTTCGGATCTTCTAAGGCCTTCGAAAACGTATCACTAAGGATGAACCGCCGCGCATTATTGCGCGTGAAATCGCTGCTGGCGTTTACCCCTATGCCCACGGTACCATTGGTAACCAGTTGGACGGGATCCGCAAGCAAGCTTGCCTTGTTCTCCTCCGTGATATCCAAAGTGAAGTCATATGCGATACCGGTCCTTATATATCGGCGATAGAACTCAACCTCCTCACTAGTTGTGAGCACGCTCGTGCCACGAGGCCATGGCTCTCCGCGCTGGGATTCGAGTTTGTCGGCCAGATCGAGCGACGGCTTGTACGCTCCTTTCCGATAATGCCGAAGCATATCGATTGCCTTGTCCTGGATCGCCAAGCGCGTTTCACAGCGGATATGGTGGATTATCTCGACTGGTGGAACACCCGTCACATCCTGCTGCACCGGATGTATCGAGCATCCGGCGTTCACCGCCGAAAGCGTCAGCACCCCAGCGAATCCAACCGAAATTCGGTCGACGGTCCTTCGCCTGAAAGAAAATGACACCATACAGAATTACCTCTGAAAAATGCCGAAAAGAGCAAGTAGCAGGACGCAAAAAACGTCAGGATGAGGCACGAAGGCCTATCTGTGATAACCGCAAGTCTGCATCGAACGCCGCGCCAGGCCATGAGGCATCCTTGGCGATAGGGCGCGCAATCACCTCAGGTTGCATTTTTGCGCCAGATCAGCGGCCAATCAAGCCACGGCGCAGTCAGCTGTCCATTCCGGATCTGAAGTGTTGCCGCAGCGTCACATTGCATCAATTTGCATACAGCAGATCCGACCAATCACGAACTTGGAATCGTGTCTTCGGACTTGACCGTCCCCGGTAGCTCACGAAACCAGGGCATCTCCGGATGCTTCAACCATCTTGCTCGGTCGTCATCTTAGATCGCCAGGTCGTCGGCGCTAAGGCGGCGGAGTATGCAACAGATATTCAGGGGACTGCAGCCAAGTTCACCGCTGCGCAAGCAAGGATTTGAGCTCACATAAGTTTGGAGGTCGGATTGCAAGGACGCATGCAATGCGACCAAGCGCAGAGATTGCGGTTGGTCGAACGAAGCTTCAATCGCCAGGCGCGATACACGCCCTGCCGTCAAGGCGGCGAGCCATAAGCTCGGGCCTTGCGATTCGTTGGACCAAGCTGACCGCTACTATCCCCTCAGGATTTGATCAAGCAGCGTTGCGGCCGCGGTTCACGCTTGCGTCGCGCAGGCGGGCGAAGAAGGCCTGCACTTCGGCGGCGAGCGCATCGGCGGCGCTCGACACGCTGCCGGAAGCGCCGAGCACGTGATCGGCGGAACGGTTGGTCTCGCGGATGGCATCGCCGACGGTGGTGATGTTGCTCGCGAGCTTCTGGGTACCTGCGGCCGCCATCTGGACGTTCTGCGAGATCTCGCGCGTGGCAGCGCCCTGTTGCTCGACTGCGGTCGCGATCGCCGAGGTCACCTCGTCGATCTCACGCATCGCCAAGCCAACCTCCTTGACGGACGCCACCGCATTGCCCGTGGACGTCTGGATGCCCTGAATATGCTGCGCGATCTCCTGCGTCGCCCGCGCGGTCTGCTCGGCCAGCGACTTCACCTCCTGCGCGACCACGGCAAAGCCGCGGCCGGCATCGCCGGCACGGGCCGCCTCGATGGTCGCATTGAGCGCGAGCAGGTTGGTCTGCGCAGCGATGGCCTGGATCAGATCGACCACCGAGGAGATGCTCTGCGCGGCCTGCGCCAGCCCTTCGATCTCGCTCTCCGAACGCGCCGTCACCGAGCCGGCTGCGCGCACCGTGGTGTTGGCGCGCTCGATCTGGCGGCCGATCTCCTGGATCGARCTGGCGAGCTCCTCGGCGGCGGATGCGACGGTCTGCACGTTGGAGGCGGTCTGCTCTGACGCCTCGGCAGCGGCCGAGGCCTGCTCCGTGGCCTGGCCGGCCACGCCGGTCAGCGTCCTGGCGGTGTGCGTCATCTTGCCGGCATTGTCGCCGACGGTGCCGAGCAGTTGCTCCGAGGCGGCACGGAACTGCGCCACCGCCGCTTCCATGTTGCGGCTGGTCGCCTCGCGCAGCTCGGCGGCCTCGGCCACCTCCTTCGCGGTCTTCTGCTGCGCGATGACGTTGTCGCGGAAGCGGGCCACCGATTTGGCGACATCGCCGATCTCGTCGCCGCGCCTCGCGTCGAGAAATTCGACGCTGGTGTCGCCGCCGGACAGCCGATCAGCATCGCGGACCAGCGAGGTCAGCGGCGCGCTGATGCTGCGGGCGATCAGGATGGCGATCGCAATGCCGAGCAGGCCGGCAAGTACGGCCAGGGTCTGCTGCATCGCTGTCGCCGAGCTGATCCGCTCATGGGTCTCCTTCACCGTCGTGGAGAACGAAGCGCGGATGTCCTTCTCCGCACGGTCGATGACCTCGATCGCCGCAGCCGTGAGCGGCGCCACGTCCTTGTAGTAGACCTCATCGCCGCGCAGCATGCTGGCGGAGGTCTTGTCGAAGGCCTCCGCATAGCGGACGAGGCCCTGCTTGACCTCGTCCAGCAGCTTGGCCTGTGCCGGCGTGAGCTCACGCTTCTCGATCTCAGCGACCTGCGCCATCGCCTTGCCGAGATTGCTCTTGAAAGTGTCGCGGCCCTTGGGATCGCGGGTCGCCAGGAAGCGCCAATTGGCGACACGCACCAGCAGCACCCGGCTCTCCAGCGCCCGCGCCGCGTCCGCGAAGTCGCTGGCCTGCATCGCGTCCAGGAATTTCTGCACGTCGGCGCTCATCTTGTCGCCTTCGGAAAACAGCGCCGTGCGGCCGGTGGAATAGACCTTGACCGCCCCGCCGAGGGCCGTGCGGGCCTCCTGAATGGCCACGATGCTCTTCTGCAGCTGCCGCGCGCTGTCGCGTTGCATGTCGGAGCCGGCCTCCTTGGCGCTCTGCTCCAGCATCGTCGCGGTCGCACCGAGACGCCGCTCAGCCTCTGCGAAGGACGCCTCGTCATTGTCGAACTGATAGCGCAGCAGAGCCCGGCGAATGGCCTGGAGCTCGCTCGAGATCTTGACGACGCCGATCGCGTTCTCGGCCTGGGTGCTCAGCCGCTCGACGCGTTCGGAGGTCGCGCTGGATTGCCAAAGACCGAAGCCGGCCATCAGCAGTCCCAGAGCCACCAGCACACCGAAACCGCCATACAAACGCGTCTTGATCTTCATACCGCTCATGCCCGTGGACTGATTTTCTTGGGACCTGCGCGGAGGTACGGCTCGCACGCGGTTCTCGTTCTCCGCGCGCGACCATCACGACCACCAGATCGTCGGCCCGGACGATTCATCAATAGGTGAGCGCGTTTAAGGGAGCGTGAACTTGGAACCTGCGGCGCGGCGATTTGAGCGGAAAGCGTGCTCAGATTATCAGCACAATCACGCTTAGGTAGACCCGATCGGTATCGACGTAGTTGAGCGTGCTGCGCCGACGACGGGGCCGGCGCCTGATGCAGAGACCGAACGCGTCAGCGCCCGTTCYTGGCCCGCCAGGCCGCGAAGTCCTGCGGGGTCTGCGGATCGGTCGGCGGATAGAGGCCGAGGATGGACCGGCCTTGCGCGACCTGGTCAGCGACGAAGTCCTCGAACGCCGTCATCTCGAAGGTCTCGTCGGCGATCTCATCGGCGATGCCAGCTGGGATGACGATGACGCCATCGGAGTCGCCGAGAATCACATCGCCGGGAAACACCGGGGCATCGCCGCAGGCGATCGGGCCGTTGATCTCGATCGCATGATGCAARGTGAGATTGGTCGGCGCGCTCGGRCGCTGRTGRWAGGCSGGRATGCCGAGCYTGGCGATMTCRGCGGAATCSCGRAARCCRCCGTCGGTGACGACACCGGCGACGCCGCGCTGCTGCAGGCGGCTGACCAGGATCGCCCCAGCCGACGCCGCCCGCGCGTCCTTGCGGCTGTCCATCACCAGGACAGCGCCGGGCGGACATTCCTCCACCGCCTTGCGCTGCGGATGGCCGCGATCCTTGAACACCTCGATCGTATTGAGGTCCTCGCGCGCCGGGATGTAGCGCAGCGTGAACGCCTCGCCGACCATCGTCGGCTGCTGCGGGCTGAGCGGATGAACGTTCTGGATGCACTGGATGCGCAGGCCGCGCTTGAACAGCGCGGTGGCGACGGTGGCCGTCGACACGGTCTTGAGCTTGTTGCGGGTGGCGGTGCTGAGTTTGGTCATGTCCTGCTCGCTGCGCTCCCCTCCCCGCTGCGAGGAGGGGCAACCGGACGCGGACGCGGCCGGCTTCGTTAGGAGACGCCGAAGCAGAGCGCTTCGGCTATGGGTGGGGTCCACATCGGCGGTGTCGTTTGGGGGTACCCCCCTCCCCAGCCCTCCCCCACAAGGGGGAGGGAGCGCACCGCGGTTGGGGCGAGAACACGGCCTCGCCACAGCACGAACTAATAGATCGCGGGCTCCCCGATGGTGGCGCCGAAACTGGTCTCGAGGAAATCGAAATCGCAGCCATCATTGGCCTGCTTGATGTGGCGGGCGAACATCCACCCATAGCCGCGCTCGAAGCGCGGCGCGGGCGGCTGCCATTCGGCGCGGCGACGCGCCAGTTCGTCTTCTGGCACGTCGAGATCAATCGTGCGCGCGGCGACGTCGAGCGTGATGAGGTCGCCATTGCGCACCAGCGCCAGCGGACCGCCGACATAGGCTTCCGGCGCGACGTGCAGGATGCAGGCGCCATAGGAGGTGCCGCTCATGCGCGCGTCCGACAGCCGCACCATGTCGCGCACGCCCTGTTTCACGAGCTTGGTCGGAATCGGGAGCATGCCCCATTCCGGCATGCCCGGTCCGCCTTGCGGGCCGGCATTGCGCAGGATCAGCACGTGATCGGCTGTCACGTCGAGATCGGGATCGTCGATCGCCTTCTTCATCGACGGATAGTCGTCGAACACCAGCGCCGGGCCGGTATGCTTGAGGAACCGCGGATCGCAGGCGGAGGGCTTGATGACGCAGCCGTCCGGGGCGAGATTGCCCTTGAGGACGGCGAGCGCGCCTTCGCGATAGATCGGGTTGGACTGCGGCCGGATCACATCGTCATTGTAGACGCCGGCGTCGGCGATATTGTCGCCGAGGGTGCGGCCATTGACGGTGAGGCAGCCGAGATGGAGATGCTCTTTCATCCGGCTCATCAGCCCCGGCAGCCCGCCGGCATAGTAGAAATCCTCCATCAGATAGGTGTCGCCGCTCGGTCGGACATTGGCGAGCACCGGCACCTTGCGGCTGGCGGCCTCGAAATCGTCGAGGCCGATATCGGCGCCGGCGCGGCGCGCCTGCGCAATCACATGGATGATCGCATTGGTCGAGCAGCCCATCGCCATGGCCACTGCGATGGCATTCTCGAACGCCTGRCGGCTCTGGATCTTCGCGGGCGTCAGATCCTCCCACACCATCTCGACGATGCGGCGGCCGCATTCCGAGCTCATGCGGATGTGCTCGGCATCGGCAGCGGGAATCGAGGACGCGCCCGGCAGGGTCATGCCGATCGCTTCGGCGATCGCGGTCATGGTCGACGCCGTGCCCATGGTCATGCAGGTGCCATGGCTGCGGGCGATGCCGGCCTCCATCGCGCTCCAATCGGCGTCCGACAGTKTTCCGGCGCGGCGCTCGTCCCAGTATTTCCAGGCRTCGGAGCCGGAGCCGAGCGTCTTGCCCTTCCAATTGCCGCGCAGCATCGGCCCTGCGGGGAGATAGATCGCCGGCAGGTTCATGCTGGTGGCGCCGAGCAGGAGCGCCGGCGTGGTCTTGTCGCAGCCGCCCATCAGGACGACACCATCGACGGGATGGCTGCGCAGGAGCTCYTCGACATCCATCGCCAGCATGTTGCGATAGAGCATCGTGGTCGGCTTCAGGAGCGACTCCGACAGCGACAGCGCCGGSAACTCGATCGGGAAGCCGCCCGCCATCAGCACGCCGCGCTTGACGTCGTCGACCCGCTGCTTGAAGTGCATGTGGCAGGGCTGCGCATCGGACCAGGTGTTGACGATGGCGATGACCGGGCGGCCCTTCCACTCCTCCTGGGCATAGCCCATCTGCATCACGCGCGAGCGGTGACCAAAGGAGCGGAGGTCGTCGGGCGCGAACCAGCGCGCACTGCGCAGCTGATCGGGTTGCTTTTGCTTGTTCATGATTGGGTGCCCCAGGTCAGCACGGTCTTGCGCTCGATGGTCCGGAAGATCAGGTTCTCGACCACGAGACCGATCAGGATCACGGTGAGAAGTCCGGCGAACACGGCGGGAATTTCGAGCAGGTTGCGGTTCTCGAAGATGAACCAGCCGAGGCCGCCCTGCCCCGATGAGACACCGAACACCAATTCAGCCGCGATCAAGGTGCGCCAGGCGAAGGCCCAGCCAATCTTGAGGCCGGTGAGGATGGCGCCGAACCCTGCCGGAATCAGGATGCGGATCACGTAGGAGAAACCGGTCAGGCCGTAATTGCGGCCGACCATGCGCAGCGTGTTCGAGACGCTCTTGAAGCCCGAATGGGTGTTGAGCGCGACCGGCCACAGCACCGAATGGATCAGCACAAAGACGAGGCTGCCGCTGCCGAGCCCGAACCAGATCAAGGCCAGCGGCAGCAGCGCGATCGCCGGCAGCGGATTGAACATGGCGGTGACGGTTTCGAGGAAGTCGGTGCCGATGCGGGTCGAGATCGCCAGCACCGTCAGGATCGCCGCCAGGGCGATGCCGGCGGCATAGCCCATGAAAAGCACCTTCAGCGAGGTCCAGGCGCGCATCGGGATGGTGCCGTCGCGGACCTTCTCCCACAGTGCGGCGATGGTGTCGGAGAAGGTCGGGAACAGCAGGGGATTGTCGAGATAGCTGCCATAGGCCTGCCAGATCGCGGCGAGCACGACGATGATCAGGCTCTTGCGCACGAAGCCGTCGTTCCACAGCAGCTCGAACACGCTCAGCTTGCGCGCGACATCGGCAGCCGACGCCGCACTCGGCGTCGACGTATCGCGCAGGATGATCTTGGCGTCAGCCATTGGAGCGGCCCTCAATGTGCCGTTGCAGGTTCAGAAAACAGGAGATCATGGATCTGCTTCTCCAGGCGTGCCGCGCTGCCGTCCTCGGCCGAGACCTTGTCGACATCGATGACCTCGGCCTTGACGCGGCCCGGATGCGGCGACAGCAGCAGGATGCGGTTGCCGATCTTGATCGCTTCCGCAATCGAATGGGTCACGAACAGCACCGTGAATTTGGTCTCGCTCCACAGTTGAAGCAGCTCATCCTGGCAGGTCCGCCGCGTCAGCGCATCGAGCGCGGCGAACGGCTCGTCCATCAGCAGGATGTCCGGCTCCATCGCCATGCCCCGGGCAATCGCCACGCGCTGCTTCATGCCGCCCGACAGCGTGTGCGGATAGGCATCGACCACGCGCGTGAGCCCGACCTTCTCAATGTACGCGCGGGCGCGGCTCTCGGCCTCCTTGCGCGGCATGCGCCGGGCCGTCAACAGCGGGAACATGACGTTGGCGAGCACGGTCTTCCACGGCAGCAGYTGGTCGAACTCCTGGAAGATCATCATGCGATCGGCGCCGGGACCGGTAATCTCGCGGCCGTTGATTTTCATCCGGCCCTCGCTTGGCTTGATGTAGCCGCCGACGGCCTTCAGCAGCGTCGACTTGCCGCAGCCCGACGGACCGAGCAGCACGAAGCGGTCGGAGCGGTCGACGGAGAAGCCGACGCCCTCGGTCGCCGTGATCACGGCACTGGAGGTCTTATAGCGCAGCGTGACGCCATCGACATCGAGGAGCGCGGACATCAGTTGCCCTTCAGGTCGTGTGCCACCGGCAGATAATAGTCGGTCCAGGCCTTGGGCTGAGTCTTGATGGTGCCGATCTTGGCGAGATGGGTCGCGAACTTCATCGTACCCTGCGGCTCGAGGTTCCACTCCATCATGCCGGGTTCCTTGAGCCAGGCCAGCAGGTCCTCCGTCGACGTCTTGTCGCCGGTGATCTCCTTGTAGATCTCGACCGCTGCTTTCGTGTCGCTGCRGATCAGATCCTGCGCCTCCTTGGTGGCGTCGCGCACCGCCTGGATGATCTTCGGATTGGCGTCGGCGAACTTCGTGGTGGTGAAGAACTGCGCCTGGCTGAGCGGCCCGCCCATCACATCGGGCGAGTTCAGCACGACATGCGCCCCCGGCACGTTCTTCATTTCGAGGAACGTATAGGGCGGGATCGAAAAGTGATTGTGCACCTCGTGCTGCGGATTGGACAGCGCCGTATAGGCGTCGGGATGACCGAGCTGCACCGTATTGGCGTCGAGCTTATTCCACTGGTCGGCGCCGAACGCCTCGGCGGCGGCGATCTGCAGCACGATGGCCTGGGTCGAGACCTTCACAGTCGGCACCGCGATCTTGTCGGTCGGGCCGAAATCCTTGATCGACTTGATATGGGGATCACGGCTGATCAACGTCATCGGCTGCGCCGAGGTGGCGACGATGCCCTTCACGCCGCCACGGGTGCGGTCCCACAGCAGCAGCAGATTGCCGGTGCCGGTGTTGAGGATATCGACGCTGCCGGAGAGCAGCGCATCGGTCTGCGCACCACCGCCGGAGAAGGTCAGCCATTTGGTCGTCACGCCGGCAAGACCGAGCGCGGCGGCATGCTTCTCGATCAGCTTCTGCTTCTCGATGATGTGGCTCGGCATGTAGAAGATGCCGGGCTGGCGTGACAGCGAGACTTCGGTCTTCTGCTGCGCCGCAGCCGCAACACTCCACGTCGTCGCAGCCAAGGCGGCCAGCAGACCTGCGGCTCGTGTGGCCGAGCGCCCGAAACTCATCAACATATGGGACATCCCTCCTCGCACGCCGGCTCCTTCTTGACGGCCGGTCGAGAGATGCACTAATGCATTAGTGCATCTCTGACAAGCTCTCTTTGCTCGGCAGCGACATCAACGTCCACGATTGAGCTCCATGGCTTCCCTGCCCGCGCCGCATTCTGCCTCCGGCTTCCAGGACCGGCTCGATCCGAGCCGGCGCGCGGCGCCGCAAGTRTTCGAACGGCTGCGCGACCAGATCATCGCGCTGGTGCTGCCGCCGGGCGCTCCGCTGTCACGGGTSACGCTGCAGGCCGAATTCGGCCTCAGCTCGACACCGATCCGCGACGCCCTGATGCGGCTCGCCGAAGAGGGCCTGGTGGAGGTGTTTCCGCAGCATGCGACACTGGTCAGCCGGATCGACGTCGGGCGGGCGCAGCAGGCGCAGTTCCTGCGCCAGGCGCTGGAGCTTGAGATCGTGCGGCTCCTCGCGTTACAGCCGGCCATCGCACCGGTCGATGAGCTCAACGGGCTGATTGCCCAGCAGCGGCGGTTTGCGAAGGATGGCGATTTCGCGTCCTTCACTGTCGTCGACAACGCCTTCCACGAGCGGCTCTACACCGCCGCCGACAAGCAGGAGCTATGGCTGCTGGTGCGCAGCCGCAGCGGCCATATCGACCGGCTGCGGCGGCTGCATCTGCCGTCGCCCGGCAAGGCGCAGACGATCCTGCGGCACCACAAGCAGATCGTCGACGCGATCGCGGCCGGCCAGCCGGACGCCGCGCAAGCGCATCTGCGCGAGCACCTGACGGGCACGTTGAGCGATCTCGCGACCATCCGCGGACGCTGGCCGGACTATCTCAGCGGATAGCTTCGTCCTCGAACGCGCCCGCTATCACGCCGCCTGCCCACGCCTGCGGCCGGCGCCCGAATTGGCGCGGCGCTCGGGGCCCTGATAGTTCGGATCGTCATCGACACGGCGGTCGAGCGGACCGCTGCGCAGCCGGATGAAAAAGTCCTGGACCTCGGCTGCAAGGTCCTCGGCCACCCGCGACACGTTGTTCGAGGCATCGCGGACGCTCGCGGCGGACTGGCTGGTCTCCTCGATCGCGCCGCTGACGGTCGAAATGTTCGAGGCGAGCATCTTGCTGCCCGAGGCCGCCATCTGAACGTTCTCCGTGATCTCCCGTGTCGCCGCGCCCTGCTGCTCGACCGCGCTGGCGATGGCGGTCGTGACGTCGGCCATCTGGCGCATCGCCGTGGAGACCTCCTTGACCGAGGCGACGGCGTTGCTGGTCGAGTTCTGGATGCCCTGCACGTGCTGGCCGATCTCCTGGGTCGCCTTGGCGGTCTGCTCCGCGAGGGACTTCACCTCCTGCGCGACGACGGCAAAGCCGCGGCCGGCCTCACCGGCACGGGCCGCCTCGATGGTCGCATTCAGCGCCAGAAGATTGGTCTGAGCCGCGATCGCCTGGATCAGATCGACGACGGTCGAGATGCTCTGGGCCGCCTGGGCGAGACTTTCGATCTCGGCTTCCGACCGCGCCGTGGTCGCATTGGCATTGCGCACCGTGGTGTTGGAGAGCTCGATCTGGCGGCCGATCTCGACAATGGAGCTCGCAAGCTGTTCAGCCGCCGCCGCGACGGTCTGCACGTTGACTGCGGTCTTCTCCGAGGCGCCGGCTGCGGAAGCGGCCTGCTCGGTGGCGTGACCTGCGATCCCCGTCAGCGATTCCGCGGTGCTCCTCATCACGCCGACATTGTCGTCCACCTCGGACAGCAGCTCCGTCGATTTGGCGCGGAAGGCCTCCACGGCCTCTTCCATGTTGCGGTTCATCGCTTCGCGCGCCTCGGCTTCACGAACATAGTTTGACGACGCCTGCTGCTGCGCAATCGCAGTGTCGCGGAAGATCGCCACCGCCTTYGACACATCGCCAACCTCGTCGGCCAGCTCCGCGGTCCTGAACTCCACCGTCGTATCGCCCTCCGACAGGAGAACGGCGTCGGCGACCAGYTCCTGGATCGGCCGCGTAATCGAGCGCGCGACCAGGATCGCGATGCCCAGTCCCAGCAGCAGCCCAACCCCGAGCAGCGTCCACTCGRTGAACAGSAGCYGRTCGATCAGCGCCGCGACGTCCGTCGACTCCTTGACCAGCAGATCCTGCTGGTTGGTCTTGAGCCCGCCACCGAACGTACCGTCGGGCCGCTTCTTGCCGTCCAGCAGGTCGAGCAGCTTGTTGGCCCGCGGCGTCGCCTCGGTCGCGAGCAGGTACACCGCCGCATTCCATTGCGGCGACTGGCGGATGGCGAAGATCCTGTCCGGCAGCGGCGCGAGCGCCTCGCTCGCCTTGCTCACCTTGTCGAAGGCGGCCTTCTGCGTCGACGTCAACAGATCCGCCTGGGACCTGATGGCCGCCACCGCGTTCTTGTAGTTGGTATAGGGAGCGGCGAATTTGTCGCGATCCGATACGTCGCCCGATGCCACGTACAGCCTCAGCTGCGAGCCGGCTGCGGCGAGATTGCCGCGGAGATCGGCCATCGTCTTCAACAGGCGCTTCCGTTCCGGGGTCGCCTCCAGTGAATTCTCCTCATCGATCATCCGGGTGACCTCGGCGAACATCGTCGCGATCAGCGGCGACGCCTCCGCGCCAAGCAGCTTCGTCGCCGGATAGGCGTCGGCGGTAAAGGCAACGCTTTCGGCCTTGTCCTGGGCGGTCCTGAACTCCGCGACCAGCGGCTTGACTTCGGCCCACAACGCCCGGTTCTCAGGAAGCGCGAACTTGTCAGCAAGGCGGTCGAACTGCTGGACCGATGTGTCGAACTCGGCCCACAGCGCCGCCCGGCGCTGCTTCATCTCGGGATCTCCCGTCAGCARATATCCGCGCAGGGCTGAAAGCGTCGCATGGAGATCGGCGACCAATTGGGTGCTGGTGATGGCGACGGGCGATCTCAGCGTGACGACCTTGCTGAATTTCGCCGACAGGTCGGAGACGGCRTAGGCCGAATAACCCACGGAACAAGCGAGCAACACGCAAAGCAGACCGAAGCCGGCGAGCAGCCGGCTCTGAATCCTCAATTTCGAAATGTAGCCAAACATTGAACTCCYCCAACAATTCAASTCAGCCCGTCCTGCACCACCGGGCAGTCCGACTCACGCWGCGCTTTTTCGCCGTCCGGACAAGGAGGCGATGTAGTTCTGCCGACGCTCCGGTCCCCTGTAGGCCGCATCATCCTCCTTGCGACGATCCAATGGRCCGGTACGAAGCTTGACGAAGAAGCTGCGGACCTCCTCCGCCAGACGCTCGGCCGCCTCAGAGACCTGACCGGAGGAATCGGACACCTGATCGGCGGAGCGATTGGTCTTGCGGATCGCTTCGCTGACCGTGGCGATGTTCGACGCCAAAGTGTGCGAGCCGGACGCAGCCATCTGCACGTTCTGCGAGATCTCGCGCGTCGCGGCACCCTGCTGCTCGACCGCACTGGCGATCGCGCCCGTGACYTCGTCGATCTCGCGCATCGCAACACCGACCTGCTTCACGGACGCGACGGCATTCCCGGTCGAGGTCTGGATGCCCTGAACGTGTTGCGCGATCTCCTGCGTCGCCTTGGCGGTCTGCTCCGCCAGCGATTTCACCTCCTGCGCGACCACCGCGAAGCCGCGGCCGGCTTCTCCGGCGCGCGCGGCCTCGATCGTCGCATTGAGCGCCAGCAGGTTGGTTTGYGCTGCGATCGCCTGGATCAGGTCGACCACSGAGGAGATGCTCTGGGCCGCCTGCGCCAGGCCCTCGATCTCGCTTTCCGAACGTGCCGTCGTGSTGTTGGCCGAACGYACSGTGGAATTCGAGCGGTCGATCTGACGTGCGATCTCCTGRATCGAGCCTGCCAGYTCCTCGGCGGCCGCGGCCACGGTCTGGACATTCGCGGCCGTCCGCTCCGACGCGTCAGCCGCTGCGTCGGCCTGCTGCGTCGCATGGGTTGCAATCTCGGTGAGCGCGCCGGCGGTCTGCTTCATCCTGCCGGCATTCTCGCCGACCCTTCYGAGCAGCCCTTCGGCCGCYTGCCTGAACTCCTCGACRGCCTGCTCCATATTGCGGTTGRCAGCGTCRCGCTGCTCKGCGGCAGCACTGACCTCCTTGGCAGCCTGTTGCTGCGCCAGMACGTTGTCGCGAAAYTTGGCCACGGCSCCYGCCAATTGKCCGATCTCGTCGCCRCGCCGCGCGCCSAGRAATTCGACSGATGTATCGCCCGCYGACAGCCGCCCGGCYTCATCCRCGAGCACGCGGACSGGMCCGACAATGCTGCGGGWGATCAACACCGCGCAGAGGGCGCCGACCAAGGCCGCGATGAGCGCCGTCGTCAGYTGCACCTGTGACGAGGTCRCGATCAAYCCGYTGGTYTCSTCGATCGTCGCGCTRTAGGCCGAACGGATGCCGCTCTCGACCTTTTCGATGCGRTCGATCGCGCTCTTGGTGAGCGGCCCGATCTCGCCGRCCAGGATCTCATGGCCCCGCAGCAGGCCGCTGGASGCCGTCTCGAAGCTGCCGGCATATTTGGTCAGATCCGCTTTGACAGTCGCCACCAGCGGGGCCAATGACGGCGCGAGGTCGCGCTTCTCCAACTCGGCAAGCTGCGCGCGCGACCGCGTCAGCTCRGCCTGGAATGCCTCGCGCGGCTTGACATCGGATGTGGCAAGATGCCGCCAGACCGCGATGCGCGCCGCAACAATGCTCGTCTCCAACGCTGCAATCGCCGCAGCTTCACGCGACGCCTGGGCGGCCTCCACCAGCTTGCGCAGATCGGCTGCCAATCGGTCGCCGTCCTCGAACAATGCATCGCGACCGGCGAAATAGGCCTGCAGAACGCGGCCCAGCGCCAGACGCTTTTCATTCAAGGACGCGATTTCCGGCTGCAGCACGCGATAGGCTGCAAGGCGCTCCTGCGACACCGTCCGACGAATCGTCGCCTCAAGAGTGGTGGCGGCGCTTGCCAGCCGCGTTTCCGCCTCGCCATAGGAGGCCTGGTCACGATCCATCTGATAGCGGAGCAGCGCCCGCGATGCGGCATGGAGTTCGCCGGCAATCCTGACCACGCCGATCGCGTTCTGTGACTGATCGGCCATGCGCACGACCTTCGCCAAGATGAAGTCGAGCTCCCGATACGCAAAGGCAGCCGTCGCCAGCCCAACGGCAACCAGCACACCGAAGCCGAGCGACAAGCGAGCTCCGATCTTGATCTTGCCGAACATCATCTCACCTCGTCCAAGATAGCAGGTCGTTGAAAATGTACCCAAAGGTTGCGCAATCAATCCGGCCACGCCGATACAAGCATGACGGGAACCATGGTAACTCTTCTATTGATCCGATTAAGCGAATGTGAAGCGTTCCGCCCGTACAACTACGGCGCGAGTGCCTCAAAGGGAGGCAAGGCTGGAGGTTTGAGCAAGGGGGCTGCGCTGGAGCGTCGCGCCGGCCGAAAACGCCCCAATTTTCCGGTGATCATTGCTCCGGCCTGGTCGGAACGGGTGACAGGCGCGGGGAAGCGCTTGCGGCGCGACGCGAATTGGGCAAAACCTTTACAACTGACCGTTGGTCTTGCCGCCAGCATTCGGGAGACACGGACCGTGGCGAAGATACTGGTCGTAGACGACGATCCGGTCATGCAGATGACGATCCAGCGGCTGCTGCAGCAGGCCGGCCACGCCGTGACGGTGGCGGACGACGGTCAGAAGGCCATCGCCAGATTTCAGGGCGAGAGCTTCGACCTCGTTGTCATGGACATCTTCATGCCGGGCATGGACGGCTTGGAAGCCATGCGCCTGATCCTCAAGCACGCTCCGAGCACGCCGATCCTGATGACCTCGGGGCGTCCGAACACCCCGAACTCGATCTCGGAGCCTGACTATCTTACCATGGCCACCAAGCTGGGGGCGGTATCGGCGCTGCCGAAGCCGTTCAAGCCGGCAGCTCTCTTGGCGATGGTCTCCGATTGCCTGGAGCGCGGAGGGACGAACGCGGCTCCATCCCGGCCAGGCCCCGATGCTGTTCCGAACGCCTGACAGCAGAATGGGCCAGCAGCCTGGCCGGGCCGGGTCGCCTGACGGCCGCGAGGCGCTCGGCCTGGGCCGGCGCCTGACGCTCACGACGCGGCTCGCCATTGCGATGATCCTGCTGGTCGCGATGGCCGTGTTCGCTGTCGGCTGGCTTGGCTACCGCAGCCTCGAAAGCGCGCTGCTGCCGCGTGCCCTGGACCGCATCGAAGCGCATTCGCGCCTGATGGCCACCGAGCTCGAGAACTATGTCGGCGGCGCCCGCAACGATCTCAACGGCTATCGCGCCTCGCCCAATCTCGCCACGCTCATTCGCACGCTGAAAACGGGAGGCCCCGATCCGCGCGAGGGTCTGTCGGCGCAGTCGTGGCGCGAGCGGGTCGCCATGCGCTATTTTGCCGAGCTGCAGGCCAAGACGACCTACGCGATGGTCCGCCTGGTCGGGATCGAAAACAATTATCGCGAGCTGATCCGGGTCGACCGGCTAGGACCCGGCGGCACGGTTCGCATCGTTCCCGAGAATGAGCTGATCACGCGCGGCGAGCGCAAATATATCACGGAGACGCTGCAGCTCGCGCCCGGCGGAATCCGCGTGTCGCCGATCATTCTCGACGGCAACACGACGGACCCGAAGACCGGCGTCCCGATGCTCTGCGTGGGCACGCCCGTGTTCTCGCCGGACGGCAAGCCATTTGCCATTTTGATGCTCGATCTGGACATGCGRCCGATCTTCGCACATCTGCGTTCGGCGGCGCGCCCGGGCGCTCAGCTCTACGTCGTGAACGCTCGCGGCGACTATCTCTTCCATCCCGAGTCGGACCGCGAGTTCGCCTCGAAGCGCGGCGGATCGACGCGGTGGCAGGACGATTTTCCGAGCCTGGCSAGCGCGACCGGCTCGACCCAGGGCTTCGCACGGATTCTTCACGACGACGCGAAGCGTCCGGGCGGCGTGGCCTTCGCTCCGGCGATGCTCGCCGGGCAGGAATGGGTCGCAGTGATCGAGACGATCCCGAACACCGCCTTCATGGCGCCGGCGCTCGCCATTCGGAAGACGGCGATCGAGGTCGGATTGATCGCGATGCTGTGCGCGGCCGCCCTCGCTTTCGTCGTGGCGCGGTCGCTGACACGTCCCATCAATCAACTGACCCAAGCCGTCGAAAGCGTGGGGCGCGGCGAGTCGGTGAAAATTCCGCTGGAGGCCGTCGGCGAGACCGGGGTCCTGGCGCGGGCGTTCGCGCGGGTCCTGGAGGAGGTCCGCGCCAAGACCGCGGAGCTCGAACGCGAGGTCCAGGAACATTACCTGACGGAGGCGGCACGCGATCATTTCGCGGCGCGCGAGCGGCTGTACAGCGCCGCGGTCGAATCCTCCAATGATGCCATCGTGACCCTCGCGCTCGACGGCACCATYACGGCYTGGAATCCGGCCGCCGAGACCATGCTCGGCTACGCCGCCGAAGAGGCCGTCGGCCGCCAGGCAGATTTCGTCGTGCCCGCCGRCCGAATGGCCGAAGCCCAGGACATCCTGCTGCGCGTCGCACGAGGCGAGCGGATCCAGCATTTCGAGACGGTGCGTATTCGCAAGGATGGCGAGCACATTCTTGTCTCGCTCAGCGTCTCCCCGATCAAGTCACCCACCGGACAGATCATCGGCGCATCCAARATCGCGCGCGACATCACCGAGAGTCGCAAGACCGAGCAGGCCCTGCGTCAGCAGACGGAGGAACGCCGGCGGATCTTCGAGACATCGCAGGAYCTGATCCTGATCACCGACCGCAGCGGCATCYTGGTGCAGGTCTCGCCGAGCGTCGAGGCCATTCTCGGCTATACGCCKGCCGAGATGATYGGCCGCAACGGCGCTGACTTCATCCATCCGGACGATCTGCAGAAGGCCCGCGACGAACTRCGCGCGTCCCGCCATGGGCTGAGCCCGCGCAACTCCGACGGTCGCTACGTCCATAAAGACGGCCGGGTCGTCACCCTATCCTGGACCTCGAACTGGTCGGAACCGGTGCAGCGGCATTTCTTCATCGGGCGCGACATGACCGAAAGCCGGCTGGCGCAGGAGACCCTGCGCGAGAGCGAGCAGCTCGCCCGCAACATCATTGAAACGGCACTCGACGCGTTCGTTCAGGTCGACGCAAAGGGCGCCATCCTCAACTGGAACTCCCAGGCCGAGAAGATCTTCGGTTGGCCGCGCGCCGAAATCCTCGGCAAGGACGTGTTCGATCTGATCACGATCGACGACGAAGGCGAGGAACTGCGTTCCGCGCTCGGTCGCATCGTGCTGACCGGAGAGGCCAGCGCGCTYGGGATCGGCCGTCGGCGCGAGGTCATCGTGAGGCGCCGCGACGGCCGCGAATTCAAGGCGGAAGTGAGCGTCACCGCGCTCAAGACCCGCAACGGCTTTGTCTTCAACGGTTTCTTCCGGGACCTGACCGACAAGATCGCCGCCGAGGAGCGCATTCGGCAGTCAGAGAAGATGGAGGCGATCGGCCAACTCACCGGCGGCATCGCCCACGACTTCAACAATATCCTCACCGTGATCACCGGCACCATCGAGATTCTCGCTGCCGCTGTCGCCAAGGAGCCGCAGCTCGCGGCCATCACCAGGATGATCGACGAGGCCGCCGCCCGCGGCGCCGACCTCACCCAGCATTTGCTCGCCTTCGCGCGCCGGCAGCCGCTGCAGCCGCGCGAGGTCGACGTCAACATGCTGGTCATCGACACGGCGAAGCTGCTGCGACCGACGCTCGGCGAGCAGATCGAGATCGAGTCGGTCTTCCAGGACGAGACCTGCGCGGCCCATGTCGACCCCAACCAGCTTGCCACTGCGATCATCAACCTCGCGCTGAATGCCCGCGACGCGATGCCGAGCGGCGGCAAGCTGATCTTGGAGACCGGCTGGGCCGACCTCGACGAGAACTATGCGAGTCTCTACGATGACGTCAGGCCCGGGCGCTATGCCATGATCGCGGTCAGCGACAGCGGCAGCGGCATTCCGGCAGCCATCATCGACAAGGTCTTCAATCCGTTCTTCACGTCGAAGGGCCCAGGCAAGGGAACGGGGCTCGGACTGTCGATGGTATACGGCTTCGTGAAGCAGTCCTCCGGCCATGTCCGGATCTACAGCGAAGAGGGACACGGCACCACGATTCGCATGTATCTTCCCCCGGGTCGGGAGGGCGTGGCGATACCGGCCGCGAGCGCCGCCCCGGCGATCGAGGGCGGGCACGAGACGATCCTGGTGGTCGAGGACGACCGGCTGGTGCGAGGTTACGTGCTTGCCCAGCTGCATGCGCTGGGCTACGCGACCCTTGAGGCCGCGAATGCCGCCGAAGCCCTCGCGATCGCCAATGGCGGCGAGCGCTTCGATCTGTTGTTCACTGACATCATCATGCCGGGCACGATGAATGGACGGCAGTTGGCCTCAGAAATCCAGCGGCTTCGCCCCGGACAGCGCGTGCTCTTCACGTCCGGATACACGGAGAACGCCATCGTCCATCATGGACGGCTCGACGAGGGACTGCTGCTGCTGCCGAAACCGTACCGCAAATCCGAGCTGGCCAAAATGATTCGGACTGCGCTCACATCGGACTAGGCCGGTCAGCCGCCCACCCAGAGAACGGAAGCGAATGAGCCCGCCGGGGCCCCGGTTCCGAGCCAGCAGCAGGCACCCCACCGGCCAGACGCCTGTTCCGGCGTGCATTCCCAGGATAGGAACGCAGCCCTCATTTGTTAATTGGTACGCGACGCCGTCATCACGATGCGGATCAGATCGGCGGCATTCCGCGCTCCAAGCTTCTTCATGATGTTGGCGCGGTGGTCCTCAATGGTACGCGGGCTGATGCCAAGCGTGCGACCCGCCTCCTTGTTCGAAGCACCTGCCGTGAACTGTTCCAGCACCTCGCGCTCGCGCCGCGTGAGCGGTTCGCGTCCGGGGAAATGCAGCGACCCGATCTTGGGCGAAGCATTCTCCTTCTGTCGGCGTGCGAAGGCGCCGATCGCTTCGTTCAGGCGGGCCACGATCTCGCTGCCGCGGAACGGCTTCTCGATGAAGTCGAGGGCGCCGTATTTGATGGCGTTCACAGCCATCGGAATATCTCCTTGCCCGGAAATCATGAAAATGGGCGCGGGATAATCCTCGCCGTGAAGTTCCCGGAGAATGTCGAGGCCCGACTTTCCGGGGATATGCACGTCGAGCAGGATGCAGGCGGGCGTCCGGCTTCGCGCAACGGCCAGCAGCGCCGCGCCATCCGCGAAGCAGATCACTTCGTAGCCACCGGCCGACAAAACCATCGAGAGTGTGTCGCGTACGGCCGGATCGTCGTCGACGACAAAAATCTCACCGCGGGAATTTGCTTGTTCAGCCATGGGCGATTGCTCTTGCAAAGGAGAAGAAACAATGAAAACGCGTCTTATGATACCACACTCAGCAGGCGTTTTGAGCACCCGTATTTGTACGGTTTGTGATCCTAACCCACAAGTAGTAGCGGCGGATCACTCTCCGAGATCACGAGAACACGAACTCGCCGCGATCTCAAGACGCTCTTTGAGCGCCTCGTGCTGCCGTGCAAAACACATTGGCGCCGCGCAAATCATGATCAAGGTCAAATTTCCAAGTCGCGTTCCCAAGTCCCGTTCCCAAGTCCCGTCCCCAGGTCGCGGCCGCGCTCCAGGTCAAAACGCATGATCGCTGCACCCGGACCACATCGATGAGGGGCTGAGACGGTCCGTACTCTGCACAGCATCCGACACAACAGGCCGACGTCTCGTCGGACTGCCATTGTTTTCATCAAATGCGGACGAAACTGGGAAGATGCATCTCATCGAGGCGGCTCGAAACAGCGGCACGCACCTCTGTCATGAGTTCAGGATCGATGTTTCGCGGCAACACTCTCGGCGGCCACGCCGCCCCAGGTGTGTACAACTGGCAAACCCAACGCTGTCTTGCCGAGATTGGCCAGGAAGATTCGAAGTGCGGCCAAATCGACCGGCTTGGGCAGGCTCTGCAGGTCAATGCCAAGCGAGCGCGCATAGAGCCGGGCCGCGATTCGCCGCGCCGCATCCATCCCGCTGATGACGATGACCGAACCCGCGAACCGGCTATCCGCAATGGCCTTGAGGACCTCGGTCCCGTCTCCGTCTTCCAGCATCAGATCGAGGGTCACGCAATCGAAGCGCTTGTGGCCGATCTCGCGGATCGCCTCAGCGCAGCTTGCGACCACCGTGACCGCGTGGCCAGCCTGCTTCGCTGCCAGTGAAATCAAGGTTCGTTGGGACGCATCGTCGTCGACGACCAAGAGCTGCAGCGCACGCCGGTCGCCCTCCTCCGCGGCGTCCGGGCGGCGACTAGCAAGTTCCGAACTCATGACCGACATGGGCCGTTCCTGGAAAGATTGACTGACCGTTTCGTCATACACATCGGACCCTGCGCTGGCGTAAATCAGTTCCGGAAAAACGGACACAGACCTTAGCAATTGCGCAGGAAACCAGCCCGGTGGACCAGTTCCACGAGAAAACGACGCCAACCTGGCTGAAGCCCGCGCAGGCTGCCGGGCCACACGCGTAGGCTTAGCTCACTGTGGCTTCCTGGCCTGACGAAGCACCGCTGCGCTTCTTCTTGTTCTTGCCCTTGATGAATTGGATGTCCATCTCGGCGCCGTTGACCCGGACCAGTTCGCAACGGCGATAAGCGAGCCCCGTCGAGGAGAGCAGCAGAAAGAACTCCTTCAGATTGAGGCCCTGGATCGATCCTTCGACGGTCAAGACCGCGTCATTGTCCGAAATGGCGTTGAGCTGGCAATCGCGTCGCCATGTCCCGTCGATGCCCATGATGCAGACATCGTAGCCTCGGCTGAAGGTGACGCGCTCCGTACCCTTGTTCTCATCAGACATCTTTGTGTCCTGTCAGTCTGCATTAAAGGCGGCTTAGTTTCCTGCGGCCGCGACCCGAGGCATTCCCGGCGCCGGTGGCTTGGCGGAGGAAGCGGCACCGCTTGGACGATACAGGCCGCGCCGATCAGCCAGCGGCTTGAAGACGTCGGTGAGGCCGACCACGGTTTCCGCCGCACCCAGCACCAGGAACCCGTCCGGCTCCATCTGCTTGGCGAGCCGGTTGAAGATATTGATCTTCGTGTCCTGGTCGAAATAGATCAGCACGTTGCGGCAGAAGACGACGTCGAAGGTCCCCAGCTGCGAAAAATCGTGCAGCAGGTTGAGCTGACGATGCTGCACCATGCCGCGAACGTCGGAATTGATCTGCCAGAGCTCACCGGCCTGCTTGAAGTACTTGACCAGAAGCTGGATCGGCAGACCGCGCTGTACCTCGAACTGGCTGTAGAGTCCGGCCTTCGATTTCTCGAGCACTTCCTGCGAGAGATCGGTCGCGAGAATCTCGACGCGCCATCCATTGAGCGCGGCGCTCATCTCCTTGAGCGACATCGCCAGGGAATAGGGCTCCTGCCCCGTCGAGCATGCGGCGCACCAGATCCGGATCGACTTGCGACCGGCGCGCGCCTTCAGCAGCTCCGGCATGATCACGTCGCGGAAATGATCGAACGGGACCTTGTCACGGAAGAAGAACGTCTCGTTGGTCGTCATGGCCTCGACGACCTGGCTGATCAAGGCGCTCGACCCGTCCTTCAGCTTCTGGACGAGATCGCTGATGCTGGCGAGGCCGGCCTTGCGCGCAAGAGGAAGCAGGCGGCTCTCGATCAGATATTGCTTATCGGCTGACAGGTCGAGACCGGACTTGTCTCGGAGCAGCTTGCGCAGGAACTCATAATCTGGCTGGTTCACGGACGGCCTCTTCTGGGCAGAGGAAGGGATCAGGCGGACTCGGCTGACATTGCCTGGATGAGACCAACTTCCTGGAACTTAGCGGCGACGATTTCCTTGTCGAACGGCTTCATGATGTACTCGTTGGCGCCGGCATTCAGCGCGCGCGAGATATGATCGATGTCATTCTCCGTGGTGCAGAACACCACCTTCGGGCCCTCGCCTCCGGGCAGCCGGCGCAAACGACCGAGGAAATCATAGCCGTCCATGACCGGCATGTTCCAGTCGAGCAGAATCGCCTCGGGCAGGCTCTTGGTGCAGAGCTCCAGCGCCTGCTCACCATCTTCCGCCTCGACGACCGAGAAGCCCAGCTCCTCAAGGATACGGCGCGCGATCTTGCGGACCACGCTGGAGTCATCCACGACCAGACAGCTTTTCATTTTGATCTCCCCTATGGGATGGTTGAGAGGCTAGGCGGCGATAGCTGCCTTGGGCAGAAGCTCGAGGACGCGATCGACATCGAGGACGACCATCAGCTGGCCATCGAGGCGGTGGACACCACCGGCGAATTTGGCCATGCGCGGATCGAGGTTGACGGGATTTTCCTCCCGGCTCGCCTCTGGCAGCCGCAGCACCTCGCCGATCTGGTCGATCAGCAGGCCATAGGACTCGCCGCGCAGGTCGACGCCGACCGCCATCGGCGGCTTGCCGTCGTCGGCCCTGGCAAGGCCGAGCCGCGCCCGCATGTCGATCACGGTGACGATGCGGCCGCGCAGATTCAGCACGCCGGCGATCTCGGCCGACGACAGCGGCACCCGCGTGACACGCTCCGGCATGAACACGTCCTGCACCCGCGAGATCGGCAGGCCGAACAGCTGACCGCCGATGACGGCAGTCACGAATTCGGAGGCCGCGCCGTCAGTGGCTTCGATCTTACTGCTCATCGCACGCTACTCCTGAGCCTTGCCGTCACGCCGCACGCTTGGCCGCGTCGGCGCGAGCCCGTTCCTCGATCTGTTCCTTCAGCGCCGCGATCAGACCGGGCCGGTCGAACTTGGCGATATAGTCGTAGAGCCCCGCCTGGCGGCCGCGCTCGATCGCCGCCGGCGAYACCAGCGACGACACCGCGATGACCGGCAGCTGATGCAGGTTCTGGTCGGCGCGGATCGCCTCGGCGAATTCGAAGCCGTTCATCTCCGGCATCTCGATGTCGGTGACGACGATGTCGAACGTATGCCCCGAGCGCAGCGTCGCGAGGCCTTCGATGGCGGAAGCCGCCGTGCGCACCTTGTAGCCGGCCGACTTCAGGACCGGCGCCAGCATGTTGCGGAAGAACGGCGAGTCATCGACCAGCAGCACCGACTGCGTCTGCGCCTCGGTCGCCATCTCCTTSCGGATGAACCAGTCGGCGAAGGCCATCGGCAGGAAGTGGCCGACGTCGATCACCTCGGTCGCCTGGCCCTTGATCACGGCYGAGCCGAGGATGCCGTCCTTGGCGCCGGAGACCTGGATGTGGAGTCGCTCTTCCACGATGTCGATGATCTCGTCGACGACGAGGCCCATCGCGCGAGTCTCGTCGGCGAACACCAGGATCGGCTGCGAGCCCGTGGTCTGCACCGAGACGCCTTCCATCTGCACCAGCGGCATCAGCTGATCGCGGTACTGCACCATGTAGCGGCCRTTGGAGATCTCGATCTTGTCGGCCGCGATCTCCTCCAGCCGCGTGACGAGCGCCAGCGGCACCGCCTTGGGCTGCGCCGTGCCGGCGCGGAACACCAGGAGCGAGGTGAGCTGCTCGCCGCCRAYRGCRTGATGCGCSGCATGCTCGTCGGCGACCGCCTGCGAGGCCGAGCCGGCGGCGCCGAGCGCCTTGGCGATGCCGTTCGGGTCGATGATCATGATGACCGCGCCGTCGCCCAGGATGGTGTTGCCCGAGAACATGTCGATGTGCCGCAGCTTGGTCGACATCGGCTTGACCACGATTTCCTCGGTGTGGAACACGCAGTCCACCACGATGCCGAAGGTCTGGTTGCCGACCTGCGTCACCACGATGAAACCGTTCTCCGGATCGGTCGACGAGCCGTCGTCGATCTTCAGGAGCTTCTTCAGATGCATCAGCGGCAAGAGCTTGTTGCGCAGGCGCAGGACGGCGGTGTCCTTGATGCGCTCGATGCGGTGCTCGGAATTGGCGCGCGCGCGCACCAGCTCGACGACAGCCAATTGCGGGATCGCGAAGCGGTCGCCGCCGGCTTCCACGATCAGCGCCGAGACGATGGCGAGTGTCAGCGGGATCTTGATGGTGACGGAGGACCCCTCGCCGGCCACCGACTTGATATCGATGGTGCCGCCGATCTGGTCGATATTGGTGCGCACCACATCCATGCCGACGCCGCGGCCCGAGACCGAGGTGACGGCGGCGGCCGTCGAGAAGCCCGGCTCGAAGATGAATTTGTGGATCTGCGCTTCCGTCATCTTCTCGAGCTCGGCCTCGGTGACGAGACCGTTCGCGACCGCCTTGGCCTTGATGCGCTCGGTGTTGAGACCGCGGCCATTGTCGGCGATGCAGATGATGATGTGGCCGCCTTCATGATAGGYGGAGAGACGGATCGTGCCCTGCTCGGCCTTGCCGCTCGCGGCGCGCTCSGCCRKCGTYTCCAGGCCATGATCGGCGGAGTTGCGCACCATRTGSGTGAGCGGGTCCTTGATCAGGTCGAGCACCTGGCGGTCGAGCTCGGTGTCGGCGCCGTGCATCTCGAGCTCGATCTGCTTGCCGAGTTCGGTCGCGAGGTCGCGGACGATGCGCGGCAGCTTCTGCCAGGCATTGCCGAT